>Ga0210392_10001998_pt1 | contig 10527 bp, 8 predicted proteins | sample IncBWC30OmetaG_FD_161057 | JGI IMG/M metagenome (GOLD analysis project Ga0210392, IMG submission 161057) | Forest soil microbial communities from Barre Woods Harvard Forest LTER site, Petersham, Massachusetts, United States - Inc-BW-C-30-O ...
CGTTAAGGGTGGCGGTGCCGGAGTTGGGGACGACCCAGAGTTGGGCGTGGGGGATGTTCTGGTAGATGAGGACGGTGTGGGTGATGGAGATGAGGTCGTGGTCGCCGCAGATGATGAGCGAGGGGGCCTGGATGGTGTGGAGCTGGGCGAGGGTGATGTGGGGCTCGTTCCAATCGAGGAGGAAGAGCTTGCGGGCGTTAATTTCTTCGGGGGTGGTGTAGGTCTTGTGGAGGCCGGCGTCGTACTCCTTCTTTTCGTCGTCCCAGAGGCCGGGGCGGAAGGCGTCGGCGGTGGGCCAGAGGTTGGCGCCGGTGGAGGCGAGGCGAATGACCTTTTCGGGATGGCGGATGGCGAGAAGGAGGGCGTTGATGCCGCCGTCGGACCAGCCGATGACGTAGGCGGATTGGATGTGCAGGGTGTCGAGGAGGGTGGCGAAGTCGTCGGCCATCATCTCGAAGGTGACGGGGTGAGTGGGGTCTAACGACTTACCCTGGGAGCGGCTGTCGGCGAGGATGACCGTGTAGTGCTGGGAGAAGTAGGGGACGATCTTTTCGAACTCTTTCATGGTGCCGCCGTTGCCTTCGATCATGAGGAGCGGGGGGCCGGAGCCGTAGACTTCGGTGTACATTTTGAAGCCGTTGATGGCGTAGTATTTGCCGGCGGTCGGGTTGTTGCCGTAGGGGATCTGCGCGTGGGCGGCGAGGGTGAGGGTCAGGAGGAGGGTCGCGAGGGTTTTCATGGATAGGTGAGAGTGTAATCTTGCGCGGAGATTGTAGGCGGAGTTGAGGAGAGCAATTTTGTCATTGCGCCTGCGGCTGCACTCCGGCCTTCGGCAGAGTGGTAGGGTCTGCGGCGCGGATTCCGAAACCCAGGGCTTCGCCCTCGGCTGTGATGTGTCGGGCCGTTGGCCCTTTGGGTCCTGCGCGGACGGCATAGGTCATTTCGAACGCAGGAGCGCGGAGATTTGTGGCGGCCCACTCATGCCGACGATGGGGCCGTCGTCATGAATGGGGCACCCGATGACGTGGTGGACACGGGAAGTCATGGCCCACCTTAGCCGACGATGAAGCTGTCGGCGAAGATGGGGCACCCGGGTCCTGCGCGGACGGCGGGAGTAAAGACACAAACGCCTTCAGGGGCGGGAGTCGTAGAGGAGGACGGCGGTGGCGGGGGGGAGGGTGGAGAGCTCGTGGTTGCCGGAGGGTTCGGCGAGGGTTACGTGGGTCGAGTCGAGGGCGGGGGCGGTGAGGGTGGGGCCCTGGCGGTAGTTGGGGAGGTCGAGGTTGAGGCTTTGGTGGGCGTCCTTGTTGATGAGGGCGACGATGCGCTGGCCGGTGGGGAGGGTGGCGGCGTAGGCGGTGGCGTTGACGGAGCCGGGGTTGAAGTCGATGGGGAAGCTGGTGGCGCCGGCGAAGTGGCCGGCGAAGAGCATGCCGTAGGCTACGGGCTCGAGGACGTAGGTGTCGCCCATGCTGGCGATGGGCGTGTAGTAGGGGTGGGGGTGGGTAGAGGGGTGGGGGTGGGTAGAGGGGTCGCCGTGGGCGGCGGTGACGAGGTCGTCGCCGGGGAGGTGGCCGCCGAGGGAGGCGGCAACGTATTTGGACGAGCCGCCGTGGAGATTGACTCCGGCGTAGCCGTTGGTGGCGAGGTAGAGGAAGTAGTCGGCGGCCCAGAGGCTGGCGGCGAAGACGTCGGATACGCCGGGCTTGCCGCCGCGGTAGCAGGTGTTGCCTTCGGTCATGCGGTAGGGGACAGTCTTGTGCGCTTGACCCGAAGAACCGGGGGCCCCTGCGCTGAGACGCGCGGCGGCGGTGCGGATGTCTACAGCCAACTTGCCGACTCTGGGGTTAGGAGCAAGGATGTGGTCGATGGTCATGTCGGGGTTGGAGGGAGGGCCGCCGATGTAGTAGTGGTGGGTGAGGGCGGCGATGGCGGGCGGGTCGGAGAGGGAGAGGAGACGGGTGACGATGGCGGCGTACCATTCGGGGGAGCCGGAGGTGTCGGGGAGGCCGAAGGGGGCGGCGGGGACGACGGCGCGGATGGCGTTGGCTTCGTCGAGCCACTCATCCATGTAGAGCTCGGGCGACCAGGTTTTGGGGTCGCGGAGGTGGGTGCGGAAGAGGTCGGGCTCGTTGCCGATCTGGAAGTACTCGAGCTTGCCGTGTGCGGGTGTGTCATGGACGAAGCCGAGGGTGCGGGCGACGTACTCGGCTTCCTGGGCGGCGCGGCCGGGAGTGTTGGTGCCCAGGTTGATGCCGTAGATGCAGGTCCAGCCGGTGCGGTCGAGGAAGGCGCGCAGGTTGGGGGGGGGGGGGGGGGGGGGGGGGAGGGGGGGGGGGGGGGGGGGTGCGCGGCCCCCGGGGCCCCGGGGGGGGGGGGGGGGGGGGGGGGGGGGGGGGGTGGGCTTCCAGTAGCCGATGTCGGAGGTGTTGCCGCCGATGCGGAGAACGCCGTTGGGGGCGAGGGCTCGGAACTGGGCGATGAGGCCGGTGTTTTCGATGGAGAAGAACCCAGGGTCGGTGAGCTCGTTGGTCTCGTAGGAGAGGCCGATGAAGTTGTCGGGGATGCGGGGGCCGGTTGCGTCGGAGTGGAGTTTTAGGGTGGCGATGGTGGTGGCCTGGGCGAAGGATCTGAGGGTGGGGAGGGCGGCGGTGGCGGCGGTGGCGAGGAGGAAACGGCGACGGTCCATGGAACTCATGCCTGCAAGAGTATGGGGGTGGGGTTGGAACTGGCAAATGGGAGGTGCTTGGCTTTTAGCTTCTATCTTTTAGCTGAGCCGGCAGAGGAGAGATGCAAAGGCACAAGCAGATTCCCAAAGGGAATGACAGAAAGAAAGGCAAGAGCAAAGACGGATGTCAGGGCTGGAAGCGGTGTGCGGGGGGAGGAGTGGCGGCTGCCTGCTTGACGGGGGCGGGGCGAGTGGCCGGGCGCTGCGCGGGTGGAATCGGCGACTGACCGGCCGGTTGTGCGGCCATCAGGGGTTTGGCCGAAAGCAGGGCTTGCGTGGTCGCGGGATTCTGGGCGGATTGCGGGACTAGACGGGCGGTCTGTGGGACTGCGGGCCGGGGCTGAACTTGTGACTGGGTGGAGGGAGCGCTCGTTGGCGAGGGGGACTGGGTGGTCGCGGGTGCGGATTGTGTTGGGGCTGCGGGTGCGGACCCTGGGGGGGCGGTGGAGGTGGGCTCGACGAAGGTGGCGGCGGGGGCGATGGGGCCGAGGACGAAATCGACGGGATGCATGGCGGAGATGCCGACGAAGATCATGGAGGCGAGCAGGATGACGCCGCCGGGGGCGAGGCGCCGGGCGCTGGCGGAGTAGTCCTTGACCTGGCCGTCCGCGTCGAGGGTGCCCTGGATGCCGAGGAGGAAGAGAGCGAGTCCGAGGAAGGCGAAGAAGATGCCCGAGACCATGCCGCAGGACTGCAGGAACATGCGGTTCTGGGCCATGTGCAGGCCGAGGACGGTGGAGAGATTGCCGGCGTTGCCGGGGGCCAGGTAGGAGTCGAAGTGGCGCTCGAAGGAGAGGGTGGAGTCGAGGGAGTAGCTGAAGACGTAGAGGATGGTGAAGATCATGCACACGGCCGCGCAGCCCAGGGCGGCGAAGACGCTGTAGCGGATCAGCGGGTCGCGCGTTGGTGCCGGGGGAGACTGCTGCGGCGGGTCGGGTGGGGCGAAGTCGTTCTCCATGGGCTTGGCGCTAAGGGGCCTAGAGTAATGATCCTTGGGGACAATCCTAAAGCATTGGGAGGGATTGGGCTGCAGTAAATGGTAATGGGGCGTGGTGGCGAGATGGGAAAGGTACTAACTCGCCACTAGCGAGGCATACGGTCGGCGCGGCTGGGCGGCATGACCTGGGCGGCGAAGCGGGCCATCTCGGTGTGCTGCGGGGAGGATTGGAGGAGGACGAGGGAGCAGCCGGCGGCTTCGAAGTCGGCTAATCGTTGGGCCACGGTTTCGGGGGTGCCGATGAGGCCGGACTGGAGGCCGCGGTTGGAGACCGAGTAGTCGCGGAGGGAGATTTGCTTTTCGAGCTGGGAGCCGGAGATCCACTGCTGGAAGTTGGCGAAGCCGGCGGGGGACTTGGTGGGGTCCGGGGCGGAGGTGATGCGGTCTACTTCCCTGTTGGCTTCGGCTTCGGAGTCGCGGACGATGCAGTAGCCGGTTACGCCGAAGATCATTTCGGGGAGGTGGGGGTGGAGGGCGCGGCGTCTTTTCATGTCCGCGACTTTGTCCGCGATGGTTGCCGGGTTGTCGCCGTGCATGAGGTAGGCGTCGCATTTGGCGGCGATTAGGTTTTTTGCGGTTTCGGATTCGCCGCCGGCGTAGAGGGTGGGGAAGGCATTCATTTGTGGGGGCGAAGAAGGCCCAGGGCTAAAGCCCGGCTGAGGGGGATTTGTTTTCAGAGGGCTAAAGCCCTCTGCTAATCCAGCTTCGCGTGGTGCGCCGGAGTAGGTGCGGTGGGGGTAGGGTTTGGGGCTGAGGAGGTTGTCTTCGATGGTGTAGTAGCGGCCGGTGTGGGTGGTGTGTTGGTGGCGCCAGGTGTTGGTGAGGACGTCGAGCCATTCGGAGGTGCGGGCGTAGCGGTCGTCGTGCTCGTCGAAGGGGATGCCGTACTTGAGGGCTTCGTCGCGCCACCAGCTGCTGACTACGTTGAGGGTTAGGCGGCCGTTGCTGATGCGGTCGATGTTGGCGGCTTGCTTGGCAAGGAGCGCGGGGTTGTGGAAGGTGGGGCGGACGGCGACCATTAACTCGAGACGCTTGGTGATGGCGGCGAGGGCGGCGGCGGTGGACCAGGCGTCGAGCGAGTCGGCTTCGGTGCCTTTGATGTCGTTTAGGTTTAGCTCGGCGATGAGGGTTAGGTCGTAGCCGAGGGCTTCGGCGCGGAGGGTTAAGTCCGAGACGTAGTCCCAGGTGGCGGGCATTTGTTCGTCGTCGATGTTGCGAAGCCAGCCGCCGAAGACGGGTAGCCAGAAGCCGTAGCGCATAAGAGAGAGTGTAGAGCGTAGAGGTTAGAGTGTAGTGGTTATCGTTGCTAGCGAATCTGACTTACGATGCCAGCGAATGTTAAGAGTGGGAAGGCCAGAGCCACAAGCCACCACCGAGACGACAGGGCTGCAGCCAGCGCCACTAGTAGAGGCGTGGCAACGAACGTGGCGATCGCCGCATCGACTCGAAGTGAATCGCTGGTTCTACCATGCACCTGGGTGTATGCCAGCCACCAGAAGAGAGCGGGTGGCACCATCGACAGAACTCCGATTACATTTCCGACGAACTTTCCATTCATCAGGTGACCAGTCTTGCGGTGCGCAAAGCTACAGGGACATGTCGGCGGTGGTGGTGATGTTGGCTTCGGATTCCAGCCAGTCGGCTAGCTTGGCGAAGGGGTCGAAGCCGAGGACGTTGGGGCCGTCGGCTACGAAGTTGGAGAGGGCGTTTACGTCGTAGTAGTAGCGTTGGCCGTCGCGGCTGTCGGTGATGTATTCGATGCCGCCGATGTCGATGCCCGAGTGGTGCATGAGGAGTTCTACATCGGCGATGGCGTCGGCGGGGGGCGTGTAGGCTTCGACGGTGATGCCGGACTTGGGGGCGTCGATGGCGCAGGCGCCGCGGGCCAGGTCGGTGCCGGATGTTGTTCGGCAGATGTCGGCGGGGCAGAGGTCGAAGGTTTCGCCCGTGATGTGGACCTTGATGGCGTAGAGGTACTTGCCGTTGAGGACTTCCACTCGGACGATGTGCGCACCTTCTGCCGGGATGAACTCCTGGACGAGTGCGGTGGAGTCGAGGCCGAACTGGAGGGCGTCGGGGGAGCCGGGGTCTTGGGCGATTGCGGCTTGTAGTTGCGAGAGGCCGTCGAAGCGCTTGACGCCTGCGCCAGAGCCGCCGATGTTTGGCTTGACTACGATCGGCCAGCGTAACCCCACTACTGCCTCTTCTGCTTGCGCTGCCCGGTGGATTACGCGGGCCTTCGGGTACGGGATGTTTAGCTTGTCCATCAGGACTAGCTGGCCGGCTTTGCTTAGCTCGGAGGCGAAGGCCTTGAATCCGTTGATGACTTTTACGCCGCGGGACTCGAGGTGCTCGAGGAAGCTGAGGGTGTAGAAGATCTGGTCGCCGTGGTCGCGGTTCCAGGCGCTGGGGCTCATGCGGTTGAAGACGAGGGAGTATTTTTCTTCGGGATGAGCGTCAGGCGAAAAGAAATGATCCGGTGCATACAGCTTGACGTAGGGGGTTCCGCGGCGGTCGAGTTCGGCGAAGAGGGGTTTGAACCAGTGGGGCTGCTCGTAGTAGATGGCGATGGGGAGGGTGGTGGTGTGGGTAGTCGACATGGAATTACAGGATATGACGTTGGGGGCCCTCGTGGGGATGCAGAATAGCAGCCGGCGTTCTCTTCCCACGGGTGCGCAAGACGCGTACGAAAGCATGCGTAGAGTGGAATGGGACACTGGGCACGTACTTCTCGTAGAACGAAGGCAAAGGAAGAAGCAGATTCCCAGGGGGAATGACAGAAAGAAAAGCAAGGGCAAAGGCAAATACAGAAGCAGATCCCTGCGGGATGACAGCCAGAAAGGCAAGAACAACTGCAAGGGCAAGACCGACAGCAACGGCAACGACAAGGGTAAGAACAAGGGCAACGGCAAGGGCGACAGCAAGGGCAAGGCAACTACAACAGCAACTACAGTAGTCCTTCGCTTCGCTCCAGGATGACGGGATTTTGGGTTGTCAGAGAGATCGGGTACACGAGGAACGCGGAGCTATTCCTGGCGGAGGTGTTTGATGAGCTGGGTGGGGTGGAGGGGTTTGGCCAGGAGCTCGAACTGGAAGCCGCGCTGGCGGGCGCGGGCGAGGATTTCTACCGTGGCGGCCTGTCCGCTGAAGAGGACAATGCGGGCGTCGGGGAGGAACTTCCGGATGGTGATGGCGGCTTCGACGCCGTCGATGTGGGGCATGAGGACGTCGGAGAGGATGAGTTCGGGGCTGGTGAGGCGGGCGGCTTCGATGGCTTCCCTGCCCCCATAGGCGGCGTGTGCGATGAAGCCGTTTCGATTGAGGATTTGAACGATGGTGTCGGCGATGAGAGGTTCGTCGTCTACGACGAGGATGCGCGTGGAGGTTGTGGCTCGCGCGCTATCTCCGTTGGGCAGAGATGCGGTCGTGAGGGAGTCTTCGCGCGAATCGTCGGGGAGAAACGTCGTGTGCATGGGGGCCCTGTACTGATGGTGAATCGTGACTTGAGTTTAGCGGACTGGATGCACGAATACCAAACAGGGGGGCGGGATCTTTGATCGATCGCTGAGATCAAGCAATCGAATCAGATGAACAAACGTTCAGATGGCAGGATGTGCAGCGGGTAGGCCGGAGGAAGGATTCGTGCCAGGCGGATGGACGGGCAGAACGACGCGGAAGATGGTTCCGGAGGGGTTGGTGGTGCGGGTGCGGAAGGTAATGCTGCCGCCTTGTTTTTCGACGAAGCCGCGCGTAACCCAGAGGCCGAGGCCGGTGCCGACGGAGAGCTTGGTGGTGAAGAAGGGAGAGAAGATGCGCTGGCGCGCGGCGGCGGGGATGCCGGAGCCCTGGTCGCAGATGACGATGGAGACGGCGTCGGTGCGGGGAGAGGGGAGGCCATGGAGATGGCGGCCGCGGATGCGGAGGTGGCCGGGCTTCAGGGTGGAGGCGAAGGTGAAGGAGTCGATGGCGTTGACGATGAGGTTGGAGAAGACCTGGCGAATCTCGCCCTGCAGGCCGTGGATGCAGAGGTCGGGTTCGAGGTCGAGGGTGCAGGTGATCTTGCGGGAGACCATCTTGCGTTCGAAGAGATCGACGACGCCGCGGAGGAGATCGTTGAGCTGGATTTCGACGGGGCGGGTGGTGTCGCGGTAGAAGCCGAGGGTTTGCTGGGCGATCTGGGCGACGCGCGCGAGTTCGGCGTCGGCGGTTTCGAGCAGGAGCTGGACGGGTTGGGGAACGTCGGGGTCGGTGCGGGAGAGATAGATGAGGTTGGTGACGGCTTCGAGCGGGTTGTTGATCTCGTGGGCGATGGTGGCGGCGAGACGGCCGGTGGCGGCGAGCTTTTCGCTTTGGCGGAGGGCGGACTCCTGGGTTTTGCGGGTGGTGATGTCCTGAATCGTGCCGACCATGCCGATGATGTCGGTGCTATCGGGGGCGAAGGTAGCGTTGCCGCTGGCGAGGACCCAGGTCTGGATGCCGTCGTCGGACTCGACGCGATATTCCGCGCTGTAGATGCCGCCGGACTCGAGGAAGCCTTTGAGGTTTTCGGAGGTGTGGACGTGGTCTTCGGTGGCGACGACGCGTTTGCGCAGCTCGGTGCGGGTGATGGGGACGTGGGCCTGGGCGTGAAAGAGGGCGGCGGCGCGGTGGTCGAGGTCGAGGAGGTCGGTGGCGCGATCCCAGGTCCAGGTGCCAAGCTGGGCGGCGTCGAGGGCCTGGCGGAGGCGTTCGGAGGTCTCGCGCTGGAGGGCGCGGGCGGCGTCGACGTGGGCGATCTCGAGGGTGAGGCTGTCGGAGAGGCGAAGGTTGTCGATGGCGACGGCGGCCTGGGAGGCGATGGTGGCGACGAGATCTTCGGTTTCGGGGGTGAAGTGGTCGACGTCGGGATGGCCGTAGATGAGGCAGCCGAGGCTCTGGCCGGCGCGGCTTCGGACGGGGACGGAGAGATAGCTGCGCGCGGGAGGGTGATGGGGAGAGAGGGCGGCGAAGGGAAGGTTTTCGGAGTAGCGGGGGTCGAGGGTGATGTCGGGCGAGCGGACGATGAGCTGGTTGAGGAAGCTGTCCTTGGGGATCTCGGTGCAGTGGGGTTCGGGGAAGGTGGCGAAGATATTGAGGTCGGGGCCAGCTTCCTTGTACAGGCTGTAGGGCTTATCGTTGTCGCCGATGTTGTTGTAAAAGAAGGCGCCGTACCGGGCACTGCAAAGGTGCAGGCCGGCGTCGAGAGCAGCCTGGACGATGACGTCGAGGGAACGCTCCGAGGCGAGCAGAATGCCTGTCTCCACGAGGAGGCGGAGACGCTGTTCATTCTGCGAACCGTCGGGCGAAAAAGCCTTGGAAGCGTCGGATCCCATCGATCTGGTTGGATGCAAAGTGAGGAAGTTCAGCCGTACGACTGGTCCCAATCGTAACAATGGGATGGCGGCGTTCCGCGCTGGGGACAACGGAGGGGGAGGGGGCTAGTTGCCGAAGTGCCAGTTGACGCCGGCGCTGACCTGGGTGTCTCTCTGCTGATTGGTGCCGCCGTTGGGGAGCTCGGTAACGAAGTAGTGGGCCATGACGCGGAGCTCGAAGCGGTGATAGAGGTTGTAGTTGACGCCGCCGCCGAAGGCGTAGGTGAAGCCGTTGGCGGTGTTGGTGAGGGTGTTGCCGCTGGGATAGTAGCCGGCGGTGGCGTGGGTGATGCCGAAGAGGCCTTCGCCAAAGATGCTGGCCCGGCGGCTCCAGACGGTGGGGGAGACGTGGCCGAAGCTGTAGGTATAACGGCCGCCGCCGAGGAAGCTGGCCTGGTGGATGTCGATTTCGGTGCGGAGGTTGGTGACGGCCATGCCGTTGAGGGAGACGACGGGGCCGATGCCGTGGAAGGGCGAATAGGCGAAGTCGACGGTGGCGCCGCGCATGTAGAAGTTGTCGGTGGAGGCGGCGCCGACGAACTTGGTGCGCATCTGGGTGTAGGTCATGCCGAGGTCCATGGGGGCCTGGGCGTGGGCTGCGGGGAGGAAGGCAGCGAAGGGCAGGAGGAGGAGCAGGGTGGTCGCGATCCGGCGCAGAGCGGGCGACATCGCTGGCGCGGGCGCTGCTGGGCGGTGGGTTGCGGTCCGGATTGGTGAAGCGGTGTGACGCATGCCGAAGGACACTCCTGTTACTGGACGGTGAGCGTGAGGTAGGTGGACCGGGAGAGATTACCGGACGCAGCGGTCACCGTCAGGTTATACGTTTGCGGAGTTTCGCCGTAGTAGCCGGTGTTGGCAGGGCCAGCGCAGCCGGAGAGACCCGCCGTGATGGCGAGAAGAAGAAGGATGGAGGCGAAGAGCGAGGCGAAGCGCTGGCGGCGGCGGAACCAGGAGAGCGGAAGCGCGAGCAAGGCGAGGGTGACGGGCGCGTAGCGGAATGGCGAATGCCGCGCGGGGGGACGCTGGAGGTGACCGAGCTGGAGGAGGGTGTCGGCGGTGACCTTGAGGGCTACTGGCGTGGTGCCGGAGCCGGTGGCGATGGTGGTGGGGGTGAGGGCTCCAGTGACGGTGGTGGGGAGGCCGGCGACGGTCAGGGTGATGGGGCCGGGCAGCGTGCTGGTGATGAGGGGGGTGACGACCAGGGCGTAGGTCGCGGTGCCGCCGGCGATGGTGGAGGCGGAGCTGGAGCCTCCGGTGGCGACGGTGAGGGAGAAGTCAGCGACGGTCTGGGTGAAGGCGGCGGAGGTGGTGGGGGCGTTCTGGGTATCGCCAGAGTAGACCGCGGTGATGGAGTGGGGTCCGGCGTAGACGAAGCTGGCGGTGATGCTGACCATGCCGTTGACGATGGTGCC
>Ga0210392_10001999_pt1 | contig 10511 bp, 3 predicted proteins | sample IncBWC30OmetaG_FD_161057 | JGI IMG/M metagenome (GOLD analysis project Ga0210392, IMG submission 161057) | Forest soil microbial communities from Barre Woods Harvard Forest LTER site, Petersham, Massachusetts, United States - Inc-BW-C-30-O ...
ATGTTGATGGCAATTATCCCCCGAGCCATCACATTTGAAAAGTCCTTCAGCGCAGTCTTCTTCACCGTCCCATTACGGGTCGCAAATAGCACATACTTCGACTCTTCCTCGAGATCACGCACCGGAAGAATCGTGACGACCTTCTCCCCTGGCTGCAGCGCAACCAGAGAAGCCATGGCCTTACCCTTGCCAGCCGCCCCAATGTCCGGAACCTCGTAGACCTTAAGCCAGTAAACCCGCCCAGTATTAGTAAAACAAAGGAGATAGGCATGGGTCGAGTCAATAATCAGCTGCGCGACAAAGTCCTCTTCACGCGTCTTCATCCCAAGCCGCCCCGTACCCCCCCGCCGCTGCTGCCGATAGGTAGAAATGGGCGTCCGCTTCAGGTAACCGGTATTGGAAACCGTCACCGCAACCTGTTCATCCGCAATGAGATCCTCAAGCTGAAGCTCAGTAGTCTCGTCGACGATCTGAGTCCGCCGAACATCGCCGTACTTGTCACGAATTTCGGTGAGCTCCTTGACGATCAGCTTGCGAAGCTTTGCAGGCGAAGCAAGAATCGACTCAAACTCCGTGATGTTGTCCCGAACCTCAGCAAGCTCCTTAAGTAGCTCATCAATAGAGAGTTGCGTGAGCCGATACAGCTGCAATTCGAGGATCGCATCGATCTGCTTGTAGCTGAGAATCAACGTCCCGGTGCTCGAGAACGTCATGTCCACGCCGTACTTCTTCGGATCGAGCGTAACTCCCTTGAGTTCAGTGCCACGCAGGTTGATCTTCTTCCCGGAGAAGTACTGGAACAGGTTTTCACGAGCTTCGGCGCGACTGCCCGACTGGCGAATCGTCTTGATGACATTGTCAAGATGATCAAGCGCGATCTGATAACCAAGCAGAATATGTTCACGATCGCGCGCCTTACCGAGCAGGAAAGCCGTGCGACGGCGGACAACTTCGATCCGGTGATCCAGGAACGCGCGAATAGCTGCGTCGAGCGGGAGTTCCTTCGGCTGACCGTTGTGGACAGCCAGGAAGATCATCGAGAAAGACTCCTGCATCTGCGTGTGCTTGTGAAGCTGGTTGAGCACGATCTGATGCTCGGCGCCGCGCTTGAGACCGATAACGATGCGCATACCATCGCGATCGGACTCATCGCGGAACTCGTCGCGCGCGATGTCAGTGATGACGCCTTCGTTGACGAGGTCGGCAATGCGCTCGATGAGCTTGGCCTTGTTGACCTGATAAGGAATCTCAGTGACGATAATGGCTTCGCGGCCCCCAGAGATCTTCTCGATGGAGCACTTCGCGCGCATCATGAAGCGACCACGGCCGGTCTGATAGGTGCTGCGGATGTTGTTGCGACCGAAGATGAAGCCGCCGGTGGGGAAGTCCGGCCCTTTGACATGTTCGAGCACTAGATCGAGGTCGCTGCGGGTTTCGGCCTTGTCTTTCGAGATGAGAGCGATGCACGCGTTGACGACTTCAGTGAGATTGTGCGGCGGAATGTTGGTCGCCATACCGACAGCGATTCCACCGCTGCCATTCACGATGAGATTGGGAATGCGCGCGGGGAGGACGGTAGGCTCGAGGGTGGACTCGTCGTAATTCGGAGTGAAGTCGACGGTATCGGAGTCGATATCGGCGAGCATCTCCCCAGCGATGCGAGTGAGTCGCGACTCGGTGTATCGCATGGCGGCCGGTGGGTCGCCATCGACGGAGCCGAAGTTACCTTGGCCGTCTACGAGGACATAGCGCATGGAGAAGGGCTGCGCGAGGCGGACCATGGTGTCGTAGATGGCCGAGTCGCCGTGCGGATGGAAGTTGCCCATGACGTGGCCGACGACCTTGGAGGCCTTGGTGTACTTCTTGTTGAACTGAAGACCCATCTCCTGCATGCCGTAGAGGATGCGGCGGTGGACGGGCTTGAGGCCGTCGCGAACGTCAGGCAGGGCTCGGCCAATGATGACCGACATCGAGTAGTCGAGGTACGACCGGCGCATCTCCTCTTCCACATTGATGGAGAGCATGTGGAGAGCACCGCGGCCTGGGACATTGCCGCCATCGGGCGGAGTTCCGGCAGGCGGAGGGTTGTTGGAGTTAGCGTCCTGCGGGGAGGGAGTGCCCGGATTCTTGGGGTCTTCGGGGAAGAGTTCGTCTGCCATGGTCTATCCCTATTATAAGGGTTTTAGCTGTGCAGGGTGGCCCGGGTGGGAAGGCGTAAAGCAGTGAAAAGGGTGCTCCAGAGAGCACCCTTTTCTGTTGCCGGTTGACGTTGCGTTAGAAGGTGAACTTCCCGGAAAGCTGCATCGTACGAGCGTTGTTGGTGAACTCCTTCTCAGGCCGGTTGAAGAACGAACTGGTGACCGTCTGGAAGTTGTAGCTCCCGGTGTAGCTGGTCGCGTTGACGTTGTCAACGGTTCCGGGGATGTACTGAGCGTGGTTGAGGACGTTGAAGGCCTGAGCGCCGAACTCGAACGAGTAGTGCTCACGAACTGTAACGCGCTTGAAGGCCGAGAGATCAACGTTGTTGATCGGACGGATTGGAAGCGTGTTACGACCGGCCGTCGGTAGGGTACCGCTGCCTGCCTGGATGTAGTACGCGTTCGGGTTGATCGCCGTGTATCCGACGAGGTTCCCGTTGCACTGCGTAACGCCAACTGCACAGTTTCCGGCCAGAGCAGGATTGTAGACGGGGGTGACTCCGCTACCCGTACCCTTGACGCCTTTGGGGTTAATCATCGGACGGTCGATCGCCGCTCCGGAATCGCCGTTGAGGTTGGAGTTGACGCCAGAGAGAACGGTTGCGTACTCAGGCGACTCATACGTGTAGATGGGAACGATCCTCCAGTTGCCGACTACGTTGCGCAGGAGGAAGCTGTTGGAGTTCTTGTAATACGGCAGCTCCCACAGTGCCTCGAGGCTGAGACGGTTGGTGCGATCGAGCGCCGAACGGCTGTAGTCGCATTTGATGCACTGCGAGTTCTGCTGCCGACGAGGAGTAAGCACGGTAGCGAAGACCTCAGCGGTAGCATCGTCCATTGTCTTCGACCAGGTGTAAGAGAGGTTCATCTGCAAACCCTTCTCAAAACGCCGGGTCAGGTTGGCGATCAGGCCGTTGTAGTTGGACTGAGACCAGGGCTGGTAAGACGTGATCTTTCCAGTGAAGCCAGCATTGGCCCACGCAGGAACAATGTTCGAAAGAGCACTGATCGATGCGAGGTTCGTTGTGGGGCTGGCCGGTGCGACGAGTACGGTGGAACCGACTGTCGTTCCGAGTTGGTTGGAGGTATTAACCCTGGGCTGGATGTTGATCTGATCCTGGGTCGCAAGGTGGATACCGCGGGTTCCGATATAACCGAGTTCCGCCGTATAAGCAGACCCGAAGGTGCGCTGAACGGTCAGATTGTAGGTCTCAGAGTAGGGCGTAACCTGGTTCGGCAGAAACGCCGAGGTTGCCGCACGCTGAGCTGCCAGACCCGCCGGGGTATTGGGGAAGCTGGTGATACCTGCACCGCTTCCAGCCGGCAGACCGCCGTTCTTCAGGAAGTTCGCGGAGCCGAACGCCGGAGCACTGCCGGTTCCAACATCCTGCGTTGAGGAGTATTGCGGCGGGAAGGACAAGGTTCCGAGGTTGTCAAAGAGCACATCGTAGGCGATGCCGAAGCCGGCGCGTACGACAGTCTTCGTGTCGGGAGACCAGTTGATGCCAAAACGCGGCGCAAAGCTGGTGTAGGTGGGCTGGGGTGCGTTGAAGTTGACGAGGCCAGGTACAGACGCCGCACTGTTAAGTTGCTGAGCGCGCTCGCCGACAGGAGCCGAGGTGAACTCGTAGCGGAGTCCCGCGTTGACAGTGAGGGTCGGGGTTACGCGCCACGTGTCGTTTCCATAGCCGTACAGAGCGGTCTGGTCGCCGTAGTAAGTCTGTTGACCGGTGGAACGCTCTGCGAAGCCATTCTTATCAGGCGCGAGATCATGAAGGAACTGATCAAGCTGAGCCCACTGATAGTCGCCGCGAGCGCGCTGCGTGAAGCCTTGCGGGGAGATATACTTGCGGCCGTCAAAGCCGAACTTCAGGCTGTGCTTGCCCTTCGCCCAGCTGATGTTATCGGTTGCCTGGAAGAGGTTCTGGATTGTGAACTGAGGAGCGTTCCCGTCAGGACCGACGTTGAGCGCGCCCATATCGTTGTAGGTAAGGTTGGGAAACTGATCGAGACCAGGATAAGCAAAATTACCCGATACGACAGTGTTGGAGTAGCGGTTGAATCCGAGACGGAACTCGTTGGTCAGGTTCGGAGTGAAGGTGTGGTACTCCGAGAGAGCCACGAGGTGATATTTGAAGGGCTGTGTTGTAAAGAAGGTGGGAAGTGCAGCAGCCACGTCCTCGGATCCCTGGGTGTTGTAGACATAGCGTCCGCGAATGCTGTCCTTGGAGCTTAGGTTGTAGTCCATGCTGGTGGTCAGGACGTCGAAGTTGGAATAGATCGGCGAGCTGACCAGGTAGTTACCCAGGGGGATGTTGGTGGAGGCAGAACCATCAGCCTTGGCAACTGTGAGGAACTGAGCCCCCGTCTTTTGACTACCGCAAGCATTGTCGTTGGCGGCGGTCACCTGCGCGCCCCCGAAGGCATTCGCTGCGGGCACGTACTTGCTGAACTGCTGCAGGTTGTTCGCGCTGAACCCGTAGCTGGCCGCGAGACTGTTGAGTGTGGACATACCAGCTGAGGTGGGCGTGCAGAGGTAGTAGGTCTGGCTCTGGCCCAGGGTCTGCCGCTCAAAATTCCCGAAGAAGAAGAGCTTGTCGTGGAAGATCGGTCCACCAACCTGAACGCCGTAACGGTTGTAGTCGTAGCGTGGGTTGGGAACTTTGCCGCCGGCAATTCCACTGGCCGCGTTCAGATCGCGGTTCTGGAAGTACTCATAAAGAGAACCATGGAATTTATTGGTGCCGGAGATGACGGTGGTGTTGAACTGGCCTCCCGAGGAGTGACCGAACTCGGGCGAAAACTGGTTGGTGATGAGGGTAAAGTTACCAACAGAGTCGTTGGGCACGTAGACGAGCGGACCGGTGACCGACTTGTTGTTGTTGTCGATACCTTCAATCGTGAAGTTGTTATTACGCGGACGCTGACCGCCGATCGAAGGACCGACGCCGATCCCGATACCGCCGGTGGAGGCGACTCCGGGGCTCAGCAGCGATGCGTTGAGAACGCCGAAACCAGTGGTCGCGGTAGGAAGACTTGTCAGTTCCTCCGTGTCAAAGGTCGTCGTGAGGTTGACTGTCGTCGTATCGAGAGCCGCACCCGCCTCGGCAGAGACTTCAACAGACTGGTTGCCGGCGCTGACGTTGAGAACGATGTTTGTCGTGGAAGTCTTGTTCAGATCGACCTCGAGACCCTTCAGCTTGTAGCGCTGAAATCCGATCACCGTGACCGAGATGTCATAGAGACCAGCCGGCAGGTTTGATGCGTGAAACTCGCCATTGGAGTTGGCGGTAAGAGGGGTGGCGACAGCAGTTGCCTCATTGGTTACGAGGATGGTCGCGTTTGGAATTACAGCTCCGGTTGCGTCCTTTACTGTTCCTTCGATATCTCCGCTTGTAACTTGTGCGATTGCCAGACTTGCGGAAAAAGTTGAGATTGCGACTAATGCCAGAAAACTACGGAAAACCTTATTCAAGGGCCCAATTCCTCCGAGATGATACAACCGATAGGGCAATTTTGATGCCATTTCCATAGACTGCAAAAGCTTGCAGATACATTCGGATAGGTCATCTAGGTAATTCTACTTATATGAAAATTTGGATTCGATTGTCGCTCGCCGCCTTAGTTCAACGCACTAATAGTGCAGTAATACATTGATATAAATTGCTTTTTACGATTGTCAGTTTTTTGTAAATGAACAGATGAATTTTCATTCAATCCACCAAAATGCCCCAGTTAACCAAGAAAGTGACCCAATATTTTTGTGCATTTTTTTACAAAACTTTCTCCCCAGCTACGCTCGCAGAAGTTCCTTTGTCTTCTGGTGTTTGGGTCCGCGAGAGGTGGATCGGGAGAAAATGGGCTCACTAAGTATGAGCGATTATCGAATCAAAGACCGAACTTGTCGGATATTTGCTTGAATATGCGACAAGTTTCGTCGTATATTCAAAAAGTCGCACGATTCATGCGAATTTTCAAAAATTTTGTGGAGCGATGAGGCCAGATCCCCGCGGAGTTACCTCTTGGCAGAGACCGCGAGGACCTGGAGCCACAGCCAAAGTAAATGACTGCAGGTTGATTGAATTTTAGGGCTATTCTGCAGGCCATTCAACTCGGCTCAACCCTCCATTCATTGTGAAGCGGCAACCTCGAGATTCAGAGTGGCTTCGGTCACCGGTCGAACTTCGGGGCTAGCGGTCAAGGACGAAGCATGCCCTTTTTGGGGCCACATTCGGGGCCTGAAGGAAACGTGAATATCGGCGCTGTTCTGAATTCAAAGGACTCGACCGGGCTTTGCCTCAGAGCGAAGCGATTTCGAGGAGAGACGCATGAAGAAGATGGCACAGAGAACGAAGGCAAACAGGAAGGCTGCAGGCCGAGCGATGTTCGGAGGGACACGTGGGTGGATCGCTGCGGGAACGCTGGCAGCTTATGCGGTCATGGGTGGGACGAAGTCGGCGATGGCGACAGTGAAAGAGAAGGTCGAACCATCAGGAACGACAAGCTCAGAAGCTACGTTGCCGCTCAAACGATTTGATATTGGCTCCGGGCCGCTGGATGGTGCAATCGCGGCTTATGAGAAGGCGACCGGACTGACGGTGAAGATTGCATTGCTGTCAGGCACGCTTGCAGGATTCAATTCATCGGGCGTTGTGGGACTTTATCGCGAAGATGAGGCTTTGCGTCTGCTGCTGGAAGGAACGGGCTTGAACTATCACGTAGAGGACGCCGCGACGATGGTGGTAGGCGTGCAGGCTAAAGATACCGTGTCTGTAACCTCGTCCGTTGTAGATGAGGTTTCGATGACGAAGTTCACCGAGCCACTGCTGGATACGGCACAGACGATTGCCGTGATACCGCAGTTTGTGGTGAAGGATGAAGGCGTAGCGACGCTGCGCGATACGCTGCGGAATGTTCCGGGGATCAGTCTGGCTGCAGGCGAAGCTGGAGCCCAGGGAGATAATCTGACGATTCGCGGCTTTACGGCACGGAACGATATCTTCCTCGATGGGATTCGAGATTTCGGCAGCTATTATCGTGACTCCTTTAATTATGAACAAGTCGAGGCGCTGGAAGGGCCGGCCGGTGTACAGTTTGGCCGCGGATCGACAGGCGGAGTAGTGAACCAGGAGAGCAAGGTTCCGACGGTACAGCAGTTCGCTCACGTGCAGGCGCAGTTTGGAACGGATGCGACAAAAAGGATTACTGCAGATCTGAATACCAAAGAGATCGATAACCTGGGCGGGACCGCGGCACGGCTGAATCTGATGGGGCAGTTAAGCGGATTTGCAGGACGACCGTTCGCTGAGGTGCGACGGTTTGGAGTCGCGCCATCGCTGTCGATCGGGTTGAACACGAAGACGCGTGCGACGTTGAACTATTTGCATCTCCAGGATCAGGACACGCCGGACTACGGATTGCCGTGGCTGAACAATACGGTTGCGCCAGGGTCTATTCGGCATGACTACTACGGGTTCCACAACGAAAACTACCTGAATACGAATGACGACATTCTGACGCTGAAGGTCGAGCATGAGTTTTCCCCGAACCTGAATCTGCACATCATCGCGCGGGCCGCGAATTATCCGCGGCAGGCCCGGATTACAGAGCCACAAATCTGCTCTAATGCGCCTGCGAGCGTCGCTGTGGGTGGAGTGGTGTCAAAATTGCCTACGTCGGCGGTGAATCCCTCGATTCCCTGCCCCTACACCGCGGCGACCGATCCGAGCACGATTTTGGTGAACCGGAATCAGTTGCAGACGAGCAGCGTTGAAGGCGATCTCTGGGATCAGACCGAAGCGACGGCACGATTCAAGACATTTGGTGTGAGTCATGCCCTGGTGGCAGGAATTGAGGGTGGGCAGGAGATCTCGAATCCGACGCGCACGAGCTACACAATCGATGGCGTCAATACGGTGCCTTCGACTACGTTGCTGAATCCAAATGTGGAGCAGCCGTTTTCGGATACATCGTATGTGACTTCGATTGTGCATACGAAGTCCGAGAGTGTTGGGTTGTATTTTCTCGATACGATCAAGCTGGGACGCCTGTTTGAGTTGAGTGGAGGCGTGCGGTGGGATCGCTTCGACACTGGCTACAACCTCTGGCAGCCTAAACCGCCGATGGGCGGCGCGGTCACCGCTCCCGTCGCACCAATCAGTCGCGTCGATGAGCAGCCGAGCTATCGCGCAGCGTTTGTTTACAAGCCTTCGAGCCATGGCAGCGTCTACTTCGACTATGGAACGAGCTTCGACCCTGCGGCTTCGTCGCTGAGCTTGAGTGTCGGGCTAGCGAACAGCTCGGCAGCACCGGAGGAAAACGAGAGCTACGAGGTGGGCGCAAAATGGAGCTTCCTGAATGAGCGGTTGATGACCGAGGGCGCGTGGTTCCGGACTGAGAAAGACAATGCGCGCGAGACGGATCCTACAAATGCGAACAACATTGTGGCTGCGGGCAATCAGTTGGTGAAGGGTGCTCAGTTCAGCATGGTGGGGCGGCTGCCGCACGAGATGGATCTGATTGCCGGGTACGCGTATCTCGATAGCGAGGTCATCTTTTCGAAGTTCTTCCCGACTTCGGTTGGATATCCGTTAGCAAATGTGCCGAAGCAAACGTTCAATCTGTTTGTGACGCATCGCTTGCCGTGGCGGTTGAATGGCGGACTGGGTGGCAATCACGTCGCTAGCAGGACAGCGAGCTCGACAGTGCCGTTCGTGCCGACGGGATACGCGCCGAATCCGAACGGCCCGGGATTTGTCGTAACAAGCGTAGCGATGAAGCAGGTTGCTGGGTATTGGGCCTTCAACGCGATGCTACGGCGGCCGGTGACGGAGAAGCTGGAACTTCAGGTCAATGCGAACAATATTCTGAATCGCTACTTCATCGATCTGCCTCATCCGAGCCATTTGATTCCGGGCGCAGGCGCGAGTGCAACGATCGGAATTAGCTACAAATTCTAAGGACGAAGCAATGCTGATTACGATTCCAGATGTATTGACTGTTGGCGACGTAGCCCAAGCGCGTGCGGCGCTCGATGCCGCCGAGTGGGTGGATGGCAAGGTGACCGCCGGGTACCAGGCGCAGAAGGTGAAAGACAATCTGCAGCTGCCTGAGGGTCACCCGGTGTCGGTGAGGATGGGTGAGTTGGTGCTTGCTGCGCTGGCGCGGTCCCCGCTGTTTATGTCGGCAGCGCTGCCGCTGCGAGTTTTTCCGCCGATGTTCAATCGATACACGGGCGGCGGGCACTTCGGCACGCACGTGGACACGGCGATACGAACGAATGCGACGACGGGACAGAGGATCCGGACAGATGTTTCGGCCACATTATTTCTCTCGGCTCCCGAGGAATATGAAGGCGGCGAACTGCATGTTGAGGATACCTACGGAGTGCACTCAGTGAAGCTGCCAGCGGGACATATGGTGCTCTATCCGGCAACAAGCTTGCACCGCGTATCTCCCGTAACGCGAGGCGCACGAGTGGCCTCATTCTTCTGGATCCAAAGCATGATTCGGAACGATGGCGACCGCACACTGCTGTTCGATCTGGACACGGCGATTCAGCGGCTGGCAGTTGACTCGCCGGGGAACCCTGTGGGCGTGCAATTGACCGGGGTTTATCACAACCTGCTGCGACGATGGGCGGAGATGTAGACCCTTATTGCAGAGGGGTTTCGATCACTGACAAACCAATTGTTCAAAGACCGACGTATTATGGTCTCCAATGACCTTTCGTGCCGTGCGCGCATTTTCAGAATCAACGGAGACCCAATGCTACGAACTCCCGCCCGCTTTCTTGTCACTGGAATCCTCCTCGTTGCCGCAGCAGATCTGAGAGCCCAGTCCAACACCACTCTCCTCGTCGACATCGACCACCGTGCTACGACTTCACTGAACGGCGACTGGCACGCGATCGTCGATCAGTACGCGACAGGCCTCTATACCTTTCACCAGGAGCTGCGTAAGGACGGGTTCTTCATGAACGCGCCATTTGACCCCAGCGGTCATCCGCAAGACTATAACTTCGCCAACGCCGCGACGCTCAAGGTTCCCGGCGACTGGAACACACAGCGACCTGAGCTTCTCTACTATGAAGGCCCCATCTGGTATGAGCGCGACTTTGAGTACGCCACCAAACCCAACACTCGCACCTTTCTGCATATTGGCGCAGCCAACTATCGCAGCTTCGTCTGGATAAATACCAAAAAGGTCTGCGAGCACGAGGGCGGCTTCACTCCCTTCGACTGCGAGATCACCAGTGTTCTGAAGAACGGCAAGAACTTCGTCGTTATCTCGGTCGACAATACTCGCATCGCC
>Ga0210392_10002000_pt1 | contig 10510 bp, 6 predicted proteins | sample IncBWC30OmetaG_FD_161057 | JGI IMG/M metagenome (GOLD analysis project Ga0210392, IMG submission 161057) | Forest soil microbial communities from Barre Woods Harvard Forest LTER site, Petersham, Massachusetts, United States - Inc-BW-C-30-O ...
CCGTTCTCCGAGACCAAGGCGCCGGAGTCGGCCGACCGGCTGCACCGGGGCGCGCTCCGCCTGGTGGATATTTCCGCCTCGACGATGGCGAACATCGGGCCGGCGTACAGCTTCTACTTCGGGTTCGGGTTCCTGGTGGCCACCGCCGGGATCGCGGCTCCGCTGACGATCATCGTGGCCGGGATCGCGATAGCGTTGCTCGGCAACACGCTGTCTGAGTTTTCCCGCGCCCACCCGTCGACCGGCGGGTTCATCTCATTCGTCGGGAAGACGTTCGGCGGGACCAGCGGCGTCACGACCGCGATTCTCTGCGGCGCCGGGTACATCATCGCGATCTCGTCGGTGCTGGCCATCTCGGGCGGCTTCCTCGCCACCACGTTGCAGTACTACCTGAACTGGAACGTCCCCTGGATCATCCTGTCGGTCATTCTCACCGGCGGCGCCGTCATGATGACCGTCCGCGGCGTCTCGGTCTCCACCAAGCTCGCCGGCTTGTTCTTCGGGTTCGAGATGGTGGTCCTGATCGTGGTCTCGGTGGCGGTGCTGATCAAGCACGGCGGCCACCTGTCCGCGATCCCGTTCGAGCCGTCGCACATCACGAAGGGCGCCACCGGCCTGGCCGCCGGCTTCCCGCTGGCCGTGTATCTGTTCATCGGGTGGGAGAACTCCGCCGCGCTGGCCGAGGAGACCGGCAACCCCAGGCGCAACGTCCCCCGCGCTGTCTTCCTGTCCATCGGGCTGATGGTGGTCAGCTATGTTCTGTTCGCCTACGCGACCGTGACCGGCTTCGGCTATAACGGAGCCAAGCTGACCAGTCCGACCGATCCGATCCCGTTCATCCCGGTCGCCCACGGGGTTCTGGCCGCGTTCGCGCTCTTCGCCTACCTCGCCGGGCTGACCTCGACGCTGGGCGTCCTGATCTCGGCCATCAATTCGCAGGCTCGGCTGATCTTCAACGCTGGCCGCGAAGGCTTGCTCCCGTCGTTCATCGGCCGGGTAAACGCGAAGCGGCGCACTCCGGTGAACGCTCTCTATACCTTCACTGGCGTCGCCGCGGTGATCATCTTGGTCTGGGCCCTGCTGCACCTGCTCGGTGGCCACAAGAACTCAGGCAGCATGAATCCGCTGGTCTTCTTCCAGGAGTCATCCACGATGGGCACGATCCTGGTGCTCGTCGTCTACTTCCTGGCCAACCTGGCGCTGCCGTTCTACTACCGCCGGTACCGGCCCGCTGAGTTCAACCTGATCAAGCACATCGTGCTGCCGGTTCTCGGCCTGGTCGCGATCGGCGTGCCCGTCTACTACCTGGTCAAGCCGGGCCAGCCAGCGCCGTATAACTGGTTCCCGTACGCCGCCCTGGCGATCGTCGTGCTCGCCACTATTTACGGATTCATACTCAACCTGCGTGACCCCGCCCTCAAGGACCGCGTCGGCTCCATCATCGCCGACGAGTAGCAGTTGCCCCGCCCGGTCTGCGAGGGAAAGCGGGACTAGAGCGGGACTTAATCGGGACTTCACTACGAGCCCAGAACCGGCCAACCGTAGGTATGATCCCGCTAGAACGCGGCGCAGAGTGCCGCCATGCTCACACGATGGTACGAAGGAGCGATTTGATGGGCATTCTCAACGAGGCCCGCCGCGAATTCATCGCGGCGCCTGACAGCGCGAAGGGTCAAATCGTCTTTAAGTGGCCTGATCACAACATCCGCAAGTTCGCGAGGGCGATCGTCGAGCCTGACGCCCAGGCTGTCTTTATCAGCCAGGGCCAGGTCATGGGCACTTTGGGCCCGGGCCAGCACGTGCTTGACGCTAAGGAACTGCCATTCCTCGGCCTGTTCGTGGACTGGGCGACCAACAGCAACGCGTTCAAGGCTGAGCTCTTCTTCGTCGGCGCGCGCGAGTTCCCGAACCTGCGGTTCGGCGGTCGGCTTGACGAGGTGCAGGACCCGCAGACTGGCCTGATCGTCACGCTGCGCTCGTTCGGCGAGTTCGCGCTGCGCGTGGTCGAGCCGACCAAGCTGATCTTGAACCTGGTCGGCACCGTAGACGTGACCGACAACCACGCGGTGACCGACTGGGTGACCCAGCAGCTTCTCAAGGCGACGCGTACCACCGTCACCACCCAGCTCATGTCGGGCGCCTGGCAGATACTGGGCCTTTCCATGCACAGCCCCGAGATCGAGACCGGGGCGATGGAAGGCGCGAACCGCGAGCTGACCGACTACGGCATCGCGATCACCAGGCTCGGCAACCTCGACATCAACCTCGACGAAGAGGACAACGCCAGGCTCAAGAAGCTCGCCGGCGACACCGCCTACAGCAGGCTGGCCGGAGGCTTCATGCAGGCCGCGCAGGCCGAGATGATGCAGGGCGCCGGGCAGGGCCTCGCCCAGGGTGGCGGCGCGACCGCGCCTATCTTCTTCGGGGCCGGAATGGGCCTCGCCGGGCAAATGCAGGCACCGCAGCAGGCCCCTTACCCGCCACCCGCGGCACCCGGCTTCGCCGGCGGCGGCCCGGGTTACGCTCCGCCTCCGCCCGGTGCCCCGGCCTACCCGGCGCCTCAGCCGGCACCGCAAGCAGCTCCGCCGCCGGCACCGGTGGCCGATGCCGTGCCAGCCGCCGCGCTGATGGCGTGCGCCAACTGCCAGAACCAGATGCCGGTCGGCTCGAAGTTCTGTGCTGAGTGCGGTACGCCGACGTCCAAGCACTGCACGAACTGCAATGCCAGCCTGGCTGGGACAGCGAAGTTCTGCGCGGAGTGCGGCACGCCGACCGTGGCGCCTCCCGCCTGACCTGGGGCGCTGTTTCACCGGGGTCCTTCATAACCGAGGTGTCTGGCTTGCACCTGGGCTACGATCTGATCCTCTTAACCGACGTTCGTCTGCTTAGGGCTCTTCCGAGAAGAAAGGCTTGCCCGTATGGATCGGATCGAGTGTCAGTGGTGCAAGGCACAGAACGAACCGGCACGCACGAGCTGCACTACCTGTGGCGCGCCGCTTGACCAGCGGAACGTGGTGTCCGACTCGGGCTGGACCGAGGCACCTCGGTTGCGGGACATGACCGAGTTCCGCTTCTCCAACTCCACCTGCCAGGTTGAGGGTGAGATCGTCCCGGTGGCCGAGATCGCGCTTGCCCAGGGCGACTCGGTGTTCTTCGAGCATCACGTGATGCTGTGGAAGGAACCGCAGGTTCCCATGTCGGCGCTGAACACCGGTGGCGGCATGAAGCGATCAATCGGCGGGATGCCGCACGTGGTCAGCGTCGCGCACGGGGCCGGCCGGATCGCGTTCTCCCGCGACGCGACCGGCGAGCTGGTGGTGCTGCCGTTGCATCCAAGTATGGAACTTGACGTACGTGAGCACGCCTTCCTGGTCGGCTCGCACTCCATCAACTACTCGTTCGTCCGGATCAAGGGCCTGGCGAACGTCATGCACGGTGGCAGCGGCATGTACATGGACCGCTTCGTCACCCACCAGGAACCTGGCATCGTGATCCTTCATGGCTACGGCAACGTGTTCCAGAAGACGCTGCAGCCCGGTGAGAAGATCCTCGTCGAGCCCGGCGGCTTCCTGTACAAAGACTCGTCGGTGACCATGAACACGGTCCAGCAGAACATCAGGACCGGGCTCATGCGGCACAACATGTACCTCGCTGAGATGAATGGTCCTGGCCGGGTCGGCGTCCAGTCCATGTACCACCACCACGGCCACAGCGAGTAGGGGACCGATATGTCGACACCGGAAGGGACGAGTAGCACCTACACGTGCCCTTACTGCCGGATGGTGAGCGATGGCGGCGGCAACTCGTGCAGCAGCTGTGGCGCGCCAGTCGATGTCCGGCTCAAGATCACCAAGTCAGGCTGGGCCAAGCAGCCGCCGGTCAAGGACATGGCCAGGATCCGGTTCAACCGGTCGGCCTGCCAGATCAGCGGCACTCAGGTGCCGGTCGCCGAGTTCAAGCTGGACGGCGAGGATTCGGTGTACTTCTCGCACCACGTGCTGCTGCACAGCGACTCTAAGGTCAAGCTTGACGCGATGAAGATGAGCGGCGGCTGGAACCGCGTGCTCGCGGGCATGCCGCTCGTCATGCTGACCGCTAGCGGGCCTGGTGCCCTCGCGATCAGCGCTGATCACCCCGGCGAGACGCTCGCGATCCCGATGCGGCAGGGCCAGGCGGTCGACGTGGTCGAGCACCGTTTCCTGGTCGCCACCAACAACATCAACTATCAATGGGAACGGGCCGGCGTCTGGTTCACCACGCAAGACGGTGACGAGCAGGAATGGCACTACCCGATCGGCCAGATGATGGACAGGTTCACCGCGCACGGTGGCCATGGCCTGCTCCTGCTGCACGGCCCTGGCAACACGTTCATCAGGGATTTGAACCACGGCGACAGCATCCTCGTACAACCAGGTGGACTGATCTGGAAGGACCCGACGGTGCGGATGCATCTGCACTTCGAGTACCCGAGGGGTCAGTACTGGTTCAGCTCGGCTCGATGGCAGGCGAAGTCGATGTGGCTGCGTCTGCAGGGGCCTGGCCGGGTCGCGATTCAGTCGGTGTTCGAGCCCCAAGAGATGGTAGGGGCGGTCGTGAACAGCTCACCGGCGACCACGCACTATTGGTAAATCGGGTGATCGTCGCTGCTTGGCGGGTCGGCCTGCAGGATAGGCCGGCCCGCCGAAAGCTAGCCTTATCGGGCCATCGGAGGTCATGATGTCGGACATGGCCTCGGGATCGCTGCTAGCGATAGCGCGGGGGATTACCGCGCAGCCCGTCGCGGTGCTCATCGCGTTCGCGGCTGCGTTTTGCTTCGCGTTCGCGAACGTGCTGCAGCAGCGAGTCGCAGCCCGGCTGCCGACGACGACGGCCTTCGACACCGGCGTCCTGCTCAAGCTCGCGCGGCGGCCGCTCTGGCTGGTCGGCTTTGTCGCGATCATTGTCAGCATCTCGCTCCAGGCGGCCGCGCTCGGCCTGGGACGGCTGGTAGTCATCGAGCCGGTCCTGGCCAGCAGTCTGCTGGTCGCGCTCGCGCTGTCCGCCTGGGCCGATCACCGCCGGATGCGGCCAGGGGAGTGGGCGGCTGCGATCGCGACCTTCGTCGGTCTCGCTGCCTTCCTCGTCGCCTCGGAGCCGTCCGGTGGCCGCCCGACCGCCGGAACCTCGCAGCTCGCGCTCGCGGCGGCCGGCGCCATCGCGATTGCCGCGATCACCACGCTGATCGCCGTGCGGCTCTCCGGGGTGCGCCGGGCGCTGGCGCTCGGCGTGGGCGGCGGCGTCGCGGCCGGGGTGACCGACGCGCTCACGAAGTCGGTCGCGTTTTTGGCCGGCGCCCGCCAGTTCGGCGTTTTCGGCGACTTCCGTCTCTACCTCCTGGCTCTCGTCGGATTGCTGGCCTACACGATGCAGCAAAACGGCTATCGCGCGGCTGGTCTGGCCGCGTTCTTGCCGGCGTTCGCGGTGCTTGACCCAGCGGTCGGCTCGGTCCTGGGAATGACCATCTACCACGAGCGGCTCGGTGACGATCCGGTGCGGATCATCATTGAGGTCGTCGCCGCGATCGCCGCGACCTGGGGCATCGTTCGCCTGGCCAAGTCGAGCGCGGCCGCGGCGAAGCCGGTCGAGCGGCTGCGGCCGCAAGACCAAGTTGCGCGGCCAGAGCCAGAGCTGGTGCCCGTCGCCGTCGGCCTGCCGCATGTATTGCCGGCGCAACTCGCCGACGTTGCCGAGTTGGTCTCGCCTCCGATCGTGCTACCGCAGGTCAGGCCGCCGACGGTGTCCTAGCGGACTTAAGGTAGGCCGGTCGCGCGCGATACCTGACGTAGCGGCTAGCTACGATCGGCCAGTGGTCACTCGCTATGACGTGTCTGCTGTCCCGCCGCAGGGCGGCTACGTCGCTAAGCGCTGCCCGGTCAAGGCGCAGTGGGACACCATCGGGCCGTGCGAGCCGCTACCGCATTCCGCGCCGGTGCTGCGCAGACTGGCGCGTGGCGTCCGATTCGAGGAGCAGATCGTCGCCGGGCTGCTCGACCGCCATCCGGACGCCTGCCTGATCGACGGCCAGCACGCCGGGCGCACCGATGAGGCCAAGGCCGACCGGGGAACAGCTACGCTGGCGGCGATGCGCGACGGCGTGCCGCTGATCATCGCCGGGCGGCTGCCTCCCGATCAGGCAGGCCGCCGGGTGGGTGAGCCCGATCTCCTCGTCGTGGTGGCTGGCGATGACGGCGGCCGGCCCCGCTATCGCGCGGTCGACGTCAAGCATCATCGCAGCCTGCGACCGCTCGAGCGGCCAGGGAGCAGGTCTGTGATCGCGGCGACGTGTTCGCCGCTCACGGCCCCGTGGTGGGAGAGCGCCGAGCAGAATGCGGCGCTGGGAGCGCGCAAGCGGTCGGCCGACCTGCTGCAGCTCGCGCACTATCAGCGCATGCTGGAGGCAGCGGGGTTCGCCGCCGACGACGGCAGGCTCGCGGGCATCATCGGCACCGAGGGCGTGGTGACCTGGTATGACCTCGACGCGCCGTACTGGCGGACGCCATCGGTGACCGCGGGGCGTAAGAACCGGTCCACGATGGCGGTGTACGACTTCGAGTTCGACTTCCGGCTCGACATCATCGCCGTGGCCGCCATGCACCGAGCCGACAGCCGCGTCAGCCCGCTGGTCGTGCCGGTCAGGATCGGTGAGTGCGACGAGTGCCCGTGGTGGTCATGGTGCGGCCCGCAGCTACGGCTCGGCTCGGGCGACGTCAGCCTGCTGCCGGGGGTCGGCTGGCGGGCCTGGCGGGTCCATCGCGACCACGGGGTAACAAGTCGGGCGGAGCTCGCTGACCTTGACCACCGCACCGCCACGCTCGTCGCGGCGGGAGTTGACCTCCGGCCGATCATCGCCGCTGTCGGGAGCCGGCCCGACGCCACCGCGATCGCCGACGTGGTCGCGTTGCGCAGGCGCGGCCACGTGGCCAGCCTCAGCGCCGCGGGCGTCAGCACGCTCGGCGACGCGAGCGCGCTCTCCGCGAGGACAGCGACCTACAGCGACGCCCCGATGCACGACCTGCCTGAGCAGATCGACAGCGCCCGCGCGGCGCTCGGCGACCATCCCGCCTACCGGCGGCGCGGGATCGAGCGGGTGCTCGTGCCGCGCGGGGACGTCGAGGTCGACGTCGACATGGAGAACACCGAGAGTGGCGTCTACCTGTGGGGAGCGCTGGTGACGGACAGGACCGGACAGGTAGGCGGCGAAGCCGGCTACCGCGCGTTTCACACCTGGGATCCGCTGCCGGGCCCGGCGGAGGCCGAGGTCTTCGCGGACTTCTGGCGGTGGCTGACCGGCCTGCGGGACGCGGTGACCGGCAGCGGGCATTCTTTCCGCGCCTACTGCTACAACGCTGCCGCGGAAAATGGCCAGCTTCGCCGGATCGGGGCCGACCTCGGGCTTGAGCGCGAGGTCGCCGGCTTCATCGCCTCCGACCAGTGGGTCGACCTGCTCAGGGTTTTCGACCGGCAGTTGATCACCGGCGAGTCAGTCGGGCTCAAGCAGGTAGCGGCGCTGGGCGAGTTCCGGTGGGACGTCACCGATCCCGGCGGTGACATGGCGATCGTCAAGTACGACGCCGCGACTGACCTAGCGCAGGCGGCCGCGGCGGAGCGGGCCAGGCAGTGGCTGCTGGACTACAACCGGTGCGACGTCGAGGCGACCCGGGCGCTGCGCGAATGGCTGGACCGCAGCGCCAGCGGCTGCCCGTCGATCCAGGAACTGGGTGGCTGAGATGGCCGCCTCGGCAACGAGCGGCCCGCCGGCGACCGCGCCGGTCGAGCTCGGCCGGCGCCAGGTGCTCGTCATCATGACCGGGCTGCTGCTTGGCATGCTGCTGGCCGCCCTGGACCAGACCATCGTCGCGACCGCCCTGCCGACCATCGCGGGCGACCTGCACGACCTGTCGCGGTTGTCCTGGGTGGTCACCGCCTACCTGCTCGCCTCGACAGTGTCCACCCCGCTGTGGGGCAAGCTCGGCGACCTGTACGGGCGCAAGACGTTCTTCCAGGCCGCGATCGTGATCTTCCTGATCGGCTCGGTGCTGGCTGGCCTGTCGCAGTCGATGACGGAGCTGATCGGTTTCCGCGCCCTGCAGGGCATTGGGGGCGGCGGCTTGATGGTCGGCGCGCAGACGATCGTCGGAGACGTGGTGCCACCCCGCGAGCGCGGACGCTATCAGGGGTTCTTCGGCGCCGTGTTCGGCGTGAGCAGTGTGATCGGGCCGCTGATCGGGGGATTCTTCGTCGACACGCTGTCGTGGCGCTGGGTGTTCTACGTGAACCTGCCGGTCGGCCTGATCGCGCTGGTCGTCGTCGCCGCCGTGCTGCCGGGCCGGCTGCGGCGGGAGCGGCGCAGCGTCGATTACCTAGGGACGATCACGATCGGGGCGGCGGCCACCTGCCTGGTGCTGCTGACCTCGCTGGGCGGGGTGACCTTTGCGTGGGGCTCAGGTCCGATCATCACGCTCGCCGTTCTCGGTGCGGTCTTCATCGTGGCATTCGTGGTCGCCGAACGGCGGGCCGCCGAGCCCGTGCTGCCGCTGCACTTGTTCCGGCTGCCGGTGTTCGCCGCGGCGTCGGCGATCGGGTTCGTGGTTGGTTTCGCGATGTTCGGGGCGCTGACTTACCTGCCGCAGTACCTCCAGATCGTCAAAGGAGTCAGCCCAACGTCCTCTGGCTTGCGGCTGCTGCCGCTGATGGCGGGACTGCTGCTGACTTCGATCGGGACCGGCCAGCTTATCTCGCGGTCGGGGAGGTACAAGGTGTTCCCGGTTGTCGGCACGGCGCTGCTGACGCTAGGGCTCTACCTGCTGTCGCACCTCGGGGTGACCACGTCCACGCTGGCCAGCTCGGCCTATATGTTCGTGCTCGGCGTGGGCATCGGCGCGACCATGCAGGTGCTGGTCATCGCGGTGCAGAACTCGGTCGAGTACGCCGACCTTGGCGCTGGAACCTCTGGTCAGACGTTCTTCCGGTCAATTGGCGGGTCGTTCGGCACGTCGGTGTTCGGCGCGATCTTCGATCACGTGCTGCCCGGGCACATCACCGCCGCGCTGCACGGCTTGCTGCTCCCGCCGGGGATTGGCATCACGAGCGGCGCCAGCCCGGCGGCGCTCGCCAGGCTGCCCGCGCCGGTGCACGCGGCGCTCGTCGCCGGGTACGCGGCGTCGATTCGCAGCGTGTTCCTCGCGGCCGTTCCCGTCGGCGTGCTCGCGTTCGCGCTGACCTGGACGCTGAAGGAGTTGCCGCTGCGCACCACCACGCGGGCCGTCGATCCGGCCGACCGGCTCGCGCCGACCGCCCGGCCGACGGTCAGGACCTCGGATGAGGAGATGCGCCGGGCGCTGAGCACCTTGCTGGGCCGCGAGCGCCGGCGTGAGGTGTACGGCGGGCTGGTCGCGACGGCTGGGTTGGTGCTGTCACCGCGGGCTGGCTGGTTGCTACTGCGGGTCGGAGAGCATCGCGGCGACTCGCGGGCCACGCTGGCGCGGCACCTGTCCATCGGCCTGGACAACTTCGACGAGAGGCTGAGCGAGCTGGTCAGGGCCGGGTTCGTGGCGCCGCTGGGACCCGGGTCGGACCCCGCGCGGCCGGCCGAGCTGACGGCAGCCGGCGAATCGGCCTACGCGGCACTGTTCGAGGCCAGGGAGAAGCGGATCGCCAGGGAGCTGGACGGCTGGCACCCGGAAAAGCACGCCCCGCTGCTGACGCTGCTGAGCGAGATCACGCACGAACTAGCCGCGAGCCCGGAGCGCCCAGGCCGGGATCTTGATCCGGCGGGCGGGCGAGCGAGGCGATCGGGCCGAGGCTAGGCGGCGATGGCGCGTTCCTCGTCCGGGTGAGCGCTGTCCGGCTCGCCGCGCCTGGTCCACATCTCCTTGGCCGCCATCGCGACCAGGTAAGGCACCAGGTCCGTGGACCGGCGCAGCACCCACGCCGTGCCCTTGGTCGCCATCCACGCGAACTCCGCCCATCTGGTCGGCGGAGGGTTCTGCGGCTCGGCGTCCGGAGCGGGTCCGGCTGGCAGGCCGGCGGCGATCAGCAGGTCGTGGAACGACCTGGCGATCAGCCGGTGCCCTCGCTCGTTGGGATGCAACCGGTCGACCGCCCACATCCGCTTCTCGTAGGTGGCCGGGCAGCCGGCCGCGTCGTAGTGCAGCGTCCCGAACCGCTGGGCAACCGCGTCCAGCGCCGCGTTGACCGCGCTCGTTCGCCTGGCCAGCGGCTTAGCGAGCGCGTCGGGCAGCCCGAGCATCCAGCCCGAGTCAGGCAGCCGCATGGTCAGGACTTCGGCGCCGGCCGCCCTGAGGGCTCCGACCGTGTGCGCCGCCGCCGCCTCGATCTTGGCTTGGTCGAACCCGGGCCGCAACGTGTCGTTGATGCCGAACACCACGCTGGCCACCTGCGGCTTGCGGGCCAGCGCCCGCGGTAGCTGATCGCGGGCGATGTCGGCGGCGCAGGCACCGTTCGAGGCGAG
>Ga0210392_10002001_pt1 | contig 10504 bp, 9 predicted proteins | sample IncBWC30OmetaG_FD_161057 | JGI IMG/M metagenome (GOLD analysis project Ga0210392, IMG submission 161057) | Forest soil microbial communities from Barre Woods Harvard Forest LTER site, Petersham, Massachusetts, United States - Inc-BW-C-30-O ...
AGCGCCCGGATCTGCTGCCCCTCGCGGACGCAGTCCAGGCCCAGCACGGCCGCCTGCCCACTGCTGGGTGGCAGCAGGCCGAGCAGGATCTTGATGAGCGTGGACTTGCCCGCGCCGTTCGCGCCGACCAGCCCGGTGATACCCGGCTCCACCTGGAGGGTCAGCCCGTCCAGCGCGGTCACCGCGCCTGGGTAGCGCTTGCTGAGCGCCGTCGTCTCGATGACAGCCGCGCCAGCCCGTGGGCCGGGGCCCGGTGTGCCGGGCGGCCCGGCACGGAGCGGCAGTTGAGCGGTCACGATGTCTCCCGACCTCGGTCTGGCACTGCAGCGTCGCAGTGCGGCTCCAAGCATGCCGGCCGGCCGGCCGCCGCGTCATCATCCTCAGGACTGGCTTTAGGGCTCCCCCCGGGGCGCTAGCAGCCAGGCTGCGAGGCGGGTGTCCGCCCGGCGGCGTACGACTGTGGGCGGACGTCCGGGGCTTGCCTGCGGCGTTACGGTGGGCAGGTGAGCGCAGAACCCGCGTCCCCGCCGTTCCGGCGGCTCCGCCGCCTCCGGACGGTGCTGGACTGGACCGCCGCCGCCGTGTGCGCGGTCATCATCTTCGGCGTGCTGATGCACGCCGCCGGGCCGCATCCCGGGTTCGGGGTGGGGCGGGGCGTGGCGGCCTGGCCGCTGGTGCTGCTGATCGCCCTCGGCCTGGCCTTCCCGGTCACGATCAGGCGCCGGGCGCCGCTCCGCGCGCTGGCCATCGTGCTGGCCGGCTGCGTGGTGCTGCTGGTCCTCGGCGCGTCGCTGACCGCCGGCCCGACCGTGCCGCTGTGCCTGGTGCTCTACGTGGTCGCTACCACCTGCCGCTGGCCGGTGGCGATGGCCGGCCTGGCCGGCGCGCTGGCCTTGCTGATCGTGCAGGGCATCATCTCGCACTTCACCGGGATCGGCCCGGGCGACTCGGTGGGCGCGGCCCTGGTCCTGGTCATCGTCTGGACCGTCGGCTACGCGGTGCAGCAGCGCCGCACCTACCTGGCGCACCTGCGCGACCGGGCGGCCAGCGACGCGGTCACCCGGGAACGGCTGCGCATCGCCCGGGAACTGCACGACGTGGTCGCGCACAGCATGACCGTGGTCACGGTGCAGGCCGGGTTCGGCGAGTACGTGTTCGACAGCCAGCCGGCCGAGGCCCGCGCGGCGCTGGGCGCCATCCAGGCGGTGGGCCGGGAAGCGCTGGGCGAGATGCAGCGACTGCTGTGCGTGCTACGCCAGCCCGAGACCGATACCGCGGTTGGGGCCCCGGCCGCGCCGGACGGGGCGGTGACCGGGCCGGCCGCGGCGGCGGCCACGGCCGAGGCGGCGGAGCATGGCCCGGACCACGACACCGGGCCGGCCCGCGGCGGCCGGCCGCGGACCGCGGCCCCGCTGGCGCCCGCGCCGGGACTGGCCAGCCTGGACCGGCTGGTGCAGCGCACCGCCGGGGCCGGGGTCACCGTCACCGTCGAGCGCACCGGCAGCGTCCGCGCGCTGCCCGCCGGCCTCGATCTGTCCGCGTTCCGCATCGTGCAGGAAGCGCTGACCAATGTGGTCAAGCACTCCGGGGCGGACCGCTGCCAGGTGTGGCTCGACTACCGGCCCAGCGACCTGCTCATCGAGGTCACCGATCACGGCGCGGCCGCGCCGGTCGCGGTGGGCACGGCGGCCGGGGCGGGTGTGGCGACGATGAACGGCGCTCCGGTCAAGGCCGCCCTGGCGGCAGGCAGCGGACCGATCGGCACCGGGCCGATCGGCACTGGTCAGCGGGCCGGGCACGGCATCGTCGGCATGCGGGAACGGGTCAGCTTGTGCGGCGGCCAGTTCAGCGCGGCGCCGCGTCCTGGTGGCGGTTTCGTGGTCCGGGCGAGGCTGCCGCTAGATTCTCGTTCATGACGCTGCGCGTATTGGTCGTGGACGACCAGGCCCTGGTGCGGGCGGGGTTCCGCGGCATCGTCGCGGCGACTCCCGGCTTCGAAGTGGTCGGCGAGGCGGGCACCGGGGCGGCAGCGGTCGAGCAGGCCCGCCGGCACGTCCCGGACGTGGTGCTGATGGACGTCCGGATGCCGGAGATGGACGGCATCGAGGCCACCCGGCAGATCACCCGGTCCGCCGCGACCAGCGGGGTGCGGGTGCTCATCCTGACCACCTTCGACCTGGACGAGTACGTGTACTCGGCGCTGCGCGCCGGGGCCAGCGGTTTCCTGCTGAAGAGCATCTCGCCGGCCGAACTGCTGACCGCGATCCAGGTCATTGCGGCCGGGGACTCGCTGCTCGCGCCGTCCGTCACCCGGCGGCTGGTCGAGGAGTTCGCCCGGCGGCCACCGACGGCACCCGCCGCCCAGCCCGCGGCGGGCGTGCTGGACGGGATCACCGCCCGGGAGCGGGAGGTGCTCGCCCTGGTCGCCAGCGGCCTGTCCAACACCGAGATCGCCCGTCGCCTGGACATCAGCCCGGCCACCACGAAGACGCATGTCGGGCACCTGCTCACCAAGCTCGACGCGCGCGACCGCGTCCATCTGGTCATCCTGGCCTACCAGGCGGGCCTGGCCGCGCCCATCCCATGACCGCGGGAGAGCCGGGGGTCCAGCGCGGCCGCCCGCCCGGGCTGACCCTTGTCCTCGTCGGGCTGCTGCTGGTCGGGGTACTGGTCGGGCTGCGCGGTGGCTTCATCCCACCCGCCCTGCGCGGCCCGCTGCGGCACGACGGGATCGGGGTCGGCACCGCCCTGGAAGCCGTGCTGGCCATCCTGCTCGCCGCCCTCCTGGTCCGGCAGCGGCGGCAGCCGGCCGCCGACTTCGCCACCCGGCGGTTGCGCACCGTGCTCCGGGCTGTGCTGCTGGCCGGGCTGGTCACGATCCCGATCGCGCTGCTGGCCGACCGCCCGCTGCGTGGCCGGCTGCCGACCCGGCCCGGCACCGGCCCGCGGCTGCCTGCCGCCCCGTCGCTGCGGCCGACGCGCGTGCCGCGGCCGGCGCCCATCCACCTGCCGCTGGCCGCCCTGCTCTACACGCTGCTCGGCATCGTGCTGCTGGCCGCCATCGTGGCCTGCGTCCTGCTGCTGCGGCGGCGGCGCCCGGCGGACCGGGACACGCTGCCCCCGGACGAAGCCACGCTGGCCGACGGTGAGCGGACCGAGCTGCACGCCGCGGTCCAGTCCGGGCAGCGCGCGCTGGCCGGGCTGGGCGACGCCCGGGCGGCGATCATCGCCTGCTACCTGGCCATGGAACGGAGCCTGGCCGCGGCCGGAGCGGGCCGGACGGAGGCCGACACGCCAGCCGAGTTCCTGGACCGGGCCGCGGCGGCCGGCCTGGTCCGCACCGCCGCGGCCGGGCAGCTGACCGGGCTGTTCTACGAGGCGCGGTTCTCCCGGCACCAGCTGACCAGCACCGAGCGCACCGCGGCCGAGCACGCGCTCCGCCAGCTCGACGCCGACCTGGCCGAGCCAAAGGAGCGCGGCGCCGACTGGACTGAGGAGCGAGGAACGAGCGACGAGGTAAGGAGGTGCCAGTGAAGAGGGCTGGGGAGGTGGGCGGGGCTCCGGAGGCTCAAAGCGAGCTAGCCATCGCGGGCTGTGCGGTTGCGGCGGCCGCGGTGGCCGGGTACGCGCTGGCCGGTCCCCCGGCCATCGCGCTGGTCGCTATGGTCAGCGCGGTGGCCGGGCTGGTCCTGCTGCGCTTCCTGGTGCCGCCGCCGCCCGCCGCGCCGCCCGGCGAGGACCTGAGCGGACCCGACCCGGCCGTGCCCCCGCCAGTGCTGTCCACGTTCACCGGCACCTGGCGGCGGCAGTCCCGGCTGTCCGACGCGCAGTCCGCGCGGGCCGCCTACGAGGGGGGACTGCGCCCGCAGCTCGAGCACCTGCTGGCTTCCCGGCTGGCCGAGCGGCGCGGCATCAGCCTGTACGACGACCCGGCGGCGGCCCGGGACGCGTTCAGCGGGGGCCAGCCCGGCTACGACGGCCTGTGGACCTGGATCGACCCGGCCCGGCCGGCCGTCACGGAAATCGACCAGCCTGGCATCCCGTTCCGCACCCTGGCCCGCATCATCGACCGACTGGAGCGGCTGTGACTGGTAGCGCCCTGACCCCCGACGAGACCGCGCAGCGCTGCGCCCGGGTGCTGGCCGAGGTGCAGCAAACCGTGGTCGGCCACCGGCGCGCCCTGGAACTGGTGATGACCGGCATCCTGGCCGGCGGGCACATCCTGCTCGAAGACCTGCCCGGGCTGGGCAAGACGCTGATCGCCCGGACGTTCGCCCGGGTGCTCGGCCTGGACTTCGCCCGGATTCAGTTCACCCCGGACCTGCTGCCGTCCGACGTGGTCGGCGCGCCCATGTACGACCAGCGCACCGGGGAGATGGTGTTCCGGCCCGGGCCGGTGTTCACCCAGCTGCTGCTGGCCGACGAGATCAACCGGACACCACCCAAGACGCAGGCCGCGCTGCTCGAGGCGATGGGCGAAGGTCAGGTCAGCATGGACGGGCAGACCCGCCCGCTGCCGCAGCCGTTCGTCGTGCTGGCCACCGACAACCCGATCGAATACGAAGGCACCCATGAGCTGCCGGAAGCCCAGCTCGACCGGTTCCTGCTCCGGCTCCGGCTGGGCTACCTGGACAGCTCCGACGAGGCCGCGATGCTGCAGCGGCGGCTGGACCGGCGGGCCGAGAACGCCACCATCGAGCAGGTCACCGACGCGGCCGAACTGCTGGCCATGCGGGCCTCCCTGGAAGACGTCACGGTGTCCCCCGACGTGATCGACTACGTGGTGTCCCTGGTCCGGGCCACCCGGGAGCACCGGCAGATCCAGGTCGGCGCCAGCCCGCGCGGCGGGCTGGCGCTGATCCAGCTGGCCCGCGGCCAGGCCCTGCTCCAGCTACGCGACTATGTGATCCCGGACGACGTGAAGAGCGTCGCGGTGCCGGCCCTGGCCCACCGGATCACCCTGCGACCCGAACTGTGGGTGCGCCAGGTCCGGCCGGACGACGTGATCAGCGGGGTGCTCGGCTCGGTCCGCACGCCGCGGACCGACCCGTCGGCCAGCTCGGCCAGCCATGCCTGACCACCCGCCGGGCGGGACGGCACCGGCCACTGCTCTGGCGTTGAGCTGGAATGTTTCTGGTCACGCCCGCCGGCTGCTGACGCTGGCCGTGGCCGGCCTGGCCATCGCGGTGGGAACCGGCCGCCCGGAGTTCGCCGGCCTGGCCGCCCCGGCACTGCTGCTGCTGGCCGCCGGGCGCCGGGGCCGGCCCGGGCAGGTGCAGGTGACCGCCGGGCTGACCGCCACCCGGCTGGTCGAGGGCGAGCGCGCGGCGGTGACGCTGGCCGTGCGCGGCGCGGACGGGTACACGGTGCACCTGGCGCTCCGCCCGGCGCACCACATCGTGCCGCTGCCTGGCCTGGGCGGGCAGCGGCCCGGGCACGCCGCAGGCCGGGACGCCACGCTGCCGTTCACGGTGCGCCGGTGGGGGCGGCGGCGCACCGGCTCGGCCGAGATCATCCTGCGCGACCGCTGGCGGCTGGCCGAGGGCCGGGCGGTGCTCGGCCTGCCCGGGCTGGACTGCTATCCCCGGCCCGCCGTGCAGCGGACCCGGGTGGTGCTCAGCCGGCTGCCGCAGCGGCTCGGCGAGCACACCGCGCGGGCCGCCGGGGAGGGCGCCGAGTTCGGCGGCGTCCGGGAGTACGTGCCCGGCGACCGGCAGCGCAGCATCAACTGGCCGGCCACCACCCGGCGCGGCCGCCTCCAGGTCAACACGTTCCAGGCGGAACGCGCCCAGGACGTGATCATTCTGGTCGACGCGGCGTGGGACGAGGGCGAGCCCGGGGACAGCGTGGTGGACCGGGCGCTGCGCGGCGCGGCCGCGGCCGCCCGCGCCTACCTGGGCGCCCGGGACCGGGTTGGCTTCATCAGCTACCGGTCCCAGGCCCGCTGGCTGGTGCCCGGCCTGGGCCAGCGGCACTACTACCGGATCGCCGAGGCCATGCTGACCGCGGAGCGGGACCGGTCCTACGACACCGGCTTCTCCCGGCTGCCCCGGGCCGCGCTGCCGCCGGGCGCGCTGATCCTGGTGTTCAGCCCGCTGGCCGACCCGCGGCTCGTCGAGACCCTGCGTGACCTGCGGCAGCGCGGCTTCGCGGTGCTGATCGTCGATGTGCAGGCCGGGGAGCCCTGGCTGGGCCGGGGCCGGACCGCGCGGCTGGCCCACCGGCTGTGGCGGCTGGAGCACCAGGCGATCCGGTTCTCCCTGCGTGAGCTGGGCGTCCCGGTCGTGCAGTGGGACGGCCAGCAGAACCTGGACCTGCCGCTGGCCCCGTACACCAGGCGGGCCCTGGTGACCCGCCGGTGACCGCGGAACGGCCGGCCGGGCGGGCGGCATCCTGGCGGGACTGGCGGGACTGGCGGGCCTGGTGGCGGCACAGCACGGCCCGCCTGGTGGTGGCGGCCGCCCTGCTCGGCGCGGCCTGCCTGATCTGGGCCGCGACGCCGCCCGGCACGGCCGGCGCGGCCGGGCCCGCGCTGGTCGTGCTGGCCGCCTGCTGCCTGGCGGGCGGCACCGCCCGGCTGGCCCTGGCCGGCCTGCGGCGGCCGGACACCGAGGGCTACCCGGGGCCGGTGGCCCGGCTGGGCGCCTGGAGCCTGGACACGCTGCGCCGGGTGCCCTGGGCCGAGGCCAGCACGCTGGCCGTGCTCGCGCTCGAGGCGCTGCACCCGGCCCGGCCGTGGCACACCGCGCTGCTCGGCGCGGCGCTCACCGGGTACCTGTTCGCGGTGCACCTGGCCGAGTCGAGCAGTGGGCGCGGTGAGTCTGCGGCCATCCTGCGCAGCCAGGCGCCGGTGCTGGCCGCGGGCCTGGGGCTGCTCGTGCTGGCCGCGGGCTCGGCACTGCTGCCCAGCGCCGGGACCGGTCCAGCCGGTGCCGGGCTGCGCGCGGCGGCGGCCATCGCCGCGCTGCTCGCCTGCGCGCTCGCCCTGCCCGTCTGAGCCCTCGCCCGGGTGGGCGTCAGCGGCCGATCGCGTAACCCTGCATGCCGCGCGCGTTGGCCGCCGCGTACAGCAGGCCGCCGTCCCGGGCCACCGCGCTGACCCGGCCCAGCGACCACGGGGCGCGCACCGTGACCAGATGCCCGCGGGCCCGCAACTCCTCGATCACCTGCTCACCAACCCGGCTCTCCACGTCGATCTCCCGCGGCGCGGCCTGGCGCGGGTAAAACGACGACGGGAAGTGCCGGGTATGGAACGCGGGCGCGTCGATCGCCTCCTGCAGGTTCATCCCGAACACCACGTGGTTGAGGAAGAAGGCCAGCGTCCACTGGTCCTGCTGGTCCCCGCCGGGCGTGCCGAACGCCAGATACGGCTCCCCGCCGCGCAGCGCCAGGCTGGGCGTCAGCGTGGTCCGCGGCCGCTTGCCCGGGGCCAGCGTGTTGGGCAGCCCTTCGGTCAGGGTGAACATCTGGGCCCGGGTGCCGAGGCAGAAGCCGAGGCCGGGGATGACCGGCGAGCTCTGCAGCCAGCCGCCGCTCGGCGTGACCGACACCAGGTTGCCGAACCGGTCGGCCACATCGAGGTGGCAGGTATCGCCGGTGGTCGGCCTCGCCATGGCCCGGACACCCGGCCCGGTCACCTCCCAGCCCGGCGCGGTGCCCGCCCCGGACTCTTCCGCGGTGGGCTCGGCGGCGACGGTAGTCGTCCCGCCCGGCAGCCGCACCGCGCCGGTGGCGTAACCGGGCAGCCGCGGCGGCCGGCCGTCCGGGCTGCCCGGCCGCAGCTCGCCGGACGCCTCGCTGCCGACCAGCGGCCGGCGCTGGGCCGCGTAGCCCGGGGACAGCAGCGCGTCCAGTGGGACGTCCGCGAACCGGGGGTCGCCGTACCAGGCCTCCCGGTCGGCGAACGCGAGTTTGGCGCACTCGATCACCGCGTGCCGGTAGTCAGCGCTGCCCGGCGCCAGGCTGGCCAGGCCGAGCCCGTCCAGCAGGGCCAGTTGCTGCAGGAACACCGGGCCCTGCCCCCACGGCCCGGTCTTGCACACGGTCAGGCCCATGAAGTCGAGGGTGACCGGCTGTTCCACCCGGGCCTGCCAGCCGGCCAGGTCGGCCCCGCTGAGCAGCGCCCGGTGCGGCTGCCCGGTCAGGTCCATCACCTCGGCACCGGCCAGGTAGGCGTCGATGGCCTCGGCCACGAAGCCCTGGTAGTAGGCCCGCCGCGCCGCCTCGATCTGCTGGTCCCGGCCCGCCCCGGCCGCCTCGGCCTCGTCCAGGATCCGCTGGTAGGTCGCGGCCAGCGCCGGGTTGGCGAACCGGGACCCGGGCGCGGGCACGCCGCCGCCCAGGTAGACCTCGGCCGAGCTGGCCCAGTGCTGGCGGAACAGCTGCTCGGCCGAGCCGATGGTCGCGCTCGCCCCGGCCGTCATCGGGTAGCCGTCCCGGGCGTACCCGATCGCGTACTGCATGACCGCGCGCAGCGGCAGCCGGCCGTACCGCTGCAGGAGCAGCAGCCAGGTCCCGAACGCGGCGGGCACGCAGGCCGGCAGCAGGCCGTTCCCCGGGATCAGCTCAAGACCCATAGCACCGAACGCCGGTACCGTCGCACTGCCGCCAGCCGGCCCCTGGCCGTCCAGCACGAAAACCTCGCCCTCCCCGGTGCAGCCGATGATCGGCACCTCGCCGCCCAGCCCGTTCATGTGCGGCTCGACGACCTGGAGCACCAGGCCGGCCGCGACCGCGGCGTCGAACGCGGTGCCGCCGGCTTCGAGCACGGCCATGCCCGCGGCCGAGGCCAGCCAGTGCGTCGACGCCACCATGCCGAACGTGCCCGCGAGCTGCGGCCGGGTGGTAAACGAGGAGCCTCGCGGAAGCATGTAACACTCCTGGGGATGCGGCATGATGGCCGGGCCGGGGTACCCGGGCCGCTGCCATCATCGGCCGCCCCCGCCCGGCCCGGCAACTCCACGCAACCGCGGCAGCGGGGCGTGCGTCGTAAGAGTCAGACACCCACGGGGCGCACCCCAGCGCCCCACCTGCATAGAGGGGTTAACTGGATCATGAGATCCTCCGCCCGTGTAGCCCGGCGGGCCGGCACGGCCGCCATCCTGCTCGGCACCGCCGTGCTGGCCGCCGGGTGTGCGTCCGGCAATGGCGGCACGGCCGCGAGCGCGCCGTCCTCGTCCAGCGCGGCCACCACGCCGGCGCCGTCGCCCAGCTCAAGCGCTCCCCCGGCCAGCAGCCCGGCCGCCACGCCTGCGGACTCGCCCGGCACGGCCGCCTGCGCCACCGGCAACCTGAAGGCCAGCATCATCGCGTCGCGCGGCGGCGCGGCGGCCGGCAGCACCTACTACCCGGTGAACCTGACCAACTCGGGCAGCAGCCCGTGTTCCCTGTTCGGCTACCCGGGGGTCTCCTGGGTCAGCGGCCCTTCCGGCAGCCAGATCGGCCAGCCGGCGACCCGCAACCCGGTGGTGACCCCGGCCACCGTGGTGCTGGCCCCGGGCCAGGTCGCGCACGTCACGCTCCAGGTGGTGGACGCGCAGAACTACGACAAGTCCACCTGCCAGCCGGTGACCGCGCACTGGCTGAAGATCTTCCCGCCGGGCCAGTTCACCGCGCTGTACGTCAAGTTCTCCGCGCTGACCTGTTCGGCCAAGCTGCCCAGCAAGCTGGGCAGCCCGCTCACCGTGGACGCGGTCAAGGCCGGCCAGGGCAAGGCCGGCGGGGGTCTGTGACCGGGGCTGGCCGGGCGGGGTAGCGTCGTGGCTCATGGATGAACTCCCCGCCCGGGTCCGGGCTGTCTGCGATCTGGACGTGGCCGAGGTCCGCGAGTTCGCCGGGCGCCACGAGTACGACGGCCGGGTCCAGGATTTGTCCCCGGCCGGCGTGCGGGACGGCCTGGCCCGGCTGGACCAGGCCCGCCAGGCCGGGCCGCCGCAGCCGGACCCGCACGACGAGGCCCACCTGGCCGCGTTCGAGGCCCGCGCCCAGGTCGCCTACCGGGACCTGGAACTGCACCGGCGGAACCCGCTGCTCCACCTGGCCGAGCTGGACCTGGCCGGTTATGACCGGGAGTACGCCCCGGCGGAGCAGCGGGCCGCGGCGCGGCTGCGCCAGCTGGCCGCCTGGCCGCAGGCGGTGGACGCCGCGCTGGCTTCGCTGGATCAAGTCAGCCAGCCGGTGGCCGACGCGCTGCTGAGCGGGATCCGCGGGCTGGCCGCGGGTATCCCGGCCGATGCGCCGACGCCGGTGGCCGCGGCCGCGCTGGCCGCACACCAGCGGCTGGTGCAGCACGTGGCCAGGCTGGCTGCCCAGGGTGACCCGGACCCGGCGCTGGGCGCGGCCGGGCTGGCCGCGCTGATGGGCAGCGCCGAGGGCATCGTGCTGGACCTGGACCGGCTGGCCGAGCGGGCCGACGCGGAGCGGGACCGGCTGCTGGCCCGGCTGGCCGAGGACTGCGCCCGGATCGACGGCAGCCGCCCGGCGCTGGAGTTGTGCCGGGAACTGG
>Ga0210392_10002002_pt1 | contig 10502 bp, 6 predicted proteins | sample IncBWC30OmetaG_FD_161057 | JGI IMG/M metagenome (GOLD analysis project Ga0210392, IMG submission 161057) | Forest soil microbial communities from Barre Woods Harvard Forest LTER site, Petersham, Massachusetts, United States - Inc-BW-C-30-O ...
ACAGCAGGCTCAGGCTGACAAACAGCAGCAACAGCACGCGCAGCAGCAAGCCAAGGGTCAACAGGATCAGCAACAGAAACAGCAGCACCAACAGCAGGCTCAGGCTGACAAACAGCAGCAACAGCATGCGCAGCAGCAAGCCAAGGGTCAACAGGATCAGCAACAGAAACAGCAGCAGCAACAGCAGGCCCAGGCTGACAAACAGCAGCAACAGCATGCGCAGCAGCAAGCCAAGGGTCAACAGGATCAGCAACAGAAACAGCAGCAGCAACAGCAGCAACAAAACCAGAACGCACATCAACAGCAGCGCACCGAGCAACAGTACCGTCCGCAGCAAGTCAAACTCCAATCCCCGCAGGAGCAACACCGGCAGCAGACCGAACAGAGTGGCGTCTGGCAAGAGCGCCGCGCAACGAACTGGCAGTCGGAGCACCGCGACTGGCAGCAACGCGGCGGCTACAATGGGTACCGCATTCCTCAGGACCACTACACTAGCTATTTTGGTCCGTCCCACGCGTTCCGTATGTACAGTTATCCGGTGGTGGTTGTTGGCGGGTATCCTCGCTTCCAGTACGGCGGGTATTACTTCAATGTTGTCGACCCGTGGCCGCAGTACTGGTCAAACAGTTGGTATGCGAACGACGATGTGTATGTCGACTATTACGGTGGTGGCTATTACCTGCACAACCGCAGGTATCCTCGGGACCGGATCGCAATTAGCGTCAACGTAAACGGAGGGCAGAATGGTGAGTGGGGAGGCGTGTGGCAGGAGCATCGCGCACACAACTGGCAGTCTGAGCATCGCGACTGGCAGCAACGCGGCGGCTACAACGGCTACCAGATTCCCGAGGGCAGTTATCGCGGGTACTTTGGTCCAGATCACACATTCCGCATGAGTAGCTATCCTGTGTCGATGGTTGGCGGCTATCCCCGCTTCCAGTACGGTGGCTTCTCCTTCAGTGTCGTTGACCCGTGGCCGGAATACTGGTCAGACAACTGGTACGACAACGATGATGTCTACATCGATTACTCCGGGGACGGCTATTACTTGTACAACCGTAGCTATCCTCAGGATCGAATCGCCATAAACGCCTACGCGAACTAAGGATTCATCGAGCGCGAAACCATCGAAACAGCCCAGCTGTGAATGCAAATCACACTGGGCTGTGAATGGCCGAGAAACAAAAACACGTCCCGGATCAGCGTCTACGCGTAGCGCCTTTATCAGGTTTTGGGCGGCCCTCGGGTCTCCGCTGCGGCGGTAACTGATGAGTTTCGCGCTGCACAGTTCGGAAGCGAACAGTATAATTCCGGAATGGTGCTAACTGTTCTTTGCAGTCCTGCTGACTGCGCTGGGCCTTATGAAGGGGAAGGCGGTCAGCAAGTGCCACGCGGATTCGGCGGTTCTTCCCCCAGAGGGAGCTGGCAACTCATATCCGCGTACGTGTTACGCCAGGAGGTGAACACCTGGTACCTGGCGCTTATCGGCTGGATCGGGACGCTGCTCGTTGGCTCGCAGATGATAAAGCTCATTATCAAAGGCATGGAGCTAATTTATGGTGACCACGCCACACACTCCTTTCTCGGCCGCCAGATTCGTGGTTTGCTCTTGTTTTCATTTGCGAGTGTGGCATGGCTCGTTGCCGTTGCGCTGAGCGTCTTCGGTCGGCCAATCGAGCAGTGGATTACTTCCGAATTTGGTAACTCTTCGCTGGTTCGCAACTTTTTGATCGTCACACTTCCAGTCTTGGCGATGATTCTGGCAATGTTTGTGCTGGCCTTGATCTATCGTGTTGCGCGACCAGTTACAACAACCTGGAGGTCCGTTCTGCCCGGCGCGACCGCCGCAACAATTCTGTGGTGGGGCGTCAATTCGCTATTTGGAATTTACGTTCGGAAGATCCAATTTGGGCCTGTCTACGGCGGCTTGGCCGCGGCGATCGGCTTGATGGCGTGGATGGAGATCTCTGCAATGCTAGTCTTTGTTGGTGCGGCTTGGAACTCAGAAAGCGCTACTCGGACGATCCTCTCCCAGCCTTCCGACCTGGTGGGAAACTTCGACTTGAACGCGAACGCCGCTACGATTCTGAAACCCTTGCGCGTACTCCCTAACCACAGAAGGCAATCCCAGTTCGTCGATTAGTGGCGGGTGAAAGAGATAGGAGAGGTTTCGTATGTCGGCCGTGACGGCATTTACCAGTTCCAGGCAATCCTCAAATGCGGATAAGTGCGCGGCAGACGACTCCCTCTGCAAGCGGTTAAGAATCATAGTTAAGGCCGCCAACGCCTGACCCATCGAGTCGTGAAGTTCGCGGGCAATGCGTCTTCGCTCCCCTTCCTGAACCTTAATTAGTCGACTGGAAAGAGTCTGCAATGATTTGTTGGCTTGTGCTAATTCCGCGGTCCGTTCTTCAACTCGCTTCTCCAGTTCCTGGGTCCTCCGGAGTTCTTCATCCGCCTGTTTACGGTCTCTGAGGTCTTGGCTAATTCCAAAAGTCCCGAGCGAGTACGTGAACGCAACCCCTCGGCAGACGCCACCTGGATATTGCTGATCATATTTCTTCAACCCTCCCTTTCGCTGAATTCGTCTCACACGGCACTTGTTCCGCGTTAAAATTTCGGCGCTTCCTGCACCAACTTCCTCGCATATAGCGAAAGCGGCCGCTCGTGCAAGATACGTTCCGTCGCTTCGACGCGCACTTCTCGATGGAAGAGGTCGGAGAGAATGGAGTCAGTCAAAAGGTTGCAGATCGACATCAGAATGATGCCTTGGTGGTGCGCCATCCAAGTGTGCACGATTTCGAAGTGTCCTTGTTTGCAACCCGCCGCGGATCTGTATTCCACCGACTCGTAGAAACCGAATTTGCCGAGCCATCCACGGTCACTCATTGCCCGCAGGTTCTGCAGGGCGTGGAGAGGATGAAACATCAACGCGAGAGCACAAGCATATGGTGTAATGACGATCCGTTTCGGCAGGTTCGCCTTCATCGCCAATTGCGGTACACCGAACGCATGATACTCGTTGGGCTCAGAATCATTCTGTGCGCTACATGCGCCTTCGGAAATCCCCCAGGGGATTCGGTGCGAGGCCACATAGGCACGCTGGGCGTCTATGACGCCTCGCGCGCTGTTTTCCAGCAGAGTCTCTCGAAAATGCTTCAGCCAGAGTGCGGGCATTAGATATTCGAACATGGTGCCCGTCCAGGAAACCAGAACATCACGCTTGGCATAACGCCTGTGCGTTCGCCCCATGCGGAACCAGGCGTCCTGAGGAATCTCATTCTTCGCTATGCCGACAAACACGGCGCTGCGCGCCTCTGACGCCAACAAATCGTACGAACTTTTCAAGAGGCGGTTCTCCGCCAAATCGTACCCGACCGACAAAGCCTTGCGATCTTTGTCGTACAGCATCCCAAAATCCATCTGTGCAACCAAAGATTCGGAGTCCGCAGCGAGACACCCCAGCCTCGCGCGGAGCTGTTCGAGTTTGGTCGTGCAGCGAGGCAGTTCCCTTTGCAGGTCCGCAACTTCCGGAACCTCGAGAGTATTGCGAATCTGGTCGAAAACCGCTGGCAAGGAGTCTGCGGTGAGTCCTCTAAGGAACTCCTGCTCGAACAGCTCCGGCATTGAGTTCCGCGCAGCAGCAAATTGCGGCAAGACCCATGGCGTGAAGGATTCCACTATCCACATATAGTCCATTAACTTTTCTTGTGTTTCCGCCAGCCACCAGGCCGCATCACGGTTTCCGGATGACGCGAGCGTACCGCCGTTGGCCGCAAGCAAAGCATGTAGTCTTGGCGCTGCATTGCACCACAAGAGAAGATCCGCTGCGATGCTCTGGGCTTCCTTGCGGACGCTCTCCGCGACCGCAAGGCGCTCGTTTGAGTAACCCTCGATCTTCATTGCTTCAATAGCCAGATCCAGGTGGTCAACGATGCACACAAACAGTCGGGAGTCAAAGAGCGGATGATTCATGGCTGCCAGAGCCCCTTGCTTCAGGGTCCACAGGCAGCAGGCAAGATTGCCGTTGTCCACACTGGAGATGAACAACGGCGGCAGCGGTTGGAGCGTTTTTGAATCGTACCAATTCACCAATTGCCCGCGGACCTGGGGCAATCGTTTGGTCGCCGCCAGCGTGTTTTCAGCAAGGATTGCAAAATGCGCGACAGTCAGCATGCCGAGTTGATGCGCAGCCAGTTGCGAAGTAAACAGTAATCCGAGGTTCGTGGTTGAAAGGCGATGGGCTATGCGATGCTCTGTTCCTTGGATATTGTCCGGAATGAACCAATTTTCTTCCGCGTTGGAGAATTGCCGGAAGAAGCGCCACGTCTTCAAGGCAGCCTGACGCGCGTATTTTTCATCATCGGCCGTCAAAATAGTCTGAACAGAGCGCACCGGGCGATCCAGCCACTTTGTGGCAGGCTTCGAAAGCAGCCAAAGCAGCAAGATTGGAGACGCCACAGTAAGAGCCTCCGGGCGGAAGACTGCCAGGGCCATACCGATGAGAACTGCAAGTAGTGGCGTTAAATTGAGATAGATATCCACTGGAGTCTTGGGACGATTTTCCATCTCCGACTGCGCGGCCGTTTCCCATTCGAGTAGCTTGCGGCGCGTTACCGTCAGACGGAAGACGGTGCGGATGATGGCATCGAGCGTAACCAGCGCCTGGTGCGGCAAAAACGCAAGGTAGAACAGCACATTGACTTGAGTAGTTACGAACTCGCTCATCCCTTGCTCAAGAGCGCCGGCCCTGTGGGTCCACTTCCACCGGCGCACCAAGGCAAGCAAGCCCTGCACGTAGCTTGGGATGAGTAAAAGAGCCATGGCGGCTAAGGTCCAACGCACAGGCGATCCGGGCAGAAACCAGCACGCCAGAAAGAGGATGAACGTGGTTGCCTCGATCACGCTGCGCCTCAGATTGTCCAGAAGTTTCCACCGCGAAAGAATACTCAGCGGATTCGGGACTTGCTCGCCATTTGCGTCCGGAACGCGTCCGGACACCCACTTCAGAATCTGCCAATCGCCGCGAATCCAACGATGCTTCCGCCGGCTATGCGCGCCGAAGTGAGAAGGATAGTCGTCGACAATTTCGGTCTCGCTGTCCAGGCCGGTTCTGGCGTAGGCGCCTTCGATAAGGTCGTGACTTAGGATCGCATTCGACGGGAAGCGATTAGCAAGTACCTCGCGAAAAACATCGACCTCGTAGATTCCCTTGCCGGTGAAAATTCCTTCGCCGAACAAATCCTGATAGATATCCGAAACGGCTTGCGTGTAAGTGTCAAGGCCGGTCTGCCCGGAAAAGAAGTGGGCCATTCGCGAGCGATTCACGGATTGTACGCTAATGCCGACACGAGGTTGGAGGATGCCATAACCGTCTTTGACGGTTTTCGAGATGGGATCGATGAGTGCCTGGTTCAGAGGATGAGCCATCGCACCGATCAGGCGCGCTGCGGAACCCCGGGGCAACTGGGTGTCGGAATCCAGCGTAATCACGAAGCGGACGCGGCGCAGACACTCTATTTTTCCCACTTTGATTGGAAACCGATCTTTGCCGTCGCGTAGCAGTTCGTTGAAATCGAGCAGCTTTCCCCGCTTTCGCTCCCAGCCCATCCAGGTATTTTCTGTCTCGTTGAACGAGCGGTTGCGGTGCAGGTGGAAAAATCGGGAAGTGCCGGCCTCGTCGTATTTCTTGTTGAGTTGTTCAATCGTCCGGGAACACATCGCCGCGAGTTCATCTTTTTCGTCGAACGCCTTATCGGAGTCTGGGGAGTCGGTGAGAAGCGCAAAGTAGAGATGCGGATCCACATTCCCAAGGTAACGAATCTCGAGCGCGCGAACGAGACGTTGCACCTGCTCTTTGCAGACCAGCAGCGTCGGGACCGCGACCACCGTCGCACAGTCTTCCGGAATAGAGCCGTCAAAATCCAATCTGGGAAGGGCACGTGGCGGCAGCAGGAACAGCAGGAACTGATTGATCGTCTCAATGGCCGCTTCGCTGGTTGGCAAAAGAAACAACAGAGCGGCGGCCACGAACGGAACCCCTACCTTTATTCCGCTCAGCAGGAATAACATGATCCCGAAAATGCAGAATTCCACGCCTAGGAAATAAAAAAGTTCAGGAGCTTCCATGAGAATTCCACGAATCAATTCCTTGCCATGCGCGGTGTACGCAATTTCCCGCTCGAGCAGGATGCGACCTCGACCGACTAGGTAGTAGCCGACGTGCCCGTAACGCATTGAATTGCGCGAACCTGCCGAGAACCGCCGCAAACCTTGTTGCGCCATGTTTATCGCATGGCGCGCGATGTCCTGTTCCGACGTCTCGGAGAACCGTGCCAGCTCTTGAATCGCTTGGCGATAGCTCTCGCAACTCTGAGACTCCATCCGTCCGTAGGCGCCCGCAGGGTCTTCGCAGAGTATTTTTTCTGTAATGCTCAAGGGGAGGAACAGCGACTTCCATTCGACGGCGCCCAGACGGTGCAACGAACGGCACAAGGCGCCCAACCGCTGCCGGGTCTGCGGTTTGACCTCTGCCTGCGCATCTTCTATTGTGGCCGAAAGTTCGAGCAGCAGTTGCAGTTGCAGCATTGGGCTGATAAGCCAGATCTCCACGATCTCGAACACCTTTTCTTCTTGTACGTTCTTCAGGTAAGCGAGGCAGCTATCCACGGTAAATTCATAATCGACAGCTGAAAGATAGGCCTTCGCTGCGAGATAGGATCTCGGAAGATTGCCTTCGGGGGCTGCGACTTGGGGCACGTAGGACTGGCCGCCCAGGGTATCCTCTACATTCAAAACGATCGACTGAAGATGAAATCGGCTGGATAGTAGTTCCTCCCGAACGGCTTCGGGTATTTCCTGATCACGGCGCCGGGTTTTGCCTTGGCCGTACGCAAGTTCGAGATTCTTCTTCGCTTTCTTGAATTCCCGAAGCAGTCGTGGCCATCCAGAACCCCTGCCCGCCAGGGTCCAGGAACACGCCTGCGCGTGCGCGTCCTCGGCTAGGCGTGCATGATCCGTGACCGTAAGCTCGTCTTGCAAAGCCTGCTCGCGCGTCTCGGCAGGAATAGCCCCCCTTTGCTGTTCCCCGGGAATGAGGTCCACGGTTAGCTTTGGCGTTGCAGCCATGCCTTTGTCCTTTACCTGTAGTTCGCGGCCTGCATGTCAAACATCTCCGCATACCGGCCGCCCTGTGTGACCAACTGTTCATGCCTGCCCTGTTCCGAAATCTGACCTTTTTCAAGGACAATAATCCGGTCGGCCATCCTCACGGTGGAAAACCGATGGGAGATCAGTACGGACAGCTTGCCCTCCGTCAGTTCGGCAAAGCGCCGGAACACTTCATGCTCGGATCGTGCATCCAGAGAGGCGGTGGGCTCGTCGAGAATTAGCACTTGTGCGTCACGAAGGTACGCGCGCGCCAACGCCACCTTCTGCCATTCGCCTCCGGAAAGGTCCACGCCGCCTTCAAAACGCCGCCCAAGCATTTGCTCATACCCCCCATGAAGCTTGCGAATCACGTCTTCGGCCATGCTTTTGCGTGCGGCCATAACGATGCTGGGAAGATTCCCTGTTTCGGTGATGCGTCCAATGGCGATATTCTCTCGAGCCGTCATGTCATAGCGCATGAAATCCTGAAAGATGACCGCAACCTGGCTTGTGTAATCCTCTAAATTGTATTCACGGAGATCGACGCCATCGAGTTCGATCACGCCCTCGATTGGATCGTAGAGGCGCGTCAGCAATTTAACGATGGTGGTCTTGCCTTCGCCGTTTTCGCCAATCAATGCTATGCGTTCTCCCTGATCCAAGCGCAGATTGAGATTTTTCAGCACCAGACGCGACGTTCCGGGATAGGCGAAGGAAACGTTTCGGAATTCGATACCCGCCCGGATGGGGCGTGGGCAGGGCAAGCCGTTTTCCTTTGAACGAACCGTCGGGCGCAATCCGAGGAAACTCAGCAGGTCGCTGAGGAACAAAGATTGGTCCGCGATGCTAGAGAAAGTGGAGAATATGGACTGCAAATTTGCACTCGCGCCTGCGATGGCTCCGGCGAGGAATTGCAGCGTACCGACCGACAAGCGGCCAGCCAAGGTTTGATAAATGATGTAGACATAGCCACCGTAGTAGCCGAAGGTAGCTAATAAGGTCAGAAAGGAACTAGCTAAGAAGCGCCGTTTGGCAAGGCTGACACTCTCGACGTAGATTTGGTCGGAGAGGTTGGCGAAGCGGTCGGTTAAGTGGCGGTTTAGCCCGAAAACTTTTAGTTCTTTTGCGCTTTCCTTACTGACACCCAGATATCGCAGGTAGTCCATTTGCCGCTTTACGGGGGTTTGCCGGAACGCCTGGCTATAGCCAAGAAATGCGAAGTGACTCTCCCCTATAAATGCGGGAACGACGCAGACAATCAGTAGAACGAAGAGCCATGGCGAGAACCAGACGATGCCCGCCGCCAAAGAGATGGTCGCGATCACCTGTTGTAGCAATCGACCCATCTGCTGGATCATGCCCAGGCGATCAGTTGCCTGAACGCGGGCGCGCTCCAATTTGTCCTGGAAGCTGGGATCCTCGTAGGTGGCCAGGTCGAGCGAAGACGCGTGCTTCATGATGCGCACACTGATGTACTTTACGTATTTGTCAGCCAGGAGCGTATCTGCAAAGTCTGTCGCTCGGTTGAGGAGGGTGCTGATACCGGCGATGGCAAATTCTAGGCTGACCCACCACCAAAAGTGAGGGTGAAGATTGTGCGCAGGGGAAAGATAGCCGACGATCGAATCTAAAATGATGCGTGCGACAGCCAGAAGAGCCACGGGGCTGAGCGCGGTCATCAGGCGGAGGATTAAGCCCCACAACACGACACTGGGCCCCGATTCCCACACAATCCCCATGATCGCCGGCACATTGCGCAACGCGTTTAATCGTTTCGCCCAAGCTTCCTGGAACTTAGGACGAGTCGCTGGACTTGCTGTCTCCATCAGTTTGCCGGACCCTGCCGGTGGCGCACGCTTTTGAGCACAATCTAACGACGCACTATGGCAAGGTTACAGGAACATGAAACCGCCGGGCGAACAATACGATGTTAACCCTTCGCGCGAAACTTGCTCGCCAACCCAAACAGTGCCAGTCCCGCGAAAACCACCACCGCAACCGAACAGAACGTTCGCGCGAGCACAGAAATCGCGCTGGTTATGAACAATTGCGTCAGCCCCAGCAGCCCCAGAGCAATGACCGCAGCCGCCACTAGATGTCGCATCGACAGTTGTCGCACCGACATACTTCCTCTCACCAGCCTTCAAGAAATCCTCACCGCCTTGAAACTCCCGTACTTAGCTGCAAAGTTTGCGATCTTCCCGCACAAGATTTTGAATAACAAGTGCAAATTATTCATCTCGTGTAACTTAACCGACTTTATCGTTGCGCGCTGTTCCATTTCGCACATCGCCGAGAGATTTCGGCGCCGACCTCTTTTCGCGCGCTTTGCACACCTGTCCCAGGCGAATTGTTATTTCGGGTAACCGCAGGGCACGTAATATTGTTACGTCCTAAACACCCAGCCGATTCGCCCCTATGTTCATCCTCTCAATGTCGCTGATTTCAAAGGCATTCGCACCGGATAACATGGGAAGACCAAGGGCCAGTGAGGATCTGAAGCTAAATGCCCCAGTCCTTCCATCAGATTAAAGAATCATGCATCGACCTGCGGTGCCTTCGATTCCAGACGCACCGGGCCAAACTTTAATAACCCTCCCGCACGTTGCTGCCTTCATGCGCCAGAGTCATTTTCATTGGCTCGGAACCTGTATACAAGTGAACAGACATGCGCTCGCACAAAGTCTAGTATCGGCTTGCCGTAAAAGGACTGGTTTGTTCCCCGCAAGCTTGTTCGCAAGCTCCTCTCAAGCGCCAAGGATATCGAACGACAACTTAGGAAGCCACTCGGGCTCGACATGTAGCCCAGCTGACTTGGTTAGAAGTGTCTCTTAACACAGTGGAAAGGAACAGAGACTATGCCTCTCATTCAAATTCTGTTGGCCCTGATCGTCGTGGGCGTCCTCCTGTGGTTGGTGAACCGCTTTGTCCCGATGGAAGGCAGCATCAAGTCGATCTTGAATGCCGTGGTGGTAATCGGCGTGGTGTTGTGGCGCTTGAACATTTTTGGGCTATTTCACTCCCTCGCGCGCATCCGCATCGGGACATAGCCAGAAGCGATGAGCAGCTCAGTTAAGGCTGCGTTTCGAGGAACAGAACTAACGATCGGCAAGATGTTTCGCGTCAGATACGCAAGATGACGCGCGGGCGATACGCGGTAATGGAGAATCATCATGAAACCAATTAGAGTTGTCAGTACGACGGCGCTGTTTCTGCTTCTGGGATTTTCGATTCCCACTGAAGCAGGCCAGGACCAACAAGAGAAACCGCAAAAGCAGGAACAACCTGCTAAGCCCGAAAAGCAGCAACAGACGAAGCCTGCTACGCAACCGAAACAGGAACAACAACCAAAG
>Ga0210392_10002003_pt1 | contig 10500 bp, 12 predicted proteins | sample IncBWC30OmetaG_FD_161057 | JGI IMG/M metagenome (GOLD analysis project Ga0210392, IMG submission 161057) | Forest soil microbial communities from Barre Woods Harvard Forest LTER site, Petersham, Massachusetts, United States - Inc-BW-C-30-O ...
CGCAAAATTGCGTCCAGCACGCGATCGCCCGTGCCTCATCAGCGAAAGTGCAGACTGGATCCATTTGGAGCTCGAACCCAATTATAGGATTAGAGTATTTGCCCTTCTCCAAACTACCGAGAATCGCGGGACGGATGGCCGTGTCGGACACGGGAGATTGCGCCGCAGGGGGAGAAGTAAGGCGGAGAATGCACCGCTACCTGGCTCATCTGATTAGCAGATAGGCGGGCTGGACTATTTGCCGACTGATTCGTGCAGGTGGAAGGGAATGAAACTTGCCGCGTTACGCTGGGATTCCCTCGACGATGGAATCGGAGGCAGCGGTGGGGATGATCCGGCGTAACTGCCAGCCCGCCGCGCCGAACAAGTCTCGGAACTGTTTTTCGGTGCGCTCGCATCCGCTGGGGAAAATCAGCATCTGGAGATCGAGGAACTTGCCCAGAGAGAAATCATTGCCTGGCTGAATGACGCTGTCGACGACGAGCAATCTGCCGTGCGGGTTCACGCCTTTTCGGCATGCTTTGAGAAGCTGGATGCACCGGTCGTCGGGCCAATCGTGAATAATGTGCTTCATGATGTAAGCATCGGCGCCAGCAGGAACCGAGGAAAACATGTCGCCGGACGCGAGGGTGCAACGTTCCATCACTGGCTTGAGTGGACCGTTCGCGGCTCCCTCGACAACGTGGGGCGCCTCATAAAGGGTGCCTCGCAAATGCGGATTTCTCTCCAGTATGGTGGCCAGCAGAAATCCGTGGCCACCAGCTACGTCCACGATGGTGTGAATGCCCTCAAAATTGTAGGCCTCGGCTACGGCCGGGCCATCAATCATCGAGAGCTCGGTCATCGCGTCATGGAAAATCTGTCCTTCCGCCGCATGCTGCTTTAGAAAATCGAAGATATGCGTGCCGTAAATTTTGTCCAGGGCCTGCTTTCCGGTGCGGACGCAGTATTCCAAGTGAGACCACCCGCGCCCGTGCCACTCTCTGCCGCCCATGATCGCAAAGGACCGCAGGCTGGGGGTAGTGTTGCTGCGCAGAGCTGCCGACATCGGCGTTTGCGAAAACTTTCCGTCGGGCCCTTCCGCGAGCACGCCAACGCAGGCGGTGGCACGCATGAGACGGTAGAGCGCTTGCGGGTCAGCTCCGATCTGACTCGCCAGGTCTTCCGCCGACTTGGGAGCGCCATCGACGAGGTCCGGGATACCGAGCTGCGCGAGGCAAGCGACAGCTCCTGCGACGTGGCCTCCATTCATGATCTGGAGTATGCCGACGTGTGCCGGCTGAGTTTGCGGCTGAGCTGTCATTCGTTATTCACCTGAAATTGATTTTTCGGATATGGAGCTGCGGAAGTATACCTTGAATGCTGCGCAATTCAAGATCGTTCTGTTGAGTGTTCTTTCCCGTGAGATGTGTGGATAGAACTCTCTTGCCTCGTAAGCGCCGTACCCGGACATCTCTAACAATGTCGCACTACTCCGATCACTCCGAAGAGTAGGTTTCCTTGTTCCTTGTTGACCTGTACATCGACTACCACGGCGCGCTCGTAATCTTTCGATCGGCTTCAGTCCGACCTTGTACATTCAAACTCACCGGACACTTGGATTATTTCCGAGGCGCCACGTCGCCCGGAACCGGCGGTAAGCACTGCTCTTCGCTTCCTGGTATCTGACGACTGATTTCTGATTATCTCTTCCCCCTACTCCTTCACATGCGCCAACGGAATCTGCGAAAACAATTGCAAATCGACGATCATGGAGAGCCGCCGATCCAATTGAAAAAACGTCGCCGCCTTCTTCCCCGGCAGCGCCTGGGTTACCGCCGGCACATACTTCAGCCGCAACGCCTGCGCCTCAGCGTCTACCTCCATCCAGTGCCGCACATAAATCAGCGCGTCCTGGTCCGTCATCGTTGTCCACGTCTCCGCATACTGTTTCAACAGTGCATACTTCGAGTTGTTCACTTCATGCAAGTCGTCCGCGTAGTGTTTGTAGATGGGCCAGAACTTCTGCGCCTCCGTATCCGACAGTGACATATTCTGCCCAATCACCTCCATTTTCATTGCCCGTACATCTTTCCGCAGCAAAGCAATGTCCTCGTCCGTCACCGTCGGGCTGAAGACCCTCTGCAGGGTAACTTCCTGGCCCCGCGCCGCTGCCCCCAGCGTCTTCGCCCCCACCGCATCTATCCCCCCACCCAACGCCGTCGCCACCACCATGCCCGCAATAAACGCCGCAGCCAATCCCGCCGCCCCCGTCAGTTTGTACTTCATAGTCTTTCTCCTTACCTTGTCTTTGCCACAAAGAGCCACTGAGAACAGCAAGTCCGAGTGCATGTTAATACAGTTGGCCCGAGCAGGGCATAGCCGATGACCAAAAGCAGCACGACGTATTGTATACGACAGGGCGTTTCATGCGCTCACGACAACGTGAAAGGCAAGCCAGGCCAGAACCAGCCAGCGAGCTCTTCTTGCACCCCCGAGCAAAAAAACGCCGGCCACGACAGCGACTACGCCGACGAGCGCGATGGCGAGCATCCACCGATCGAGCGTACCTTTCCAGAGATCACGGGCCGTACTGGCGATCTCTGCGACGATGAACAGCCAACCGAGAATCATGACCGCAAAGGGGGTTCGAGCCGAACACTCAAAACCCTACTGTAAAACGGACGCCCTTTTATATTGTCCCTTAGGGCCACAGCGGCCCGCGAAACCTCATGAAAATCACGTCGGGAGAGTCAGAGGTCATGACACTGACTCCTTTGATATCAGCACAGCTTGATTGCGACTCAGGTTTTTTCGACTCTGCGTCGCGCCAGCTCTTGATGCGACAACGCTTCCGCTGGAGAACCCATCTGTTTGGCTGTGCTCGGTTGAAAGCGCCGCAGCCGGAGATCTAGAAACGGTACGACAATTGATGTCCAGTGACCTATCATTAATGTGGTCGCCGCTGCGTTCTGAGGAACAATCGAGGAGTCCGCGTTCCTCTCTAAGATTCGAACTCAAGATTAATGAGGTTTGGCACAAAGCCAATGGACGTCAAACGGATTCTCGCTTTTCTTTTGATTGTAATTGCAGCGGAGGCTTTGATCGCGTCGACTATCGCTCGTAATACTGCCAGAGGATCCAATCGAAGCGCCAGCCTGGAGCAGGGGAAGTACCTCGTGGAATCCCTGACGATCTGCTTCGAGTGCCATTCGGAGCGTGATTTTTCAAAGCCGGGCTGGCCAATCCCTCCGGGGCGGGTCGGTAGTGGACGCATTTTATGGGGCGAAGGCAGCCCAAACCAAGTGATCGCTCCCAACATAACCCCGGATGTGGCTAGGGGAATCGGTGAGTGGAGTGACGAGGAAATTGTCAGAGCGATTAAGGAGGGTATTGGGAGGAACGGAAGATTGTTGAATCGCGAAATGCCCTCGCGGTATTTTCGCAGCTTAGGCGATGACGAAGTACATTCCATCGTGCTGTACCTGCGCTCAATTCCAGCTGTCCGAAATCAGTTGCCTGAGACGGCTAAGTACACGCCAGGAAAACATCCGCGAACAATCGCGATGGATTCGATCCGCCTTACCAAATCATCGAGCATGGTCACGAGGGGAGCACGTCTAGTAAGGCTTGCTGGTTGCGAGACTTGCCACACGCCATCCAATGCAGAGGGTTTCATTCGCGGATTAGAATTTGCCGGCGGGAAGGTTTTTCGCCACGGAGATGAGGCCGCCGCCAGCTCCAACCTGACTCCTGACCCGTCTGGCATTAGTTACTACGATGAGGAGCTATTCCTGAAAGCTATGAAAACGGGAAGAGTGGGAGCTCGACCTATATTTTCAGCTATGCCGTGGCATTTCTATCGCAATTTAACAGACGCAGACCTTGAGGCTATATTCGCCTACCTGCAGGCTTTGCCGCCAGTAAAGCACCAGGTAGACAACTCTGAGCCATCCACACAATGTGCGAAGTGTGGCGGCCTACATGGTTTTGGAGATCGAAACTGACTTCAGGCAATCGAACTAATTTTAGTGCCGCACGCGAGGGCACTCGGCCCGCCGCGCCACCCAGTCTCGGTCGTCACTTCTTCAACCAACCCTGTAACTCCAGCCAATCGTCAAACCTGTCGATCCAATGATCCGTAGGGAGGTTTTGCTTTCGCATTCCAAACCCGTGGCCACCGTTTGCATACATGTGCAGTTCGGCCGATTTATTCGCGCCCGTCCACTTCTCATACAAAGCCACGCTTTGCGGCGCCAGTCCTAGCTGATCATCTGTCGCAGCCACAGCAAACATCGGTGGCGCATCGGCCGGAACGGGATCATCTTTAAACCTCGCCCCGGCCGCATAGATCGGGGCGACGAAGGCGGGCCTTCCTTCAGGCCGGTAATGGAAGGCAACCCCGGCAGCGACCGTTCCACCAGCGGAGAATCCGATGATGCCGACGCGGTCGGGAGAAACTCCCCACTCCGAGGCGTGCTGCCGAACGTACGTGACCGCAGCCAACCCATCGGCGATTGACAAGGGAACAATCTTCGCTGCCATCTCTTGAAATTTTTGCTTGTCAACAAACATCTCGACAAATTCCTGCGTAGCGTCGTCGCCGGTGTGTGCGAGGCGGTACTTCAACACGAAAGCCGTCACGCCTCTCGCAGCCATGAACTTGGCAACATCGGTGCCCTCGCTGGTGATGGAAAGGGCCATAAACCCACCGCCCGGGCAGATCACCACGGCGGTCCCGTTTCTCAACTTCGGTGAAGGTTTGAAAACTGTCAGGCTCGGCTTGGTCACATTGGCGACGACTTCCGTGTTCCAGACTTTCGAGAAGTACTCTTTCTCCGGATAGTTCTCCGGTGTCGAACCAGACGGCGCGCCGGTCTGGAGGGGGATGACATCTTGGGCGGGTAGCCGGGTCGCTAGAAATAGCGCTATGCAAAGAGTTCGAAGGACGACGGTTTTCATGGCCGAACAGTCTAGCAGAGAGTTGCCATTGATAAGCTCTAGTATGAGCCCCCACGAACGCAACCATCGCGAATGCAGTCCCGAATCCCATCATCGAGCGTCTTGAGGACCAGAATTCGCTGGTACGGCATACGCAGCAGATCCAACATGAACTGGATCAGGTATCATTCGGCGGGAGCCAGGTCAAGCAAGTATGACCTGACCAATTTCTTACGCCAGAAGAACTATCAGTATAGCTGAGCACAGTGAGTACATTGAGGTAAGGTCTCAAGTAGCCAGCGAGGTGGAACGCTCTTGGCTGAGAAAATCGGCGACAATCCACGCCGCTCCGGTTATCGCCAAATTCTGAGCGTTTCCGGCCCAATTGATCATTTTATGAGGATCGGCGAAAGGCGCGGGCAGCCATACCAGCAGCCCGAAGCCGATGAGCATCGCTGTAGTTGAGCGAGCGGCTAGCAGTGCCGAACGTCCGGAAAGTAGAGCGATGGCGGCGAGTGCAAATGCAATGGTGGTGACTATGGCCCAGAACATTTGTCCCGGAGGAATCCATTTGGGAACGAAGGAAACGGTTCCAGAAAGATAAACGAGTTGTTCGAGCGTGAAGGAAACAACACAGATTCCGAAAAATATGTAACCGAGGCGAGCCGCAGTTGACGGTGGTTGCGAATCGCGCTGGCTGAACGAGCCATAAACGATCAGCGCTTCCGAGACCAGAGAAAATTGTTCGAAAAAGTTGCCCCAGCGGTCAAAAACACTGGGTTCAGCCACAATGTGTGGGACCCAGCGCAACGCAAAGATAAGATAGAGGGAACCTAGCGCGAGCGCGCCGGCTCGCGCGGTTCTAGTCCATTGAACCGCCAGGCCGCCAAAGATCTCGATGGCAGCCGCAATGTATATGAGAATCTCGCGGTGAGGAACGTTACCAAGCGCCCGGATCAAAAAATATCCTTGGGTCTACCTCATATGGTGTCATATAGCCGCGTAACGAGCGGCCGAGCCGGGTGAATCAACGAAATTGCGTGTACAAATCGAACAGCCAGGGACATCAAGTTGTGATTCGCGGGTCAGTGGGAACCAGCGGCGCGAGAGAGGGTCGTCGCTGGAATTGAGCCCGTGAGGGAAGGAATAGTATGGCGGAAAGCAGTAAAACATACGGTGCTCGATCCGAGGTGGTGTTGCGGAGTGCGCCGGAGGGACGCTTCCGCAGGGTGCTAGGCTCATCGCCGAGGAAGTTTGCTTCGATCGTGCGTCTGAGACACGTGCTCCAGCTTCGGAATAGGGGCGGCACGCTGACTCGTAGGATCCGCCCGCCCGCGAATCCTATCTGGATTTCTGGCGCTGCGGGCAGACCTCTATACGCCGTGCGGCTGCTGTCGAGGCGAGAGAAAAACCGCATGTACAGAAAGCGAGCGTTCGTTTGGTGAGCTTGGCAAGTTCAGAAGTATAATCGCGCGATGAGCGAAGCGCGTTCACCGCTGTGGAATATCCAGCCTGCGACCAGGCTGGATCGTCGCGATCCTTACCTTCTGCTGCAACAAGTGACGCTGTTTGTACGTGACCAGGAACGAAGCCGGCGGTTCTTTGTGGACTGCCTTGGATTCGCCGTGGCTCTGGATTACGAGTCAGCGGAATTTGGACGCTGGGTAATGGTTGCGCCGCCTGACGGTACGGCAAGGATATCCCTCGTTGCTCCCAAGCCCGATTCGGACGAGTATGCGCTGATCGGCAAAACCAGACAGCTGGTATTCCTGACGGAAAATGTTGGCGTGAAATACCGCGAATGGAAAGAGCGGGGAGTGAAATTCGATTGTCCGCCGGAGCTTGCGCCGTTTGGAAGCGTGGTTGTCAATTTTGAGGACGTTGACGGGAACCGCTTTGCGATGATCGAGTTTGATCAAGCGACTCGACTGGTGGAGGAGCAACGGCGGCAAAGCGAGGAGCGGCTGGAATCCGAACGGCGCACCGCGCAGGAATTGGAAATCGCGCGGCAAGTGCAGGCGAGACTTTTTCCCCAAAGCACGCCGGCCATGGTGACACTGGAATACGCAGGGGCTTGTCAACAGGCGCGGCACGTGGGAGGAGACTACTACGATTTTCTTGAGCTCGGCGGAGAACGGCTGGGACTGGTAGTCGGCGATATCGCGGGCAAAGGAATCGCGGCCGCTTTGTTGATGGCCAATCTTCAGGCCAGCCTGCGGAGCCAGTGTGCAATTGCGTCGGACCAACCGGAGCGGTTCCTGCAATCCGTGAACCAACAATTCTGCGCGAATACCGCCGACGGCGACTACGCTACGTTTTTCTTCACTGAGTATGACGATAAGACGCGGCGGATGCGCTTTGCAAACTGTGGGCATCTTGCCGCGCTGCTGCTGCGACGCGATGGTAGTTTGGAACGGCTAGTCTCCCAAGCGACAGTTTTGGGGCTATTTGAGGACTGGAATTGCTTGCTGGAGGAGCGGCAGTTATTCCCTGGAGATATGCTGGTTCTCTATACCGACGGCGTGACCGAATCGTTCAACGAGTCCTCAGAGGAGTTTGGCGAGCGGCGGCTGATCGAAGTGTTGCGGCGGCACCATGGAATGTCTTCCCATGCTTTGATTGCGTTGCTTGTCGAGGAAGTTCGGCAATTCAGCGCTCATGCACAGCAAGATGACATCACGCTGATCGTTGCCAAGTGTCGCGAGAACTCGAAAGTTTTCGAGGGGCACACGTAAAGTACTGCGCCGTCAGTCATCAAGGTACTGGGGATCAGCCTGGCAACTTGTCAACGCTACGATCCGATTCCTTCTTTTTCAGCCGCACGCTTCAGGTTGTTGAGGCCAGACTCCATGTGCTGTCCAAATTGGGATTCGATGTTAACGAATATTCCGATCAGTTTCATGGCGTACAGGTTTGAAGCCTGAATGCTCCATGCAACTTGTGTGTCGTCTCCCTGGGCATGAATTGTGAACTCGTTGAGATTGTGCGCTCTGAATGGCTTGATCCAATCCACCTGGACGGAAACTTTGCTTGGCACCACGGATTCGGTGATCAACATCTTGGCGGCCCCGGCGCGGCCGCTGCCATTCCATTCTGCCGCCGCCCCCACGCCGCTCGCGGGGCCAGTGTAGGTCTTCGGAACTGTTCCGCCTCCGCCACTGTCATCGGACCATGCATCCCAGGAGTGAAGATCGTTGATAAGCGAGAACACCTCTTCTTGGGAAGCGTGGATAGTAATCGATCGTTGCACGCGGAATGAGTATGGTTTTATAGCGGCAAAGAGGAGAAAAGCCACGACTACGAGCAAGACCGAAAGCGTTATCTTGAAAAGCATCGTTTTTGAACGTCCGACCGCAACTTGTGACCGCAGCTTGACGACTGTGAAGCTTGGCAATTCTATTTGGTTGCCGAGCCAATTGGTATTGGACGGTTCGGCGTAAAGCATAAAGCATGTCGGCTTTTCGAGCGAGTCGCTGACAACCGGAAGTTAGATGTTTTGGTATTTTCCGGCTAACCGGGCAGCCAGCAAGTGGCGGTGATGAGGAATTGGCATTGCTCGCGGGTGTCAAGCCAGCCGTCAGCGCTCCAGCAGTTTCGGAACTTTAGCATGGAGAAGCCTTGGTCAGCCGTTTTCGCCGGGGATGACACGCTGGAGCAGGCGCGCTTGGTGATCGCAGCCTATTTTCGCAGCCTGAATTTGCCGGCCCGTGCGCACCTGGCCGGCCCGCTGCAGTGGGCGTGGAAAAATTCAGGTAGTAAACCAAAACGAAGTGACTGCGTCGCTCTCAACTGGAATCGGCGACCACTGGCAGAGACAAGGTGAGGAGGAGAAGGCGGTACAGATGGATGGCCGCGCGGACGGGATGTGAACCGCGATGCAGATAGCGCAGCCGGTAGAGTCGCTCCAGCGTGAGCGCCAGGCAGGTCAGCAGCCAGACTATGAGCAAGCTGCGCTCGTGGTGGTGGCGGATGTGCTCCAGTCCATAACGATTCTTAGCATCGTTGAAGCCTTCATTTTCAATGTGCCATCGACTCTTGGCCATGTGGTACAGACAGCGGCGGCTGATGCGACGCGAAGCGAGGTTGGTGAGCCAGTAGGCTTCGACGACTTCGCCATCCGGTTTGTGCTGACGATAACGGAGAACACGCACCGTTTCCCACTGCAAGCTTTCCCAAGGATCAAAGTCGTCGGCGTCCCAGATCTCCAGGCGATCGGTACCGTCCCGGAATTCCAGGGTTGACGGTCGAGAACGGAAACGCTTTTCCGCCGCGCGGAGTAATTCGGGCAGATTCTCCTTCAGCCGGGCCACTACTGGCCAACCCGCCTTTCCCGCAGCATGGAGGAAAGGGGCCGTGGCAAATTCTCCGTCAACCACCACATAGTTGATGAAGCGTGCTCCCAGGTTCTGGCGCACGCGAGCTAGCAGACGCTGCCCGGCGCGGTATTCACTGTCGCCCGAGCCATAGGGTTCCACGTCCACCGGCAGGATGAGGTCGCCGCCGACCACGGATGCGAGCACGAGGTGATGCCGGTAGCCGGTGATTTCTTTCTTGGCATTGCGGTGGGGACGGCACAAGGGGCATCCCTTCTTTCGCCGCCGTCCACCGGTGGTCCCGTCCAAAGCGAGGCCTACGAAGCGGCAGTCCTCGAAGGCCTTGTTGCGCTTGGCGCGATGCAACACGGCGGCCAGAGCGACCCGTGTGGGCCCCGGATCTAAACGTGCGGTGAAATAACCCAAAGCATCGTCGCCGAAGGATCGGCTGACGTTTAGGTTTCTTCGCGCTTTCGATCCCACTAGGAACTCAATGGCCAGGAAGGCCCACTGGCGCAAGATGGTGCCGAGCACGAAGGACCACAACAGATCTTTTGCCGGGATCTTGTGACTGCGACGCCCATCGCCGGGGCAGCGGAAGTAGGACGCCAGATGGAGGTGCTGGCTGACGAACTTCCACAGCCGACGTGGGGTAGGGCTTCTCAGTCGGGCTTTCTCTTTTTCTTGCGCTGCTGGCGGGCCAAGACTAACAGCTGGGCGTTGGCCGCCAGCACTTCACGCACGGCGTCTTGAAATTCGCGTCCGGCGGCGACGCGCCGCTCTACCTCCTCCACCCAATCCCTGGGAATGCGCTCGGTGCGTCGCTGGCCTTGGGCCATGAAGGTGAGCGTCCAGGATTCATGCCCTTTGTCGTGCGCGCAATGGCAGCGGGGATTTCCGCAGCGCGTGAAACTGCGGGTGAGGGTTCCGGGCAGCACATCGGGTGGGATGGGGAAACGGTGGAGTAACTGGAATTTGCGCTGGCGGAGGCGCGCGGCCTGAGGGCCGTGAGTTTTCTTTGTCATATTGTAGCAATAATGCTACAAGTCAAACGGGAAAAGCAAGTCATTTGTGAATGCGAAAATAGGACACGGTTTCTCTACGGCCTCAACTTGCGGAGAAAAGGCCATCCATCAGGAGGGATTCATGCCCGGTGGTACCTGCCTTCCGAGATAGCTGGTCAGCACTGAGCGCGATCGAAGTCGCATCAGTCTGCAGTCAGGACAAACTTCGAAGCCGTCTCATCAATGCTGCCAGATTGTGACGG
>Ga0210392_10002004_pt1 | contig 10499 bp, 8 predicted proteins | sample IncBWC30OmetaG_FD_161057 | JGI IMG/M metagenome (GOLD analysis project Ga0210392, IMG submission 161057) | Forest soil microbial communities from Barre Woods Harvard Forest LTER site, Petersham, Massachusetts, United States - Inc-BW-C-30-O ...
CCGTGAGCGTCACCGTGACTTCGGACGCGTCGGAAACCACATGCGCGTTGGTCAGCACATAGCCGTCGGCGCTCACGATGAATCCTGAACCCACACCCTTGCTCGGGGGCGCGCGTTCCGGCGAGGGCGCCTGGAAGCGGCGGAAGAACTGCGACAGCGGGTCGTCGCCATCCGCTTGAGCATTGGGTGCCAAGAGCTTCTGCGGCTTTTCCGTGACGCTGACGTTTACGACGGCACCGCCCGCCTCGGCAACCAGGCCGGAGAAATCGGGCAATCCGGTGACCCGCCCGGCGGGCGCGCTTGCCAAACTGACGGCCGCCACGGTCGGCGCGGCTTGGAGCGGCCCCGCGCCGGCATCCGAGCGCTGATGAGCGACGATCATCACAAAGATGCCCGCGATCGCTGCGAGCGACCAGGTTCTGATGCTTCCCATTGAAATACGTCCTCTGACCAAGAAAGATTCTGGATTGAATTGACTGACCCCTGAACTGGGGTGTTGGTTTCAATTTTCCAGGCTAAATGGGGTACTTTTCAAGGTATTTGCGCCTCTGGGGGCTCGAAATGTGAATTCCCCACCGGTAATGCGGGGGTATCAGCGACTACCCTTATCGGCATGGCAGACGTGGGTCCAATCTTGGTGGTGGTCGGGGGAGACACCAAACGCATCCAATGGCTCACTCATCATGTGACAAGCCACTGGCCGAGCGCGCAAGTGACCACCCTCCGGGCCGGCGAATCCGCGCCCTTGAGCCGCCTGATCAGCGAGCGCACGCCGGATGCCGTGATATTGCAGGCCGATTTCGCCAATGAGGCCCTGTCCAATGGCGTCCTCGGCGTCCTGACCCAATTGCTGCGAATGCAGCCCGCCTTGCACTGCATTTTGCTCGCGGAGAACGGCAATGAAATGTCGGCGGTTCGTGCGCTGAAGGGCGGTGCCAAGGACTACCTGCCCCTGGGGCAAATCACGCGGGACCAGCTGCTGACCGCTGTCGGCGAAGCGTGCTCGAAACGGCGCGTTGCCGCCCAAGCCGCCGCCATGATGGCGCAAAGCGAAAATTCAACCATCATCGAAGTGCCCGGCTATTCCATCGTCAAGGAGATCGCCACCAGCAATTTCTCCTCGGTGTTTCTCGCGCGCAGCGAGCGGCTGCGTAGAAACGTCGTGCTCAAGGTGATGACGCGCGGCGAATCGGAGCGGGAATTGGGCGATGCGGAACGCTTTCAGCGTGAATACGAGATCATTTCCAGCATCACGCATCGCGCGATCGCGGAGATTCATGACTTTGGCTCCCAGCCGGGGCATTTGTACCTGGCGATGGAATACTTTCCGTGCGGCGATCTGCGCGATCGATTGCGCAATCCCTTGAGCGTGGACGAGAGCCTCTACTATCTGCGCTCGATCGCCGAAGCACTGCGGGTCATTCACGTGTTTGGAATCCTGCACCGCGACCTCAAGCCCGCGAATGTCATGTTGCGCGAGGACAATTCTCCCGTGCTGATCGATTTTGGCCTGGCACGGCGCTCGCTGGATGAAATCGGAACCACCGGCGTCGGTCAGGTGCTCGGCTCTCCTTACTACATCAGTCCCGAACAGGCACAAGGTCAACGTGTGGATGTGCGCACCGACCTGTACAGCTTGGGCGTCATGTTCTACGAAATGCTCACGGGGCAGCGACCCTACGCCGGCCGAAGCGCCGTGGCCATCATGTCGCAACACACCAGCTCGCCGGTGCCGCAATTGCCCGAGGCCACCTCCATGCAGCAACCGCTGCTGGATCGGCTGATGGCAAAACAGCAGAGCGCCCGCTACGCATCGGCGGATGAATTGCTCGCCGACCTGGGTCCGATCGCGGCCGTCGCCTAAGCGTACTGAAAATAACGTGACGCGTGTCACAGAGCGCCTCGGCCGCGAATATTAAGTAAATCGCCTGCCCTAGGCTGTGAAACCCATCATGCCCCGAGTGCCTGCGGTTTGGCACCCTGTGAAGGCATGTTTATCTCCGTTAAACGTCACGAACGCGAAAAACAGGAACTCATCGACGCCAGCAATCGGCTGACGGATGCGATCCTGAAAACCAGTTCCATCGGCCTTTTCCTGATGGATTCGCGCGGGAGAATTCAGCCACAGGTTTCCGCATCCTTGGGAGCGCTGTTTCGCCGCCAGGACTTTGCCAACCTCACCGTCGAGAAATTGATCGGTCCGCTGGTATCCGCCAAGACCTTGAGCGTCGTGCGTACTTACATCACGCGCCTGCTCGAACTGGCGCGCGGCGAGACGGAAGCGGCCAATCCGCTTCAGGACGTGGAAGTAAAACTGTCGAATCCGGACGGCGGCTCCGCGAGCGCGCACTATTCCTTCGAATTCAGCAGCGTCGAGATACCGCACGAGCCGCGCTCCTGGATGGTGCGGGTCACGGATATCACCGCACGCGTGCAACAGCTGCGGGAATTGGAGGACTTGCGCGTTCAGGCGTTGACGCTGGGCGAAATCCTGCGCAGCGTGCTGCAGGCGGGAGGCGCGCGCTTCGGGGCCTTCTTGCAGCGAACCGACGCGTCCATGAAGAGCATCAACGGCGTGCTGAAGAAACCGGCGCGCGAAGCTGGAGCCTTCCGTCATAAGCTCGAAGAGACGCTGGACGAGGTCGACCGCATCCGCCGCGATGCCGCGGCACTCAAGTTGACCGGGCTGCAGAGCGCGGCACGCGAGTTCGAAGATGCGTTGCAGGAACTGCGCAGCCGCGAAACTTTGAGCGGCAGCGACTTTTTGCCGCTGGCGGTCAAGCTCGACTCGTTGTACGGACAGTTCGTCCTGCTGCGATCGCTCACCTCGCAAGCCGGACCTGCGCGCGAAGCGGAGGCCGTGGCTCCCGAGGCACGAGTGACCGAGAACGGCACGCAGGTCATCGAAGCCCCGAAGTTTTTCGCCGAAATGGCACAGAATTCCGCTCCCCTGGCGCAGCGCATGGCCGCTGTCGGCAGTCTGGAGAGCACTCTCGTCACGCTCACCGACCTGGTGGCGCAGGAAAATCAGAAGAACGTCGTCCTTTCCTGCCAGGGTTTGGATCTAGTTGCGGCCCGCTATCAAGCGACGGTAAAAAATGTCGCCATTCAGCTGATTCGCAACGGCGTAATGCATGGCATCGAGACCGCGGACGAGCGCGAATTAGCCGGCAAGCCCCCGATCGCCACCCTGCAGCTCGAATTCAAGGCCGCGGGGCGCGGCTTCGAACTGCTGTTTCAAGATGACGGGCGCGGACTCGATCCGGACAAGGTTCGCCAGGTCGCCGTGGCCAAAGGATTGCTGAGCGAAGATGACGCGCGCGAGCTGCGGGATCGTCAGGCGATCAAACTGATATTCAAGTCAGGCTTCACAACGCTGCCGGATACGGGAAGCGGCACCAAGCATGGCAGCGGCATGTCCCTGGTGCGACGTTACGTGCACGAGGCCGGTGGAAAAATCGCCCTCGCCAGCATCGTGGGCCAGGAGACCCGTTTCAAGGTGACCCTCCCGGCGCTCGAAGCGACCGCTGACGCCCAGGTCGCCTGACGCCTTTCTAAACCGGCGTGAGCTCGACCAATGTCGCGCCCGCCTGAACCCGGTCCGCCAACCCGAACACAACTCGAGACACGATGCCGTCGTACGGCGCCGTCAGCGTGTGCTCCATTTTCATGGCCTCAACGGTAACCAAGGGCGCACCGCGGGCAACGCGCTCGCCGGCAGCCACGTGCAGCGCGACAATGGTGCCGGGCAGCGGTGTGAGCAAGGAGCCTTGGTCCGCGCCGTCCACCGCTTGCAAGGCATCGTCGGTGCCGGCCATTTTCAATGCCGCGTGCAGCCCGTCCCGAAAAAGATGCAGCACGGGAGGCGCCTCGAACACGTGAATCCTCCACACCTCGCCGTCGCACTCCGCACTGAGCGATTCCGCATCGCGCGCGACGACCTGCAGGGTCATTTCTTTTGCATCGATGCGGGCCAGATACCGATCGGGCGCCAGCAGATCGACCGCGACGCTGCGCGTTCCGAAGCGCCAGGCCGTGCTCGACGGCGCGGCCGGGCGCCAGCCGCGCGAGTCTGCCCACAAGGCATTGGCGTCCGTGCGGCGTGCCGCACACCACACCGCCGCCAGCACCACGTCGGTGTCGGCCGCTTCCGCATCGCCGAACCGCAGATGCGCCCGGCGCAACTGGAGAAAATCCGTTGCAACCGCCCCACGTCGAAATTCCTGATCGGCAAGCACGCTGACCAGCAGTGCCCGATTCGTTTCGACCCCGACGATCTCAATTTCCCCGAGCGCGCGCTGCAGCAGCTCGATGGCCATGGAACGCGACTCCCCCCAGGCGATGATTTTTCCGAGCATCGGGTCGTAGTAGGTCGATACTTCATCGCCCGCCTCCACCCCGGTGTCCTGGCGCAGCCCCGGGGATGCCGCGGCCCATCGCAGGTGCTTGATCCGGCCGACGCTTGGCAAATAGTCGTGCGCAGGATCTTCGGCATAAAGACGCGCTTCGATGGCGCACCCGCGCCGCTTGATGTCGGCCTGCGCCAGCGGCAGGGGCTCTCCTTGCGCAACTCGCAGCTGCCACTCGACCAGATCGATCCCGGTGATCATTTCCGTCACGGGGTGTTCCACCTGCAGCCGCGTATTCATTTCCATGAAATAAAAGTCTTGCGCCTCATCGACCAAAAACTCAACCGTACCGGCGCCAACATAGTCCACGGCCTGCGCCGATTTCACGGCAGCTTGCGCCATGGCAGCCCGAACGTCCTCGCGCAGGCCGGGAGCCGGCGCCTCTTCGATGATCTTTTGATGGCGGCGCTGTACTGAGCAATCCCGATCGAAGAGACTCAAGGTCTGTCCGTGCGAGTCGGCAAAGATCTGCACTTCCACGTGACGTGCCTTGGGAAAATAGCGCTCCATCAACAAGCGGTCGTCACCGAATGCCGTGCGCGCCAGACGCTGCGCCGACTCCACGGCGGCCGCAACCTCAGCCGCGGAGTTCACGACCTGCATGCCCTTGCCGCCGCCGCCGGCGCTTGCCTTGATGATGAGCGGGAAACCCACGCGCGTCGCTTCTTGGGCGAGACGTTGCGGCGATTGGTCGGCGCCGTGATATCCCGGCGCCACTGGCACGCCGACCGCGGCCATCGCGGCCTTGGAGGCGCTCTTGGATCCCATGGACCTGATGGCAGCTGCCGGCGGTCCGACGAAAATCAGGCCCGCATCGGCGCAGGCTTGCGCGAATGCGGCGTTCTCCGATAAAAATCCATAGCCGGGATGAATGGCGTCAGCGCCCACGCGCTTGGCCAGTTCGATGAGCTTGCCGATATTGAGGTAGCTGTCGGCGGCGGGCGCCGCTCCGAGGCGATAGGCTTCGTCGGTGACGCGCACATGCTGCGCGTTGCGGTCTGCATCCGAATAGACCGCAATGCTGCGCACCCCGAGACGGCGCGCGGTGCGCGCAATGCGGCAGACTATTTCCCCCCGGTTCGCGATCAGCAGGCGTCGGATCATTGCACCACTCACATGCGGAACACGCCGAAGCGCGTCTCCGCCGTCTCTTGGGCGCGCGTCAGCGCGAGAGCCAGCCCCAGGATGCGGCGCGTGTCGAGGGGGTCGATGACGCCGTCGTCCCAGAGACGCGCGGACGCGTAGTAGGGATGCCCCTGCCGCTCGAACTGCTCGCGAATCGGGGCTTTGAGTTTTTCTTCGTCCGCCTCGCTGAAGGTTCCACCCGTGCGCTCCAAGGCCTCGCGTTTGATCGTCGCCAGCACGCTGGCCGCCTGCTCGCCTCCCATTACCGAGGTGCGGGCGTTCGGCCACTGAAACAGGAACCGTGGGCTGTAGGCGCGGCCGCACATCGCGTAATTGCCGGCGCCGAAGCTGCCGCCGATGACCACCGTGTACTTCGGCACCGCGGCGCATGCCACCGCCGTTACCAATTTGGCGCCGTCCTTGGCGATACCGCCGGCTTCGGCCGCCTGGCCAACCATGAAGCCCGCGATGTTCTGCAGAAACACCAACGGAATGCCCTCACGACAGCACAACTCGATGAAATGCGTCCCCTTGAGCGCGCTTTCCGAGAACAGGATGCCGTTGTTCGCGATAATCCCCACCGTCGTGCCGTGGATGTCGGCAAAGCCGCAGACCAGCGTCGTGCCGTAGAGCGCCTTGAATTCGTCAAACCACGCGCCGTCGACGAGCCGCGCGATGAGTTCGTGCACATCGTAGGGCTTGCGGGAATTTTGCGGAATGATCCCATAGAGTTCCGCGGGATCGAACGGACTGTCCAGGCCGCTGGCGGGAGAATTCGCCGCCCCGCCCGACGCCGGTGCTGCGGCCAGCGTCGGCGCACGCAGCCGGGCAATGGCCCGCCGGGCAAACGCCAATGCGTGCAGGTCATTCTCTGCGTAGTAGTCGGTGACCCCTGATTTGCGGCAATGGACATCCGCGCCTCCCAACGACTCCGCATCAATCTCCTCGCCCGTGGCGGCGCGCACCAGCGGCGGCCCGCCGAGAAAAACCCGGCCTTGGTTGCGCACGATGATGGCGTGATCGGACATGGCCGGAACATATGCGCCGCCCGCGGTACAGGATCCGTGCACCACCGCGACCTGCGCGATGCCTCGAGCCGAGAGGCGCGCCTGGTTGAAGAAAATCCGGCCGAAGTGCTCGCGATCGGGAAACACCTCATCCTGCCGCGGCAAAAAGGCCCCGCCGCTTTCCACCAGGTAGATGCAGGGCAACGCGTTGTCGCCCGCAATCTCTTGCGCACGCAAGTGCTTTTTGACCGTCAACGGATAGTAGGTACCGCCCTTCACGGTGGGATCATTCGCCACCACCATGCACTCCCGCGAGGAAACGCGGCCGATACCGGTGATAAGACCGGCGCCGGGCAACTCTTCGCCGTAAACACCTTGCGCGGCCAGCGGCGACAACTCCAGGAACGGCGAGCCCGGGTCCAGCAAGGCAGCGATGCGCTCGCGCGCCAGCAGCTTGCCGCCCTGGGTGTGCTTGTCGCGCGCGGCGGCGCTGCCGCCTACCGCGTTGCGGCGCAGGGTGGCCCGCAGGTCATCGACCAGCGCCTGCATGGCTGTCCGGTTGTCGGCAAATTCCTGAGATCGGGTATCAATTTTCGAGACTATCTTGGCCATTGGCTTTGTTGCCCTGAGCGTGGCAGAATTGTCGGACAGTCCGATTATCCAACGATCCTGGTCCGATGACAATGGGGGCCCGCAAAAATGGCCAATTCCGCATATCGAGAGTTCACCTTCGGCCTCGGCGAGGTGATCGACACCGTTCGCGATCAGGTGCGGCGCTTCGCTGAAGAGCGCATTGCCCCGCGCGCGCAGGAAATAGACCGCAGCAATGAATTTCCGCGCGATCTGTGGCCCGAAGCCGGCGAGCTCGGGCTATTGGGACTCACCGTCAGTCCGGAATATGGCGGAGCCGGCTTGGGATATCTCGCGCACATTGTGGCGATGGAGGAGATTTCACGGGCGTCCGGCGCGGTGGGCCTGAGTTATGGTGCGCATTCCAATCTGTGCGTGAACCAGCTGGCGATCAATGGCTCGGAGGCGCAGAAACGGCGCTACCTTCCCAAGCTCATCAGCGGCGAGCACGTCGGCGCGCTGGCCATGTCGGAGCCCGGTGCCGGCTCCGACGTGGTCTCGATGCAGCTCAAGGCAATCCGCCGTGGCGATCATTTCGTGCTCGACGGCCGCAAGATGTGGATTACCAACGGGCCGGAGGCGGATGTGCTGGTGGTATACGCCAAGACTGCGCCTGAATCCAACGCGCGCGGCATCAGCGCCTTCATCATCGAAAAGGATTTCAAAGGCTTCACACCCGCACAAAAGCTCGACAAGCTCGGGATGCGCGGTTCGAGCACCAGCGAATTGGTGTTCGACGGTTGCGAGGTGCCTGCCGAGAACATGCTGGGCACGGAAAATCATGGCGTCAACGTGCTGATGCGCGGCCTGGACTACGAACGCGTGGTGCTGGCCGGCGGACCGCTTGGCATCATGGCCGCGGCTCTGGACGTCGCGGTTCCCTATGTGCGCGAACGCAAGCAATTCGGTCAAGCGATCGGCACATTCGAACTGGTGCAAGGCAAGCTCGCGGACATGTATGCCTCCTTGAACGCCTGCCGCAGCTATGCATACATGGTCGCATCCGCCTGCGATCGCGGCGACTACACCCGCAAGGATGCCGCCGCCTGCATCTTGTTCTGCGCCGAAGCGGCCACCCGCGCTTCGCTCGATGCGATTCAACTCCTGGGCGGCAACGGCTACATCAATGACTACCCCACCGGAAGACTGCTGCGCGATGCCAAGCTGTACGAGATCGGCGCAGGCACCTCGGAAATTCGCCGCATGTTGATCGGCCGCGAACTCTTCGGGGAAGGCTGATGAGCGATCTGTTCGTACCGCTGGATGATCATCCCGCTTATCGGCAGATCGCCAATCTGATCGAACAACGTATTGTCACGCGCACCCTGCGCCCAGGCGACCCCCTGCCTTCCGAAACGGATCTAGCGCGCCAATTCGGCGTAAACCGCTCGACCATTCGTGAAGCCATCCGCGAACTCGAGGTGCATGGATTGCTGGGACGCGAACGCGGCGAGAAGCGCCTGCGCGTCACCCGTCCGGAGCCGCGCCGCGTCAGTTCCGGCGTGAGCCGCGCACTGGCCTTGAACGATGTGACCTTCATGGAGCTGTGGGAGGCCATGATGGCGATCGAACCCGCCGCCGCCCAATACGCCGCGTTGCGGCGAACCGCTGCGCAGCTCCAAGGTCTGACGCGCGCCAGCGTGCGCTTCAAGCGCGACATCACCGACACGGGTACGGCGGTCGCTGCCGTGGTGGAGTTTTTTACGGCGGTGGCCGCCGCGAGCGGCAATCAAGTCCTGGCGCTATCGCAAGCGCCGCTGAATCTGCTGCTGGTTCCCACGCTGACGCAGGTGATCGATCGGGTCCCGCAGGCACGCGCGCGCATCCAGGCAGCGCAAGACCGGATCATCGAGGCCATCAAGCTAAAGAAAAGCGACCAGGCCCGTGTGTGGATGGAAAAACACATCCGCGATTTCAAGCGCGGCTACGAACTCGACGTGCCCCGCAACGCAGCGGCCGGCAGATCCTGACGGCGGGCGCGCTCGGCGAGGCCTGCGGCCACGGACCGGATCGCCGGCAAGTTGGACCAGAGGCTGGCCTGCGGTAGAAATTCGATTCGAGCACCCAGCTTCGAACGCTCGCGCAATCTCACCGTAATGCGGTGGAACCCGCCGCTGCTCGAGACATCGACGGCGGCGATTCTGGCCAGCGGTATCGTATCCTCGATGCGGCCGCGGCGGACTTTCAGGCAGTCCTGGCAATCCAGCACCTCATCGGCGAGGCGATGGATTTGCGTAGTCCAGAAAAAATAGACCAGGGCCGCGCAAAGAATGCCGCCGACGATCGCGCTCGGCAGCGGATTGCGAAACAGACTCCCATTGAGCGCGGCCGGAGCAGTCACGAACACCACCAAGGCGGCGGCGCTCAGCCAAATTCCACGTTTGAACAGCGCGGTATTCTTGAATGAGATGGTCCTCACCGCGGATGCCATGCGGGCGGCCTAAAGAATCTGCTCTCGCTGCGTGTCTGCGCCTAGCGGATCGTGCAGGTTGGTGCTGAATGAGACCAGCAGCATGGCGGCGGTGCCCGTGTTGCGAAAGGCATGGACCACTCCCGGTGGGATGGTCAGCCGCAATATGTCTCCTTCCGCCACATCGATATCCTTGATCTGCCCCGCTTCCTTGAGCCTTATCCGACAGGGCCCGACCACCGTCGTGATTTCCACGGCGGTCCGATGCACGTGATTGCCGCGGGTTTCGTTCGGCTGAGTGAGCGCGACATGAACATTTTTTTGCATCAGCAATTCCGTATCCGTCAACGGCTCGAATAGGGCACCCCGGGCGTCCCGGTGAGTCTTGACGGATTGGATGGTGGCGCGGTTCAGGTCGGAATGGTCCATGCGCCGATTATAGCGTTACGGACGGGGGCGTCTCGCCTGGCCGCGAAGCATGAGCACAACCCCGGCCACGAGCATGATGTCGAACCAATCCAGCGCACCCCCGCCCCCGCCGCCGCCATCCCCGCCGGTGCTCGAGCCGCTGCTGGTGCCTGCGGTCACGGTTAAAGAGGCCGAAGCAGGCGCGGCATTGCCTCCCGCGGGGCCGGTCCGCAGGTCATTGGCGGCGACCGTATTGGTATACGTGCCCGCCGCGGCGCTCGTCACGCTCACGGTCAGGTCGCACGATCCATCGACAGGAATAATCGCGCCGCTCAAGGTAACCGTGCCGGTGCCGCTGGTCAGTGACTGGTTCGCACCCGCACAGGTCGTGGCGGGCGATACGGCGCCAAGCTGAAGGCCGGCCGGCAACGCGATCGTGATTCCTGATTGCGTGAGATCAAAGCCGTTGGGGTTGCCGAAGGTCAGCGTCAGCACCGCCGCTGCATTGGC
>Ga0210392_10002005_pt1 | contig 10498 bp, 15 predicted proteins | sample IncBWC30OmetaG_FD_161057 | JGI IMG/M metagenome (GOLD analysis project Ga0210392, IMG submission 161057) | Forest soil microbial communities from Barre Woods Harvard Forest LTER site, Petersham, Massachusetts, United States - Inc-BW-C-30-O ...
ACGCCGTTCCCGTCCACGTGGATTTCAAGTTGTCGAGTAGCCGGGCGCCATTGCTGGCGCCCAGCCCTCTAAGAACCGGACTTGAAGGTTTCCCATTCATCCGGCTCGAGCACCCAAAAACGCCCCCATGAAAAACGAGGACGCGGCCTGATTTAAAACGAATTCAGACCTACTCGATACTGACTTGCTGCCGATTCGCGCGGCGGTGGAAAATCCACCGGTCGTGTGTGAAGCTGCACCAACGGGTTGCCCCGTCGTCATTTGCTTTGCTTCATGCATCGGTTCCTCAAGAGTTCTCGAGTTGAGCACCAACAGGAAGTCAGCTCCGTTTCCGGCGAGGTGATCTTGTCCCCACGAGGCGACGCAACCTCTATCTGCCCAATTACAGGGCAGCCTTCGCTTGCTCCCATTTCCGTTACCCGCATCGCCATCGGTGGCCATCTTGCGATGGACTTTCCCCTTGCGGGGAGCGCTACGGGCTTACCCTGTTCCGCTGAAATGACGCGATCGGTTAGATCTGCTCTATACGCCGGCAGTGTTGATTACCCATGGCCGAGGACTCGGAAGACTCGGCACTCACTGCAAGAAGAGCCGCGCAGCATTTTAGGCTCTCTTGGCGTGACGACGCTTACGAGCATTTGTATATTCTGATCGTACGACCAAGCCTAGGCCCGTCTCCACCTAATGCTGGTAGATACACCGTCGCCTCGCGGTTTCGGTGCCGCACTTGCGTGCGTGGGTACATTGTCCAAGGGCTCCAGAACGGTTCGTTGCCTCCCCGCTCTGCCTTGTAGGCTACGCGTGATGGGACGTGCGGTCTGATCGAGTTCCTCCTCTCCAGACAATCATTTTCAGCAGCTTTACAGGTCGCACTCCGAGTACGCCACTTACCAGGACTTAGTGCGGTTGCCCACAAAAAGTACCGAATAGACGGCATTGAACCGAGGAAGTTTCACAGCTACCGACAGGAGCGCGGGAACGTAAATCCGGACGAGAATCGTTTCACATTGACGTGAGCGGGGACTAGAGCGATAGAATGTCAGCCGTCCTTGGGGTCAAGAGAGTCGACAGGGTTCAGATCAAATGAGACCCAGCTATGCCCGCGGGCCGGATCGGCCGTTGCTCGAACAGACCATCGACCAGGTCGTTCGCGATACCGCTGAGCGATTCCCCGACCGCGAAGCGGCCATTTCGCGCCACCAGAACCGCCGCCTTACATGGCGGGAATTTCATGCCGAGACTGAGTGCGTAGCTCGCGGCCTCGCCGGACTAGGCCTTCGGACCCAGGATCGCGTCGGCATCTGGGCGGGCAATTGCATCGAGTGGCTTCTCCTTCAGGTCGCCTGCTCGCGGGCGAACCTGGTGTTGGTGAACGTGAACCCGGCATATCGCTCACATGATCTCAGCTATGTACTGCGCAAATCGCAGATGCGGGCGCTGTTCCTACGAGAGAATGACGCACGGGCGAACTATAGGGAGATTCTAGAGCAGACGTGTGTCCGGCCGGAGCATGTCGTGTATCTCGATCATCTATCCTGGGACGACATGCTCGCGCACGGCCGCGACGTGACTAACACACCTGCTAAATGCGGGGACGTAATCAATATTCAATACACATCCGGCACCACCGGATCGCCAAAAGGCGTGCTGCTGACGCATCATAACCTCGTCAACAATGCCAGGCTATTCGTCGAGCGCATCCGCTTAGGGGAACACGACCGCTGTCTGCTGTGCCTACCGCTGTACCACTCCGGCGGATGCGGGGTGGGCGCAGTCAGCTGTTATCTCAGCGGCGCGGCCATAATCATGGGGTCAGCACAGTTCGATGTTCTTTCGGTCATGGAAGCCATCGGCCAGGAGCGTGTAACTGTTGCGGGCGTGGTGCCCACCATGCTGGTCGCACAGCTCGACCATCCAGAATTTTCACGATTCGATTTTTCAAGCATCCGCCTGGTGTGGTGCGGTGGCGCGCCTGTCCCGGTCACGCTCATGAACCGAGCAGGCGAGCAGATGGGTATTCGCGATCTGGCGGTAGGCTACGGCCAGACCGAATCGTCACCGGTGATCACCCTTTCGGCCAAGGACGATCCGGAGGAGCTGCGCGTCGGCACCATCGGCTGCGTCATGCCCAATACCGAGATCAAGGTTATCTCTCCTTGCGGCGAGATTGTGCCGGTCGGCGAGCAGGGCGAGATCTGTACGCGTGGTTACTTGGTCATGCAAGGCTACGATCAAGAGCCGGAAACGACCGCCCGCGCCATCGATTCGGAAGGTTGGCTGCGTACCGGCGACTTGGGCGTGATGCGGCCCGATGGCTATTTCCACATCACCGGCCGAGCGAAAGATGTGATCATCCGCGGCGGGGAAAATATCTATCCCCGCGAAATCGAGGATTTTCTTATCACTCATCCCAAGATTTCGGATGTTCAGGTCGTCGGGTTGCCCGATGCCAAGCTGGGCGAGGTCGTCCTGGCCTGGATTCGGGTCAAGCCGAGTGAATCGGCGACGGAAACCGAAATTCGCGAGTTCTGTCAGGGACGCATCGCCCATTTCAAGATTCCGGAGTTCATCCGCTTTGTGACGGAGTTTCCGATGACCGTGACGGGAAAAGTGCAAAAATACATGATCCGCGAAGTCGAGATTCGCGAGCGCGGACTGGAAGAAATCGCGCGACTGCGGACAGCATAGACGACATCTTCCGCTACCAAGCAACGGCAGTTCCAATTAACCCCCCTACAAATCTGGACCAACTCTATTAGGACAACGGGCGGCTACGTCCAAACGCGGCTGTTATACCTGCCCATCGCTTGGATAAGTCCTGGGAAACAGCGTTCCCGTCAATATGAAGTACTACTTTACTTTTCGGAGTATGCGACTTATCGGGACTTGGGAATGTTTTTGCTCACCGGAATCGGTTGGACTCTGACATCACTCGGCAAACCGACCCAGACTATTTGGCCATCATTTTCCCCGGTCAATTCCAATCTCCAATGGTCGTTATCGCCGTCCGGGTCTTTCCAATCGAACGACATCGACCTACCGGAAACTTTGATGCTTTGAATGGGGAGGCTCTTGGAAAGAGTCGGGTCGGTCACAACGTCGACTGTGCCTGTAGTTTCCGTATTCACACTGTAGCTGCACACTTGTATGTCACCGACAAGTTGACCTTTCTCCGAGCGTAAATGCACAACAATAATTGGAGTTCCGGCATGGACAGCCGTCCACGTTCCTATGAACGGCAGAATCCCAGACTCTGGCGGCTTTGTCTGGGCTAGTGTAGGCCCAGCCCAATGTCCTGCGAAAACTGCTGCAGTGATGGTCAACACAGTTAGGCTGCCGATACGCCAGAATAATTTGAATCCCATATGACCCTCCCCTGGGCTCTCAGATTCAACGGTTCTCGTGGGGGTTGTCCCAAGCGGTTTCGATATGTCGTCAATTAGCAACGCGCAATTGCACATAGGGCTTCGAGACTTTTAGGATGACATCTCGACTATCCTCGAAGCCAGACGGTTCAATCGTCGAGATTCCCCATTCAGGATGAGCTACCGGCTTGAACTCCACGTCAACTCTAAAATATGGACAGTCCCGACTGACAAAAGTCCGCCGCAATCCCGTTAAGGTGAGCATCCCGCGAGATGGTTGGCCATTTGTCTCAAAAACCTTGAGCAGGTCCGCTCGCGTCATGCCAGGCTTAATCGAATCCATCCGCTGTAGGATGCCTGCCAACCAGGCTTCATGGTTTTGCGCGTTCATGTCCACCGCCGCTGAGTGCGCAGGTCGAAAGGACGCGGACCCTCCGACCGCGATGACCGAAAGCAGCGAGAACACCAGAAGTCGTCGAGTCATATTGTTCCTCCTCATCATTGCAGCCAGCGTTTCCGCCGTGGCCTCGATGCAAAGTATAAGCCCGAATCCAAGGCGTAGCGCCTGGTAAACAGCGTACTCGTAGATGTGAAATCGGTCCGAAACCACTTCTCCGCGAACGCCATTCTAATCGGGCACTACATCGCATCCCATGTTATAGTCGCGTCCTATATGCACGTTGTCGGGCGCCCTAAGTCTGTCTCTCACATTACTGCGCTCATTTTCGTCGGACTGTTTTTGGGCAACGCGCCTGCCTCCTCACAGAATCCCATGCCTCAAACGCAATCGCCTGCTTCGTCGAAACCAGCAAGGCACGATTCTGTCGAAATTGTGGAACATCTCTCTCCCGAAGAAGTCGAAGAGGGAAAGCTCAACGATTTGTATGAATCAGTGGCTCAACTGCAGCGAAAGGGCACCTGCACGACAGAGATCATCGAGCACTATCAATTTGAGGTAATTCCGCCCGCTGAGAAATCCACATTCAACGTTCCCAAGAACAAGTTTCTTTTTCTCGCCAACCGCGACATCGGCAATTGTTACCTGGCGCTACAGAAATTTGCGGAAGCCGAATCCTCTTTCCAGAAAATCTTGCAGTACGCTCCGGTCTGGCCAGGCACCAACGATTCCGCTTATCCCATCAATTTCCGCCAAATCGCAATGGCGCAGATGGGCCAGCAGCATTGGACAGAAGCCGAACAATCGCTCCTGAAATCCGTTGCTCTCTTTGACCCCCAGATTGCCGCCGGGGAAAAATCGGACGCTGAGCTACATTCGCAACTCAGCCTCAACTATCGTGGTTCGCAGTCACAAAGCTATGCGCTGCTCGCGGTTGTTTACTTCCGTGAAGGCCGCATCCAAGACGCACTCACGACCGTCGAAAAGGCCTACGACGAAGTCACTAAATACAAGCTCGCTGCTCAATTCCACAATCAGGTTTTGAACATTGGAAAAGGCATCGCCGATGCTAGTGAAGATTCCGCCGCCCAGCGAACGTGGTCCCAGCGCAGCCCTATTCAGTGACCTTTTATCCCGCAGTCCTGGTAACGCCGTACGCGTCAATTTGGATTTCAAGTTTCCGAGTACGCTACTAATCAGTTGACCCAAGCGTTTCTTATTGCAGCCCAAACAACGTTCACTGTAGATAGGAGCAATCCGATCGAAAAGCTAAGCATTGCAAGAAACAGCACGCCAATCTGCCCGCGAGTCTCTGAATGTCTCTCGAAAAGAAAACCGAAAATCATCCACACAGCAACAGCTGCAGCGATTAGGAGAAAACTTATGACTCCCACGGTTGGGTTGGCAGGATTCCGAGTCCAATGAAAGAAACTAAAATAGGCGGCCGCGAGAACGGTACAGATGAGCACGACAAGAAGTTGCCAGTAATACGGTCCAATGGCAGTACTTCCTACGCTGAGGAGGAGGTTCATCCTCGGGAGTGCATTGGCTCTGCCGAGGATTGCCGAACTGAAAACCACGATCGCCATTCCCGCGAACAGTTTTGCACTCAGCATCGCACGCTTTCTGACGAGGTCTTCTGCGATTTCGTTGGATGTTAAGGCCGATGCCGAGATAAACCAAGCTAAACTTTGCTCCTGTCCTGGTAAAACTGAATTTCGGAGGCTAGTACCCAAGTTACCGGTTACGCCACTTCACAGGAGTTGGCCGCGCCGGCGGCGCCAGTAACTGGACTTCGTGCTTGACTATTCCTTGGACCAAGGCGGCACGACACCGGTCATCCGTGCGTATGCGATCAGTTGCCCCATGTGCTCATTCGCGTGAATGATGACACGGAGATACATGCCATCCACAGTGGCCTCTCGGCCGCCGATTTTGACTTTGCGTTCCAGATCCTTGGGTGAGATCGCTGCGTGAGCCGTCTTAACAGCTTCCAGCGACCGTTTGAGCCAAGCGATCACCTCCGCTTTCGAGGTGACAGTCTTTTCCATGTTCTCGTTCAAGTCAGCGGGCACCTTTGGGCCAGTAACGCTCAGCAAATAGAAGTTCGCAATCGCTATGTGCATGTAGACTTCGCTCGTGGAGCGAACTCCAGATGCGGGACGCCACGAGTATTTTTCTGCAGGCGTCGCCTCGGCCAACGCAATCAATTGCTGGGAGACATGCCTCCATTCTCCATCGTAGCCTTGCCAGATTCCCTCCGGTGCCTGAGCCGATAAGGCGGGTGCACTCAAAAAAAGAAAAAGCAAAAGTGACAATGTTTTCATGGTCCCGACTCCTTGTAGTCCCTTGGTTCCAAAAGGAGGACGCCATTCTACATCTGTGACGACGTACTCGGGAATGATGCACTGGGACGGATAGCGCATTTACCGAAGGGCGGAGTACTGGCAGGAACTTGGTCGACTACACAGGAGTTGACCCTGCCAATGTGGAGGCTGACTCGACGTCCCTCTTTAGCAGTACAATGAAATATCTTCGGGGTGCAAAATGAAGTTCTCCCGTCTAATAATACCCCTAGCAATTTCCCTATTTCTTACCTTCGGTTTACCCGCGGCTCGATCGCAAAATGAACCACATGCCACGAAACGGGAAACCTTTGTCAATCAGGCTGCACCGCTGAAAGAGCTTCACATACCACTCGCACCAAGTCCCGGGACACCTGTCCAGGGAAAAGTTACGTTGAGAATTGTGGTGGATGCCAAAGGAAACGTCTCGGAAGCAAGAGCACTGAGCGGGCCTGAAGAATTGGTCCCATCAGCATTGGCGTGGGTACAAAAGTGGCAATACGAACCTCCTGCCTCAGCGCCCGTAACAAAAATCGTGGAGATTTCGTATGGCTCGAGGGATTGCCCCGGTGCAATATCTGAGCGCGGCGAAATGACGTGGTCGTGGTATCTCCGCGATAAGGACGGCAAAATGATTGCCGTCATAGATGACGTTAACCCTCCTCAGCCGCTCTACCCAGATAAAGAAAGAAAGGCGGGTATCGCTGGGAAGATGGTTCTCTCGCTCACTCTAAATCCTGATGGCCACGTGAAAGAGATTCACGTGGTCAATTCACTCTCACCTAGCCTCGACAAAACGATGGTCGATATGGTGCGTCCTTTAAAATTCAAGCGATGCCTGAGTGAACCTCTATGCAGCGACGGAAATTCCAGTGCTTCCTTGGAGGACTTGCGGCTCGAGTTTGTTTTCCGCGCAACCTGCAACTTCTAGGCAAGAGTGAGGCTCGGTTTTGTTGTCTGTCCAATTCGTTGCTTCTAAGTCCTGGGAAACGCCGTTCCCGTCAATGTGAAGTACTACTTCACATTTCCGATTACGCGACTTCCCAGGAGCTTGCAAAACAAACTCACGTATTGCTCTCTAACTACTTGGTGTAGGATTGCCGAACCGGAGGTAGAGAAATGAAAATCGTGTTTAGCCTCCTAAGTTTTTCTCTTCTGATGTTCACTCTCGGCATGGCTCGAACGCATCAGCACGCGAGCGAGTCATGTGGCTTTACGGTGCAAGGCGAACCAGCCCAACCGACAGTTCAAGGGCCAGATGACATGGCGCCGCTGGTTTACTTCGTCGAACAGCCTGATTCCCCGATTGAAGTTGTCTCCGTGGACCTAACCGGAATGTGGCTCTCCGTTGCCAACGAGCAATACTCAGTGCGGCACTGTGCCACCTACAAAGTTCGCAACCGCAGCGACCGACCTGTCCAAGCCTTTGATGTGGAACTCTCGATTAGCGGCGGAGGGGGATTCGGGGCTCCATCGTCTCCGCTGGCACCTGGCCAAACTGCCGAACTCAAATCTTGCGGAGGTGGCGGACATGGAGGAGTACCTGGGAATTACGTAAGGCTTCTGGTGTATGCGCGGTCAGTTGATTTTGGGGATTGTTTTTATCAGCCGTCAGCGAGAATCCCGCGCAGTCTGGGTGTGCAGCCCGTGTGGTAGTTGCTTGATTGACGCCGTAATCGCCGAAGTGGGTCCCGGTACCCAAGTTTCCGATTTCGCGACTTCCCAGGAGCTGGCCCAACTGTCAAAGTCGAGCACGGGCAAAGTAAACGCAAACACAGGCCACCTTACTTGCGAAGCCGACGCTACGCCCAACACCGGACTCCGCGAGCTGGCCGTTTATACGGATAGTCTCGTATCGGATGGGGGGCAAAGCGTCGAAGCCAACTGCTTTCGTGCTCGAAACAATCGTGAACGAATCGCGCCCGGCGCCACCTGCAGCATCGCACCAGCTTCTTCTGTGGTGTATTCATAAAGCTCGCAGAGCAGAAGGACAGCACGCTGCTCCGAACTCAATTGCGAGAGTTTCCGCATCAAGGCACGGTCACTTTGCTTTTGCGAAAGGATCTGCTCCGGATTTGGTCCTGGGTGCGGGAGCGAGTCCACCGCTTCCGCTCGTTCTTGAAGGACGGAGCTTTCCGACGAATAGGTTCGCTTGCGCTTGCGAAGAATTGTGATCGCTTCGTTGACGAGTATTCTGGCCAACCAACTGCGAAACGCACCTTCGTACTTAAAACTCTCCATCTTGCGGAAGGCCACCAGGGAACAATTCTGAACGGCGTCTTCGGATTCTTCGTGGTTGCGCAGAATGCGTTGCGCCAAGCGGTAAAGAATTGGCCGATACCGTGAAAACAAAATCTCAAACGCGTTCCTGTCTCCTTGCAGGCCATCCGAAATCAATTTGCTATCATCCACATGCGCCTCCACTTCGCTATGATCGTTCGCGTTTTTGTCCCTCACGTTCCCTCCAAAATGCCCCGAAACACATAGCCGCACCCGGCCAGGCCTATCGCAACACACAAACGCTTGTCTGGTACCGTAGTTGGAACGATGGTCGCCAACAATACCCACTTAACGCGACTCGGACATAACCACTTGCACATGGCCTTTACTAGACGGCGCGCCATTTGCCCGGCCTTCACTATAGTCGAACGGCCGTACCGGAATTCGACAAAGCAGAGCAACTGGGACTATTTCTTGGCTGCGTTCGCTGCCATTCGAGCGCGGAACTGTTTTTCCTTCTGAATTTCTTCGTCGCTGAAGGCAGATGCGAAATCTTCGGGCTCAAAGACCTGGCGGATCTCTATGTCGGTCTCGCCTTCGTTGGGGCAGCGCTTGACCCACTCGATGGCCTCCTCGAGAGACTTGACCTGCCAGAACCAGAAGCTGGCGATGACTTCCTTGCTTTCGGCGAAGGGACCGTCCGTGACGATGGGGCGGTTCTTGCCGGAGAAATGGACGCGGGCGCCGTTGGAGGAGGGGTGAAGACCGTCATAGCCTATCAGGACCCCGGCTTCCAAGAGGTCGTCGTTGAATTTGTTTATGTCGGCCATGAGCTGGGGATCGGGGAGTGCGACTTCGTTCTTGGAGTCTTCCGTGCATTTGACGATGACCATGAATCGCATTGTGTTTGTCCTTTCGGGTTGAGTTGGGCCGACGTTCAAGTTCATAGCTTAATTGCTGCTCTACCCATACGTCGAACGAGAAGGTGCAGAATCGACACGGAGAACCGAGAATATTCTCGGTAGCTCCTTCGTATACACACTATTCTCCCAAGAGTCATCCAGAAACTCATAATTGCGGCAGATCAACGCCGCCCTAAGCCATTGCAAATGACAGGGTTTGAGTTTGGACCTTCGGTTGCAGCGCGTCTCAGCAGCAGTAGTAGAGTCCGCGGGGGCGATCTATTTTGACTTCACCAACGTGCTGAACCACACGGCAGCGGCATAGGCGCGTCCACATGGTCTGAACCGTGGGATCGGCAGCCATGAGTAAGCTAAGCATCGAGCCTTGAGCAGTTGCGGACACATCTTCGGCAGGAAGGAAACGAAAAGGAGCATGATGCGATTTGCAAAGATCGAAAAAATTGCAGCCAGAGTTGCAGCGGGAGCGCTTGCGCTCATGAGTTTGCTGAGCATGAATGCGAGCACGCGGGCACAGGAGGCAGAGAGGCCCTATCCGAAGATGCTGCCACTTTCGCAGTATTTAATGGACCGGAATGCGGCAATCGCACTGGCGCGAAGCGCCGCTCCGGAGGGCATGTCAAAGGATGCGTCTGTTTTGGTGCTGACGCCCAAAGGCTGGGAAACAGCGGTCAAAGGTACGAACGGTTTTGTGTGCATGGCGGGGCCGTCATGGACGGCCAGCATTGACTTTTATGACGTCTGGAGTCCGAAGCAGAGAGGGGCGATTTGCCTCAATCCAGCGGCTGTGCGGTCGATCCTGCCGATTTATCGCAAGCTGACGGAAATGACGCTGGCTGGAGTGACCTCTGTAAAAGAGCGCATCGCGGGTATTCAAGAGGCGTATGCGAAGAAGGAGATTCCGCCGGTGGAGCCGGGGGCAATGAGCTATATGATGTCCAAGGATGCCTACCTTACCCATTTGGGCCATTCACACAATTTATGCCACGTGATGTTTTTCTTGCCGATGAAAGATCCTGCTGAATTGAACGCCAATGATCCGAACTCACCCATTTCTTCCACGTCTATGTGGTTCCCGGACCCTGACAAACCGGATAGTCCACTGAACAAAGAGCTGCCGCCGCTGCGGACCGTCCCAATCGAAGTGCCCTATTGGTCCGATGGCACTCTTGCGTTCCACTAAATAAAGCCGTATGGCAACAGCAACGGTTCCCAGGAACGACCTCAGGTCCTGATAAACGCATTATAAAA
>Ga0210392_10002006_pt1 | contig 10495 bp, 8 predicted proteins | sample IncBWC30OmetaG_FD_161057 | JGI IMG/M metagenome (GOLD analysis project Ga0210392, IMG submission 161057) | Forest soil microbial communities from Barre Woods Harvard Forest LTER site, Petersham, Massachusetts, United States - Inc-BW-C-30-O ...
GTGTCCCGGGGCGACACCACGGTGGTGGACGCCTACCTGTCGCCCATCCTGGCCCGCTACGTGGACCAGGTGGCGGCTGAGCTGCCCGGGGTCCGGGTGCTGTTCATGCAGTCCAACGGCGGGCTGGCCGACGCGCGCCGGTTCCGCGGCAAGGACTCCATCCTGTCCGGCCCGGCGGGCGGCATCGTCGGCATGGCCCGGAGCAGCGCCGCGGCCGGATTCGGCCGGGTCATCGGGTTCGACATGGGCGGCACGTCCACCGACGTGTCGCACTTCGCCGGGGAGTTCGAGCGGCAGTACGAGACCGAAGTGGCCGGGGTCCGGATACGGGCGCCGATGCTCAGCATCCACACCGTGGCCGCGGGCGGCGGGTCGGTGCTGCACTTCGACGGCACCCGGTTCCGGGTCGGGCCCGACTCGGCGGGCGCCAACCCGGGACCGGCCTGCTACCGGCACGGTGGCCCGCTGACCGTGACCGACGCCAACCTGATGCTGGGCCGGATCCAGCCCGGCTACTTCCCGCGGGTGTTCGGCCCTAGCGGCAACCAGCCGCTGGACGCCGACGTCACCGCCCAGCGCTTCGCCGACCTGGCCGAGCAGATCAGCGCGGCCGACGCCCAGCCGCGCAGCAGCGCGGACGTGGCGGCCGGCTTCCTGGAGATCGCGGTGGCCAACATGGCCAACGCGATCAAGAAGATCTCGGTGCAGCGCGGCTACGACATCACCCGGTACGTGCTGGCCACGTTCGGCGGCGCAGGCGGCCAGCACGCCTGCGCGGTGGCCGACCAGCTGGGCATGACCACGGTGCTGATCCATCCGCTGGCCGGGGTGCTGTCCGCCTACGGCATGGGCCTGGCCGACGTCACCGCGATGCGCGAGTCAGCCGTGGAGGCCGAGCTGTCCGCGGACACCCTGGCCGGCGCGGCCGACCTGGCCCGGCAACTGGAGTCGGCGGCGCGGGATGAGCTGGCCGGTGAGGGCGTTGGGCAAGAAAAGGTCCGGGTGGTACACCGTGGTCACCTGCGGTACGCGGGCACGGACACGGCGCTGGCTGTGCCGCTGGCCGACCAGCCGGAGCTGGTCCGCGCGTTCGAGGCGGCCTACCGGCAGCAGTTCTCCTTCCTGATGCCGGACAAGCCGGTGCTGCTCGAGGCGGTGTCGGTGGAGGTGACCGCGGCCCCGGAGCCCGTCGCGGCGGCCAGCCTGGCACCGGCCGGCCAGGCTCCGGCGCCGGCCGGCCCGGTTCCAGCGGGTGCGGCGCGGGTGCCGATGTTCACCGGCGGCCGGTGGGCCGAGGTCGACCTGGTGCCGCGCGGCGGGCTGCGCCCCGGCGCGGTGCTGCCCGGGCCGGCCATCATCGCCGAGGACTTCGCCACCACGGTGGTCGAGCCGGGCTGGCAGGCCGAGCTGACTGGCCAGGGCGACCTGCTGCTGACCCGGGCCGGCCCGGCCCCGGCCCGGCGCGCCGCCGGCCGCCAAGCCGACCCAGTGCTGCTGGAGATCTTCAACAACCTGTTCATGTCGGTCGCCGAGCAGATGGGCGTGCGGCTGCGCAGCACCGCTCACTCGGTCAACATCAAGGAGCGGCTGGACTTCTCCTGCGCCGTGTTCGACAGCACCGGCCAGCTCATCGCGAACGCGCCGCACATGCCGGTGCACCTGGGCTCGATGGGCGAGAGCATCAAGATGGTGATCAGCCGCAACGCCGGTGCGATCAAGCCGGGCGACGTGTTCATCCTGAACGACCCGTATCACGGCGGCACGCACCTGCCGGACATCACCGTGGTCACCCCGGTGTTCGGGGCGGGCGACCAGGCCGGGGACATCCTGTTCTTCGTCGCGTCCCGCGGCCACCACGCCGAGATCGGCGGGATCACGCCCGGGTCGATGCCGGCGTTCAGCACCCGGGTCGAGGAAGAGGGCGTGCTGATCGACAACTGGCGGCTGGTCGAGGGCGGCGAGCTGCGCGAGGCGGCCACCGCCGACCTGCTCGGCTCAGCCGAGTTCCCGTCCCGTGACCCGGCCGCCAACCTGGCCGACCTGCGCGCACAGGTGGCCGCGTGCGAGAAGGGCGTCGCCGAGCTGCACCAGCTGGTGGCCGACTTCGGCCTGGACGTGGTGAGCGCCTACATGGGCCACGTGCAAGACAACGCCGAGGAGGCGGTGCGCCGGGTCATCACCCGGCTGCGCGACGGCGAGTACCGCTACGAGCTGGACAGCGGCGCGGTGATCAAGGTCGCGGTGCGGGTGGACCAGGCGGCGCGGACCGCCGAGATCGACTTCACCGGCACCTCGGCCCAGCTGCCGGGCAACTTCAACGCCCCGTCGTCGGTGGCCATGGCCGCCGTGCTGTACGTGCTGCGCACCCTGGTGGACGACGAGATCCCGCTGAACTCGGGCTGCCTCAAGCCGGTCACCGTGATCATCCCGCCGGGCTGCCTGCTGTCCCCGGTGTACCCGGCGGCTGTCGCGGCCGGGAACGTGGAGACGTCGCAGGCGGTGACCGGCGCGCTGTACGCCGCGCTGGGTGTGCAGGCCGAGGGGTCCGGCACGATGAACAACGTCACGTTCGGCAGCGCCAGCCATCAGTACTACGAGACGGTGTCCAGCGGATCCGGGGCGGGGGACGGCTTCGACGGCACCTCGGTGGTGCAGACGCACATGACCAACTCCCGGCTCACCGACCCCGAGGTGCTGGAGTGGCGCTACCCGGTCCGGCTGGAGTCCTACCAGATCCGCCGGGGCAGCGGTGGCGCGGGCCGGTGGCGCGGCGGCGACGGCGGCCAGCGGCGGCTGCGCTTCCTGGCCCCGATGACGGTGAGCACGCTGAGCAGCCACCGCCGGGTCCCGCCGTACGGCATGGCGGGCGGCCCGCCCGGTGCCCTCGGCCGGCAGTGGGTGGAGCACCCCGACGGCCGGGTGACCGAGATGGGCGGCTGCGACACCGTGCAGATGGCCGCGGGCGACGTGTTCGTGCTGGAGACCCCAGGCGGCGGTGGCTACGGCCCGCCACCGGCGCAGCCGGACCGGCCGCCCGCCGGCTAGCGGGCGGGCTCGGCGTCGGGGTCGATGTCCTCGGTCTCCGGCTCGGCCGGCTCGGGCCGCTCCGGGATGCGCAGCGGCCGGAGCGTGCCGGCCAGCAGAACCAGTTCGTCCAGCATGGCGGCGGCCGCCTCGGTCAGCACCTCGTTGGGCTGGAACCGCTTGCCCACGTCCAGGAACTGCTGCACGAACGGGATGTTCACCGCCTCGAACAGCGGCACCATCTTGAGGGTCGTCATCACCTGCTTGAGCTGCTGCACCGCCCGGGTGCCCGCCCCCACCCCGCCGTAGCTGGCAAAACCAACCGGCTTGTACTTCCACTCATGGTTCAGATAGTCGATGGCGTTCTTGGTCGCCGCGTTGTAGCCGTAGTTGTACTCGGGCACCACGAAGATGAAACCGTCCGCCCGGTCGATGGTCGCGCTCCAGTCCTTGGTGTGCTGGTGCTGGTAGTCCCGGAACCGGGGGTGCTTGGGTTCGTCGAACATCGGCAGGTTGACTTCGGCCAGGTCGACGACTTCCACCTCGAACCGGCCGTCCGCCTGGGCGGTCGCGGTCATCCACTCGGCGACGGCCGGGCCCACCCGGCCGGGACGGGTGCTGCAAATGAGGATCTGAAGCAGGGGCTTAGGCACGTGGGTAACTCCTGAACGGGATAAGGGCTCCGGCGCGCTGCCCCTAGCGTAGGGCTCCATGACTGAGACCGCGGACCGCTGGCGCCAGGTCCGGCGCATGGTCAACCAGCACCGGCTGGCCCTGGCCGCCCAGGCGGCCCGGCTGTATCCCGGCGCGACCCGGGCGGCCGGTACCGATCTGCTGTGCCGCCCGGACTGGCTGCCCGCCGCGCCGGTCGAACTGGCCGGGATAGCCCTGGACTGGACCGGCCAGCCGCCGGCCCCGCGCACCGACGCCACCGCGGCCGCGGCGGCGCACCTGCTCCCGCAGCAGGCGCCGGGCGGCCCGTTTCCCAGCTATGCGGCGGCGGTCGCGGTGGTGGACCCGCCCGCCCTGTTCCAGAACCGGGTCTGCTACCGGCTGCTGGACGCCACCCTGGATGATCCGGCCCGGCTCAGCATGGCCGCGGCCCGGTACTTCGACGCGATGAACCTGGGCCACGCCGTCGCCCACGAACTGGCCGCCGCCCAGGACCGGGCCGGCGGCCACGGCCCCGGCGGCCTAGCCGACCTGCCGCTGCGCGCCGCGCTCGGCGACCCATGCCAGCTCAGCCAGCGGAGCGCGCTCACCGCCGTCACCACGCTGACGCTGCGCCGGGCCGCTGATGGCGCGGCGTCGTTCCTGCTGCACTGGCGGGACCCGGCCCGGGTGAACCACGCCGGCGGCGCCTACCAGGTCATGCCGGCCGGCATCTTCCAGCCGGTGACCGACCGGCCCGCCGCCCAGCAGGCCGATTTCAGCTTGTGGCGGTGCATGACCCGGGAGTTCAGCGAGGAACTCCTCGGCGGCTCGGAGGACTACCCGACCCGCGACGGGGTGCTGGACTACGAGCAGTGGCCGTTCGCGTGCGAGCTGGCCGCCGCCCGGGACGCGGGCACGCTGCGGGTGCACTGCGTCGGCCTGGGCGTGGACCCGCTCACGCTGGCCACCGACCTGCTCACCGTCGCGGTGTTCGACAGCGCCGTCTTCGATCGCCTGTTCCGTGACCTGGTCACGGCCAACGCGGAAGGCCGGGTGGTGACCGAGAACGGGTCGGCCGCCATCCCGTTCACCGCGGATACCGTGGCCCGCTTTACCGGCGGCGCCGAGCCCATGCAGACCGCCGGGGCCGCGCTGCTCCGGCTGGCCTGGCAGCACCGCCGCGCGCTGCTTGGCTGACCGGCCGACCAGCGCTCCGCGGGCATGGCGGCACCCGCCGCGCGAGGGCCCCGCGTGGCGCCGGGGCCGGGCCCCGCCTTAACGACGGTGGGTCGGACGCTCCCACGAGACCGCCCTGTCCCGGCCCGCCCCCAGCAGGCCTGCCACCGCTCTGCACTCGCGCGGCGGGTGACACAGCACCCAGGCTGCTCGCCCGCCCAGCCGGCCGACAGGGGCTTTAGGCCCGGGACCCCGGGACCGTGGTCCCCCCCGAGACCCCGCGGCGCTGGTCCGGGCACGCTGGCCCGCCGCGGCCCAAGTGGTTCGTCTCTTGTCCCGTGCGGCATCACCGGCCAGGGTGGGTATCAGCTACACCAGGAATGGCCGGGCTTGAGGAGGTCGGCATGGCAGCGAAGCCAATAGTCGCTGGGGCGGACGGCTCGCCGGAATCGGTGCAGGCGGTCGAGTGGGCGGCCCGCGAGGCCGCACTGCGCGGGACGTCGCTGCGCATCGTGGCCGTCGCGTCGATGCCGCCCCGGATGAGCCCGAACCCGGCCACCCACGACACGGTGGCCGGGCACATCGAGGAAGACACGGCCGAAGCGCTGTCCGCCGCGGCCAGCCAGGCCGCCGCGGCGGCCCCCGGGGTAGCCATCGAAACCACGCTGCTCGAGCACGCGGCGCCCGCCACCGCCCTGGCGGACAGCGGGCAGGACGCCCTGATGCTGGTGCTCGGCTCGCGCGGGGCCGGCGGGTTCCGCGCGCTCATCCTCGGCTCAGTGAGCCGGTACGCGGCCACCCACGCCGCCTGCCCGGTGGTCGTGGTGCGGGAGGAGGCCATGGCCAGGCCCCCGCAGATCGTGGTCGGCGTGCACGACCGGACGGATTCCGCCGCCGCCCTCGGCTTCGCCTTCGAGGAGGCCGCGCTGCGCCAGGCCCGGCTGGTCGCCACGCATGCCCGGTCCCGGTCCCTGGTCGGCGGGCACGAGGAGCCACCGGACGAGGAGCAGCGCACCCTGGACGCGCTGCTGGCTAGCTGGCGGGAGAAGTACCCGGACGTGCCGGCCAGCGCCGAGATCATACATGGGCATCCAGGCCGGGTGCTGGCCGGCGCGTCAGCCCGGGCCGACCTGGTCGTGCTGGGCCGGCACGCGCGCGGCCCCGGGCATGGCCGCAGCGTCGGCTCGGTCACCCACCCGGTGCTCCACCACGCGCACGGCCCGGTGGTCTCCGTCCCCGGCGAGTAACCGCGCGGGCCGGTGCTCAGCCCGCCACGCCGGGCACCCGGCGGCCGTCCTCCAGGTAGCAGGTCCCCTTGCCGCGTAGCGCGGCCCGGACCCGCCGCCGGATCGGCTTGCGCAGCAGATCCAGCGCATCCGGCACCGGCAGCAGCTGGTACTCGGAGATCTCCTCCGGCTGCAGCACGATGCCGGCCAGCTCCTGGCCGGGCAGTGCGCCGCAGTCGAACAGGAAGCGCATGCCGCCTGGCTTGCCGGGCCGGGGGCGCCGGAAGTCCACGCAGGCCAGCCGGCCCCGCTGCACGTCCAGGCCGCACTCCTCGCGGACCTCGCGGCGGCAGGCCGCCCACGGGGTCTCGCCGTCCGCCTCCATCACCCCGCCCGGGATGGTCCAGCCCGACTTGTACACCGGGTTGAGGATCAGCAGCCGCCCGGCCTGATCGAAGATCACTGCCCCGGCGGACGCCGGGATGGCGGGGAGCGGTGGACCAGCATCGGCGGGATGCTCAGCGGCAGTCACGCCAGTCACGCTACGGGGTGCCCGCCGCGCGCGCCGGGACCAGCCCCACCTGCAACCCGCCCTCCCCAGCCCGGCGTCTGGTCTCTAAGCTGATCTCGTGCCTACGAGCCCAAATAGTGATCTTGGCATCCCGGAGCACAGCCGGGCTTGCCTGTTCGATCTCGATGGCGTACTCACCCAGACGGCCGTGGTGCACGCGGCCGCCTGGAAAGAGATGTTCGACGGTTTCCTCCGCCAGTGGGGGGAGCGGACCGGAGAGCACCTGGCCCCGTTCGATGCGGCGGCGGACTATGACAACTACGTGGACGGGAAGCCGCGGGCCGACGGCACGCGCTCGTTCCTGGAGTCCCGGGGGATCGAGCTGCCCGAGGGCGGCGCGGAGGACGAGCCGGGGAAGCTGACCATAACGGGGCTGGGCAACCTGAAGAACGAGATCGTGCTGCGCCGGATCGCCCAGGATGGCGTCCAGCCGTACCCGAGCTCGGTGCGTTACCTGCACGCGGTCATCGCGGCCGGGCTGCGCCGGGCCGTGGTCACCTCCAGCGCGAACTCCGCCAGCGTGCTCTCTTCGGCCGGCCTTACCGGCATGTTCGACACGATCGTGGACGGCGTGGTGGCCGCGCAGCAGCACCTGGCGGGCAAGCCCGCGCCGGACACCTACCTGGCCGCGGCCCGGGCGCTTGGCGTGCCGCCGGACGCGGCGGTGGTCTACGAAGACGCGCTGGCCGGGGTGGCCGCGGGCCGGGCCGGTCACTTCGGCTACGTGGTCGGCGTGGACCGGGTCGGCCAGGCCGACGCGTTGCGCACGTCCGGTGCCGATGTCGTCGTCAGCGACCTCTCCGAGCTGATGGCGGACCGATGATCAAGCACCCATCCTTCCCGGTCGACCCCTGGTGCCTGCGCGAGACCGAGCTGCACCAGGGCATGCTGGCCCAGACCGAGTCGTTGTTCGCCCTGGCCAATGGGCATATCGGCTGGCGCGGGAACCTGGAAGAGGGAGAGCCGCACGGCCTGCCCGGGACGTATCTGAACGGGGTGTATGAGCAGCGCCCGCTGCCCTACGCGGAGGCGGGCTTCGGCTACCCGGAGTCCGGCCAGACGATGATCAACGTGACCAACGGCAAGCTGATCCGGCTGCTGGTCGACGACGAGCCGTTCGACGTGCGCTATGGTCAGTTGCTGCGGCACGAGCGGGTGCTGGACTTCCAGGCCGGCACGCTCAGCCGCACAGTCGAGTGGGTGTCCCCGGCCGGGCGGCCGGTGCGGGTCACTGCGGTCCGGCTGGTCTCGTTCACCCAGCGCTCGATCGCGGCCATCAACTACCACGTCGAGTCACTGGACGGCCCGGTCCGGGTCGTGCTCCAGTCCGAGCTGGTGGCCAACGAGCAGCTGCCCCCGGTCAGCGGCGATCCCCGGGTCGCGGCCGTGCTGGAGGCTCCGCTGGAAGCACTCGAGCACGGCTCCACCCAGCAGCGGGCCGGGCTGATGCACCGGACCCGGAACAGCGACCTGACCATGTACGCCGCCATGGAGCACCGGGTGATCTCCGACGCGCAGCTATACCAGTCCTGCGAGACCCTGCCTGACCTGGCCCGGCTGACCGTCGGCGGCCGGCTCAACGAGGGCCAGCAGCTCAACCTGATCAAGTTCGTCGGCTACGGCTGGTCCGCGGTCCGGTCCCGGCCCGCGCTGCGCGACCAGGTCGAGGGGGCGCTCCTGGTCGCGGCCGAGTCCGGCTGGGACGCGCTGTGCGCCGAGCAGCGTGGTTACCTGGACGACTTCTGGAGCCGGGCCGACGTGGAACTGGACGGCGACGACGAGATCCAGCAGGCGGTCCGGTTCGGCCTGTTCCACGTGCTGCAGGCCGGGGCGCGGGCCGAGGGCCGGCCGATTCCGGCCAAGGGGCTGTCCGGCAACGGCTACGACGGGCACACGTTCTGGGACGCCGAGACCTACGTGCTCCCGGTGCTCACCTACACCACCCCGGACGCCGCCGCGCACGAGCTGCGCTGGCGGCACAGCACGCTGCCCCGGGCGACCGAGCGGGCCCGCCAGCTCGGCCTGCGCGGCGCCGCGTTCCCATGGCGCACCATCGCAGGCGAGGAGAACTCCGCTTACTGGCCGGCCGGCACGGCCGCCTTCCACGTGAACGCGGACATCGCCGCGGCCGTGGTCCGCTACGTGGATGCCACCGGCGACGACCAGTTCGCCCGCACCACCGGACACGACCTGCTGGTGGAGACGGCGCGGCTCTGGCAATCGCTGGGCCACCTGGACGACTCCGGCACGTTCCGCATCGACGGGGTCACCGGGCCGGACGAGTACAGCGCGATCGCGGACAACAACGTGTTCACCAACCTGATGGCCCAGCAGAACCTGCGCTCGGCCGCGGACGTGGCCGAGCGGTACCCGGCCCGGGCCCGGCACATGCACGTCTCGGCCGACGAGATCGCCGCCTGGCGGGCTGCGGCGGACGGCATGCTGCTGCCCTTCGACGAAAAACTGGGCGTGCACCCACAGGCCGAGGGCTTCACCCAGCACCAGGTCTGGGATTTCGACGGCACCCCGGCGCGTGCCTACCCGCTGCTCAACCACTATCCCTACTTCGACCTGTACCGCAAGCAGGTGGTCAAGCAGGCCGACCTGGTGCTGGCCATGCAGCTGTGCTCGGACAGTTTCACCGCCGAGGAGAAGGTGCGCAACTTCGTCTACTACGAGGCGCTCACCGTCCGGGATTCCTCGTTGTCCGCCTCCGCCCAGGCCGTCATCGCGGCCGAGACCGGCCACCTCGACCTGGCCCACGACTATCTGGCCGAAACGGCCCTGATGGATCTGGCCGACCTGGAGCACAACACCCAGGACGGGCTGCATCTCGCCGCACTGGCCGGGGCATGGATGGGGCTGGTCGCCGGCTACGGCGGGATGCGCTGCCGGGTGGGCCAGCTGCCTACCTTCGCGCCACGGCTGCCGCCCGCGCTGACCCGGCTCTGCTTCACCGTCTTCCTGCGCGGCCGCCGCATCCGGGTCGAAGTGCTGCCGGCCGAGGCCAGCTACGTGCTGGACGACCCCGGCCCGCCGCTCGAGATCGAGCACTATGGTCAGCCGGTGAGCGTGACCCACGAGGAGCCGCAGTCCCGCCCCATCCCGGATCGGCCGGTCCGGCCGCGGCCCGCGCAGCCGCCGGGCCGGGCGCCGGACCGCCGTGATCTGGTGCGTGGCCGAGGCCGCGCCCCGCGGAGCCCGGCCCGGGTCAGCCGGAGATCCGCCGGCCAGTGATCCGGTACGGGGTGATCTGCACGTAAACGTCGCGGGCGCCGCCTGCCCACGGTTGCAGGCCGGTTCGCGCCTCCAGCCGGCGCACCTGCAGTTCACTCTTCACCCGGGCCGCGCGGCCGGTCACCAGTACGCTCCACCCCTGGCTCAGCGCCTCGTCGAGATGGTCTACCTCGAAGCCCACTGGGCAGTCCAGCCGGGCGGCCAGTTCGGTGTCCGCACCAGTGCGCAGCACCACCACCTGCCCCGCCATGGCGTAGTTGACCGGGAACGCCACCGGTCCGTCCGGGGTGCTGAACACCACGCGCCCGATCCGGCCGGTCGCTATGAGCTCATAGCACTCCTCCGGCGACAGGCTGCGCAGTGCCGGCCTGGCTGTCACGGTCATCCCGCCGATGTCCGCCTGCTGCCTGGCTGTCACGGTTCACCTCCGGTGCCGCGCTGGGCTGGTGGCGGCGGCTGGGCTGCCTCTCCCATGCTGGGCCCCCGGCGCCGCCGGGCGCAGCGGTCCGAGGTCCCGGCCGGGATGGGACGTTGGTCCCGGCGCGCGGTGGCCGAGCATCGGCCCGGCCCCGGCCAGCGCCGGTTGGCCCAAGGTCGTTAAGGACAC
>Ga0210392_10002007_pt1 | contig 10492 bp, 11 predicted proteins | sample IncBWC30OmetaG_FD_161057 | JGI IMG/M metagenome (GOLD analysis project Ga0210392, IMG submission 161057) | Forest soil microbial communities from Barre Woods Harvard Forest LTER site, Petersham, Massachusetts, United States - Inc-BW-C-30-O ...
CTGTTCGCGATCCCCGTGCGCATCGAGCCGCTGCAGATCGGCAAGATCAGCACCGCGGTGCAGGTCTGCTTCATCGGCGCCGTCCTGTTGCTGCGCGCGCTCGATATCTCGCAGCCGAGCGCGGTGCTTGCGGGCGCGATCGTCACCGGCGCCGTCACGGTCGCGTCGTGGCTGGCCTATGGGCAATTGTGGTTCCGCGCGCTGATGCTCGGACGCCGCACGGCCTGACGTGGCGCAGCTCGTCCTGCCCTTGGCGACGCGTCCCGCGCTCCGGCGCGAGGATTTCATCGTGGGTCCCGGAAACCGCGAGGCCGTCGCTTATCTCGACGCTTGGCCCAACTGGCCGGGCCCCGTCGCGGCGCTTTACGGCCCGTCCGGATCTGGCAAGTCGCATCTCGCCGCGATCTGGGCCGAGCGCGCGAACGCGCGCATCGTCGAAGCCGCACAGCTCGACGAAAGCGTTCTGCCGGGGGACGGCGCCGTCGCGGTCGAGGATGTGGGCGACGGCGCGCGCGATCCTCTCCTCTTCTCGCTGCTCGAAAGCGGCAGGCCGGTCCTGTTGACCGGGCGCGATCCGCCGGCCGAATGGACCGCGTCGGTGCCGGACCTCGCGTCGCGTTTTCGCTCTGTGTTGCCTTTCGCACTCTGGGCGCCCGACGATCAGCTCCTCATCAAGATCGCGCTGAAACTCTTCGACGATCGCCAGCTCAAGATCCCGGCTGCCGCGATCGCGCAGATGATCACCTCCCTCAACCGATCCCCCGCCGCGATCCGCGATTTCGTCGCGCGCGCCGACGAGATCGCGCTGTCGCGCAAACGCCCGGTCTCCGTGAGCCTGGTCCGCGAGCTGCTGGGCGAAACGCCCTGAATCGGCGGTTTGCCCGGCCCTCTCGGTACGTCATGACAGATTCATGGATTTGCTCTACGCTCGCGGCGCGTTCCCCGGCAAGCATTTGATGACAAAGGCAAAACCCAGAATCGTGACGGACGGCGAGCCGCTTGCGGACGATGCCGCGCCGGCCGGCGGGACACCGGCGTCCGATGCCGCGCCGGGCGAGATCTTCACCACCCAGGAAAGCGCGGTCGCGCCCGCCATCGATCCGGCCTCGCCGGAGCGCTTCATCAACCGCGAATTGTCGTGGCTGGCGTTCAATCGCCGTGTCCTGGAAGAGGCGCAGAACAAGCGCCATCCCGTGCTCGAGCGCCTGCGGTTCCTGTCGATCTCGGCCTCGAACCTCGACGAGTTCTACATGGTGCGCGTGGCCGGCCTGAAAGGCATGGTCAATGCCGGGGTGCCGACGAAGAGCGATGACGGGATGTCGCCGCACGACCAGATCAAGCGCATCGACGCGGGGGCGGGCGAGCTCATCGCCGACCAGCAGACGGTGTGGGCCGCGCTGCATACCGAGCTTCGCGACGCCGGCATCGCGGTCATCGCGGCGGACGAATTGAACGATGCGGATCGCGAATGGCTCGACAAGCAGTTCCGCGAGCAGATATTCCCGGTGCTGACGCCGCTCGCCATCGATCCGGCGCATCCGTTTCCGTTCATCCCGAATCTTGGATTCACGCTGGCGCTGAAGCTCCTGCGCCGCCGCGACAGCAAGGCCGTGATGGCGCTGTTGCCGGTGCCGCCGCAGCTGCAGCGTTTCCTGCGCCTGCCCAGCGCCGACAAGAATGCGCGCTTCCTGCCGCTGGAAGACGCGATCCTGCTGTATCACGACAAGCTGTTCCCCGGTCACAGCGTGACGGGCAGCGGCCTGTTCCGCGTGCTGCGCGACAGCGAGGTCGAGCTTGAGGAAGAGGCCGAGGATCTCGTCCGCCAATTCGAGAGCCTGCTGAAGCGCCGCCGCCGCGGCGACGTCATCCACATGAAATGCAGCAAGTCGATGCCCGACGATCTGCGCGAGTTCATCGTCGATCATCTCAAGCTCGAGCCCGACGAGGTCGTGCTCATCGAGCATCTGCTCGGCCTTTCGGACATGCGCAAGCTGATCCTGGACGAGCGCTCCGACCTGCAGTTCAAGCCCTATATCGCGCGCTTCCCGGAGCGCATCCGCGACCATGGCGGCGATTGTTTCGCGGCGATCCGCGCCAAGGACATCATCGTCCACCATCCCTTCGAGAGCTTCGACGTCGTGGTGCAGTTCCTGCGCCAGGCCGCCGCCGATCCCGAAGTCGTCGCGATCAAGCAGACGCTCTACCGCACCAGCCACGACAGCCCGATCGTCAGCGCGCTGATCGAGGCGGCGGATGCCGGCAAATCCGTCACCGCGCTGGTCGAGCTCAAGGCGCGTTTCGACGAAGCGGCGAACATCAAATGGGCGCGCGACCTCGAGCGCGCCGGCGTGCAGGTCGTCTACGGCTTCATCGAGCTCAAGACCCACGCCAAGGTGAGCCTGGTGGTGCGCCGCGAGAGCGGGGCGCTGCACACCTATGTGCATTTCGGGACCGGCAATTATCACCCCAACACGGCCAAGGTGTATACGGACCTCTCGCTGTTCAGCGCCGATCCGGCGCTCGGCCGCGACGCGGCGCAGCTCTTCAACTACATCACCGGCTATGCGGAGCCGGCTTCGCTCGAGAAGATCGCGATCTCGCCGCTCAGCCTGCGCGGCAAGCTCGTCGACTGCATCCAGCAGGAGATGATCCACGCCCGCGCCCGCCGCCCGGCCGCGATCTGGGTCAAGCTCAACTCGCTCGTCGATCCGGGCCTGATCGACGCGCTCTACAAAGCCAGTCAGGAAGGCGTGCAGATCGACCTCATCGTGCGCGGTATCTGCTGCCTGCGTGCGGGCGTGCCGGGCCTGTCGGACAACATCCGCGTCAAGAGCATCGTCGGCCGCTTCCTCGAGCACGGGCGCATCGTCTGCTTCGGCAACGGCCACGGCCTGCCGTCGCCGAAATCCAGGGTCTACATTTCTTCGGCCGACTGGATGCCGCGAAATCTCGACCGGCGCGTTGAAGCCCTGGTGCCGATCGACAACCCGACCGTGCACCAGCAGGTGCAGGACCAGATCATGGTGGCGTTGCTCAAGGACCAGGCGCAGAGCTGGACGATGAATTCGCGAGGCACCTATGACCGCGATCCGCAGCATGCCTCGCGCGACGCGTTCTCGGCGCACACCTATTTCATGACCAACCCGTCCCTTTCGGGCCGCGGCCGGGCGCTGAAGATCGACCAGCCGCGCCCCGTCGCCATCATCACGCGGCGCGACTGACATGCCGCAGGGCAAGGGACCGGTCGCGGTCGTCGATATCGGCTCGAACTCCGTGCGTCTCGTCGTCTACGAGGGGCTGACGCGCGCGCCCGCCACCGTGCACAACGAAAAAGCGATCTGCAGCATCGGCCGCGACATGGTCACGACCGGGCGGTTGCACGCCCAGGGCATGGAGATGGCGCTCGAGGTGCTGGCGCGGTTCAGGATCCTGGCCGACGGGTTGCAGGTGACGATCCGCGAGGCCGTCGCCACCGCCGCCGCGCGCGACGCCGACAACGGACAGGAGTTCATCAAGAAGGCGGAGGCTGCCTGGGGCTCGCCGATCCGCGTGCTGGCCGGCGAAGAGGAAGCGCGCCTCGCCGCCGAGGGCGTGCTCGCCGGCATTCCCGACGCCGACGGATTGGCTGCCGATCTGGGCGGCGGCAGTCTCGACATCGTGACGGTCAAGAGCGGGCGGATGGGCGAGGCGCATACGCTGCCGTTTGGACCGTTGCGCCTGATGGACCTCGCCAAGGGCAGCCCCGGCAAGGCGCGCGATCTCGTCGACGAGGGGTTGGCTTCCATCCCCGGCCTGCGCGCGCTCGAGAAGCGCTCGCTCTACGCCGTCGGCGGCATCTGGCGAAGCGTGGCGCGCGTCGACATGGACCAGCATACCTATCCGCTGCACGTGCTGCAGCATTACGAGATCCCGCGCTCGCGCGCGTTGCGCCTGTGCGACGTGCTGTCGGTGCAGTCGCGCAAATCGCTCGACATGATGAAGTCGGTGTCGAAGCGCCGCGCCGAGCTTCTGCCTTACGGCGCCATCGTGCTCGAGCGCGTGCTGATGGCGACCAGGGTCGAGCGCATCGTGGTCTCGGCCTACGGCCTGCGCGAGGGGCTGCTGCATGCCCGTCTCGATGCCACCGAGCGCGACAAGGACCCGCTGCTCGATTTCGCGGGCGGCACCAACGACCGCATGAGCCGCTCGCCGCAGCACGCGCATGAGATGATCCAATGGGTCCAGCCGGTCTTCGCCGACGAAAGCGCGGAGCTGCAGCGCATCCGCATCGCCTCATGCCTGTTCTCGGACATGGGCTGGCGCCTGCATCCCGACGACCGCGCCATCGGCACCTACAACCAGGTGCTCCATGCGCCGTTCGCCGGCGCCGACCACCGCGCCCGCGCCCTGATCGCGAGCGCGGTGTTCCACCGCTATTCCGGCGACGAGGAAGTGCCGCGCAACCTGGTGATCGAGGACCTGCTCGACAAGCAGGACGAGGCGCTGGCGCTGCGTATCGGCCTCGCAGCCCGGCTCGCCTTCGCCGTGTCGGCCTCGGCGGTCGGCGAGCTCGGCCACACCCGCCTTCGGCTCACCCCCAGCAAGCTCCTGCTCGAAGTCCCCCGCCGCCGCGAGATGATCGCCGGCGAGCCTGTGGCAAAACGCCTTGGCACCCTTGCCGCAAGCTTGGGCCGCAAGGGCGAGATATTGATCGGATAACGCCTTGCGCCGTTAACCACTTAGGGGCTTTAAAGGGCTTCAAACCGGCCCCATGAGACGCCATATACGGCCTTGGGCGAAGGAGATCCTATGGGCAGTTTCAGCATCTGGCACATCTTGATCCTGGGGGCGATCGCGCTGCTCCTGTTCGGCGGGCGTTTCAAGATCTCCGACATGATGGGCGACCTCGGCAAAGGCATAAACAGCTTCCGCAAGGGGCTCACCGAGCACGACGATCCGCCGCGCGCGCTTCCGCCCGACACCCAGCCCGACGGCACGAAGAAGGATACGACCGCGCAGTCGTAGTCCTTCGACAAGCTCACCCTTCGACAAGCTCACCCTTCGACAAGCTCAGGGTGAGGGCGAAGGTTTCGCAAAACCCCTCATGCTGAGCTTGTCGAAGCATGAGAGACACATTCGGTAGATGTTCGATCTCAGCTGGAGCCATATCCTCATCGTCCTGGTCGTGGCGCTCGTCGTCATCGGGCCCAAGGACCTGCCGCGCTTCATGCGCATGGCCGGGCGCTGGGTCGGCAAGGCGCGCTCCATGGCGCACGAGTTCCGCCGCAGCTTCGACGAGATGTCGCGCCAGGCCGAGCTCGAGGAATTGCGCACCGAGCTGGACGCGCTGCGCCAGGAGCGCCCGCTGGGCGGCGTCGCGCAGGCGCTGCATGAGCCGATCCTGCCGGCCGACATGATGGCGCCGATCACGCCGCCGCCCGAGCCTGAGATCCCGACACCCGATCCCGCGCCGCCCGCATCATGACCGGCCGCGCGAAGGAAGACGAAGAGGCCGTCGAGGCGACCAAGGCGCCGCTGCTCGATCATCTGCTGGAACTGCGCAAGCGGCTGATCTGGTCGATCGTCGCGTTCGTCATCTGCTTTCTGATCTGCTTCGCTTTCGCCAAGTACATCTACGCCTTCCTGACGATGCCGCTCGCGCACGCGCTGGCCGGCCACAGCAACGATCACCTGATCTACACCGCGCTCTACGAGACGTTCTTCACCTATGTGAAGGTGGGGATGTTCGCCGGCCTCTGCCTGGCCTTTCCCGTCATCGCCTCGCAGATATGGATGTTCGTCGCACCCGGCCTTTACCGCAACGAGCGCAAGGCTTTCCTGCCGTTCCTGTTCGCGACGCCGGTGCTGTTCCTCATCGGGGCAGGCTTCGTGCTCTATGTGATGCTGCCCTATGCGATCCAGTTCTTCCTGGGCTACCAGACGCAGAGCGGTCCCAACACGCTCGGTATCCAGCTGCAGGCCAAGGTCAGCGAGTATCTGGACTTCGTGATGACGCTGATCTTCGCCTTCGGGCTGACGTTCCAGATGCCGGTGCTGCTGACGCTGCTCGGCCGGGTCGGCATCATCACCAGCAAGCAGCTGCGCCAGGCGCGGCGTTACGCCGTCGTCGGCATCGCGGCGCTGGCGGCGGTGCTCACCCCGCCCGACGCGTTCAGCATGATCAGCCTCGCGGTACCCTTGGTGCTGCTCTACGAGATCTCGATCGGCTGCGTCTGGCTGATCGAACGCGGCCGCGCGAAGGAAGAAAGCGCAGCTTCTTCTTAACCTCCCCCTTGTGGGGAGGTCGAAATCTCGTAGCGCAGCGAAGAGATTTCGGGTGGGGGTGAGCTTTATCCGTCGCCCCCACCCGAAAATCCTTCGGATTTTTCGACCTCCCCACAAGGGGGAGGTTACTTTCTCTCTCCCGTCGCCAGCCAGTGCGCGCATTCGGGGCCGAGCTCGGCGAGGGCGCGGTCCTCATAGGCTTTCACGTCGGCGGCGCTGAGCGTGTCGCGCCAGCGGCCGTTAGTGCCTTTGTGGATGAAGCTGCCGGCACCGCCTTCCCAGAACACGCCGCCGAGCGGCGCATGCTCCGCCGCATGCGCGCGCATGTGGTCGAAGGTGCAGCGCGCGACGGTCGCGTCCCAGGTCGTCTCGTCGACCGGCACGTCCAGGAACGCCGCGATCCGGCGCATGCTGCCGGACAGGTCGGCTTTCAGCTCGTTGAAATGGATCAGCATCACATTGGGCAGATCGCGGACCGCCCACCAGCTGCGCACGTTTTCCCACAGCGGCCAGAACGGATAACCGTCGCGCTCCAGCCAGCGCCGAAAATAGGCGACGACGTCCAGGTCGGTCCGTTCGATCCTTTCGCCGACGAGGCCGGGCGTGTTGTTGAGCGCGTCGTACCAGACTTCGTTGGCCGTGACGTGATGGTGGTAGAAGCTCCACGCCACGTCGCGGCCGTCGCGCCCGACATAGAGATATTTGGCCTTTGGCGAGAACACGAGCGCGTCGACCGGCAGATGCGTCTTGAGGAAGCGGCGATGGGTCTGCGCCTCGACCATCGGCAGCTTGATCTCTTTGGGCGGGATGCGCAGGTCGAGCCAAGGCGACGCCTCGGCGACGGCGATATCCTGGGAATCGCCGAACAGGATCTGGCGCACGATCTGCTGCGTCCAGGTCGTGCCCGACTTGGCATAGGTGGCGATGACGATGTCGTCGTCGCGGAACTTGAAATCGTTCCAGATCGTGGAGTCGAAGTGATGGCTGTGGATTTCGCGCGTCTTCTGCGGAAGCATTCGGCGGGGTCCCCTTGGGTCCGCGCCGCTTTAGCACAGTTCGGCGCCGGGATCAGGCCTCAGCGCGGTCGTCGCCTGTATGGTCTTTCAACATCTGCCTGATCGCCGGCCAATTGAGCGTCGCCAGCAGCAGCGCGCCGAGCGCGAGGAGGGCTTCGATGTCGTGAAGGATTTCCGTCGTCATGGCCGTGATCCGCTGCTGGTCTTGTATGCGATCAACGAATTGGCCCGCGCGACGGTTCCGTCTTTTGAAATCAAAATACCATTCTCATCTCGTCATGCTGAGGTGCACCGCGCAGCGGTGCCTCGAAGCACGCACGGCGCCCATGTCATCCTTCGAGGCCCGGCTGTGCCGGGCACCTCAGGATGACGGCAGGAGGGGAGATAAGCGTTACGCCTTCGATTCCTCGAACGCCTCGAGGCCGTGCGCCTCACGGTTCTCGACGACCTGGCGCGTGCGCTGGTTGCGGCGCCAGTGATGCCACTGCACACCGCCGCAGATGCGGCCGCCCACGAGCGCGAAGGCGCCAAGGGCATAGAGGACTTCCGGAGCCACGATCATGAGCAATAAACGATCCGCGGGCCGGGAAAGTTCCCTTGTCCGCCCTGCGGCGCCATGCCATTACCGCCCGGAATACGGGGTTTCGCCATGCACGACATCAAGGCCATCCGGGACGATCATGCGGCTTTTGTCGCGGGGTTGCAGCGGCGCAACATCGCCGACGCCGCATCCGTAGCTCAGGAGATCCTCGACCGCGACCACGGATTGCGGGCGCTCCTGACCCGGCTCCAGGCCGCCCAGGCGCGCCGCAACGACGCCTCCAAGCTGATCGGCCAGGCGAAAGCCAAGAAGGACGAGGCCGGTGCCGCCGCCCTGATGGCCGAAGTCGCCGGCCTCAAGGAAGAGATTCAGGCGGGCGAGGAGGAAGAGCGCAAGCTCAAGAAGGAGCTCGACGACATCCTTGCCGGGCTCCCCAACCTCCCCGCCGGCGACGTCCCCGACGGCACCGACGAGAACGCGAACGTTGAGGTGCCGGAGCGCGCCTGGGGCACGCGCCCCACGATGAACGCCGCGAAAGAGCATTTCGACATCGGCGAAGCCCTCGGCCTGATGGACTTCGAACGCGCCGCAAAAGTGTCGGGCGCGCGCTTCGTCTATCTCAAAGGCGCGCTGGCACGTCTCGAACGCGCTCTGGGCGCCTTCATGCTTGACCTGCACACGGATACGTTCGGCTACACCGAGATGATGCCGCCGCTGATGGTGCGCGACGACGCGGCGTTCGGAACCGGACAGCTGCCCAAGTTCGAAGAAGACTTGTTCGCCACCGGAACATCCGACAACAGGCTTTGGCTTATTCCCACGGCCGAAGTCTCCCTCACCAATTACGTCCGTGAGGAAATCCTCGACGAAGCAAGCTTGCCGCTGCGCTTCACAGCCTGGACGCCTTGCTTCCGTGCGGAAGCAGGTGCCGCTGGCAAGGACACGCGCGGGATGATCCGGCAGCATCAGTTCTCGAAGGTGGAGCTGGTCTCGATCGCGACGCCGGAGCAGTCGCTGGCCGAGCACGAGCGCATGGTCGATTGCGCGCAAGAGGTGCTCAAGCGGCTCGGACTGCATCACCGCGTGATGGCGCTGTGCACCGGCGACATGGGATTCACGGCGAAGAAGACCTACGACATCGAGGTCTGGCTGCCGGGCCAGAACCGCTTCCGCGAGATCTCGTCGTGCTCGAACTGCGGCGACTTCCAGGCGCGGCGCATGAACACGCGCTTCCGCGCCAAGGACGCCAGGCAGACGCGCTTCGTCCACACGCTGAACGGCTCGGGCCTCGCGGTCGGCCGCACGCTGATCGCGATCCTGGAGAACTACCAGCAGCCCGATGGCTCGGTCGCTATTCCGGATGTGCTCAGGCCGTATATGGGTGGGATGGAGCGCATCGCAAAAACCTGATTGTCATCCCCGGCGAGGATCGCACGCAACAGCGTGCGATCCGAGGGAAGGGGATCCAGGTGATGAAGCTTTTCAGATCGGCGACGAAATGGCACCGATATATTTCTTCTACAGCACGGTGAAACTTACCACCTGGATCCCCTTCCCTCGCAGCGCTTCGCGCTGCTCGCCGGGGATGACAATGGTGGTTGTGTGACAGACACCATCATCACCCCGCATCTTCTTCTCCGCCGCATCACGCTGGCGGACGTTCCCGCGATGCATGCGATCTTCTGCGATCCCGAGGTCATGGCGTACTGGTCGCGCTCGCCGCATACCGAGGTTGCGGAGACCGAGGCCTGGGTCGCGAAGAACATCGCCGCGGTCGAAGCCGGCGAGGCGGACGATTTCGTCGTGATTCACGACGGCGCGCTCGTCGGCCGGATCGGGATCTGGCAGAACAACGAGCTCGGGCTCATCTTCGCGCGGAGCGCCTGGGGCAGGGGCATCGCGCGCGAGGCGCTGGAAGCGCTGATCGCGCGCAGCCGGGCGCGGGGCCTCACCTCCATCATGGCCGACATCGATCCGCGCAATCTGCGTGTCGAGCGGTTCCTCGCGAAATTCGGCTTCCGAAAGACGGGTGCGGCGAAGAATACCTATAAAGTCGGGGACTTTTGGACCGACAGCGACTATCTAACCCTCGACCTCGCCGGAGACAGCCGACTTGCGCATCCTGGTCACAAATGATGACGGCATCCACGCGCCGGGCCTTGTCGCCGCCGAAAACATCGCGCGCGCGCTGAGCGACGACGTCTGGGTCGTGGCGCCCGAGACCGAGCAATCCGGCGCCTCGCATTCGCTGACGCTGTCGATGCCGCTGCGCCTGCGCGAGATCGACAAGCGCCGCTTCGCCGTCACCGGCACGCCGACCGATTGCGTGATGATGGCTTGCGCCCATGTCATGAAGGACGCGGCGCCGGAACTCATTCTGTCGGGCGTCAATCGCGGCTCCAATCTTGCCGACGACGTGACCTATTCGGGGACGATCGCGGGCGCGATGGAGGGCTGCGCGCTCGGCATCAAGTCGATCGCGCTGTCGCAGGCCTACGGCTTCGAGGCGCGTTCGGAGATAAACTGGTCCTGCGGCGAGACGCACGGGCCGGCGCTCATCCGCCGCCTCGTCGAGACCGGCTGGCCGAGCGACGTGCTGATGAACGTCAATTTCCCCGATTGTGCGCCCGCCGACGTCAAGGGCACCGAGATCACGATGCAGGGCAAGCGC
>Ga0210392_10002008_pt1 | contig 10491 bp, 7 predicted proteins | sample IncBWC30OmetaG_FD_161057 | JGI IMG/M metagenome (GOLD analysis project Ga0210392, IMG submission 161057) | Forest soil microbial communities from Barre Woods Harvard Forest LTER site, Petersham, Massachusetts, United States - Inc-BW-C-30-O ...
ACATGCACCCGGTCACGGTGATCTGCCGGACGCGCTACGCGAGAGCGGGCTCCTGGAAGCGTTCGTGAAGCGTGGCGGCAAGGTGATCATGATGTGCAACATCGACAACATGGGCGGCACGCTCGACCCCGTAGCGATCGGCTTTCACCTAGCTCACGGTAAGCCAGTCACGGCCGAGGTCGTCGACAAGCTGCCGACCGACCGCGGCGGCATCCCCGCCTACGTCGACGGCACGCTGTGCATCTTGGAGGAGTTTCGCGTTCCGCCGAGCTTCGACCCCAAGACCGTGCGCGTGTTCGCGACCAACGTCTTCTACTTCGACGCACAGGCGCTGCTCGGTCTGGACATGAAGTGGACCTACTTCACGGTCCACAAGAAGGTCGACGATCAGCCGGTCGTGCAGTTCGAACGCCTGGTCAACGAGGTCACGAGCCACCTGCCTACCGCGTATTTGCACATGCCGCGGGAGGGCGCCGCGTCCCGCTTTTTACCGGTAAAGGACAACGATGAGCTGGCAGCGCGCGTGCCGGAGATTTTGGCCGTGGCGCGTGCCCGAGGAATCGTCTCGTGAGATCGATGACTCGTATCAGCGCCCTTTCAACGCTGCTCGTGGCGACCGGCATGCTCGTGACAGGCCGCGCTCAGGCCCAGTTCCCGAGCGATCAGCCGACGCGCTTGCCGGCCCTCGGGCGCAGCGCAGTGAGCGACGAAGACTCCACCGCGCTGGTCGTGAATCCGGCGAACCTCGCGTTCTTGCCCCGCGAAGAGTTGCGCTGGACGGGCATGTTCTTGAATGAAAACGCAACGGCGAGCTACCAAGGTCACGCCTTCGCGTTCGCCTTTCCGATCCCGTTCCTGTCGTTGTCGACGGGGCTACGCCTCGACATCGTCTCGCCGCCGCGCGCTTTTTCGAATCTCGCTTTCGGAAACGACAACGCGCGCTACGAGTGGCTGACCTGGGGCCTCGCTTTCAAGCCCTCACCGGCATGCGGGATCGGCTTCTCGCTGCAACGCTCGTACTCGAATCAGGCGGCTGCGCACGATCTGGCGTCTTGGTCGCTTGGTTTCACCTCGCGGCCCAGTGACTACTTCGGCTTTGCCGTGGTCGGGCACAACCTGAATGGACCCACCACCGGTCAAGGTGGGTTCATCGATCGCTCGTACAACTTCGCGGTGGCGATTCGCCCGGCGCGCAGCCGCGCCGTCGAGGTGGGTCTGGAGAGCCAGTACGTCAACCACGACAGCGGCTACTGGGTGCCGCGCGCCACGCTCGGCGTCGACGTGCCCGAGCTCGGGCGCTTGCGCGGTGACTTCGCTTATTCCGATCCAGGCAACGAAGTGGGCGAGAAAAAGTGGCTCGCTTCAGCCTCCTTTGCCTTCAATTTCAACGGCTCTTCGGGCTCGGCTGAAGTCGCCGCTGGCTCGCTGTTCGGTGATGCGCTCGGCGCTGACGCCAAGGGGCGCGCGCAAGACAACCTCGGTGTCGAGATTGCGGCGCGCGGCTTCCGCGACAGCGCGGCCGCCGAAGCGCCGGCCTACGCGCTGCGTTTGCGCATCGAAGACACGCCGAACACGCGCGGCCACACCGCCTTGCTGCGCAAATTGTGGGACATAGCCGACAATGAGCCCACGATCTCGGCTGTCGTGCTCGAGCTGCGCACCGCACCCGCTGACTCGATGGCTCACGTGCAAGAGCTGCGCGACGCGCTGTATCACCTGCGCCAAGCCGGGAAACGCGTGATGTGCCATTTGGAAGACGCCGACGGCTCTTCCTTGTACTTGTGCTCGGCAGCGGATCGCATCTTGCTCAATCCGGCGGGCGGCATCCGTTTCGCAGGGCTCAAATCGCGCTACATGTACTTCGCCGGGCTGCTCGACAAGCTCGGTATTCGAGCGGATTTCGTGCGCATCGGCGCGCACAAGAGCGCGCCCGAGTCGTTCATGCGCGACGGCTCGACGGACGTCTCGCGCGCGGACAAGATCGACCTGCTCCAGCAGATGGAGAAGAATTTCACCATCGGCGTGGCGACTGGCCGGCATATCGACGCAACCGAGCTGCGCGCGCGCATCGCTCGCGGTCCGTTCGTCGCTTCAGAGGCCAAATTCGCCGGCCTGGTCGACGGCTTCGCCTTCGACGACCAACTGGAGGACGAAACGAGCAAGCTCGTCGGCTATCCGGTGCACTTGGTCGAAGACCGTCGCGCTCCGCGCACGCCTGACTATTTCGGAGACAACCCCGGCATCGCCATCGTGTATGTCGACGGCGACATGGTCGACGGCCGCAGCCAGACCATTCCGCTCTTGGGCACGAAGCTGGTCGGTTCGTACACGATCGCAGAAAGCCTGAAGAAAGCCCGAGAAAATCCCAAGATCGGCGCGGTCGTGCTGCGCGTCGAAACCGGCGGCGGCTCGGCCATGGCCGCCGACGTGATCTACCGTGAAGTGCAGCTCACCGCTGCGGTGAAGCCCGTGATCGTGAGCATGGGCACGGCGGCGGCCAGCGGCGGTTACTACATCTCGGCGCCGGGCACGCACGTGTTCGCCAACCCGCTCAGCATCACCGGCAGCATCGGCATCTTCTACGGCAAGGCCGACGTGGCCGAGCTGATGCGCCGCATCGGCGTCAGCGTCGAGGTGTACAAGACCGCGCCGCGCGCCGACGCCGAGTCGATCTTCCGCCCGTTCTCGCCCGAGGAACGCGTCGAGCTCGAGCACAAGGTCGCGCAGTTCTACGACGTGTTCCTGACGCGCGTGGCGAGCGGTCGCAAAATGAGCAAGGCCGACGTGGACGCGGTCGGTCAAGGCCGCGTGTGGACCGGCGAGCAAGCGCTAGAGCGCAAGTTAGTCGATGAAATCGGTGGTTTGCGCCAAGCCATCGCCTTGGCCAGACAGCTCGGCCATGTCTCCGATCACGGCCCGATCGTGGAATTGCCGCCGCCAGACACGAGCTTGCTCGGCCGTCTGCTCGGCATCGACGGCATCAAGGACAGCACACCCGCCAGCATGTCGCTGCTGCCGTCGCAGTTCTTGGATCTGGTGCGTGCGTTGGCGCCATTCGTCGCTCACACCAGCGATATTCCGCTCGCGCTGATGGAGATGACACCGGTCGATCCGTGATGTTCGAGCCAACGCGGCAGGGCGAGCCAGCGACGCTCGAATTGCGCGACGTAGCCATTCGTCGCGCGGGCAGCGCCTTGCTCTCTGCGCTCAGTCTACGCACGGAGGCTCATTGCGTTGGTCTAGTTGGTGACTGGGAGCCGCTGTTCCAGGCGCTGACCGGACGAGCGCAGCTCGCTTCAGGCAGCGCGCAGCTCATGGGCTGCGAGCTTTCGCAGGCGCTCGCCCGCGGCGTGATCGGCTTTGCGCCCTGTGATCCGCCGTTGCCCGGCTCGTTCTCGGTGCTCGAATACCTGCGCCACGCCGCTCGTTTGAGTCACGGTTCGCCAGCCCGCGCCGTGACCGACAGCCAGCGCGTGCTGAGCGAGTACCGCCTTTCCGAGCTCGCCACGCGCAAGTTATCGCGGCTCGCGGCCTTCGAGCGCCGAGCGTTGGCCATCGCTTGCGCTTCGCTGTCGGCGCCGCCCGTGCTGTGCCTCGAGACGCCGCTCTGCGGGCTAGACGCGGAACCGGCCGACTACATCGCGCGACTGTGCAGCGAAGCGGCGAAGCGAAGCCGTATCATCGTGTCCGCAACCTTCCCGAGCTCACCCAGCCCGGAACGTGCGCTGCTCGATGCCTGCCAGGAGCTGTGCGTGCTTTCGCGAGGTGCAGTGGTGGCCCAAGGAACGCCCCATCAAATATTTGCGCCGAGCACACGCTACTTGCTCAGCGTGAGCGGCGCCAAAGCGGCCACTTTCTCCGAGGTGCTGCGGGCCGCGGGCTGCCGGTTGAGCGAGCCGGGCGGCCTGGGGCGGTACTTGGTCGAGCTCCCCGAGAGCGGCACGAGCGACTTGTTGCTCGACGCTGCGCTCGCCTCCGAGCTCGTCGTGCTCGAGCTGCAGCCGCTGCGAACCGGCGACTAATACTACTTGGTCAGATCGTTCCTTAGCCTAAAAAGTAGCCACTGCTACATCGCGATCCTTGACGAAGGGATCGTGCCAAGACTGATCAAGTAATACCAACGGTCAGTCGTCTTTGCGCTTCGGGATCGGATCCAAAGACAGAGGCGCGATGGGTTTCGCCTTCGGCTCTTCGGGCGCGTCGACGGCGCGGCCTCGCGCGGCCGTCTTTTCCATGCCTTTGCGTACGGCCAAAATCGAGAGACGACGATTCTCGGGCGCGAAGGGTTCCTCGGAGTTCATCAGTGCGGTCGCGCCGTGCGCAAACACGCCGGAGACCTGGCCTGCGCGCAGGCCGCTCTTTTCGAGCACCGCGCGAGCGCGGTCGGCGCGTTCGAACGAGAGCTGCCAATTGGAGCGCCCCGAGCCCGCCGGAAACGGACGCGCGTCGGTGTGACCGTGCACCTGGATCTGATTGTCGAGGCGCGCGAGCACCGGAGCAATGTGCTCCAAAATCTCGATCAGCTTGGGCTTCAGCTCAGCTGACGACAGATCGAAGAGCAAGTTCTGGCCGCCGTCCAGGATCTGAATCAAGAGACCTTCTTCGGTCACGCTGACCTTGATCGAGTCTTTGATCTGCTTGACCTGCACGTCTTCGCCAGCCAGCTCCGTGAGCTGCGCGCGAACGGCGAGCGACACGCGTTCGAACGAGACCTGCTCGGGCTGCGTGTGCGCCGAGCCGACGACGTCGAAAAAGCCTTTGTTCTGGATGCCGCTACCACCATTGAGAACCGACGGCGCGCCCGTAAACACGCCCGTGCGGAAGTAGTCGGACAGCTCGGTGCGGGTCTCTTGATCGGTCTGCGAGAGCAGCCAGAGCACCATGAATAGCGCCATCATGGCGGTCACGAAGTCGGCGTAGGCGACCTTCCAAGCGCCGCCGTGATGCGCGGCGTGGCCCTTGCCCTTCTTCTTGATGTAGATGATGCGGCTGCCGCCGCCGCTGCTCGCACCCGCGCCGGCCATGGCTTACTTGCCCTTCAGCTCGGCGAAGGCCTTGTCGAGCTCGGCACTGGTCGGTCGCTCGTCGGAGAAAATGGCGCGACGCGCAAACTCGATCGCGATCGCTGGATTTACGCCGCGGGCGGCGGCAACGACGGCTTCTTTGATGCACGCCATGTAGCGACCCTCGGCCGCGCCCTGGATCTCCACGCTCGTCGCCATGGGGCCGACCATGCCGTAACACAGCAAAATGCCGAGAAAAGTGCCGACCAGCGCGGCAGCGACGTGATGGCCGATCTCTTCGGGACCGCCGTCCAAATGCGCCATCGTGATCACGATACCGAGCACGGCAGCGACGATGCCCAGACCCGGCAAAGCATCACCGGCCGTGCGAATCAAACCGATGGGCTGCGCGTCTTCGGCGTGGTGCGTGTCGAGCTCCGCGTCGAACAGCATGCTGAGCTCCTCCGCAGAACAGCCGTCGACCAGCTGCTTCAAGCCGTCGACCAAGAAGTCCATCGCGTGGTGGCGCTTGGTGATGCTCGGGTAGGCGCCAAACAGCGTGCTCGTGCCGCGGTCGCTGACGTGCGGCTCGAGCGCAAGCACGCCTTCACGCCGGATCAGCGCCAGGATCTGATAAAGCAGCTTCAACAGGTCGAGGTAGTCGGTCTTGCTCGGCGTGTGGTTTTGAAACGCCTTCTTCAGCGAGGCGAGCACCCGCGACATCACCTTGCCCGGCGCTGAGATGATCACCGTGCCAACCGTGGCTCCCCCAATGACGACCAATTCCGCAGGCTGAAGGAGCACAGGGAAGGGTCCGCCACCCATGGCGAAGCCGCCAAGCACGGCACCGAACATCACGATCAGACCGATGAGAGTCGACACGGTCTACAAACCGGCCACGGATGGGAAAGGTTAAGACTCAAGCTGGGACGGGTGAGGCACCACCACTGGGGCACCCGGTACCCAGCAACGATGTGTGCCTAAGTACGCATTCTCGTCTCCTCTCCCTCAGGGAAGCCAACAAACCCGCCCGGCAAGTTCGGGTTTTGGCGAGGCTTTGGCGAGCACCGGAGCGCAGCCTACTGCCTGTAGGTGAGCACCGGAGCGCAGCCAAAACGACGCGCTTCGTGACACCCGAAGGGGTGAAGCCCAAACCCGAAATCGCCGGGCGTCGCTACGGGTAGCGATCACCCCTCTCTCTCTACTCTCTTCCTACTCCGCGCTCAGCACCACTTCACACGAACCTTGTAGGTGACCTTCGTGCTGCCACGCGCCGGCACTTTGACGGCGAACGTGAAGGTGCTGGCGTCTTTCTTTTCTGGCGGTTGGCTCGACGAGAGGATGGTCCAATCCCCACCCACCGGTTCATAATCCTCAACCTCGACGGCACTGTCCTTGTGATTCCGGATCTCGATCTCCCACGTGCTCTCGGAGGCGCAGGTGCCAAGCTTACGCCACTCGGTTTGCTTGCGGTCGCCTACGACGTCGAACGCTTCGCCCATTTTGACGCGTAGCTTTTCGTCGCGCGGGGTGTGATCGATGGCATCTTCGCCGACGAACTGCTTGGCTCCGCTCTTGTCGGCCTTGTAGACGCGCAGCGTGCCTTTGGGGAGCGGCATGCCGAGGTGGTTCTGTTCGCTGTTTTGAATGTCGAGGTACACGCCGACCTTCTGATTCGACAGCACCTGCCCGTAGTTGCCGCGGAACCAATATTGTTGGCCGAAGAAGATCAGCTTCTTGTTCACGCCGATGCCCGCGGCGGACAACAGGTTTACCTGCTTCTGCTCGTTCTGCAGCACGTTGGTCGGACGCTGCAGCTCGTACAGGTGGTACTCGAACAAGCCCTGCTCTTGGAATTGCTCGGCGCGCGCAGACTTGGCCATCATGCCGCCCATCGGCGCGTCGCTCACTTGCGACTGGACGCGGTTCACATCACCCGCGACGAGCTTGAGCTGCGCGTTCTTGTAGCTCGCGCCGGAGTTGTTCACGAGCGTGACCCAACCGGTGAGCTCACCCTTCTTGTCTGAGTCGTCAACGACCAGGACGTAGTCCGCGGACCAGTTCAAATTCTGGGTCAGGTACGTGACTTCGACGGTTTGGTGTGGCGCAGCGCTGTCCACGAGCCAGACCAACGTCGGCTTGGCGATCAAGTTGTCCGGCACTGACGGAAAAGCCAGCCGCCCCGGGTAACCGAAGGTGATTTCACCGTTGATCCTGAGCACCGGGCTCTCGGCGTTCGACAACAAATCCGCGTCGACGACGTCCTCTTTGCCGGTCTGCTCATGGTAGCGGTACGCACGCACGCGCTTGCCAACATACTTCTCCAGTAACGTCTGCGGAGTGAGTAAATCGTAACGGTAGTTCTGCTCGAGCACCGAGATCCCGCCCGCCGCGCCGAGCGACTTGATATGCACGGTCTCCGGCTGGATATTGGCGGCGACGTCGCGAAACTCGAGCTCCACTTTGCCAGCGCCCAATTGCGACAGCTCTCGCACCTCGCGCACCAAACCGAAGTTCTGATTGTAGACCGTGATGCTGACCTGCGTCCGGTCTTGCTCGGTCGAGACGCTCTTTGCCGTTGCCGTTGCCACAGCGGCCGGGGCAGCCACGCTCGGCGGCTTGGTATCCGCCGAAGCACGCTGCGCACCAAGCGCGCCAAACGCCGCAAAGAAGGCCATATTTGCGATCACTGATTTCGTTTTCATCTGATTCAGCTCTCCGTCAGCACCAACGCACGCGCACGCGGTAAGTCACTTTGGTTTCAGAGCGCGGCGCGAGCGGCACGTCGAACGTGAACGTGCTCGCGTCCTTCTTCGTCGCCGGCAAGCTGGACGACACGATTTCCCAATCGCCGCCGGTCGGCTCGTAAACCAAGACACGCTCCGGCGTGTCCTTGTGATTGCGCAGCTTGATCTCCCAAGCGCTCTCGTTCACGCACGAGCTGATGGCTTGCCAGGCCGTCTCAGTGCGGTCGCCCACCACGTCGAAGGCCTCGCCCAGCTTGATGCGAATACGTTCGTCGCGCGGCGTGTGGTCAATCGCGTCCTCACCGATGAACTGCTGCTGACCGCTCTTGTCCGCCTTGTACACGCGCACCGTGCCCTTCGGCAGCGGCATGCCCAGGTGGTTCGCTTCGTTGTTCTGGAAGTCCAGGTACACGCCGATCTTCTGGTTCGACGCGACCTGCCCGTAGTTGCCGCGGAAGTACTGCTCGGCCCCGAAGAAGATCAGCTTCTTGTCGAGCGCAATCCCGGTGGCCTCGAGCAAGCTGACTTGCTTCTGCTCCTTGTCGAGCAAGTTGGTCGGGCGCTGCAGCTCGTACAAATGGTACTCGAACAGGCCCTGCTCTTTGAATTGCGGCGCCGGCGCGGCCATCGGCACCATCATCCCGGAAGCCATCACAGTATGATGTGAGGGTGGCGGGCTTACCCGCTGCACGTCGCCCGCGACCAGCTTGAGCTCGGCGTTCTCATAGCTCGTGCCAGTGTTGTTGCGCAGCGTGACCCAGCCGTTGAGATCGCCGAGCTTGTCGTCCGCGTCGACCGACAACACGTAGTCGGCGTGCCAATCGAGCTCCGACGTCAGGTACGTCACTTCGACGCGCTGCTGCTCGGCGCTGCTCGCCAAGAGCCAAACCAGCGTCGGCTTCTGCACCAAGTTCTCCGGCACTTCCGGAAAGGCAAAACGGCCCGGAAAACCCGAGGTCACTTGGCCGTCGATCTTCAGCACCACGCCGCCTTCGACCGCCAAGATCTCGGCTTGCTTCTCTTCTTCGGTGCCCGTGTGCTCGTTGTACCGGTAAACCTTGACGGCTTTGCCCAAGTATTTCTTGAGTAACGTCTCCGGCGTCAGCAGATCATAACGGTAATTCTGCTCGAGCACAGATAGCGCGTTGTCCACCGTCAAGCTCTTGATGTGCACGGTCTCGGGTTGAATGTGCGCCGACACATCGGCGTAAGAAAGCTCGACCTGGCCCTTGCCCAGGTGCGCCGAGCGCACCTCGCGCACCAAGCCGAAATTCTGGTTGTAGACCGTGATCGACACGTGCTCGCTCGCGCCGCGGTCGGTACTGCTGTGTGCCGTCGGCCCAGCCCCGGGCGCGTTCGTCGGCTTTGGAGCCCCACACGCCGGCAGCCCCAACGCCAGGCACAACCCAGCGCACCATCCTTGGAATCGTCTCATTTCACCACCAAAACTCCCGGGAACGGCCAAACCTTACACCGGTATGCTAGTCAGCGCGCGTGGCCGTTCGTCCTGAGCTCGTCAAAACCCGACGCTTGGTCGTCAAGATTGGCTCGCGCACCATCGCGGGCGACGCACAGTTCCCGGCCAAGCTTGCCCGCCAAATCGCCGACCTCGCGGAACAGAAGTGCGGCTCCGTCGTGGTGACCAGCGGCGCCATCGCGCTCGGTTGGAGTCGCCTCGGCTACAAGGCCAAACCGAAGGAGGTCGCGCTACTGCAGGCCTCGGCCGCCGCGGGCCAAAGCGTGCTGATGCGCCGCTACGACGAAGCTTTCGGCGAGCTCGGGCTGACGCCCGCGCAGGTACTGCTCTCGTATGCGGATCTGGCGGACCGCGAACGCCTGAACAACGCGCGCGAAGCGCTCGGCGCCCTGCTCGAAGCCGGCGCGGTGCCCATCGTCAACGAAAACGACACCGTCGCGACCGAAGAAATTCGCTTCGGAGACAACGACCAACTCGCCGCCATGGTCGTACCCCTGGTCGGCGCCGATCTGCTCGTGTTGCTCACCGACGTCGACGGTGTGCTGAACGAAAGCGGCCAACGCATCCCCGTGATGGCCGCAGACGCCCAAATCGCTCAGCTGGAAGGCCGCAGCGATCGCATGGGCTCCGGCGGCATGGGCAGCAAAGTCGATGCCGCCCGCAAGGCCTGCCGCTCTGGCGCGGCCGTAGTGATCGCCCCCGCTGGCCGTCCCAACGTACTGAATGAAATCGTCGCTGGCGCCGACGTGGGCACGCTGTTCCCCCGCCTGGGCCCCCCGCTCAAAGCCCGCAAGCACTGGATCGCCTTCACCTTGCGCCCCAAGGGCACGCTCTTGCTCGACGCCGGCGCCGCGCGCGCCATGCGCGAAGGCAAGAGCAGCCTGCTACCCATCGGCATCACCGGAGTCTCCGGCGAGTTCAACGCGGGCGACGCGGTTCGGCTCGTCTCCCTCGACGGCAGCGAAGTCGCGCGCGGGCTCACCCGCCTGGGCACCGTCGACGTCGCTCGCGCCGCGGGCAAAAAGGGCCCCGAGCTCGAAGCCTGCTTCGGCGACAGCGCCGCAGAGCTCGTCGTGGTGCACAAAGACGACCTAGTCGTCTCCGGTTAGCGCGCGCCAAGCCTGCTAACGCGCCGAGATTCCTAAGAAACTCAACCGGGGCCCGTTTCTGCCTCCACGAGCTGGAATCCAAGCGACTGCGCTCTGCGCTTCAGATTGTCGAGAGTTCTTTGACGGTAGCGCTGCTCGTAGTAGTCGACGCCGGG
>Ga0210392_10002009_pt1 | contig 10491 bp, 6 predicted proteins | sample IncBWC30OmetaG_FD_161057 | JGI IMG/M metagenome (GOLD analysis project Ga0210392, IMG submission 161057) | Forest soil microbial communities from Barre Woods Harvard Forest LTER site, Petersham, Massachusetts, United States - Inc-BW-C-30-O ...
CCGTCCAGTGTGGCAAAGATGAAGATGGCGGGCCCTCCCGGCAGCATAAAGTCGGTTGTGCTGCCGTTGGACATGATGCCCGTGGGGGAACCGTTCGGCGTGTTCTTGTTATTCGGATCTGCGGGTGGAATAGTGACAACCAAGGATTGTTTCGTTCCTGGGCCGTTGTATAGGGTAGCGACTCCGGTCACATTGTCTGCAGCCCACCAGACGCTGCCGGAGGTACGCGTCAGACCCCACGAATTGACCAGCTGCGGGTCAGTAGACTCCGCAGCTCCTGACGTGTTGGCCTGAAGGTTGGTTTGGGTATAGTGCTGCCCAAACGAAACTGCTCCTAAAGAGAGAGCCATGGAACTACTTAGGGCAATACGCCGAAACATATTCATCATGTAACCTCCTACTAGTTTGAGTCATGACTGTTCTCGAGCCCTCTTCGATTGACACATTGCCAGACCGAGAGGCCGAAGGGTAACTGCGAATAGGTACTGAGTTGGTTCTCGCGGTTTGCATCTCCGCGAATTCCGTAAGTAAGAACCCTCGCCTCGCAAGATTATTCCCAGATTGATTCGGCGCTGACTATTTGCCAAGCCAATTTGCCATCAAAGGGGCGGTCAGGGTTAATAGTGGCGATCTGGAACAAAGTTATTTCTTGCTAAGTCATTCCTCTATCCAAACGACCTCGGCTATGACGCAGCCTTGCTGGCTTTCTCTGGAGCGAGTGGATGGCATTCGAACAGCAGATCGTCGCGATGAACATTGAGGTCAAGCAGATCGTGCCCTCAGACTCCGCCTGCCCAAGGCTGCGGCAGATCCCGGCATCGGTCCGTTGATCGCCACCGCCATCGTGGCGGCGGTCGGCAAAGGTGCAGCCTTTCGTAAGGCCGTGAGTTCGCGTCTTGGCTCGGACGTGGGCCCCACAGGCAGTACTCAACCGGTGCCAAGACCGACGGCTCGGCATCGGCAAGCGCAGCAACCCCTACGAGCCAAAGACTCCTTCGATATGAATACGACATGTGCCGAAGCTGATTAAAGCTGAGATTGAGGAATAGATCCTTTAACTGTGTGTTTATAAGTAACAAGCGCTTTGGAGATGTTCAGCCATACGCATGGAGCAAAGTATGCAGGAGAAAACACAGAACTAGTCGAGTCGTCCCACCATTTCATAACAATCTGGAAACGCATAGCGCTCACTCGATATCCCGTTTGAACGCGAAGACTAGAGCTCACAACAACCTAAAGCGCCCCTGCTGTGGGGCTGCTGTTCCCACAGCTGCGCCAGCCAGGAGAATCCGATGAAAACTGCACTCTACTGTACGTTCCTTCTCGCGTTGTTCGTAACTGGAATGCCTGCGAAAGCCTCAGGCCATCCCAAAAGCGACGATAGACACCATTCAATAACGGTCATCGTCGAATTACCATCTGCTCATCCTGAGCTTGCACAGGTGGATGGGGAAGCGCTCTATCTCCATGCCCGTGGGGACGGAAGAACGTTCCTCTTAGTTGAAGGAACCGGGGGGAAGACCATTTCTATTCTCGATGTGACGAACCCCGCACAAATTCATGGAATCGCGCGGGCGAACATTTCTGCAACAGGTCCCTTTGACTTCGTGAAATCACTGGACGATCGGGCCATCCTTATTAGCTTTCGAGATCAGCCGGGCGTTGCTGTGCTTGATTTGAGGAAGTTTGATCGTCCTGTTGTTACCCAAATATCCTCCGACGCCCGAGCTATCCCAACCCAGACCATAGATGATTCGGGAGCATTGCTACAAGCATCGGCCCACCGAGCATTGGCAACAGCTACAAGGGCAACGGACTTTCAAGTCATAGATACTTCCGCTCCGCTGCGGGCAGAGGTTGTGGCAATCGTACCGGACGTAAAGCAAACGCTTTTGAAGAAGGATACCGGAACGCTGTTCCTACTGTCCTCCAGAGGAATCGCGGTAATCCGTCACCCGGAGCGGAGCGAGACTATGAAGCAGCGGTCAGACTGACATGTGGAAACTGATAAGGGGATGCTTTGGCTACAATTCTTTTACCGAAAGCAGACTATTCCTAACGCTCCTGCGCTTCTCCGTGTAATAGAGTGAATCCCGAGATAGAACTCTCGGGTCGCAGCCGGCACAGTCTTCTATCGCAGGACATAGCAGTTGAAAGAGGATAGCGTCATGAAGAAGCTCCTACGCCGGTCGGTGGTGTTTTCGACCCTTCTAACCTTCCTGTGCGGTGCCATCTCGCATCGTTACATACCTATGGTTGAGGCCATGGCAGCCCCGGTGCCCGACATGGATCCCCATATGTCCATGTCCAAACTGCGACCTCCACAGCCTGGTAACAAAGCGTGAGCTGATGGTGGGATCGGAAACGGAAGGGAGACAGGTTTTGCTCTCCCAGGAGTGACACCGATTCGCCTTGCGTGATCAGTCCCGACAAACTGTCAGAATAAGCTTCGTTCGGACACTGTTTCGAGATGCAGTAGATATACGACAAGCGCACCCTGTGGACCCATGAACCACTTAAGTTCATTTTCCCCAGGAAGCAATGTGCTGACTTCATTTCTGTATCCAAACCTTGCTTCCGGCATCAAAGTGGTTGCAGCACGATATCGCCGCAATAGGCAAGGAGTGATAAGCATGAATTCCAAGCAAGTGGTTCTCGTCACCGGCTCCAGCACTGGCTTCGGCAAACTGTTCACGGAAACCCTGGCACGTAAAGGGCACACTGTTTTCTCCACGATGCGTGATCCCGGAGGTCGGAACGCCAAGAATGCCGCCGAAATACGCACGCTTGCGCAAAGGGAGTCACTGCCAATCCACGTCCTTGAATTAGACGTGACCGACGATGTCTCGGTGGGGCGGGCTGTGGATGCCGCCGTCGCCAAAGCAGGACGCATCGATGTGGCTATCAACAACGCTGGCTATTACCTGGGGGGGCTGGCCGAAGCGGTTACCACCGAACAAGCTCAGCGCCTGATGGACACGAATTTTCTTGGCCCGGTGCGCGTAAATCGCGCGGTACTTCCACACATGCGGCGCCAGCGCAGCGGCCTGCTCATGCACATCAGCAGCGGCGCCGGCCGCGTGGTTCTTCCTTCCGCGGGTTTCTATTGCGCTAGTAAATTTGCACTCGAGGCTCTGGCCGAGTCGTACAGCTACGAACTTGCCGGGCAAGGAATTGAATCTGTGATTGTCGAACCCGGGGCTTATGAGACTGCTGTCTTCGGCAACAGTGTAACGGCTGCCGATGTGGCTCGGACCAATACGTATGGCGCGGCCAAGGAGTTTCCGGCGAAGTTAAACGGGGCACTTTTATCCACGGTCGGTAACGCTCAAGAAGTCGCCGACGCCGTTCTGCGGATTGTTGAAACTCCCGCGGGAGAGAAGCTGCTGAGGTATCGGATTAGCGCCGCAAGCTTCGGTGTTGACGAGATCAACGCCCTCTCAAGGCAAGTGCAAGCCAGCCTGCTAGAAGCCTTCGGTATCGCTGCCGACACCAAATTCCTCAAAGGTTAAAGCCGTCGGCTCCGTCTAGCTCTCTTGCACGAACAACCTTCTGGAGGGGGCCGTAAACATAAGGATTTGCGCTCACGTGGTGCCTCCCTGCCTTGCAAGCTACAGTAGCGCAAGAGTGCGATCACTCGCGAAGTCGAGCAGTAAGGAATTCCTCACTTTACGAGTTACGAGCAATCTCGAAGTAATGCCTCCAGATTGGTCCCGAAAAACGTTAGGTTCTGTGACCTAACTGAGCGTCAATTGCCGGTTTGTCGCTAGCCAAGATCGGAAGCGCCTCGCGCCGATAACTCCGCGGTGCACGACCTTGGTCGCGAGGCGCTTTCGATTTGAAGACAAGAAGGAAGCCGCGGGCGTTTGCCGCGGATGCGGTGAGTCTATGGAGATTGAATCAGAGCCTGCCTTTGATCAATGAGTTAGCTCGATCCAACGATGGCCGTAAAGCGAGCTTTTCCGGCCCAATAGCCTCAGTATATGGCACAATCCAGCGTCTGCGGCGCCTGCGGCTTCGTTCTGGTCCGCAACTCGGAAACAATGCGGACAACGCGATGCGAACGAGGCGTCGCTGTAGTTGCTGTAAAACGGGATTTTCGGGGAGCGTCACCTTATCCGCTTTTCAGCGGCAGCCCTGGTCGCACTTCGCATCGAGCACCATATCAAGGATGGTCATATAGGTGGGCTCGGTAATTTTGCGCGATTCGTCCTGGTCGATGTTCACCTTGTGAACGACAAGCAAATTCCAAAACGGAAAGGCGGTGATGTACTGGCCGTTAGCTCCCATAGCCGAGAACGCACCCTGCCACGGGCCCGAAGCGACGTTGCCGGGATAGCGCGGCACATCCCACGCCCACCATAGCATGCCGTATCCCAACGTCCGGTCCAGCCTTCCGCCTTTAGCTCGTCGCGATCGGAGAAGTGAGTGGTTGGGTAGACACTGAAGTCGATGAAGCCAGAGTCGGCCCATGGCGTCTTGCCCCACAAGCCATGCGACATTGCGAGCAGACCGAGCCGGGCCATGTCTCGGGTGGAGAGGTAGGTGGCGTATTCGAAGTGCCGTGTGTTTTGGCCGAAGTTTTTCTTCTGGCTTACGCGGTCGAAATCTTGGAAACGAAGCGGGACAGCGAGATCGTCACGTAGCGCGTCGAAGATGTCCTTGTGGGTGATCTGCTCGAAGGCCAGCCCGGCGGCATCGAAGTCCCAATTGTTGTAGAACCAATGGACGCCGGGGTATTCGGTTCCACGTTTCGGCGAGATCTTGTCCTGTTCGCTGTTACCACTGGGTATGTAGATGCCGGAGCGTGCCATCATCAACTGCTGCAGCGTGGCATGCTGCTCGGGGTCAATGAAAGGAGTGACTTTCTCTTCCAGACCGAGTTGGACGACGGTCTTATCAAGATCGAACTGTTGACCCTTTGCATCTCGACCGCATACAGCAGGTCGAGGACGCTCTTGCGGACGCTGGCGACCTTGCTGACTAGCTTGGTATCGCCGTACTCGAAAACGACATGGCCGCGCGAGATGACCATCATGGCGTCTGTCTGATGCGTCTTGAGGAAAGCGCGCAGAACGTCAAGGCGCGGCGTCGAGAAGCCTTCGGACTCTGGACTTACGTGCCCCCACTCCGTGCCGGGAAATGACCAGCCGTTCCGGTCCGTATATCCCTCGGGTGGCAAAACGGGTGCGGATGGCAAACCGCTTTTCGCTGTGGGATTACCGAAAACCATGCTCTGCGCGGCCAGTGGCGTAGCGAACGAAACGGCACACAGAGCGAGTGCAAACAGACCTGGTCGGAGCATGGTGGCAGTTTAGCAGGGAACTCCAACACCCAATCCCACCGTGCCTTGGGGCTTGGAAATTGTCTGAAAACGGACTCCCACCAAGTTCGGCTCGCTGGCCGTGCTCGCCACGTGAACTTGCTCAAAACCCGACTTCACGGGCAGTTCATGGAGATGCGATTGCGCATCGATCGATGACGCTTCCAGCATTTTTTCTATGGTCCGGAACTTCATGGACTTGGCAAACGTTTGAGAGCCTTCTTTGCCTCTGCGGCCGAGGGACCGTTCGGCAGAATTATCAAATAGGTCTGGTAGGCGTCCCTGGCCTCATCTCTTTTGCCAAGCTTCTCTAGAGACTCGGCCAGCCCGAAAGTTGCCACGGGATCCGCTGGTTCGTAACGCAAGGCCTCGCGAAAGCGCGATTCCGATCCTCTGTAATTCTTGTCTCTGTAATAGATCTCACCCGCATCGCGATTTCTCTGAGCTTCACGCTCCGCTTCGGGCAAGCGGGCGGACGGGTCTTGCGCAGGCGAAGACCAACACGAGTGATAGACCACGTCAGCGCAATTGGGAGTGAGCCGATCGAGTGCTCGTTTTAGCTTCGATTTCGTCGTGTTGGCCGGAGATGGCAGACTGCCCAAATCCGGGAGCGGCGCGTCCGGAGGCGAAGGCGGGCGATTGAGAGGCGCCGGCGGCGGGGAGATCGTGTTGGAAGATGGCGGGTTCGAACTGGTTTGCGCCTGAACAGACAACGCAAGCCCTGTTACCAGAACAAGCCTTACCCATGAGGAGTTCATCACGCGCTCCGCCGTACTAACCACTAAGCCACAGCGTCGGGATCAAAGCGTCGACTCGATCGCAGGATAGGCCATTTTTCCGAGCCAGTCGATATCGCGCCGAAAAATAGAGAAGGCCCCCGCAATTGGAGGGCCTTCTCTTTGTTGGCTAGAGCAAGTTAGAAGGTGATTCCACCCATGACCTGGACGAGTCGACCCGAGACACCTGCACCCTGGAAGTTGCCATACGGGCTGCTGACTGGAGGAACGTCAGCCTGGATCGTGCCAAAGATTGAGGACGCGAGGTTGTTGACTGGGGGAGCGAAGTTCGGATGGTTAAGGATGTTGAAGAAGTTCGCACCAAGCTTGAACTTCACACGCTCTGTGATCGGCGTCGTCTTGGACAACTGCATGTCCGTGGTGAAGTAGTCCGGTCCGCGGAAGCTATTGCGGGACTGATTACCAAACCCAATCTGATACTTGCCACTCGAATTCTTGGTCGCCGCGAACTGCGAGGCAAGGAGGCAAGTATCGTTAGGATTACCGCACTTGGCACGGCTTCCGCCGAGGAAGGTGCCAAGGAAGCTGCCTGCGTCGGTGCTGCCCGTGATCCCTGCGGTAAGACCGGTACGAATCACGGAATAGGGAGCTCCCGACTTCGCATACAGCACTCCGGAGATGGCCCAGCCCTCGAGAGCGGTCTTTCCGATCATGCTATGGAACCGGTAGGGGAGCTGCCAGACGTAGTTGGCGCTAAGGTTGTGCTTGTTGTCGTAGTCGGAAGTGCCATAGTTGAGGCGATCGACGCTGGTGGGATCAATCTGCGATAGGACATTCGCCGCGCCGGTCGACCCGTTGTAGGTATAAGCCTCAACACCGCCGTTGGAGGTGTTGTCCAGCGAGTGGCTGTAGGTGTAGTTGACCGCCGCAGTGATACCGTAGCCTCCCTGGTGACGAAGCGACAAAACGACGCCGTTGTAATTGGAGTGGCCGTTGTTAGTAAGTGTCGTCACAGCCGTAAACCGCGGATCAGGCTGAGTCGTAGGAAGACCCCCAAATCCGTTCGGACAGGATCCAGCCGCGAAGCAGGCAGCATAGGCGTTGGCGGTTGAGTTCAGGAAGAGAATATCCGTGCCAATGTTGCCTACGTAGTTGATATCGACAACGTCGTGCCTGGTGATCTGCTGCTGGATCTCGAGGTTGTACTCCGCGAACTTCGGATTAAGCAGTTTGTTGGTCGTCGATGCAGTGTAGTTGGGTGGGCTGAATTTGCTGCCCTGGGCAGCCACAGCAGCTTGAATCTGAGCCAAGGTCTGGCCGCCGTGGAAGCCGTTCTGGAAGGCAACATTGGATTGGCCAAGTGATGCATAGCTGCTTCCTGCCAGTCCCGGCTGGACTGCATAAGTGGACGTTCCGGATGGTGACAATGTGAAAGTGGCTACGTTGGGTGCGTTGGTAGTGAAGCGGCTGTAGACATTGATCACAGGGATGTCGGAAAAGAGTCCGGCGCCGCCACGGATAACTGTCTTGCTCGACCCGAATGGCTTGTAAGCGAATCCGATGCGGGGCTGGACGGTGACCGCTTCAACATTGTTGATTGCGTTGCTGTTTCCCGTAAGGATGGACTGGTTGTACGGGATCCCAGCACCGTGCGTGAGCTGATCGAAGGGCGCTGCCAGACGGACGTAGCAGTTATTGCCACAGGAGGGGTTACTGCCGCGATCAAATCGCAGTGAAGCCGTCAGGTTGAAGTTGGGAGTCAGGGCAATCTGATCCTGCACGTAAACTCCGATAGCATAGAGCGCCATGTGGGCCTGGGCGATTGCCGGAAACGCCTGGGTCGTAGTGCTGGCACCGGCGTTTGCTGGATTGGCCGAGATGACACCGTTGAAAAAGTCGGTATTGCTGTTGAAGGTGGTTGATCCGGTACTACCTGCCAACGGGGCGAAGTTGGTGACGTTGTAACGGCGGAAGTTGAAGCCGGTCTTGATACTGTGTTTGCCGTGGGTAATGGAGAGGTCGTCCGTCACCTGATACGTGGCGACGTTTCGACCGCTGGGATAGTTGTTGTCTGTACCGCCAAGATTTGCGAATATGTCGCCATCGCCGAAGATGAAGGTCGTCGGGAATGTGGCCGTCGCTTTAGCGAAGTCCGGGGGGCCGAAGACGGCGCTGTAGTACATCCCAGCGATCGTTCCAGTGTTGACCACGTTGGGGGAGAAGATGTGTGTCTCATTCCCCTGGCCCTCGTATTCCGGCTGAACACTGTTTGCACTGAAGGCGTTGTTGATGGGGTCGGTGCTGGTGGCCTGGACACCCCAGTCATGCTTAAAGCGTCCGTTGAGCTTGTCGTTCTTGGTCAGATTTGCGTCAATACGGAAGGAGTAAAGTTGCTCGGTGTTGATGTTGTTATTCGTAGGAGTGAAGGTGATCGAGCAGGGAGTTTGTCCTGCGCCACCGCCGAAGGTCTGGGACCCAACTTTGGTACCGGCAAAGTCGCCGCAGCCGCCGTCTGAGCTTTGGGATGGTGTTGCCCTGCTCACACCGGGCGCGCTGGCGTAGAGACCATAGACGTTCTTGAAGAATGCCAGCTCACCTGGCTGCGTCGCAGCGATATTAGCCAGCGATGCAGATGCGAACGCCGAGGAAGGCAGATAGACGGGCGATGCGCCGCTCGGGAGGACGTAGCGAAGTCCCTCAGAGTCAGCGAAGAAGAAGAGCTTATCTCTCCAGATCGGACCGCCGATCGAAGCGCCCCACTGGTTCGAAACAGCATGTGGGCGAGGCGTGCCGGTGTTGTTGAGAAACCAGTCGTTCGCGTTCAGTACCGATCCGTTGTAGTAGTAGTTCGCATTGCCGTGGAACTGATTCGAACCAGACTTGGTGGTGAAGTTCACCTGTGCGCCTGAAAGGCGGCCATACTGTCCGGTGTATCCGTTGACGACCACCGCGGCTTCCTGCAGTTCGTTCGCGCCGAGTACGTTGTTGCTGGCGCCCGAGTTGGGCAGGTTCAGGTAAGCGTCCATCAGGTCGCTGCCGTTGGTCGTGAAGAGATTCGAGGTTGAAGGCAGACCAAAGGCAGTGAAGTTTCCATAGCCGGCACCGTTGCTGAGGCTCACGCCGGGCGTGCTGAAGGGCAGGTTGCTGATGTCGCCGCCTGGGACTGGAAGGGATGTGATCTGGTCTGTGCTGAAGGTGGTCGAGATGTTTCCGTCCTCCGACTGCAGCAGCGGCTGATTGGTGTTGACTTCGACGATAACGTTGTTGCCGGTCGCGCCAACTGTGATATCCACCGCGGTTGCCTGTCCAACGTTCACGGCGACGTTTGATACGTTGGCGCTCATCCCTGAGCCTTCTGAATGGATTGAATACGAACCGGGCCTCAGGAGCGGGAAACGATAGTTGCCATTCGTGCCCGACTTAACCGTCTGCTTGCTTCCATCTGCATCACTGGTCAGCATGAGAGTGGCTCCGGGAACCACTGCGCCCGACTTGTCCAGAACGCGCCCGGTGATGTCACCGGTAATCAGGGTCTGTGCATGAGCCACGCTGATATTCAAAACCAGCACAATTAAGGCCAAGCAGCCTGCAAAAGTAAACTTCTTCATCTTCGTGGTTCTCCTAAATTTGGCTCCGGCCAACGGACATACCTGGTCGCGAGGGAACAAGTCTCCCGACGTGGTTCACATGAGTCTTGGTGAAAGATTGCGGTTCTTGCGACTAGCGCAATGCCACGGCTCAGCATAAAGCAATTGACGGGCCAATCACACAACATTGATGCTTCAGGACTTTTCTTATGATTGTCATCATCAATTCTGTGTAAATCGGGCAGCTCAAGCGAGGGTGAATATGAAAAAATGGATAAAATCTTTACGATCAGGCTTCAAGGCGATTGACTTAACCTCATCGGAATCGGGGCCGTTAATTTTTTTGTTCCAGTACTTGGCACAAAACCTCTAATCCCGGGCTCAAGACTATGCGGCCTTTCTTCGAACGATGAAGATCACCCTTGCTGCCGTCGCCCCACGCCGCACCCGCTCGAAGTCGGAGGCGAGCGACCGCCTTATCGCCGACTTTATAGAGCGTGCCGTACGATATGTCCCTTGTGACTCTGAGCTGTTCGATTCGGAGACGATGTAGTCAACTGGTTAAATCGCCAGCCCGGTCGCACTCCGGCCTACGTCATTTTGGATAGTCGCGGGCAGCAGCACACCTCGGATGAGTTCGCCCCGCACCTCGGCCGCATCATGATTAACAAATGCGCTTCACTCGACCGATCTGGCGTCAAGTCCCGTATTGCAGGCGATACGGAAATAACCCTGCCGTCTTGTAGTGCACGTAAAACGGTGCCAGCTCAACCGGTCGATGCAACACTATCTAATCAGCTGATCCACAAATGCTTACCCTGAAGAATCGATCTGTTTGGCTGAT
>Ga0210392_10002010_pt1 | contig 10485 bp, 9 predicted proteins | sample IncBWC30OmetaG_FD_161057 | JGI IMG/M metagenome (GOLD analysis project Ga0210392, IMG submission 161057) | Forest soil microbial communities from Barre Woods Harvard Forest LTER site, Petersham, Massachusetts, United States - Inc-BW-C-30-O ...
GCATGGATCTTGCCTGGCAGCAGATGACGCAGACCTATGGCACGCCCTATTGCGGTGAAGATCCGTCGAGTCTTCGTCCGGTGGCGGTGGCGGTCGCAGGCTACGGCAAGCTCGGCGGCCTGGAATTGGGCTACGCATCGGATCTGGATCTGGTTTTTCTGCACGATTCGGCCGGCAGCATCCAGCTGACCGATGCTGAGAAGCCGCTCGACAACGGCATTTTCTTTTTGCGTCTGGGTCAGCGCATCGTACATTTGCTGACGATGCATTCCGCCGCCGGCCGGCTTTATGAGGTTGACATGCGGCTGCGGCCGAATGGTAAGGGCGGGTTTCTGATGACCGGCATCGATGCCTTCGAGCGCTATCAACAGAGCGATGCCTGGACCTGGGAACACCAGGCCTTGCTGCGCGCCCGTGCCGTGGCCGGAGATGGACATTTGCGCGCGGCCTTCGAGGCCGTGCGCCGCCGCACGCTCACCTCCTCGGTACGCCGCGAGACACTGCGCAAGGACGTGCTCGAGATGCGCCTGCGTATGCGCAAAGAGCTGTCGCGTTCGGGGCGCGGGGAATTTGACATCAAGCAGGATGCGGGCGGCATCGGCGACATCGAATTCCTGGTGCAATATTGGGTGTTGGCCCAGAGCCAGGTTCACCCTGAGCTCCTGACCTACACCGACAATGTCCGCCAGCTCGAGGGCTTGGCGGCCGTCGGCGCCGTCGATGAGGCGACGGCGCTCTGGCTCAAGGAGTCCTACATCAGCTACCGCACGGTGCTTCATCATTTATCGCTCGAGGGCGACGGCGAGCGCATCGTCGCCGCGGCGCCGTACCAGGAAACTCGCGATCGTTTGCGCGCAATATGGCACGCGACGCTTGAATCGCCGCCCTGACCTGTCAAAATCCGCTGCCCATGGCCGTCACTGCCGTCTCCGAAGTTCTTTCCGCGGTACCGCCAAGCAACCCGTTGCTGGCGCCGTGGGCGGGACCGGCCGGTGGGGTTCCGCCCTTTGACCGGGTGCGCGTGGCCGACTTCAAACCGGCGCTCGAGGCGGCCATGGCGGAAAACCTGGCGGAGATCGAAAAAATAACCCGAAATCCGGCCGTCGCCGACTTTGAAAACACCATCGTGGCGCTGGAAAGGTCAGGGCGCACCTTCAATCGGGTGAGCGCGATCTACGGTGTCTGGTCCTCGACCATGAGCACGGAAGATTTTCAGGCGGTCGAGCGTGACATGCAGCCGAAACTGGCCGCGTTCTCGGACAAGATCTACCAGAATGCCCCGCTGTTCGCCCGCATCGCGGCGGTTTACGGCGGCAGGCAGCAGCTCACGCCGGTGCAGCAGCGGCTGTGCTGGTTCTACCACACGAATTTCGTGCGGGCGGGCGCGAAGCTCGATTTGCCGGCAAAACGGCGGGTGGCCGAGATCAACGAGCGCCTTGCGACCCTGTTCGCGAACTTCAGCCAGAATTTACTCGCCGACGAGGCCGGCTACGTGCTGTATTTGAAGAGCGAACACGACCTCGCCGGCCTGCCGGAGCCGCTGCGCGCGGCCGCGCGTTCGGCGGCCGTGGCGCGGGGTCACCCCGGCGAATGGGCGATCCTCAACACGCGCTCCTCCATGGATCCGTTTCTGACCTACGCGGAGCGGCGTGATTTGCGCGAGAAAGCCTGGCGCGCGTATTACAGCCGCGGCGACAACGGCAACGCGCACGACAACAAGAAAATCATCACCGAGATTTTGGCCTTGCGCGCACAGCGCGCGAAGTTGCTGGGCTACGCCACGCATGCACATTGGCGCGTGGCCGACAGCATGGCGAAGACGCCGGAAGCCGCCATGAAACTCATGATGCAGGTCTGGCCGGCGGCCGTGGCCCGCGAGCACGAGGAAGTGGCGGATATGCAGGCGATCGCCGACCGCGAACAGGCGGGTATCAAGATTGCGGGATGGGACTACCGCTTCTATGCCGAGAAGGTGCGCAAGGCGAAATACGATCTTGAAATGACCGAGGTCAAACCCTATCTGCAGCTGGAGAAGTTGCGCGAGGGAATGTTCTGGGCGGCGGGAGAGCTTTACGGCTTTACCTTCACTCAAGTGTTCGGATTGCCGACCGCCAATCCTGACGTGCGCGTCTGGGAAGTGAGGAGCTCCGCCAAGCTCTTCGTCGGCCTGTGGTATTTCGACCCGTACGCGCGGCCGGGGAAAAACTCCGGTGCGTGGATGAGCGAGTACCGCGGCCAGCAAGATCTGGACGGCCCGGTCGCTCCCATCGTCTCCAACAACACGAATTTTGTGAAAGATGAGAGCGGTGGGCCGTTGCTCATCAGTTGGGACGATGCAGTCACGTTGTTTCACGAATTTGGCCACGCGCTGCATGGCTTGAACTCCGACGTCACCTATCCGTCGCTCGCCGGCACCAACGTGGTCCGCGACTTTGTCGAGTTCCCCTCGCAGCTCAACGAGAATTGGCTGTCGACCCCCGAGGTGTTGTCGCGTTTCGCCGTGCACTATCAGACCGGACAGCCCATCCCGCCGGCGTTGGCCGCCAAGATCAAGAAGGCGAGCACTTTCAATCAAGGCTTCGCAACGGTCGAATACCTGGCCTCCGCGCTGGTGGACATGAAGCTGCACCTGGCCGGGGACCGGCCTGTGGATGTCGACGAGTTCGAGCGTACGACGCTGGCGTCTCTGGGTATGCCTCCCGAGATGGTCATGCGTCACCGCACGCCGCAGTTCGCGCATATTTTCTCGAGCGACGCGTATTCGGCCGGCTACTACAGCTACCTATGGGCGGAAGTGCTGGATCACGATGCGTTCGAGGCGTTCATCGAGGCCGGCGGTCCGTACGATAAGAACGTTGCAAAGCGCCTGCACGATGACATCATGGCCGTGGGCAACAGCGTGGATCCGGGCCAGGCATATCGGAATTTCCGCGGGTCCGACCCTAAAATAGACGGGCTGCTGCGGGCCCGCGGATTCGCGCCGGCGAAGCAGGCCTGCGCGCAAGTACACATTCAAGCGGAGTGATGGTTATGGCGGCAATGGTCCAGGACGATTCCAAACATCGGTTGATAGTGCCGAACGCACTGCATCACTACACCGTCAACATGGCTGACTTGCCGCTTTCATGTCCGATGCCGGGCATGATGCTCTGGAATTCGCATCCCCGGGTTTATCTGGCGATCGAAGCGACAGGCTGGGCCAAGTGTTCCTATTGCGGGGCCGAATACACCCTCAATAGAAATGCGAACGGACCTGCGGACATTGCGTCAGAGACCGATCCCTAGGATCGGACTTCATTTTCAAGATCTGTACTCGGCGTAGGATTTTTCCTCGATGATGGTCGAGCCGAGCTTTGAGTTGATGCGCCGTTTGATGGCCGCGCGCTCGTCGTTCTCGAAATAGACTGCTCTGGCGAGACGAATGAAATCGGCATCGAATTCTTGCTCGCGCTCCTTGTCGCGGATGTTGTCTTCGATCACCCATAGCCGTTCGTTGACCTGGAGCAGAGCGGTCACGTCGGCGGAGATGTCGGCCTTGGCGTAGGGTGAGGCGCTCCAGGTCTCCTCGAGAACCTTGAGTTCAATGCGCACATTCGCGACCTTTGCAGCATCGCTCATGCGGCTGGACTTGATCCTGAGAATGGTGATCTTGTCCAGCAGCTCACCGGGTGAGACGGGAACTCTGATTTCGCTCATGAGGGCATTTTAGCGAAAATCGGCCGCCTGGCGAAAATCTCCGGCGAGCATGAGTGCGTCGAGCTTGGCGGTTGCATCGCCAACATCGATCAGCTCCATGACGCCGGGGCGTTCGATTTTCGTGGTCCACGGGATCTGCGCGGCGGGTTTTCCGAGGAATTTGCGCGCGGCCGCGTCGTACTTGTCGACGCACCACTGGCGGCTGTAGTAGGGGCCGGCGCGCTGCGGATTGGTGGCTGCGTACAGGCCGATCACCGGCAATCCGACCATGCTTGCCATGTGCACAGGACCCGAGTCCGGCGACAGGAGCACGGTGCTACGCGACATCAGACCGAGCAATTGGGGCAGCGTGTCCCTGCCGATCTGATTGACGAGCGGTGTGCGTGCCGCGGCGGCAATCGACGCGCCCATCCGCGCCTCCTCCGGACTTCGGCCCCCAACCAGCACCACGCTCATATGATGCACCGAGGCCGCGTGATCGGCGACGGCGGCATAGCGGAGGGCCGACCAGTTACGCGCCCGATGGCTGGAACAAGGACTGATGAGCAGGGTGCGGCCGGCGCTGATCACACTGCGCGCATAGTCGAGCGCGTTCGGCGGCAGGAAGACATCCCAGCGGGGAGGCTTAGGTTCGATGCCGCACGCACGCGCGAAGCCCATGAATGAGTCGAGCACGTGCTCGGAGCCGGCGGGCTCGATCCGCGCGTTCGTGAACAGCCACTGCAACTCGCGGGCCCGCTGCCGGTCGAATCCAAGCTTGATCGGTGCGTCGACCAAGCGGCTGACCAGACTCGCGCGCAGCGACAACTGCATGTCGAGCAGCAGCTCGAATCGCCGCCCGCGCAGCAGCGCGCGCAGGCGCCGCAATTCCCGCAGGGTTGCCGACTTATCGAAGGTGATAAACTCGATTCCCGGAAGTATCTCCGTCATCAGCCTGGCTTCGACCTTGCCGATGATCCAGGTAAACCGCGTTTCAGGCCAAGCCGTTTGGAAGGCTCGGAGCGCCGCCACCGCGTGGCAGGTATCGCCGATCGCCGAGAGACGCAGCAGGCATACGTGTTGCAGCGGCGGTTTGAAGCTTAAGGTGGTCATAAGAATGATAAAGGGCGGCCAACGCATTGCCACTGCAACGGGCGTCATGCTGGCTGATCCCGACGGCCTTGGCAATGCGCGGCTCGGCGCTTCGGAGTCTTTGTTCGATCCGGATTTTTGGCGATCGCGCGGCGAATTCGACGCCGTTTCCGGCGGCCGAGGTTCGGCGTGGTTCGTCGGATCGGCGGCAAACCCTTGGGTGCTGCGGCACTATCGCCGCGGAGGCCTCATCGCGCGAATATCTGAAGATCGGTATTGGTGGTCGGGAGAGGCTCGCGTGCGCTCTTTTGCGGAGTGGCGCCTGCTCCTTGATCTCTTCCTGCGCGGCTTGAGCGTGCCAAAACCGGTTGCGGCTTTCTACCGGCGAGAAGGGCTCACCTATCGCTGCGATCTGATTACGGAGCGTATCGCGCGCGTGCAGCCCTTGAGCGCGGCGCTGAGCGCGGGACCCCTCGCCGAGAGAAGCTGGCGCGCCATCGGCGCTGCGATCGCGCGTCTGCACCGCCAGGGCGTCGACCACGCAGACTTGAACGCGCACAACATCCTGCTCGGCCACGGCGGGAGCGTCAGCGTCATCGATTTCGACCGGGGACGCGTGCGCGAGCCGGGTGTGTGGACGGCGAGGAACCTGGCGCGCTTGAAGCGTTCGCTCGAGAAGCTATCCGCCCAATTACCGCCCGATCGCTTCACGCCGGCATCCTGGGATGCGATGCTGGCGGGATACCGGACGGACTAGTGCGCTTCATCTACTCGTGGCTGGTTCGGTGCGCGGTTCCCGTAGCGTTGGCGGCGATGCTGTGGCGGGGCATGCGCGATCGCGGTTACTGGCAGGGATTGGCCGAGCGGCTGGGCTTTGGACGCGCGCTGCCCGCCGACGGTATTTGGCTGCACGCGGTTTCCCTGGGCGAAATGTCGGCGGCGGCGCCGCTGCTCGAGGCCCTGCGTTCGCGCCACCCGGGAATCCCGCTTCTGGCGACCACGGCGACGCCGGCCGGAAGGGCACGTGCACTGGCCGTGTTCGCCGAGCGGGCCTCGTTCGCCGAGGGAACCGACGTCCGATTTCTGCCGTACGACACGCCGGGTTCGGTGAGGCGCTTCTTGGCACGCACCCGTCCGCGCATCGCAATCATCATGGAAACGGAACTGTGGCCGAATCTGCTGCGCGAATGCGAGCGAGGCGGTATTCCCGTGTTGCTGGCAAGCGCGCGGCTTTCGGTCAAGTCGGTATCGCGGTATCGGCGTCTCGGCAGTCTGTTCGGCGGTGTCTTTACCCTGAACCTGACGGTGGCAGCGCAATCCGCCGCCGATGCCGAGCGGTTCAAATCGATTGGCGCCGCCGCCGAACGGACTTTAGTCGTAGGCAACGTGAAATTTGATTTGCGGACGGACGCAGGCAATCTCGAAGCGGGCAGGCAGCTGCGCGCCGCCTATGCCGGGACGCGGCCGGTGTGGATTGCGGGCAGCACGCACGCTGGCGAAGAGGAGCAACTGCTCGATGCGCACGCCATTCTGCTCAAGGCCAGCCCGAATGCCGTCCTGGCGTTGGCGCCGAGGCACAAAGACCGCTTCGCCGGCGTGGCAGAGCTGCTGACCCGGCGCGGAATTAAATTCGCGCGGCGTAGCCAGATCGCGCGCGGCGAACGAACGGCGCGCGGCGAACAAGCGGCGCGCGGCGAACAAGCGGCTCGCGACGAGCGGTTGCCGGGGGACACACCGGTGCTGCTGGTGGATACCGTCGGAGAACTCGCCGCACTGTACGCATCGGCCGACGTGGCGTTTGTCGGCGGCAGCCTCGCCGCCGTGGGCGGCCACAATCTGCTCGAGCCCGCGGCCCTCGGCGTGCCCGTCTTGACCGGGCCTTTCTTTTTCAACAACAAGGAAATCGCGCAACTCTTGCTGGACCGGGGCGCGGCGCTGCAGGTTGACAATGCGCAGGACCTCGCGGCGGCGCTGACTCGGTTGCTCGACGATCCTAAGGAACGCCAACGCATCGGCAGCATCGGCAAGGAGATCGTCGCGGCGAACCGCGGCAGCGTCGAGCGGTTGCTGGCGCTGATCGAGCCTGAATTGATCGAACCTGCGGCCGTTGAACCCGCGTCCCTTGAACCCGCGCCTATCGAGCCTGCGCAGCGGACGGGACCGCGCCGGAACTGACCGCTGGCGGGGCGACGGTTTTCGCCGCCGGGGGGACATCGCTCTGCGGCTTCGGCGCAGGCGTATCCGTGAGCAGTCCGTTGATTCGCTGCAAGCTTTGTTCGGACAAGATGCCGGCCGCCTGCTGCAGCTTGACGACATTCAGCATGTAGTCGTAGCGGCTGTGCGAATAATCAGTTTGCGCCTGAATCCATTGTTGCCGGGACTGCAATACATCCACTGCGGTGCGCGTGCCGGCTTCGTAGCCTGATTCGGTGGCGCGCAGCGCCGTAAGGTTCGACTCGACCGCGCGATGCAGAGCCTTGACGCGCGATATTTCTGAGAGCACGCCGAGATAGGCGTCACGCGCATCGTGCTCGGTCTGCCGTGCCACCCGCTCCAGGCGCTCTTTGGCCGCTCGGTGCTGATAAACCGCCTGGCGCACCTGCGAAGAGACCAAGCCCCCAGAGTAAATGGGAAAGGTCAGTTGAATTCCGATCGAGCGCTGCCGTTCGTCCAAGAACGTGCCGCCCGCGGGACTGCCATCGGGGTACACGTCGAGCTGGTTGTTCGTGAGCTTGCCGGCGCTGCCGACCAAATCCAGCGACGGGAAGTGCCCGCCACGGGCGACCGAGACGTTCTCGCGCGCGATGTCGGCGGCCAGGCGGCTCGACACCAGCGACAGGTTCTGTTGCAGGGCCATCTCGACCCACCGGTCCTCGCTGATCGGGTCCGGGTTGGCCGTCTCGAAAGGCTCGATGGGACGGGCCAGGCTATCAAATGGGTCGCCAATGATTTCCCGCAGCAGCTCCTGCGTAGAGGCCAACGTCCGCTTGGCGGCGATGACCGCCGCGGCGGTGCTGTCGTGGGAGGCGCGCGCCTCCTCCACGTCGGTGACGGCGATGAGTCCGATTTGATACCGGGCCTCGGCCTGATCGAGCTGGCGGGTAACCGAAATCAGCGCCATTTGCTGGGCTTCCAGGTCATCTTGCGCGCCGAGCACATCGAAATACCGCTGCGAGACACGCTCCATCAGATCCTGTTGCGCGGCTTGATAGTCCGCCTCGGCCTGCGCCACCTGAGAATCCGCGCGCTTCAGCGCCTGCCAGTTCTCCCAGCGGAACAGGCTTTGCTTGAGGTCAACGGTGTAGTGGTGAATGGTGGTATCTATTTTGCCGCTGAACGGGAAGGATTCGGTTACCGTCGTGGGCGTACCCGCCGCAGCGCAGGGCGCGCCGGCCGGTATCGTGGGACCGCACGGGGGCAGGGCGAGCACCTGGGTCTGGTTGATCGACCCCGAGTCGTGTTCGCGCGAGATCTGGCCGTTACCCGTGAGCTGGGGCAACAGCGTTGACAGAGCCTGCGGTTTGGCCTCCAGGGCGGCCAGGCGCGTTGCCTCGGCCTCCCGTAGCTGCGGGTCGTTTTGCAGGGCGCGCTGATAGACGGCCAGTAGGTCTGCGGCAGGGGCGGCACCCGCAACGACGTATAGAGCCAATACAATCCCAATTCGCTTCATGAATTATCCATTCTTGGGGACCCCCATCCCGGTAGTATAGTGTTATATACTACTATATCACCTGCGTCATGCGGGTCAATACTGCGGAATCCTAGGGTCTATAACCCGGGACCAGGCCAAAATTCCGCCGGAGAGGTTAAAAACTTTGCCAAATCCCTGGCGTTCGAGGAACTCCGCCACCTGGGCGCTGCGGCCCCCCGAGCGGCAGATCACGACCGTTTCTTTCTTGGGGTCGAGCTCGGCGATGCGGTCGGAAATCTCGCCCATCGGGATGTGGACGATATGGGTGGGCACGGGGGCCAGCTTGAGCTCCCAGTCCTCGCGCACATCGAGCAGCGTCATGTCTTCGCCGGCCTCGCGCCGATCCAGGAATTCTCGCGGACTCATTTCCCCGATCATGGCTAAAACACGAACCTTTGAGCTGCAGTGGCGTTGATCAGCGGTTCGACAACGGTTTCGAACAGGCTTTCCCGAATCCATTCGGCGGTATCGACCCTCCGTACCAAGATGGCGTCCATCACGGGCGCCTCACCCACAATGGCGAACAAGCGTCCGCCGAGACGCAGCGAGCGCTCGAAGCGCGCGTCGTAGACCGGCAGCGAGCCCGTCACGGCGATCGCGTCGTACTCGCCCAAGGGAGCGGTGTCGAACGCATCGCGGGTCTGAAAATCGACGCTCGCTTGCGGCACGGCCCGCAGGTTTGCCTTGGCCGCAGCCGTGAATTGCGGGTGAATGTCCAACGATCGCGTCGCAGCGCCCAGCAAGCTCAGGCATGCGGCAAGGTAGCCGTTGCCGCTGCCGACCTCGAGCACGCTGTCGGCCGCGGCTATCCCTAAGGCCTGCAGAATGCGTCCCTGAATTTTTGGGGCGAGCATGGATTGACCCAATCCGATCGGTATTGGTGTATCGGCAAATGCCAGTTCACGGTATTCCGGCGGCACGAATGCTTCACGCGGCACCATGCAAAAGACGTCGAGCACTCGAGGATCGAGTACTTCCCAGGTGCGTATCTGCTGATCCACCATTTGCTGCCGAGCGGCCAATGTATCCATGATTTCTCGCGCGCTATTAAGGCCGCTGATTATGGTCAATTTCAACAGGCTACGCGAGCCCCTTGCGCTATTCTCTACATCACGATGGTTCGCGACGTGTCCAGCTCGTGACGGGCGCCCAAATATTAAGCGTCGCTAAGACTCGTCGTTATTGAGGTCAGCGTTGATCTTCTCTTCCCTGGCGTTGTGGTTCGCGACCGCGGCTGTTCTGGCAGCGGGCGTCGTCGTGCTCTTCGTATGGAAGCGCCGCCAGGAGCGCGCGGTCAACGATTTCTCGAAGCAGATTCAATTTCTCCTCGACGAAGGCGGTACGGCCGGCCGGATTTCACCGGGCACGGAGCCGGGCGCGTTGGGCAAGCTGGGTGCGGCGGTGAATAAATTGCTCGAGGATCTCGAGGCGCGCGGCGCGCAGCTCGAGGATCGCGAGCAGCTGTTCCAGCGTCTGGTCGAATCCGTGCACGACGCGGTGCTCGTGCACCGCAAAGATATTCTTTTCGCCAACGCGCGCTTCCTTTCGCTGCTGGGTGCGCCGTCCGCGGATGTCGTCGGCCGCCCGCTGACTGAATTCGTGGCGCCCGAATATGTCGAGCTGGTGGAAAGCAATCTGCGGCGGCGGCTGGCGGGCGAATCGGCGGCGGAGCGCTACGAGATCGAGCTCATGGACCGGCAAGGCCAGGTCACGCGCGTGGAGCTCTCGAGCACGGTGATCGACAGCTCGGGGGAACCCGCGCTGCTCCTTACCGCGCTGGAAATGATGCCGGGGGTGATCCCGACGGAGGTTTCGCAGAAGCCGCGTGCGATGGCGACGCTGGACGCCATGGGCGAGAGCGTGATCACCGTCGATCAAGATGGGCGCATCGACTACATCAATCACGCCGCGGAACTTCTGTTGGGCCAGACGGTGGATCAGATTTTGGGCAAGGCGTTTGCGGATGTCGCTTCCATGGTGGATGAGAACGACCGCCGCGCGCTCGGCGATCCTGTGCAGAAAGCCCT
>Ga0210392_10002012_pt1 | contig 10481 bp, 7 predicted proteins | sample IncBWC30OmetaG_FD_161057 | JGI IMG/M metagenome (GOLD analysis project Ga0210392, IMG submission 161057) | Forest soil microbial communities from Barre Woods Harvard Forest LTER site, Petersham, Massachusetts, United States - Inc-BW-C-30-O ...
CCGAGGCAACCAACAGAATTTGTCAGATATGGAAGCGTTTTTGGACATGCCTCTGTGTAATAGCAGAATGGCACAAACTGCAGGATTTTATCACCAAAAGAGCAGTTGCTAAAAGTTGTAATTGAAATTTGACTGTAATCATTGCTACCGCCCATGGTTACATTGATTTCCACTGGATTCATCCAATAGAGCACCGTCACATTGGGGTTTGCATCAAAGACATAATCATTGGTTAAAACCGCATTGCCAAGCAGGACAAACGTGTTTGTTACCGGGATGCCGTATAGCGGCCCTCCAGGGGAACAGGCGCAATCTTTTTTACAAACAACCGTCGCCGGCTCCCCCTCCATGACCGTATCACTGAAAAGATCAGTAAATATAAAAAATCCAAATGTGGGCGTATCATAAATATTATTTGTGGCACTTCCTTTCCCGTCAGGTATGACATAATTCGTGCCAGTTATAGAAATGGACATAATGACTGTTTCGGTTGGCTCGCACGCAAAGTCGAAATAGGGATAAATATTAACGGTGGTGCTTGCTTGCCCATCCGCGAGCACAACACATTCACTGTTGGTTGAGCAGGGTAAGGGTAGCGTGTCGTCAACAGTGTAATCAATCCCCTGTTGTGCTGCATCGACATCACATGGACGCGGATACCCCGTATCTGGCCCTGTGGCTGTGCCACGTCTGGTGATGTTAACTGTCAACTCGCCGAGTGTGTCGCTTCGCGTGATCTGGAACTGTCCGACAACCCCTCCAATATCTCCAAAACATCCGTTTGGCCCAGGTTCAACTGCATCTTGAACTGCGGTGATTTCGACTGACGGACGAGGAGGGGGAGGAGGATCTGCAAACACGCCCTGCGGCAAAATTACCAAAACACTTAAAAGTAGCAGCTTGATTATAAGATTCAGCTTTTTAGAAGTTTTCATTTTTGATGGTGATGTTGGTTGGCACTGTAATTTTTAAGTAGCGATGGTTAAATCGTGCAGCAATGCAGAACAATTGCCGGGAATACGAAGAAAGCATAATCTCAGCTTGCTTCCTGTAGTTCGTACAACCGGACCGCAGGAGCATCCCCACCATAAGTTTGATTCCGTGTTGCCCATAAGTGAAACAAAATTTAACCGCCCAACTCCCAGAAAAGCGAGGTGCCTGTATTCTGACCGTCCGCAAAAAAAGCACAAGAAAATAATATGAGTCTATAGGTTGTAGCTCACCAGGGGCATTCCTGCGTTAGTTACGGATTGTGCAGTCAGTTCCGAAACATCGCCGAATTCTCGGCAGAGCCATCTGGTTCCACCGCAAACAGGCGGGGTTGAGCCAGGAAAAATTGGCCGAGAAAGCCGAGCTTCACCCTGTTTATGTGAGCGCGGTCGAACGCGGTGTAAAAACTATTTCAATGGATGCGTTGATACGAATAACCAAGGCGCTTGATGTTCGTCTGCGTGATCTTGTCAAAGACATTTGAATAATTTGGGCTCTTGTTGCGACAACCCGCTTGGTTTCTGAGCCCGCACCGCGTAATGTATCCGCGTGCTGCCCGACATCAAATCTCTGACGCGTGAGGAACTCGAAGCCCGGTTCAAGGACTGGGGCGAACCCGCCTTCCGCGTCCCGCAACTGCTCGACTGGCTGTACGCGTGCCGCGCGACCAGTTGGGAGGCGATGAGCAACCTGCCCAAAACCCTCCGCGCCACGCTGCGCGAAAACTTTACCCTCCAGACGCTCGAACTCGCGCGCAAGCAGGGCTCGCAGGATACCACGCAGAAATTCCTCTGGAAGCTGGCCGACGGTTCGTTCATCGAAAGCGTCCTGATCCCCGCCAACCCCGCGCTGTACGGCGAGGCGAGCGACCGCCACACGCTCTGCATTTCCACGCAGGTCGGTTGCGCCTACGGTTGCAAGTTCTGCGCCAGCGGCCTCGAAGGCTGGAAACGCAACCTTGGCGTGCATGAGATCGTGGAACAGATCCTGTCCATTGAACGGTGGAACGAAAAGCAGCTGTCCGACAAGGCGAAAGCCGGCGTGCAGGTTAATCCAGCCGCCAACGAGCGCATCGTCAACAACATCGTCGTCATGGGCATGGGCGAACCGCTCGCGAACTATGACAACCTTCTCGCCGCGCTGAAGATCCTCAACGCCCCATGGGGCGGCGGCATCGGTGCGCGGCGCATCACCATCTCCACCAGCGGCCTCGCGCCGCAGATCCGCAAACTCGCGGATGAGCCCCTGCAATTCCGCCTCGCCATCTCGCTGCACGGCGCCACCGATGCCGTCCGCGAAAAAATCATGCCCGTCAACCGCAAGTATCCGCTGAAGGAACTGGTGAACGCCTGCGAATATTATCAGAGTGAAAACGGACGCATGATCACGCTCGAATACATCCTCATCGCCGGCATCAACGATGGGATGGACCAGACCAAGCCGCTCGCCACCCTCGCCAAGCGCCTGCACGCCAAGGTGAATCTCATCCCCTACAACAAGGTCGAGGACCTGCCCTGGGAACGGCCCACCGAGGAAGTCTGCGAAAGATTTCTCGCCGCCCTCGAAAAACAAGACGTCACCGCCACGCTCCGTCGCGAAAAAGGCGGCGACATCGACGCCGCCTGCGGGCAGTTGCGCTTGAAGACGGAACGGGAACTGGCAAAGACCGCCTAGTTTCCCGCACCTGGAGGTTGGAATTTCACTCGGCATTTTACATTTTTAATTTTTCATTGTTAATTGTGTCGTGATTGCTTTGCTTGATTACGGTTCCGGCAACCTCCGCAGCGTCCACAAATCGCTGCTCAAGGTCGGCGCGGACGTGCGCCTCGTGCAGCGGCCGGATGAGATCGGCGATGCCTGCGGCCTCGTGCTGCCCGGCGTCGGCGCGTTCGACGACTGCATCGCCGCCCTGCGCAAACAGGAACTGCTCGAAGCCTCCCGTGAATTCATCAAGACCGGCAAACCGTTTCTCGGCATCTGCGTCGGTTATCAGGCGTTGTTCGAGAAGAGCGAGGAATTCAATTCCTGCGCCGCCGGCCTCAGCGTTTTCCCGGGCAAAGTCGTCCGCTTCTCGGAACAGAACGGCCTCAAGATACCGCAGATCGGCTGGAACCAGTTGGAGATCGTCCGGCCCGACTGCCCGCTCTATCGCGGCATTGCCAGCGGCAGCTACGTTTATTTCGTACACAGCTTTTATCCGCAGCCGGTGGACAGCTCCATCGTCGCCACCCGTACCGATTACGGCGATAACTTCGCCTCCTCTGTCTGGCGCGATAATGTGTACGCCACGCAATTCCACCCGGAAAAAAGCCAGAAGATCGGCCTGCAGCTGTTGAAGAACTTCGTGGACCTCACGAACGGGAAGAATTAGTGGCGGGTTTGGCCACAGATGGGCACAGATTAAACACAGATGGGGAACTACGAAGAGTGCGGCCAACGGGCGTAGAGAACGCCATGGGCATAAGCGGATCAGGCTCCTCACCCCACCCCTCTCCTCCTTTAGGGAGGAGAGGGAGGATATAGAACATCTCGGGTTATTCGGGTAAACCCAACGCGGCGGGTGAGGAACTCGCGGGCGGGCCGCCCGCGCTCCGTCGGCGGCGGACTTCGCCATTGCCCGCCGCCGCCGCATCCGGCAAAATGACGTTTCTATGTCGAGCAGTCGCAGACAATATCCGTTTCATTTGATCGAACCCAAATGGCAGCAGGCTTGGGAACAACAACAGGCCTTCCGCGCCTTCAACCCCGGCGAGACCGTGCCGGTCGGACATCCGTTTGGCATCCGCCATGGCCTTTCCGGCAAGGTGGCCGACCGCAAGTCGCTGCCCGAGAAGTATTACATCCTCGACATGTTCCCTTACCCGTCCGGCGCGGGCCTGCACGTCGGGCATCCGGAGGGTTATACCGCCACGGATATTCTCGCCCGTTACCGCCGCGCCTGCGGTCTCAACGTCCTGCACCCGATGGGCTGGGATTCCTTCGGCCTGCCCGCCGAACAATATGCCGTCAAGACCGGCCAGCATCCGCGCGTCACCACCGAGGCGAACATCACCAACTTCACGCGCCAAATCAAAAGCCTCGGCTTCAGCTACGACTGGTCCCGCGAACTCGCCACGACCGACGTGGAATATTTCAAATGGACGCAGTGGATTTTTTTGAAGCTGTACAATTCGTGGTTCAATCCCGCGACGAACAAGGCGGAGCCGATTGAAGCATTGAAATTTCCGGCGGATTGCACAACGGAAGAGAAGAAACGCGCCTATCGTGATTCCAAACGCCTCGCTTATGTCAGCGAAGCTCCTGTCAATTGGTGCCCCGAACTCGGCACCGTGCTGGCCAACGAGGAAGTAATTGATGGCAAAAGCGAAGTCGGCGGTTTCCCCGTCATCCGCAAGCCCATGCGCCAGTGGATGCTCCGCATCACGGCCTACGCCGAAAAGCTTTTGGCCGATCTCGACACGATTGATTGGAGCGATTCACTCAAAGAAATGCAGCGCAACTGGATCGGCCGCAGCGAAGGCGCGGAAGTGACATTTGAAGTGGTAGAAACACCAAATAACTTTAAGAACATCTCACAATCCGGTGTTCAATTCGCGCCGCCGTTCAGAATAACCGTTTTCACCACACGCCCGGATACGTTGTTCGGCGCGACTTACATGGTTTTGTCGCCTGAACACAAGCTCGTCGGTGTTATCACGACGGCGGAACAACAGCAGGCTGTTGAAGATTACAAAAAATTCGCCGCCGGCAAATCCGATCTCGAACGCACCGAGCTCGCCAAGGAAAAATCTGGCGTGTTCACCGGTGCGTACGCCATCAATCCCGTCAACAGCGAGAAGATTCCCATCTGGATCGCTGACTACGTCCTCGCGAGCTATGGCACCGGTGCCATCATGGCCGTGCCGGCGCATGATGAGCGTGATTGGGAGTTTGCAAAGAAATTTAGTCTTCGAATTATTCCCGTCGTGATGCCGCCAATTGGCTGGTTAAAAGAACATCAACCAGATGAGTGGCGCGAACTCCATGCCAAAGAGAGCGATTCTTCAACTGAAGAATCGTTATGGAATGGATATTTCAAGCTGGGTAACACTTTCAAGGCAGCATATACCGAAACCGGTTCAGCTATTCGATCAAAGAATGATGAAGTCTCTCTGAACACTCTCCCCACCCTCGAAGCCAAAGCGAAAATCTCTGCCTGGCTGGAAGAAAAAGGTCTCGGCAAAAAGACCATCAATTACAAATTGCGCGACTGGCTGTTCAGCCGTCAACGTTATTGGGGCGAGCCGTTTCCCATCATCTGGAAAAAGGATGCCGCCGGAAACCTCTATCATGAAGCCTTGCCCGAAAGCGCGCTTCCGTTGCTGCCGCCTACGTTGGAAGATTACAAACCCACCACCGGTGGCGAGCCCCCGCTTGCCCGTGCCAAAGATTGGTTAAATCTCCCGGATGGTTCCGTCCGCGAAACCAACACCATGCCCCAATGGGCCGGCTCGTGCTGGTATTATCTGCGCTACACTGACGCCAAAAATTCCACCGCGTTTGTCGGCAAGGATGCAGACAATTATTGGATGGCGTCGAATGGCAAGGCGGCCGGCGTGGACCTCTACGTCGGCGGCACCGAGCACGCCGTGTTGCATCTGCTCTACGCGCGTTTCTGGCACAAGGTCTTGTTTGACCTCGGCTATGTCACGACGCCGGAACCGTTTTACAAGCTCGTCAACCAGGGCCTCATCCTTGGCGAAGACGGCCAGAAGATGTCCAAATCCCGCGGTAATGTGGTGAACCCCGACGACGTGCTCGTGGAATACGGCGCGGATGCCTTCCGCCTGTACGAAATGTTCATGGGCCCGTTGCAGGACACCAAGCCGTGGAACACCAAGGGCGTCGAGGGCGTGTATCGTTTCCTCGGCCGCGCCTGGCGTTTGTTCGTGGATGAAAAATCCGAGACCGCCTATGAACAGGCGGAAGCGCTGGCCGGAAGTTTTACCGCAGAGAACGCAGAGAAACACAAAGAACTGCTCGACCTGATCTTGCTGGATGGCGGCATCACGGACATGGATGCCACGCCGGCGCAACTCAAGACGCTGCACGCCTGCATCAAGAAGGTCACCGAAGATTTGGACGGCATGCGCTTCAACACGGCCATCTCCGCGATGATGGTGTTCATCAACGAGGCGATGACGTGGCAGACCAAGCCGTTGTCCGTGATGAAAACCTTCCTGCAACTTTTGGCACCGTTCGCCCCGCATATCGCGGAGGAACTCTGGGCCCGGCTGCATTCAACCTTCGGCCTGCAAGCCACATCTTTGGCCTACGCGCCGTGGCCCAAGTACGACCCCGCCCTGCTCGTGGAATCGGAGATCGAGATGCCGGTACAGGTGAACGGCAAGTTCCGCGACACCATCAAGGTGGCCGTGGACGCCGATAATGCGACCATTGAGGCCGCCGCGAAGGCCTCGGAAAAAGTCCAAGTCTTCACTACTGGCAAAGCCATCAAGAAAGTCATCATTGTGCCCAAACGCATGGTGAACCTGATTGTGGGTTGAGATTAGGCAAAACGCATGGCCGGCTCCATACCAGACAATCGCCGCATCATCAAAAAGGCGATTGTGCTGCTGGCCGGATTGGTGCTGTTAGGGGTGCTGGCTTCACTGCCGCCGGTCCGCCACTTTATCCTGGATAACCAGCCGCGTCTCAAACAGTTCATCCACGGATGCGGTCCGTGGGCGCCGGTCGTGTTCACGATGGGTGTGGCGGTTCTGGTGGGGATCGGCTTTCCCCGGCTGGCCTGTCATTTTCTCGGCGGGGTGCTGTTCGCTTTTTGGGGAGGATTATTATGGAGTTCCCTCGGAGCATTATTGGGCAGCAGTTTTATCTTCTTTGCCGTGCGCCAATTGGGGCTGCGGGAGGTGGTGCTGCGCAAACATCCTGCCTGGCAAAAACTGACCGCCAAACTTAAACATAACACCGCTCCCGCCGTCATTCTTTTCCGCCAGCTGCCGCTGCCGGGCATGGTCACGAACATCGTGCTGGGCCTTTCCCCGATTCGCCGTCGTGAATTTTTCCTGGGCACCTGCATCGGCTTGCTGCCCGAAGCCGTGCCCATGGTTCTGATCGGCTCCGGCTTGCGCAAAGAAGCCTTGGGGCAAACCGTGCTCTATCTTTTCGCCTCGGTGGCGTTATTCATTGCCATCTGGATCGCGTGGGGTGCCTATGCCCGCCGGGCCACTGCCAGCGAGGATGCGAATTGAGTCCGTCAACCACGCCCATTAATTTTTGCCTGTAGCAGCCGACGTAAGGAGGCTCAAACTGATGAAATGGATGCCGGTTTCCCGTCCCGTAGGGACGAACTGACAATAGCCCGGCGTTTCAACGCCGGGTGGCGGCAACACAGGAATGGAGTCCCGTAGGGACGGCTGAATTTCGGCGCACGTTCAATCGTCCCTCCGGGACAAAACGCCGATAAATCCCGCGCTAGATAAGTCAGAGCCGACTCACGTCGGCTGCTACGAGTTATTTTACCTTTCCCCGCCGGCCAAAATCGTCTGGAAATGTGGTGGCTGTTCCTCGGCGGCCACGATGCTGATCTCGATCTTCTTGAAACCCGCCTCCTCCAGCCAGCGGTGCAGGTCGCTTTCCGCGAAACCCAGCCAGCGGTCACCGTAAAGCTCCCGCGCCTTCTCAAAGTTATGCTTGAGCAGGTCGAGGATCAAAATCTGCCCGTGCGGTTTCAACAGCTTGCCCGCGCTGGCCAACGCCGCCGCCGGGTCTTCCGCATGATGCAACGCCTGGCTCAACACCACGAGATCCACGCTGCCGGGCTCAATCGGCGGGTTTTGCAGGTTGCCGAGGCGGAACTCCAGGTTCTTCAACCCGTTCTTTTTCGCCTTGGCCGCGCCAAACGCCACGATCTTTTCCGAGTTGTCCACGGCGATGACCTTCTTGGCGCGCCGGGCGAGCAGTTCGCTCAACAGTCCTTCACCGGCGCCCAAGTCAGCGACGACGAGCGGCGGCAAGATGCGCAGCAACAGATGCCCGAAGGCCTGCCACGAACGGCCCGGGCCGTACACGCGGTCAAAGCGACCAGCCACCTGGTTGAAATAGACCTGCGCCTGCTCCTTGCGGCGTGCCAGCACGCGCTTGAGGTTGATCTGGTCGTGCGAATGCTCGGCCAGTTCATGCGCGCCGCGGATGGCGAGCTGGATGAATTCGCCCGCGACGGCATCGGCCTCCGGGTTCAGCTTGTAAAACGTCCGCTTGCCTTCGCGCCGCGAGCTGACCATCTCGCAATCCGCCAGCAGGCCGAGGTGCGTGGAGATGCGCGACTGCCCGAGCCGGGTGACCTCCTGCAACTCGTTCACGGACAGTTCATCGCGCTCCAGCAGCGCCACGATGCGCAGCCGCGTCGGGTCGGAGAGCGCCCGGAGTGATTTCAAGGTTGAGGACATAAAGATTTACAGAAGGTAACAAAGGGAACAAAGAGAAGACAAAAGGAGCGCTTTTGATGACTTCATTTTCTTGGTTTGCTTCTGTGGAAAAAATTTCATTGGTTTGCTCCCGGAAGAATCATCCGGCTGATGCCATCTGTCAGTTTTAATTCATGAAAGTTTAGAATCAGCCCGACTGGAATGTTGAGCAGCTTCATGTAACTCAAAAGTTGCGCCTTGTGCACCGGCAACACTTCTTGAACTGATTTAAGTTCCAGCAACAGACAATCTTCCGCCAGAACATCAAAACGCAAAGGCTCCTCGAATGTCATGCCTTTGTATTCTATTTTGACGAGACGCTGGTTCACGCAGGCGATGTTTCGAAGGGCCAATTCACGCATCAGGCACTTTTCGTAGATGCTTTCGATCAAACCGGCGCCTTTGAGCCGATGCACCTCAATGGCCGCGCCAATGGCCTCACGGCTTAACTCGTCCGCCTTTTTGAATAACGGGTGCATTTGGTCTGTCTCTTCGTTTTCTTTGTTCGCTTCTGTAGATAATGTTTGACGCCGTACAAAAGTTTTATATCATCTTATCTTGATACGTCAATATGTTGTTGACGTGACGAACAACTAAATATGAGCAACCGTTACATCTTTTCATCCGAGTCCGTCGGCGAAGGCCATCCGGACAAGGTCGCCGATACCATTTCCGATGCCGTGCTGGACGCCTGTTTGTCCCAGGACAAAATGAGCCGCGTTGCCTGCGAGACCTATGTGAAATCCAACATCGCCATCATCGGCGGTGAGATCACCACGAAGGCCAAGCTGGACTTTGTCAAGATCGCCCGCGACGCCATCCGCGAGATCGGTTACGTCAATGATGACGATGTGTTTCATGCGGACAAGGTTTTCGTCAATGTCATCGTCACCCAGCAGTCCCCTGACATCGCCCAGGGCGTGGACGCCCGCAAGGCCAAGGGCAAAAAGACCGCCAAGCAGGGCGCCGGTGACCAGGGTTTGATGTTCGGTTATGCCTGCAACGAAACCCGCGAGCTCATGCCCGCGCCGATCATGTTCGCACACCGCCTCGGCCGCGAGCTCACGCGCATCCGCAAGGCGGGCGGCGCGGCGTGGTTGCGCCCGGACGCCAAGTCGCAGGTCTCTGTCGTTTACGAGAACGACAAGCCGGTGGCCATCTCCAACGTCGTCATCTCCACGCAGCACGCGGCGGATGTGGCGCACTCGGAGATCGAAAAATTCTGCATCGAGAAGATCATCAAGAAGGTTCTCCCGGCCCGGTTGCTCAACAACAAGACGGAATTTCTCATCAATCCGACCGGCCGTTTCGTCGTCGGCGGACCGCAGGGCGACACCGGTTTGACCGGCCGCAAGATCATCGTCGACACTTACGGCGGCATGGGCCGTCACGGCGGCGGCGCCTTCTCCGGCAAGGATCCGACAAAGGTCGACCGCAGCGCCGCCTACATGGGCCGCTGGGTCGCCAAGAACATCGTCGCGGCCGGCCTCGCCACGCGTTGCGAACTGCAGTTCGCCTACGCCATCGGCCATCCTGACCCGGTCAGCGTGCATGTCGAGACCTTCGGCACCAACACCGTTTCCGACGCCAAGATCATCCGCGCGGTCAACCGCGTGTTCAGCTTCCAACCGTCGGACATCATCGACCAGCTCAACCTGCGCCGCCCGATTTACAGCAAAACGACCAATTATGGTCACTTCGGCAAAAGCGACAAGGCGCTCACGTGGGAAGCGACCGACAAGGTTGCCGCGTTGAAAAAAGCCCTCTAACCAATCATCCAACGAAGGGTTGGGGCCGAATGCTCCAACCCTTCAATTTTTCTAAAATTATGCCGAAAGCCAAAAAATCCGCCGCCGCCGCCGTGCTCGCCGAAGTGAGCGCCGCCCTGCCCAACCTCGCCAAGTTCGCCGCGCAAACGCCGGCGGGCAAAGATTACATCGTCCGTGATTTCGCGCTCGCCGAATGGGGCCGCAAAGAAATCGCCGTGGCCGAACACGAAATGCCCGGCCTGATGTCGGTGCGCAA
>Ga0210392_10002013_pt1 | contig 10471 bp, 9 predicted proteins | sample IncBWC30OmetaG_FD_161057 | JGI IMG/M metagenome (GOLD analysis project Ga0210392, IMG submission 161057) | Forest soil microbial communities from Barre Woods Harvard Forest LTER site, Petersham, Massachusetts, United States - Inc-BW-C-30-O ...
CGCCGTCGGTGTCACCGGAGTCATCGAGCGGAGGCTCGCCAGTGGGCTGCGCTTCTGCCGTTGCGCTCGAAGCTTTCGCGTTGGGCGCTTCCGCCGAGCTCGCGTCAACGGCGGCGCGTGCCGGAACGACCCGCGGCGCACAGCCAAGGCACAGCGAGAGCGCGGCCACGACGGCCGCCGCGGGCCGGGCCTTCACTTGCTCGAGCGATACCATTCGTAGGTAGGGCGCAGGCCTTCGGCGAGCGGCAGGGTTTGACCGAGCGTGCGCTGGAAGCGAGCTGCGTCGAGCACCGAGCGCTCGATGTCGCCGGCGCGCGGTGGACCGAAGACGGTGCGCAGCGGCACGCCACAAATGCGGGCAATTTGCGTCGCGAGCTCCTGAGTCGTGACCGGCACACCCGTGCCGACGTTCGTCACGCGATCCGGGAGACGGCCAGAAAGCGCGGCGAGGTTCGCGCGCGCGACGTCTGCCACGTACACGTAGTCGCGCACGCAGCCCGAGTCTCCCTCGGTGCGTAATGCGTTGATCCGCAAGGTCTCGCCGAGCAGCGTTCGGTCGAGGAAAATCGCCACCACGCCGGCTTCACCGTGGGGATCTTGGCGAGGCCCGTAAACATTTCCGTAGCGCAGCACCGCGCTGTCGAGCTGGTGGTGCGTGCGGTACACGTCGAGCAGTTGCTCGAAGGCGAGCTTGCTGATCGCGTATGGGCTGATGGGCGCGGGGCGAGTGTCCTCGTTCGCGCGCTTTCCCTCCGGCACCTCGCCGTAGATCGCTCCGCCTGTGCTGGCGAAGACGACTTTTTTGACCTTCAGCGCTACGCACGCATCGAGCAGGTTGAGGCCGCCCATGACGTTGATCTCCGTATCCAGGTACGGCTCGCGAACGCTGACGGCGACGCTGGCTTGCGCCGCTTGGTGGCTCACTAGCTCGGGTTTGAATTCCGTGAGCGTCTCGAGCACTGCAGCGCGGTTCCTCAGATCCACCTCGAACAGGGGCACATTGGCGGGGATGTTGGAGCGCTTGCCCGAGCTCAGGTTGTCGAGCACGGCCACCGTGTGCCCCTCGGCCAACGCACTCTCGACGACATGGCTACCGATGAAGCCGGCTCCGCCGGTGATCAGGACTCGCATGCGCTCCTCATATAGCGGAGAAGCCGGCCCCCGCAAGCGGGGGTGCTACGGGAGACCCGGAACCGCTTCGCTGCAGCAGCGAAAGCCGATCTCTGGGCTGCGTGTAGAGCGAGCTTTCATCGCCATCTTGGGCGAGCCGTGGACGTTCGAGTTGCATTGCAGCGAGGGCGCTGCCCCGACACTCACGTTGGTGTCGAGGTAGCTGCCGCCACGATCGAGACATAGATCCGCCGCGCCTGCGTTGCCGCTGCACGAGTCCTCCCACTCGGCCACGTTGCCACTCATGTCGTAGAGCCCGTCGTAGCCGCCGACACACGATGTGAACGGCGTGGCGAACGGATGAACGGCAGTGGCGTTATCGAGGCCAGCACATTTGTTGCCGTTGTAGCTGTTGCCGTACGGGAAGTCGAAGTCGCCAGCGTGTGAGCAGGCACGATACCAAGCGCTCTTTGTCGGATCGGCGAAGTCAGCGGGCGTGTTGCTCCCGCCTCCGAGCTTGCCGCACAAGTGCTTACCGTCCCATTTGCAAAACGCGGCGGCATCGCACCAGTCGACGCAGGCGATGGGCAAGTCGGGAGAGCTCACCGGATCGTACTGATCGCACGGCCCGGCAATGTCGGGCGCATAGTCGTTGTTGAATGCGCAGGCCGCGATCTGTCCTGCCGTGTTGGCTTGCGCGTCGACAAACGCCTTGTAGTCGGCGTTTCTGACCTCGGCATGGTCGATACAATAGAAGCCTCCACCCACCAGCGGCACCTCCTGCGACGCGCGGTTGGTCGTGCCCGCGGGGCACTGCATGACGCCACCGGACCCGCCGGCGCCTGCCTTGCCCGCGCCACCGTTCGGTGCGTCGCCTGCGCCCGCACTGCTCGCGCCACCGTTCGGTGCGTCGCCTGCGCCCGCACTGCTCGCGCCGCCGTTCGGTGCGCCACTGCTGGCGTTGCCATCACCGCCGTTTGGTGCGGCGCCCACCTCTCCTGTACCGCCGTTGGCCGGTGCTCCCGCGTCACTGCCGTTCAAGATCGTCATGCCGGCCGCGCCGCCAGGATTCTGGTTCGTGCGACCGCCGAGTGCGGAGGCTCCCGCGTCACCCCCGTTGTTGCCCAGCTGATAGCCGTCGAACGACACGAAACACCCGCCGATCGTCGCTGTCGCGATCAACGCTAAGACAGCCACTGCGGCGGGTGCAACAGAGCGAGCGCGTGAATTAGAACCGGGCGTCGTCACAGCGCTCTCAATCTACACGACCTGATGTCCCGGTAAGCGAACTAGTCGACGCGCTTCACTTCGGAGTCGGACCCTTGGGCGTCGGATCTTTGGGAGTCGGGCCCTTAGGCGTCGGATCCTTGGGCGTCGGGCCCTTGGGCTGCTTGTCTTCGAACTCCTTGGCCTTAATGATTTCGGCCTGAGCCCTAGTCAAAAGTTCGATGGCGGCCTTGCGGTGCCCTCCGAATTCTTTCTTCGGGTCAGGATTCTCCGCCGCCTTGAGCACGGCGGTGGCCTTGGTGATCAAGTCTGTGGCCTCATCGAACCTCGGGTCAGCTGCGTAGGCAGCGCCCGCGAAAAGGGCGCCGGCGAGGCCGAGCGCACCAGCAACAAACACCGCAGACCGCTGGATTGACGTATTTTGCATGGTCAGAACCTCCCTCTAAAAAAGGCGAGCGAATGATACCGAGCCTACGGTCCATGGCCGCATTTCTTCCCATCGGCGCGGTCCCCCATTACAGCTGCAGTTCACGGGCCATTCGGCCGACGCGCCATCGATCAGGTTGCCTATCAGATCGAAATGGATCTGCCGTGCGTAGCGTTGGGAATCTCACTAACCTGAGCGTACTAGTCTCTCGGTTTGGAAGTGCGTTCCGGATTTCTGCGGCCCCTCGAGTGAGGGCTGCAGAAATCCTCCAGCACGGCCATTCCATCCTCGATACTCCATCTGTCTTGACGTCCGACGACTCGGAACTCTGTTCCGAGTCGTCGGACTAGGCGTAGTCCGGAATGCCCCTCCGCGAAGACATCATCGAGCGTGCCAATGCGCGGCTCGGGACCGTGCTCAAGGGTAAGTGGCGTCTGGACGCGGTGATCGGCATCGGCGGCATGGCCAGCGTGTACGCGGCAACACATCGCAATCAAGCGCGCGTCGCGATCAAGCTGCTGCACGCAGAGGTTGCGCTGGACGCGGAGGTGACCGCGCGTTTCTTGCGTGAGGGCTACGTCGCCAACGCAGTGGGTCACCCGGGCACCGTGACCGTGCTCGACGACGACGTGAGCGAGGACAGAGCGCCATTTCTCGTGATGGAGCTGCTCATCGGGCAAACGCTCGACACGATGCTCGCGATGGAGCCGGATGGCCTGGCCGCACGTGAAGTGCTGCCGCTCCTCGATCAGCTGCTCGAGGTCCTGACCGCAGCGCACGAGAAAGGCATCGTGCATCGCGACCTCAAGCCCGAGAATCTGTTCCTGACCAGCGAAGGCCGCCTAAAAGTGCTCGACTTTGGTATCGCGCGTCTTCGCGAATTGTCCGTCCAGAGCGCGAGCGCCACCCAAGCCGGCTCAGTGCTCGGCACGCCAGCGTTCATGGCGCCCGAACAAGCGCTGGGTCGTTGGAACGAAGTCGACGGTCGGACCGACATCTGGGCAGTGGGCGCTACAGCGTTCACGCTCCTCAGTGGGCAACACGTGCACGAAGCTCAAACGCTGCAAGAGCAGCTCGTGCTCTCCGCGACTCGCCCGGCGCGAAGCGTCCGAGAAGTGGCGCCCAATGTGCCGGAGGAGCTGGCTCGCGTGGTGGACCAAGCGCTCGGCTTCTCTAGGCTCGAGCGTTTCGCCGACGCGCGCGCCATGCGCGGCGCGCTGCGCAGCGCGGCCGCTTCGGTGTTGGGCGAGCCATTCTCCCCGATTTCTCCGCGTATTCCGGACGCCGCGCGCGTCTCCGCGCATGAGGATTTCCACGGTGCAACGCTCGTCGCGCCGGTCGAGGTGACCTCGGCCATCACCGGGCGAGCTGAGACCGGGACCACGCCCACTGGCCAACCGGTAACGCGATCCACGGTCGTCAATGGGCGAGCACCGCGCGCCAAAGCGCCTCTGATCGCGCTTCTCGCAGGGCTCGGGCTGGTCGGGCTCGGCGTGGTGCTGTTTGCGGCCCGCCGTCAAGCCAACGCCGATCCGAGCGTACTGCCGACAGCAGTGCTGACGGCTTCCGGTGCAGCTCAGCCGCAAACCGCGAGCGCCGTGGTCGCGCTCCCCGCGGTTGCGCCCGTCTTGGATAGCGCGAGCACCGCTTCGACAGCGGTCACCGCGCCGCCCGCCGTCAATGCCAGAAAGCCGCCGCTGGTTGCCGCCTCGCACCCGGTCGCGCGCCCTGCGCCGGTGTTTGAAAAGCCGCCGCTGAAATCGCTAGTCGGCGGCGATAACCCCTTTGATCGCCGGCATTGAGTTGATGCTAAGGTCTTCGCTCATGCGCGCAAGGTTGGGCTTGGCAGGGCTAGTGCTCGTCTCCACGCTGCTCGCGAGCGCACACGCTCACGCTGAAGACGCGCGCGATCCCGCCGCCGCCGAGGAGCTATTTCGTCAGGGTCGTGCCGCCTCGCAGCAGAAAGACTTCACGACCGCCTGCGCCAAGTTCCGCGAGAGCAATCGTCTCGATCCGGCGGTCGGCACCGTGTTCAACATCGCCGACTGCGAGGAGAAGCTCGGGCGGCTGGCCACGTCTTGGACGTTGTTTCAAGAGGTCGTGCAGCGCCTACCGAGTGACGACGAACGTCGAGCCATCGCCAAAGAGCGGGCTCGCTCGCTCGAAGCGCGCGTGCCCACACTCACCATCCACCTGGCGCACAGCGATCGCACGGACGTCGTGGTTCGCCGCGACGGCGTCGTGCTCGGCGCCGCCAGCCTCGACACCGCGTTGCCGGTGGATCCCGGCGAGCACACCGTGATCGTCGAGGCCCCCGGTACGCAGAGCGCGCTGTTCACGAGCCAAGTCGGCGCAAGCGAGCACGCCTCGCTCGAAGTGAAGCTCGGTACCCTCTCGACCACCACCGAACCGCCCAAGGACACCGCATCGCGAACCAGCGCGCCAGCCGCTCAGCCGAGCCATACGGCCGCCTTCGTGGTCGGCGGGGTCGGCGTTGCCGGAGTGCTCACGGGCGTGGTCGCCGGTCTGATCGTGCTCAACAAGAAAAGTACGGTCAACTCCGAGTGCCCCGACAAAGTGTGCAGCCAAGCCGGGCTCGACGCCGCCCACTCGGGCAAGGCCTTCGGTGTCGTCACCACGATCGGGTTGGTCGCAGGCGCGCTCGGTCTCGGGACCGCCACATACTTGTTCTTGTCGGCTCCTGCCGGCGAAAGTCCGCGATCGAGCGCGTGCGTCCTGGGGATCCGCGCTAAATGGTAGCGGCGTGAGCCAAGAAACCCTCGGTCCCGATCCGCTTTCAGTATTCGAAGCCTGGTTTGCCGAAGCGCGCGCGCTCGATCCCCGCTTCGCTGACGCAATGACGCTCGCCACCGCCAGCGTCGACGGGCGGCCCTCGGCGCGCACCGTGCTCTACAAGGGCTTGAGCGAGGGTCGAGTCTGTTTCGTGACCAACTACAGCAGCAGTAAGGGCCAAGACCTCGCGCAGAATCCGCACGCCGCGCTGGTCTTTTTTTGGTCCAGCTTGAACCGTCAAGTGCGCTTCGAAGGCCGAGCCGAGCTCGCCTCTGCAGAGTGGTCGGACCGCTACTTCGCGGCACGCGCGCGCAGCAGTCAGCTCGGTGCTTGGGCATCTGCTCAGAGCCAAAGCATCGCGTCACGGGACGTGCTCGAGGCGCGTCTCAGAGAGACCGAGGCGCGCTTCGCAGGACAGCCAGTCCCTCGTCCGCCGTTCTGGGGCGGCTATCTGTTGGTCCCGGAGCGCATCGAATTTTGGCTCGGACAGGACGCGCGCCTGCACGATCGCTTCTCGTATCAGCGCGCTGAAGCCGGTTGGAGCGTGGCTCGGCTTTCTCCCTAGGCTCACGCTTCGGTCGAGCGCCGAGGCCGCAAACTGCGCTCGATCGCGCCTTGAAACTCGGGCGGAGGCGAGCAGAACACTGCCTGGTGTCCCGCGCCTTCCGAGAGCAAGCCGGTGGGCATTTCCGGACACTCGTTCTTCTTCAAGAACTCGCGCAAGTGCACCAAAAAATGCTGCGCCGTGCCTTCGGCGCGCGGTCCAAAGAAATCCCAGAAGTAGCTCTTCATTTCTCGAGACTAAGTCGCGAAGTACAGCACGCCGATCAGGATCAGCCAGACCATGCCCAGGTAGTCCCAATACTGCGTGCACAGCTTCACGCCTTCATGATTGGAGCTCGAGTACTCGCGGCGCTTGGCTTTGCCGAGCACGATATTCAGCGGCACGAAGCCGCCCACGACGTGCAGCGCGTGCAGACCGGTCAACATATAGAAGGTGAAGCCGTACAGGGTGCGGGCGTCGCTGGCGGTCGTCGCGCCGATCATCGAGCGCCAGTTCTGGACTTGCCCGACCACGAAGGCCACACCGAGCAGTAGGGCAATCAGCAACGCGCGTTGCGTCGCGTCGAAGCGGTTTTGACGCACGGCGGCGAGCGCCCGATGCATCGCGATGCTCAGACCCAGGAGTAGCACTGAGCTCGCCACCAACCCGAGCGGCAGGTTGGGCATGCTGGCCGTCTTCCAGATGTCGTTTTGAGCGCGCGTGATCAGGTAGCCGACCACGCTGGCGCCGAACAGCATCGAAAGCGTGCCGAACAGCACGAACATCGCCAGCTGCTTGGGCGAGACGCCCGTGACCCCGCCCGTGATCCGAGTCAGCTGTGGTTGGGGCTCAGACATATTTCGACACGGGCTCTTGCCGTAAAACGTTTCCGTTGCCGTGACAACGGTGGCCGCCCTGAATATGCTGCGGCCGTTGAAATTCCTCGGTTTGCTGGCGCGGCTCGTGAGCGCAGGCGTGCTCTCGGCCTGGTGCATGGTTGGCGCCGACGCCTGCATGCGCTCGGGCTGGCCCTACATCTCGATCTTGCACCACGTGGCGGCGGCGCTCGGGCTGTATGCAGCCGTCGGGGCGCTGCTCGGCTTGCTGACAGCGTGCTTGGTGTGGCTCGAGTGGCGCACGACTGGCCAGCGCGTGGCCGGGCGCGGGCGACGCGCGGCTCTGTTGCGTCCAGCGTTCTACGGTGTGGTCGGGGCTGTAGCGAGCATCAGCACCGCGCTAGCCACGTTCAGGGGCGAGCACATAGCGCGCACGCGCGCTGCAACCCTAGGCCCGATCTTGTTCGTGCTGTGTGCAGGCGCTGTCGCCGCCGTAGGCTCGGCATTGTTGATCCGAGCGCTCGAAGTGCTCCGCAGCTCGCCGCGGCGCCAGCCGTTTTGGCCCTTCGTGGCGCTGTTTTTGGGGCTTGGTTCGGCGCTCGTCTGGGTCGATTTGACTCAGTACGTCTCGCTATATCCGCGCCTGCATACGATCTTGGAGCTCGCTGCAGCGCTGATCCTGGGCGCGGCGTTCGCACTGAAGCTCGAGGCGCTCACGCAGCGCTTTCAGCGGGGCGAGACCATCGTGCGCTGGGCCTTCGCGCTCGCGAGCGCCTGGCTCGTGCTGTTCGTCGTCGTGCCCGGGATCCGAATTCGGGTCGACGACTGGCTGCGCCACGTTTGGCTGGAGGAGGCTTATGTCGGCCGCGTGCTGCGCCGAGAGCAGATCGCCGAAGCATTCTTCAAAGATCCGCTGCATTGGCGCGGCCTGTACATGTCGCGCGTGGAGCGGCTGCGCGAGCGCTTTCCGCTTGGAGCACCGAGAGGCGCTCCGGAGTGGCTGACTCCGCCGCCCGTCGCGCCCGAGCTTGCGGCGCAGATCGAAGCCTTGCGTGGCTCGAAGCGCGGCTACAACGTGATCGTGTACTACGTCGACACGCTGCGTAACGACGTCGCGCGAGATCCCAAGGTGATGCCCAATCTGGCGCGTTTTGCCGAGCGCTCGCTGGATTTTCGCAGCGCCTACGCAGCCGGCTCCGACACGCTGCGCTCGCTGCCCGCGCTCACTGGCGGCAATTATGACGTCTCGAGCACGCCGGACAACGACCTTTTGCGGGTCGCCAAGCGCGCCAATTACGACCGAGTGCTGGTGATCGCCAAATCAGCGCACGAGTTCATCGGCAAGCTTCGCCCGGATTTTCACTTCGATCGCGCGGTCGACGTCGCTGACTACCCGGCGGCGTTGCAGGTCTGGGGCTACGGTGCCCAGCAGACCACCGCCGGGCCAGTGGTGGACCGCGGACTAGAGTTTCTGAGCGCGCGCCGCCACACTGACAGACCATTTTTGCTCTGGTTGTTCAACTTCGACCAGCACAACTGGCACGAGCTGGATTCCCAGTACGTCGATCAGATGGCAGCGCAGCATCACATCGAGAAGGATCCGAACCAACTCGCTTGGCGCTATCAGGCCGTGGCGGCCGGCATTGACGCGGAGTTCGGTCGGCTATTGAGGGAGCTGGAGCGCCGCAAGCTGATGGACAACACGGTCGTGCTGTTCGTCTCCGATCATGGCGAATCACTCGGGCGCGACGGCTTTTGGGTGCATTCGGTTTTTTTGTGGGATCAGCTGATCCGTGTGCCACTGGTGATTCACGCGCCGGGGCTCGACGCGCGCCGCATCGAGGATCGCGTGTCGCTGATCGACGTCGCGCCCACGCTGTCCTGCTACATGCAAAGCGAAGCGTCGAGCGCCGGCTATCAAGGCGAAGATCTGTTGGGGTACTTGGTGCCCAACCACCCGCCGCGGCGGCTGCCGCTGCTGCTGACCGCGGCCTCCAAAGACGTGCTGGTGCGCGTCGGCATCGTCGATCCCGTGCGCAACTGGAAGGTCGTGCTGTCGCTCGAGGCGGCGCTACCTGAGCTGTACAATCTGAGCTCACTCGAGCCGGACGCGGCCAACTTGGCCGAGGCACACCCTGGCACGACACTCGAGCTGCTGCGCACTTTGTATCATTCACCGGTCTTTCCACGCTCGGCAGAAGACTTCGACGTTCGCGACACCAAGCAGCAAAAAGCTCAATACGCGGCTGAGCCGCGCTGAGCTCTCAGCTCGGAGCGAGCCGAAGCAAGGCGAGCGCGGCCTCTTCGCGCACGAATTCGTCCGGGTCGTGATCGCGCGCGCAACGGAGGGATTGCAGGCCGTGCTCACGCGCTGGCGCGCCGATCTCGCCGAGCGCCCAAGCGGCGTGACCGCGCACTAACGCGCTCGTGTGCGCTGACACCGCGCGGGCCAGGGGGATCACTGCACGCAGATCCTTGCTGTTGCCGAGCGCCACTGCTGCGTTGCGCGCGAGCTGAGCGCGGTGAGTGCGCCGCAGCGCCGTACCTTTGACGAGTTGCCTATAGCGCGCCGAGCCCAACTCCAAGAGGCCGATCAGGTCGGGGGCGGCCAAGCTCGGTCGCGCGGCGAGCTCCGGCGCCGACGGCTTGCCCTCGGCGCTGGCATTGAACGGGCACACGTCTTGGCAAACGTCGCAGCCGAACACACGCAGGCCGATCAGCGCTCTGAGCTCGCGCGGGATCGGCCCGTTCAGCTCAATCGTCAGGTACGAGATGCAGCGCCGCGCGTCGATCACGTGAGCGTCGACGATGGCGCCAGTGGGACACGCGTCGAGGCACAGCCGGCACGAGCCGCAACGCGGGGCGATCGGCGCGTCTGCGCTGATCTCTGCGTCGACCAAGAGCTCGCCCAGCATCACGTAGCTGCCCACGCCGGGGATGATCGTCATCGTCGATTTCGAGGCGAAACCGAGCCCGGCGCGCTCTGCAGCCGCCCGCTCCAAGAGCGGCGCGGTGTCCACGCAGTGTCGCGCCAAGACAGGGCGGCCGAGCAAATTGGCGACTGCGTCGGCGAGCCGGCGCAGCTTCTTGCGCATCACGTCGTGGTAGTCCTCGCCGCGCGCATAGCGGGCCACGATGCCCGTCAAAGGCGCGCCATGCTCGGCGCCCCGCAGCGGCACCAGTCCTGGCGTCGCGGGGTAGGCGAGCGCGACGGCGATCAGCGTCTTGGCTTCGGACAGCAAGTGCCGCGGGTCATGACGTTCGCCGACGAGGTAGTCCATTTCGGCGTGGCGCCCTTCGCGCAACCAAGCCGACAGGCGCTCGGCCCCGAGCTCGAGCGGATCGATGGCGGCGAATCCGACGCGCACGAAGCCCAAGTCTTGGCCTGCCGCCCGGACACGGGTCGCTAACTCGCTGGCCGACAACGGCTCACTCGGCGCACCGATTGCCGGTCGGTGAACGCGCGCGCCGTCCGAGCCATGGGCTTCGCTGAGGGGTTGAGACACGGGTTCTGTCGGCACTTTGCTGGATTGG
>Ga0210392_10002016_pt1 | contig 10464 bp, 29 predicted proteins | sample IncBWC30OmetaG_FD_161057 | JGI IMG/M metagenome (GOLD analysis project Ga0210392, IMG submission 161057) | Forest soil microbial communities from Barre Woods Harvard Forest LTER site, Petersham, Massachusetts, United States - Inc-BW-C-30-O ...
GTGACAATGCGACAGATACGAACCAGCTCAGGTCAGCAATTTCTTCAGCACAACTTTGAAGATCCTGAGTATGGTTGGCAAGATTTGGATGAGGAGCATCCACTTGCAAACTTCTCTGATGGAGTCACTACCATTTTCTGTAGCTCACTGGCTTTCATTCAGTTGCGAGAGAAGCCAGAAGAGGTTTAAGTAGTCAGCTTGGTCAGGGGTATTGTCGTAGCCAATTGAGGCATATCGAAAAGTCCCCTGGTCTTGCTGGCCACTTATAGGAGGAGAAGAAAATGAATAACTGGGAAATGTTCGGTGTTGTTCTTGGTGCGCTTGTCTGGGCTATCGGAGCATTCACCACAATGGCCGATCTGCTGGAGAATGGTCTGAGTCTTAGGGATTACCGAAAGAAGTATGGTAAGGATCTGGGTCTTCTGATTTGTACCTGGTACCGAAGTCTTGCTATTGTTATCTGGCCTGTTATGGGTCTTGGTGGATTCTTTGTAGGGATTGTGCGCGATACTATCAAGCTGTTCTTCGGAAAGCCCACGGAAGACACCAAGGTTTCTGAGTAGCTTGCTCTCTCCTCTCTTTTGAGAGGGGTTAGCTGGACACTCAGAGAGGAAAAGAAATGCTGGTTCACGAGTTGATTTCTCTTCTGGAGAAGGAAGACCCAAACAAAAAAGTTCGCATTCAGGTAGAGAACTTCTGCGGTATTGGCGGGTGTGATTGTACTTCTGGTACCTATGACTATCTAGATGTGAATGTGGACACTGAGGAACACGACTTTATTGTTATTTCATAAGGAGAATATGGCTACTGTAAAGGATAGCCAGAGACAAGAGAACCGTCTGGCTAAAGAGCTGGACGGTTCTGTCAATTCTGGCTCAGGAAATGGTTGGATTAGGAAGAGTGATGTACGAACAGAGGAGGAACTATTTGAATTGAAGATAACCTCTGCTAAATCGTACGCATTAAAGGATGCGGAACTGCAAAAGAATTCCGATCAGGCTCTTATGGATGGACGAATTCCGATCTTTATGGTAGAGTTCAAGACTACTGGTAATTCCTGGGTAATCATGTCCAAGGATGACTATCTTGAACTTAGAGAAAAGGTTGGTTTTAGTGGTAATGAAACTCCGTAGCGTTGCACCACAGTGGTTCAGCGATGACCCTAATAAGCAGGCCAAATGTGTATCGTTTCCGGCAACAAGGGAATACGATCCTTGGTATGGAGATTCGGACTCAGAGGATGAACCGGATTACAGTGAGACTGAAGATGCTAAGAATATTTGCACAGGCATATATGACGGAAAGCCTTGTCCTTTACTAGAAAGCTGCTTGGAGTTTGCTATGACAAACAATGAGCGTTATGGAATATGGGGCGGACTTGACCCGGATCAACGTGCCAAATTGAGAAAGGAACGAAAGATTGCCAAAAGTAACGAGTAGTGGTTGGGGTCCTAAGCTGACAGGACGAATGGCCAACTATGCGAATGCGGCAAAGGATACTATTCTCCTTGGAACTATTCAACAGCATATGCTGAAGGAGCATTCCCGTCCTTCCACACGACGACAGGACATCATACACCCATCTGAGATGGCCAAGACAGGCTGGTGTCCAAAAGCTACCTACCTCAGGATTAAGGCCGCGAGAGAGGCAGACAACCCCTATCTGAAGGCACCTGAGAGTATCGGTGTCCAGCTCCTGAATATCTTTGATGAAGGCCACTACATTCATGCCAAGTGGCAGTCCCGACTAGAGGCTATGGGGGATCTCTGGGGCAATTGGGAGTGCATGGAATGTGAGTATGTCCTCAAGAACAGTTTCTACTATGATGAGCGTTGTCCCTCATGCAAGAGCCATGTAGGCTATACATATGCCGAGGTTCCATTGCGGGCAGAACAGTATCTTATTTCTGGTCACGCTGATGGTGCTGTTCCACGTCTTGATGCTCTTATCGAGATAAAGAGTGTTGGTGTTGGTACAGCTAGAATAGAGGCACCTGACATCTATGCTGCCAATTCAGAAGGACAGAAGATAGACCTTCAAGGGCTTTGGAAGGACATCAAGGAACCTTTTCCTTCTCATGTCCGTCAGGGTCAGTTGTATTTGCGACTCTGCGATATCATGGGTCTTCCCTATGACAAGATTATCTTTCTGTATGAGTCGAAGTTCAATCAGGGAGCAAAGGAATTCGTAGTAAAGTTCGATCCTAATTACTGCGATGACTTGTTGACACAATGCTATTTCATCGTAGGAGCACTTAATAACACTATGAGTGCCCCAGAATGCCCTACTGGTTCTAGTTGTAAAGATTGTGAGAGTTATGGCGCAGAGAAGTCCAGTGCAGAGCGGTTGGGAAGCACCACAACAGAAATTAAGTCTAGCGGGACTGAGAGCACCTCAGAGACCCTCGGAAGGCCAGCCAGAACTTCCGGCAGGATTATCCGACCTTCCTGACAGAGAGTTGATGGAACTGCTCAGTGAGTTTACTAGCTGGGCAGGATATGCAGGATACAAGGTTGCTGAATCCACTATTGCAGTAAGAAAGGCAACCAGAGTATTACAGCGTGTTTCAGATAAGTACACTGTTCTGCGCAAGGCAAAGACTGTTGCTGAGACAAAAGCACTAGTAGCACAAGAGCCTGAATACATTGCAGCAGAGGATTTTCTGGACGAAGTGGAAAACTTCGATATTCAGGTAAAGTCGATCTATACCCACTTGGAATCCTGTGGGAAGGCAGTATCTCGTGAGTTGACACGTCGTACCTCTCGTAGTAGCCTTGAGGGACGGAACGACAAGTACAACACATAGGAGAAGTAGTGTACAAGATTGGTCAGCGTTACCGTCATACAGCAATCAAGAATTCTGTCTACATTGTGGATGCTGTTGACGAGAAGAATGAAGTAGTATATCTTAGGGATTCAATGGTTGCAGGAGGCAGACCTATAACTGTTTCCTTCTCCGATATGAAGCGCCTGTACAAGAAGACTCGATAAGGAGCATAATGAAGGTAACGCTGATCGCATCTACCCAGATGCATGAAATTCCCAGTGACCTGTTCGATACCAAGTTCGGTATTCGTTTTAATGATCGTGACCAGTTCTGGCACGCCGAGGACGCTCCTAATGATGCAGATACTCTAGCGCACTTTTCTGGACGTGCTTGCTACCAGTCTTGGAATATGCCTAATCCTGAGACTCAGACAGATGACGACTATATCGCCAATATCATCAAGCAGGGACACTTCAGTGTTCTGGAGCATGCTTCCGCCACCTTCTATATTGAGGGTGTCAGTCGTAACATGACTCATGAGCTTGTGCGTCACCGCCATCTGAGCTACAGTGAACTGAGTCAGCGCTATGTGGATATGAGTACAGCAGAGAGTGTCATTCCACCAGCTATCAGGGAACTGCATGAGGCCAGTGGAACAACAGACGATCTTAAGGATGTTCTTCCGTATACCATTGATGACGCTTTTGGTTATGCTGAGCTGGTTGCGGCACTGACTACAGCGGGATATACGCGTAAGCAGGCAAGGGAAGCAGCAAGGTTCTACCTGCCTTCTGGTATGGAGACCAAGATTGTTGTAACTGGTAATATGCGTGCTTGGCGTGATATGCTCCACAAGCGCTACAGTGTCCATGCTGATGCTGAGATTCGTGAGTTTGCTACTGAGATTCTTAAGCAGCTTCGTGAGATTGCTCCTGCTAGTTTCCAAGACTTTCCTGAGGAGCCCTTTCAGTGATTGATGACAAGTTCGGAGGAATGCCCTCTCTCAAGTTATTCCATGAGACAGAACTTCCCGATAGTTTTGCTGCTGTAGAATCACCTGAATTTCGTAAGGATCTCTACCTTCTTGCCAAGTTCTACTATGAGGCAGGTTGGGGAGATTGTGCACATCAGATCGCAGTAGTCTCTGGAGAACTTCTTTATATCGATTTCCCGGAGGAAACTGATGACATCTGACAGGGTAATGGAAATTAGAATGGAAGCCCTACTGGACAGTCTTACTGAACACGGGTATTCTGAGAACCAGGCAGTGGATATAGTAAATACTGTTGCTGAATATACTGTCCATTTGTGGCAGGAAATCAATAAGGAGAAGGAAAATGAGCAAGCCGAACAGCAGTAGTCGAGTTGGACAGCCTGCGCCTGTCAAGGTCAAGCCCACTCGTCAGCGCGTCATGCTTCTTTCTGGTCCCAACCTCAAGAAGTCCTTCATCTGGCGTGACATTTAATGGACTTTCCCTCTAAGGAAGTTACTTACTTCAAGATTTGGTCCTCTGACTTTGAAGAATTCGTCAAGGATCGCTTTAGCACCACATATCGCTATGCTGAAACTATGGACTTTCCTTCCCAGGATACTTATTATGAGTACACTATTGGGAATGAATCTTGTGGTGACAGATACCGATGGGACGAAGAAGCCTGTATAGAGAAGGAATTTGATGAAGCAGCTTTTCTGATGGATATGTACAGTACTCCTCTGTCAGAAAAGCCTTCTCCTGATGATATTCTGGAATACCTGTACGTAATGGGTGAGATTCCTGCTGGTGAATATCTCTTTACGATTTGGTGGTAGAAAATGATGACTGTCGGAGAACTCATGGAAGTTCTCGCTGAGCTAGATCCGTATACTCCTGTTATCATCTCTCCTGATGCAGAAGGAAACAACATCCACTATGCATCAGGAGCAGGTATTCAACTAACCTATGACTATGATGAAGATGAACTTCAGACCATTTCTCCTTCTGACACAGAAGAGATTCAGGAGCTGAAGGACGAAGGTTATGAATTGAGTGTTGTTTTGGAGGTTTGGTAATGGCAGCTGAAATGCCTAAACGTTGTGAACAGCGTGGTTGTAGACATGCTCCTGTTGCCTATGTTTCTTGGGTAAAGAACGCAGACAAGACTAAGGGCAAGTGGCTTTGCCGAAAGCACGAAATGCGGGAAACACGAGCCATGAGAAACACAGAAACCAAGGATATGTACGATGAGTAGTATTGACAAAGAAGAGGTTCGCAAGGATCTTCATCAGCGTTACGGACGTGCTCCTACTGATGAAGAAATAGAGCTGGAAATCAACATTCGTATCATCGACGGTATGGGTGGAAAGATTATCCCTGGAAAGGGAAGACACAAGAAGGACAAGAAAAAGAATTGAAGATCCTAGTAACCGGATCTAGAGACTGGCCTGTATCTAAGATGCAGGTCATTTTCTATTATCTGGATAAATTCAGAGACGCAGGTTTAGAGGTTGAACTGCTACACGGAGAGTGCCCTCTAGGGGGCGTGGATGCCTACTGTGCGGCCTACGGGCATGGTGCTGGATGGAATGTACGTTCCTTCCCTCCTAAGCCCTCAAACGGGCGTACAGAGCTTGTCCCTAAGGATTACGCGATCAGGAACCAAGCCATGGTTGACGAGATGCCTGATGTAGTGCTAGCCTTCTTCTTACACGGAGCTGGTAACCGAGGTACACAGATGACGGTGGACATGGCCCGTAAAAAGAAGTTGTATGTAGAGGAGAAATGGGAATGAGTTCTGTAGAAGAGCGCATTGAGAATGCATTGATCAATTACCTGAACAAGGTTCATGGTCTCAATGCTGAATCCGCCGGTTTTGACGAGACTACTGAATCTGACCAGGATGGTGGATGTGATACTTGTGGGTATGGTCGTCAGGGAATGTACTTCACTATCTTTTACCGAGAGGAATTTGATAGTCGAAACAGTTATATGACCATTGATGGAGATCCCCTGGATTTCCTTCCTACCCTGTACCAGTATGACGAGAGCTGAGGAGAGATAGAAAGTGTCTTTGATTATTCGAGTTATTCCTAAGAAGTGTCCTTCTTGTGGAACCAAGGCGGGAAAGAGTACTCAGTGTCCTAACAATTCTTGTGGGAGGTTGCTGCGATGATGTGTCTTTGTGGAAACCATGCTGTTACTCGATGGTTTCCCTACTGTTCTAAGATTTGCCGTGATTTCTGGACTAAGGGGAATAAGTAATGGGCTGGAGTAGTGCTAATCCTATCTTTGACGAGACTATCAGTGTCGCTATTCGATTGGGTGTAACTGGTAATGTTCTTACGGAGATTGCTGAGAAGCTGATCTGGGAACTTCAGGATGGTGACTGGGATACAGAGGATGAATCAGTAGAACTGTTTATGGATCATCCTGAGATTATCCAGGCATTCCGAAATCGAGGAGTTCGAATTCCTTGCACATGTACTTGCTGCGAACATGAGCCTGCGGAGTACTGATGGCAAGAGTTTATGCACAAGAGTGGATTACCAACGGTAGAGTTCACAAATATTCCCTTCATCTGCACAACTCAGATATTCACGCATTCGGCAATCTGTACAACAGAAACCAGCCTGACATCAATAAGTTGAATCAGCACAAACGTGCTTGGCAGGTTACAGTTTCCGAGGAAGTCTACCAGTCTGTTGCAGATGCGGGATATGGAAAGATAATCAACGGGAGACCATAATGGCAACAGCATGGGTACAGGCGTGGGAAGAGTCGGAACGTGGTTGGGGAGTTCATAAGGACGGTTACAGTCTTCATGCTTCAAAGGCTGATATTCAGAAGTTCATCAATGACTACTGGGATGCTCAACCTGATGCTGTTCCCGATGTATACTCTCGACCTACAGGAATTCCTTTTCAATCTGCTATAGAGCCAGGATATGAGGATACTCTGGCACGATCCAAGAATGGGATTAGGGTTTATGACTGGACACCCAAATATGTCTGAAGAATCCGATAGGCTATTAGCAGAAGCACGTAAGGATTACAAGAATGCCAATGATCCTGAGAGAAAGCAATTGGCAAAACTAAAACTAGAAATGGCGAAGATCCGTAAGAATGATATCCCGTTCCCTCAAAAGTAAGACAGTGGAACCATTACAGCCCAAAGTCCTGTACATTGGCATTGACCAATCGTATTCAGGCTTTGGGCTTGTAGTGTTGGACGAGACAGGACACTGTCATCAAAAGACATTGAAGAAATACCCTCTGAACAAGTACAAGTCAGAGGCAGAAAGACTGGTAAAGATATATGATGATCTGGTTATGTTCTTTGCCATGCACCAATCTTCTGGTGCTGAGATAACTGTTGCTATGGAAGGATACGCATATGGAGCCCGACTCAATAGAGAGAAGCTTGGTGAACTGGGAGGAATCGTTAAGCTTACGGCACAATTGGTCTTATACTCGGAACCCATTGCCATACCACCTACGACTCTCAAACAATACGTCACTGGGTCAGGTAGAGCCAGTAAGGATGAGATGGTGGCAGCGGTACAGAAATGGGACCCAGATATAACTGACAACAATCTTGCAGACGCATACGGATTAGCCCATATGTTGTATTCTTCCTAATGATCGTAATACAGAGTCTGTCCTCTATAATAAGAGGGCAGGCTCTTTTTGCTTTGAGCTGTATAATCAATAGAAATACATATCGTAATAAAAACTTGGAGAAAAACATGGTAGAGAATAACGATGTTCTGCTTAAGGTGAAGTCAGCTTCATCTGCTGCTAATCTAGCTGCTGCTATTGCCAATAACGTGTACGACAACAAAGACATTACTCTGCGAGCTGTAGGAGCCGCAGCAGTAAACCAGTCCATGAAGGCTATTGCTATTGCGCAAAGCTATGTAGGTCCACGTGGAAGAGTCCTGTCCTGCCGACCTGGTTTCACCACTGTTATTATGGCTGACGGATTTGAGATCAGCGCACTTACCTTTAAGATTATTGTCGATTAATTAGGAGTTCCGCATGGCTGGAACAGACTACCGAAACGGCTCCGGTTACTCCTCCAGAACTGCGGAATTCGCTACTGGTATGGGTGTGACTGGCGCTTCTTCCTCATATAACATAAAGCAGAACTTTAACCCTACAACTTCTGCTCCATCTAGTGGCTATACCCCATCCTCTGTTCTTTCTCCTTTGGGAAGTATCAATGGACAGAGCCCTAGTACTTACACTGCAAATAGAAGCCTTGCTTACAACAGAGGCGCTTAGGAGAAATAATGAATACTGAACCAAGCACAGGGGCATTTCCAACAATGGGAACCTCTGCCGCAGAATTGAAGATGGTCGGAAGACCAGAACGTGGGAGAGAGCGTCCACGTGGAACAGGTGGCAAGGGTGGATCTGATATTCCTGGAACAGGGGACAAGAGTAACCGTAGAGCCTCCTTTGAGCGTATGGGAGCTTCTCTGCACCCAACAGCTACGCTGTATGAGCAGAATGCGGCTTGTGCAACTGAGGGACAGAAGCATGTTCTACAGATGCCTTCTCGTGGTTCCTGGACTGACAACTTCCGCGCAAAGGCAAAGTACGGGAGAACTCTTAGCTAATGGATAATCCCACTGATAGCCGTATTACTGGATACGCGGACAGGTTTGCGATATTCTTTGGATCACTGAAGTTCATTGGTGGGATGACTGTCTTCATCATAGGCTGGTTCCTATGGAATATCTTTGCTCCAAAGGGTCTGGAATTTGACAAGTATCCATTTATCTTTATGACTCTGCTTCTTTCCTTACAAGCTTCTTATGCGGCTCCTATTATTCTTTTCTCACAGAACAGACAAGCAGACCTTGACAGACAGAAGTTTGAACAGGATCTGGAAGCTGATATGAAGTCAGAGAGAATGCTGGAACTGATCATGGCCAAGCTGGAAATCTCCATGGAGGACTAAATGCCACAGAACCCTAATGTCGGCAACAATAACATGATGTACAATCCGCCAGTCGGGCAGCAGGGTTCTGTTACTCAGTATGGCGGAGGTGGTGGATATCCTATTTCAGGATTCCGCTCCATTCTTGATGCGAGAATAGCGGCAGCAACAGGTAAGACTCCTGAGGCTCAATATCCTGACGGATATATCGGTTCTGTTATTGACCGCAGACAGGACAAACTCCTTCAGACAGTCCGCAACAACGCCAGAAGCTACACCAGAGGGGTCCACAAGGGCTCTAGAATCGGCGCACAGGACTACTTCTGGCCAGATGACCTTACACCGTTTACAACGCTGGAGAAGCGCTTACAGGGCGATACGAAGAGATTCGCACAAGAGGGTAATCCTCTAGAACGTCTTGCTCACGGTGGAAAATTCATTACCAGTGAAAAGGCTGCTGAATTGGCAAGAGAATTGAATATCACACATGATCCTCAGATGAAGGTAGTATCTCCTGAATTGCGCCAGTTCCATGCAGCAGTAAACCTTCCTGGTTGGTCAAGTACAGGCTCAGGAAGAAGTGTGTAATGGAAAGACAGAATACTAATTACAATCCTGATAAGAGGGAACAGGATAATGAGACCATTTACAATTGGTCACGTCCTTTCCAGTCAATGCAGGAGCAACTGGTAAGTCAACAGCTTCTTGACAATGCTACAGCAGAAGCAGCGAATAGAAGACCTCCTATTCCCAATATAGGAAAAATACCTAACAGATTTGGGTACGACAGAACTCCTCCAGGAATATCTGACATCCTTGTAGTGGATGACTCCTTCTCAGCACAATTCGGAGACTTCTCTGGTACTGAGTCAGGTTTCCAGGGAACTTCTTGGCCCTCACTTCCTCAGACTTAATCGGAGAAATCATGGCAGAAAAGAAAGCTGCTGCAAAGACACCAGTGAAAAGAGCTGTAGCAGCAACAAGAAAGTCAACAGACAAGCGTGTTACAGGTACTGCTGCAAATCCAAGAAAGGTAGCAGCACCAAAGGCTTATAAGCCACCTGTGGTACCTAATGTAGTAAAGAAGACAGCCGGTCGACCTAAGAAGGCACAGTAATGGCATATCCACCACTAAGATCAATGAATGAGTCTCTGAAAAACGGTGCTACAGACGGAAAGTACAAGAAGATCCGTCCAGATACCGAAGCTTCACCTATGAATTCAGAGTCAACATACATCACAAGACAGTCTCTCAGCCTACCGTACTACGGTGTAGGAGAGGCTCGTATGATTGAGGTACCAGGCCAGAATTCATATGGTCCAAAGCCTGATGCACACCCTAACAAGTTCGAACGCCTTGAAGATTCAGGGGTGTTGGGGCAGACCTGGTAGTACATGTACCCCAGTAAGCTAGTTGACACAGCGTCTGAAGCACTGATAGTCTAGGGACCGTCGTTACAGAATCAAGACATTCTGTAGAGGCGGTCCCTATTGTCTACCGATCGGACTATCATGTCTGGCAAACTCATTAAGCGTGCGTTGTTACTTCTTGTTTCAGCCCTGCTGGCCATTATTCCTCTTGCAGGAGTAGCATCAGCAAGTACAACACCTCTAGAGGTTCGGGCAATGAACGTAGCCCACACTAAGGTTGGGGACTGGTACAGCTATGGAGCTGCCGGACCCTCCAGATTTGACTGCTCTGGTCTTGTGTACTATTCTTATCGCAATGTGGGAGACTACAAGGTTCCCCGTACCGCTCAAGCACAGTACAACTA
>Ga0210392_10002017_pt1 | contig 10464 bp, 5 predicted proteins | sample IncBWC30OmetaG_FD_161057 | JGI IMG/M metagenome (GOLD analysis project Ga0210392, IMG submission 161057) | Forest soil microbial communities from Barre Woods Harvard Forest LTER site, Petersham, Massachusetts, United States - Inc-BW-C-30-O ...
CGCGAGTTCTCCACGCCAGCAGTCCGGGCGCGGCGTTCTCATTTTTGAGTGGCAAGGGCGCGGACCCGACCGGCAGAAGTCGGATGTCTTTCGCACGTTATTACGGTCACGCCGCCTCCAGTCATAACTGGCTTGTCGCTTACTTCAGGGCCAGTCGGCGCAACCATTGCTATCACCGGAAGTAATTTCACGGCGGGCGGTACTCAGTCGCCTCAAGTGGTCTTTAATCCTCAGATCTTCGCAAGTCCGATAAGTTCGACGGACACATCGATTACCGTCGCGGTTCCAGCAGGTGCGGCGACCGGAGATCTTCTTGTCTCGGTGGGCGGCGGGAACAGCAACAGCGTTCTTTTCACGGTTACATCATCGAACCCCAGCATCAGCAGCTTGACACCCGCCGGAGGCGTGGTGGGCACGGGGGTAACAATTTCGGGAACAAACTTCGGCTCGTCGCAAGGCGCAAGCACGGTCACATTTAACGGGACAACGGGAACTCCTACCAGTTGGAGCGCGACGTCGATTAATGTGCCCGTCCCCACCGGCACCACGACCGGCAACGTGCTGGTGACCGTTGGCGGCGTGGCAAGTAATCCCTACGGTTTTGAGGTGGGAACTGCGGCACCCAAAATTACCAGCATTTCGCCGACTTCCGGTGCGGTGGCTACATCAGTGACAATCAACGGCACCAGCTTTGGTTCGACGCAGGGTGCAAACACCGTGAACTTTAACGGCGTGTCGGGTGTGCCGACTAGTTGGACCGCGACTCAAATTAAAGTGCCCGTGCCGACGGGTGCGACGACTGGAAATGTTGTGGTGACGGCGAGTGGGACTGTGAGCAACGGCGTCAGCTTCACTGTACCTGGGACAGCACCAAGCGTTACTAGTTTGTCGCCCGGTTCAGGAACGGTGGGAACTTCGGTAACGATCACTGGAACGAACTTCAATGCGACACAGGGAGCAAGCACGGTAACGTTCAACGGCATAGCAGCCACGGCCACGGGCTGGAGCCCGACATCGATTGTGGCGATGGTTCCTTCTGGCGCTACAACTGGCAACGTAGTGGTTACCGTCGGTGGCACCGCGAGCAGTGGATCTAGCTTCACTGTAGCGCCGAGCATGACGAGCCTGTCGCCCACGAGTGGAGCCGTGGGCACTACTGTAACGATTTCTGGAACAAGTTTCGGGCCGAGCCAGGGCACAAGCACCGTGACCTTCAACGGGACTGCGGCAATTCCAACAAGCTGGGGAGCCAGTTCAATCACCGTGCCTGTACCGTCCGCAGCGACGACGGGCAATGTGGTGGTCACGGTGGGAGGAGTGGCCAGCAACGGCCTGAACTTCACAGTGGTTCCGGCCCCAACGATCACCAGCCTAAACCCAACATCCGGGGGAGCAGGCGCATCAGTAACAATCACGGGAACGAACTTTGGCGCGACACAGGGTGCCAGCACGATAACGTTTAACGGTACGGCAGGAACGCCTACGACTTGGGGCGCGACGAGCATAGTAGTGCCGGTGCCGAGCGGGGCCACAACGGGGAACGTAGTGGTGACGGTTGGAGGAGTGGCAAGCGGTGGGTCAACCTTCACGGTGGCTACGCTTACATCTCTTTCACTGACGCCCGCAAAAGCATCCATCTCCGCAGGAAGCAGTCTGCAATTCATCCTTACAGGCATCTATTCCGACGGGAGCAATCGAAACGTAGGTTCTACGGCAACTTGGGTCTCTTCCGCGCCCAGTGTTGCGACGATCAGCAGCGCAGGGCTTGCAATGGCCGCGAGTGTGGGGCAGACAACGATCCAAGCATTGGTTGGTTCATTGAACGCGTCAGCAACTCTGGGGGTCGTCAGGCAGACGGTGACAGGGAGCTTGCCCACTGCGCTAGGCGGCAACACTCTGACGGTGTTGGAAGATACGACTGTATTAGTTGCTGGGGGATACGACAGCAATGGACAGAATCTAAACAGCGCAACGATCTACAACTTCACGAACGGATCGTTCGTTTCGACCGGAAATCTGAACGTGGCCCGTTCCATACACACCGCTACTCTTCTTAATAATGGTCGAGTGTTAGTAGTAGGGGGTACAGCGAGCGCAGGCGCTCTGGCTAGCGCGGAACTTTACGACCCATCCAGCGGCACATTTACTCCCACGGGAAGTCTGGGTACTGCTCGATCAGGTCACACCGCAACACTCCTGCCCTCTGGGATGGTCCTGATAACCGGGGGAGCCGACAACAACGGCAATCCTCTGGGTACGTCCGAACTGTACGATCCCGCGACAGGAACATTCAGATTGACCGGCAACCTCATGACGCCGCGTCACGCGCACACAGCAATGCTGCTGAACAGTGGAATGGTCTTGATTGCAGGCGGCGCCGATAGCAGTGGCAACGTCTTGCGGAGCGCGGAATTATACAATCCCGCGACGGCGGTCTTTGCGTCCACTGGCAGTATGGTTTTTCCGCGCGCCATTTTCACGGCCACACTGCTCAATGGCGGATTCGTGTTGATGACCGGGGGTGTCGATTCAACCCTCAATTCCCAAGCGAGCGCGGAACTCTACAATCCCACGGCGGGAACCTTTGCTGCCGTGGGAAAGCTGAATTCGCCTCCTAGCTTTTTTACGACGACGCTGCTAAATAACGGAACAGTGCTGGCGGCAGGGGGGCTGGACGCTTCTGGCAACGTACTAGGCAGCGCCGAATTGTACGATCCACTGACAGCAAGCTTCAGCCCGACGAGCGGTTTCGTCACACCGAGGTACACAGACACCGCGGTTTTGCTCAACAACGGAAACGTCCTGGCTGTCGGTGGGCTCGATAGCAACTTCGATCGGCTAGCCTCTGCAGAACTTTATCAGCCGAGTGCGCCGACACCAGCAGGTCTCGTTTCGATTGCGGTGAGCCCGCTCAGTCCAACAGTCGCAAACGGAGGTTTCCAGCCCTTCCTGGCGACCGGTACATTCACCGATAACAGCACACAAACACTCGCTTCCGTGACGTGGAGTTCGTCGAATAGTGCAGTTGCGACCATAAGCAACGACGCGACCAATCGCGGAGTTGCGAATGCAATTGGCGCGGGTAACGCGACCATCACTGCGTGCACTGGATCAGTCTGTGGTTCCTCAACGGTAACCGCTTCAGGTCCGTCATTGATTTCAATCACTTTGAATCCTCAAACGGTCACAATGCCCTTGGGGACGACCCAGCAATTCAGCGCGACCGGAACTTATTCAGACGGCAGCACTCAGGATCTCACCTCGACGGCAGCGTGGAGTTCTTCGTCGCCCGCGGCCACAGTCAGCAGCTCAGGTTTGGCAACCGGAGTTTCTCTGGGGACTAGCACTATCCAAGCAGCATTGGGCTCTATAAACAGTTCGACAAACATTACCGTTGGCGCTCCCGCTTTGGTTACGCTTGCCCTCAGCCCGTCCACGGCCACAATTGCGTTTGGAGCAACTCAACAATACCAAGTGATCGGCACTTATACCGATGGCAGTAGCAACAACCTAACGAATTCGGTGAGTTGGTTCGCCGTTCCTTCAGAGACTGCTTCGGTGAATGGTGCGGGGTTGGCACGTGGTCTTGGGCAAGGTACTGCCACGATTACCGCAGTCAATGAAGCACTTTTTGCCGTTGGTAGCCTCACGGTCCAAGCACCACTTGCGCCGAGCTTGGTATCAATGGTTGTGACTCCCGGACAAGCAAGTGTCCCAATAGGGAGCAACCAACAGTTCATCGCCACAGGTAACTATTCTGATGGCAGCACGCAGGATCTGACGACCACAGTGACATGGACATCTTCCAGTGCTGGGGTCTCGAACGTGAGCAGTACTGGCTTGGCAACTGCCACAAGCCAAGGGAGTAGTACGCTCACCGCCACCTCGGGGTCGGTCGCCGGGAGTGCGACTATTTCCGTCACGACAAACGCGCTGGCACTTAACACCAGCCGATATCAGCACAGCGCCACGCTGCTCAACGATGGTTCAGTGCTATTTGCGGGCGGAATGAACTGCGCTTCGGCAGGTTCCTGCACATACTTGAACAGCGCCGAAATGTACAACCCCAGTTCCGGAACTATCACTTCCACTGGAAGCTTGACGGTCGCCCGCTCCGCTCCAGCCGTTTTGCTTGGCAACGGCAAAGTGCTTATCGCGGGTGGCTACAACTGTGATGCGAATGGTAATTGCGCATCGCTAAACAGTGCTGAGATTTACGATCCCGGTTCCAGCGCTTTCAGCAGCGCCGGAAACATGACCACCGATCGCTATGGTCACACGATGACGCTGCTTGCCAACGGCAGGGTGTTGATTGCGGGTGGGGAAAGTTGCAGTTCCTCCACGTCCTGTAGTGCCCTAAATACTGCCGAGCTTTATGATCCGATCGCAGGGACTTTCACCCCGACCGGCTCGCTCAACTCAGCTCGCTTCAACGCTAGCGCCGCGGTTTTAAGCGCGGGGCAAGTGTTAATTGCTGGGGGCTTCAACGGCAGCACTTATCCCGCCACTGCTGAACTGTACGACCCTGTTGCGGGAACCTTCGGCGTGACGAGGAGCCTTAATATTCCACGCGCCAATGCTACTGCTAGCTGGCTTGAAAATAGCGGCGACATAGTTCTGATTGCGGGCGGGTCAACTTGCAGCTCACCTGGTTGCCCCACAGCTTCTGCGGAGTACTACCAAAACGGGTACTTCTACTCTCTGGGCCACATGACTGTCTCGCGACTCAATCAGACGGCCACGTTGCTGACGAACGGGCAGTTGTTCCTCGCGGGAGGGTTTGACTCGTGCGCTTCGTCGTGCGTTTCGGATGCGACCAGTGAACTATACAATCCACAAACATTTAGCTTCGCTCCCAGTCAGGCGTTGACGACCGGGCGGTCCGGCCATACCGCCACATTGCTTACCGATGGCAGTGTGCTTCTGGTTGGCGGCATCAATAATGGAGTCACGTTGGCTAGCACCGATTCCTATCAGCCATCGAACCTCACTCTGCCGCAGTTAGCCTCTATTACGATCACTCCCTCAAGCAGTCCCGTGGTGATCGGCTCAACGCTGTCACTAGTGGCGAAGGGCCACGACAGCTATGGCAATTCGCTAGGCTCGCTGCAGTCTGTCATCTGGAATTCGTCTTCGCCCTCGGTGGCCAGCGTCAGCAACGCCGCGGGAAGTGCGGGGATTGTCAGTGCGTTGAGCGCAGGTACGACCACGATAACAGTGTCTGTGGGAACAGTGAGTGCCACAGCTCAGATTACAGTGACCCCAGCCTTGGTTTCGATCACGGTGACCCCACTCAATCCTTCCATCGCTCTCAACTCAACACAGCCGCTCCAATTATCAGCGACTGGAAACTATTCGGACGGAAGCTCCAGCAATCTCACGCCATACGTGACCTGGACCAATTCGAACAGTTCGGTTGCCACGCTAATACCAAATTATCTCGGAGCCTCAGAGGTCGTGCTGATACCTGTCAGCGTCGGATTCGCGAACCTCACAGCAGCGTTTAGTGGCGCCAGCGGTTCCACCACAGTCAGCGTGCTTGCGCCCCCCACAGTAGTCACGCCCAACATCGTTAACGTATCCCCTGCTACTGGGTCAGCCGGTACACAGGTAACGATCACCGGCTCAGGTTTTGGTGGCGGCCAAGGGACCGGCACGGTCTGGCTGGGTACCACTCTCGGCAGTGTCGTAAGCTGGGGTGATAGTCAAGTGATTGCGACTGTGAATACGGGGTCGACCTCTGGTGCTGCAGAAATCCTGCAGGGAGGAGTCGCCTCAAACGCGGTCCCTTTCACCGTGAACATAGCTACGATTTCGGGCGTCACGCCGACAAGTGGCATCGCTGGAACACAGGTCACAATTACTGGTTCGGGTTTCGGTGCGGTGCAAGGAAATGGCACGGTCTGGCTGGGTAACGTACCCGGTGTAGTGCAAACTTGGAGCGACGGCCAGGTCGTGGCCAACGTCGCATCAGGCGCTGCATCGGGAAGGGCGCAAATCTTGCAGAGCGGAGTGTAGAGTAACTCCATCACATTCACGATAAACGTACCGCATATTGTAAGCATCACGCCCAATTCCGGGGCCGGCGGCACCCCCGTCACAATCAGCGGGAACGGCTTTGGATCCACACAGGGAGGTGGAGTGGTCTGGATTGGTGGCGCTCCTGGAGTGGTCTCAAGCTGGAGTGACACGCAGGTGATGGCAAGTGTAGCTTCTAGTGCGTTGACGGGCATCGTTAAGATCCAACAGAACGGAACCTGGAGCAATGCGGTCACCTTCACAGTTCCTTCCGGCGGCACTACGAACCCGGTGACGCTCGTTCCAAACGTTATCAATATGGTGGTGGGGGGCACGCAGCCTATTCAAGCCCTGAACGCAAGCAGCCAGTTAGTCACAGGTTTGACGTGGACATCAAGCGACACGTCTGTGGTCACACTTTCGACGGATGACCCGCCTATCATCACCGCAGTAGGGGTCGGCCAGGCGACGATTAAGGCGGGTAATGCATCTGCCGACGTAACAGTGGTCGCCAGCTCCAGTCTCACGGTGGGTTCGTTGCCAGTGGGCACTGTTATTTGCTCGAATCCGGGTGACGCTTCGGGTGTTGCGAGTATTATTCCCGCAGTTCCTAGCCCTACTGGCGTTGCTGACGTATTCGCCCTGCAAGCAGACGGGAACGTGCTCGCCATCACCAAGGATTGCTTGACTGCCTGGAGTGCCTTTGTGGGCACCGGCAACACTCTCCTCCCTGACTTTCAGGGAGGGCTAGTTGTAGCCAACGGGCAGTCTATCTATAAGCTCGATGGCATGACCGGCCAAGCATATCCGGCGTATACTTCACCGGCCAGTAACACACTTCAGAAGCCAGTAGTTCACACGGACGGTACCATTTTCACGGTGGACGGTGACAAAGTCGTCGGCATTGATCCCCAAGCAGGTCAGCCACGGGTCAGCGTTCAGATGGATGACTCGACTGGCACCTTCACCACCATCGATCCCGGACGCGGAGGCGTTGGTGCTTGTTACAGCAGCCCCTTCCCCCAGGACAGTGGATCTACTGGTTCGAATTCTTCCTCGCCTCCGACTGTTGGAAATCTGATTGTTGCTGGAGATGGCTACGCCTACGTGCCATATCTTTACCAAAATAGTTTTGGCGTAGGTGGGGTGAACATACCAGCCCCGGTGACGCAACTCTGTACCAGCTACTCCACAATCTTTACAACGGAGTATCTGAAATTGCTACGCGTGGGAACGAGCGGCGACTCTTATGCGTTCCCCCTCGGAGCGTGGAGTTACGCCTCCTCTTCCGGACCCGACGGTTTTAGCCAGTCTGAACCACTTCCCTCTATCGTGATGTCGACCCCTATCACCAACGCCGATACCGGTGTCTTGTTCACCTGGTCTGCCGATACCGGAGGATCGGAACCACCTTGTCCACCGGGAACGCTGTTTGGCAGCGGCTGCACGTTCGGAAATCCCTTCCATCTGACGACAACCTCCGGGACAGCGGTGGCGTCCCAAGCGACTTCGAATATGGGAGCAGGTCTTATCCAGCCCATGCTGCAGCGCGCGGACGGTTCTTATGTCGGCACGGACGGAACCAACATGTTCGCCTTCACAACGTCCGGCACACAACTGTGGACCGTTCCGAATGACACCCCGCAGATTGGGACCTCAGACGGTGGTGCGATTGGGGCATCAGGAATCACCTACGACCGAAATGGCAACGCAAACGGCCAAACCCAACTTCCGAACCCGAACCCGACCCGAACCCAGGGCAGTCTAGCCCAGGGTGGTGGCCGAATTGGTTGGGAATGTCTTACTCGGTAGAGAATACGTCAGGCGTGCAACTCATCTACCTCTTCTCGAACCTAGCTTCGGGTTACGCGCCCCTTGCAGGGGCGAACCCCTCCGGAACAGCAACTTCGATTCTGAACATCGGAACGTACGAAAGCGCGCCTGTGGTTACCGAAAACTCCGTCCGATTTGAAAACACAGGGGTTCCGATCATTCGTGAGATCATGGTGGCTACCACGATGAGCTCTCTTTTTGTCGCCTTTTTCGCTTTGATAGCCTCCACTATTCGAACCCGTGCTGCCCTACAGACGGAGATCCTCGCACTTCGTCACCAACTTGCAGTTTTGCAAAAGAACGCGCCGCGTCGCTTGCGCCTCCACCGCTGCGACCGGCTCTTATGGGTTGTGTTGTACCGATGCTGGTCCGGTTGGCGACGATGTCTCGAGATGGTTCAGCCCGACACCGTTCTCCGTTGGCACCGCCGAGCTTTCGCCTGGCATTGGACCAGAAAATCGCGCCGCCATCCCGGCAGGCCAGAAGTTGCGGGGAACATTCGTGATCTAATTCGACGCATGAGCCAAGCCAACCCCTTGTGGGGTGCACCCCGCATTCACGGAGAACTGCTCAAATTGGGGATTGCGGTGGCGCAATCCACGGTGGCCAGATATTTACCTCGGCCCCGCAAACCGCCTTCCCAGAGTTGGCGAACGTTCCTAAAGAATCATCTGGCGCAGACCGCGGCCATCGATTTTTTCACCGTGCCGACGGCGACCTTCCGGGTTCTGTTCGTCTTCGTCGTGCTAGCGCACGAGCGGCGCCGGGTGCTGCACTTCGGGGTGACGGAACATCCTACGCAGGAGTGGACCATGCAGCAGATGCGGGAAGCGTTTCCCTGGGACCAGGCGCCGCGATTTGTGCTGCGTGATCGAGATGCCATCTACGGAAGAGACTTCGCCGCCATGACCCGAGCTATGGGAATGGAGGAAGTGCTTACGGCACCGCGATCCCCTTGGCAAAATCCATTTGTGGAACGACTGGTGGGCTCTATCCGTCGCGAGTGTCTGGACCACGTTATCGTGTGGAACGAGAGATCGTTGCGACGAACTCTACACAACTATTTTGCCTACTATCAGCGGTCCCGAACGCATTTAGCCTTGGGCAAAGACGCCCCGGAGTCCAGGGCAGTGGAACCGCCGGAGCAGGGGCGCGTGGTAGCGATTCCACAGGTTGGGGGATTACACCACCGATATCAGCGACACGCCGCTTAACTGGCGCAAACCGGTTGCGCCGATGTTTGCCTTCCTGGGCGGAAATGCTGCTTTTCCTTGATCTACCCGACCAACCTTTTGCTGATCAAAATCGGATTCTTTCGCGAAGTGAACTCCCTGCGCTTGAATGCACTCGACGACTGGACGTGGCAAAGACTGCCAGCCTTTAGACTCCGATGTGCTGCCAACAAGGAAACCGTGTCCACCGAGGAGATCTGCGATTAGCGTCCCACAAAGATGCTGGTAGGATACGGACGGAATTCTCGGCAGGCACTGTGTGACGACGCCTACTTCCAGCCAAATGCATCGCAATGGTGTCGGCATAAACCTTCACGTACGCTGCATGATAGAGGCAGCCGTTCAACCCTAGCCAAATTTCGGAGACCATCCCTTCAAAGTCTTGATTTGGGAACGAACTCGTCCTGTCCATGCTTGAGTATCCTCGCTTTAAACGTATCGACCTTTGCCATCACGCCTGCTTGCTCTTCGTGTTCCACAATGTCCGGCGCACCATGTCCGTCAGAGTGGCGGCGAACCAGACCACTGTTAAAGGTATGATACTGCAACGAACCGGTCGGAGTTCTCGATGCCTTTGCCCGAACTTGGCGACGCTCAAATAGCGTGGGTAGTTCAGCACGTCGCCGACTACATTGATCGTCAACGCAAGACCCACAGAGACAGATCATTGCCTCTGAACGCTAGTCAGAGGGCAACGATGCAGCCCTTCTTTCCAGCGTGCACCTTGGACTCGGCAAAAGTTCTGGTTCTGAATAGCGAGCGCGTCGGCAACCCGCCTTTCTATGGTGCACTCGTTCAGATGGGATTCGAGCCTGCCGCCCTCCCCAACTTCTCATTGATGGCCGCAATCACATTCGCGGACACGATTGTTTCGCACGAGCCGTTCACGGACAGGTTGCTGTTCCACGAACTCGTCCACGTCGTCCAGTACCAAAAGTTAGGTTTGCCGGAGTTTGCTGCTAAGTACGTGAGAGGCTTCCTGAACGGCGGTTCCTATGAAGCTATCCCACTTGAGGTGAACGCCTACGAATTGGAGGCACGTTTTGCCGCAGAGCCAGCGATGCCATTTTCTGCGGAGGCAGAGGTTCGAGCGTGGATTGATGGGGGAAGGTTTTAGCTAAAATGAATGTTGCGAGAACGTGCTGGTATACAACGAATAGGACTAAGAATAAAAGATGCCGCAGATTTCTCCAACGGAGTTTTACGCGCTACGTCTTCGCGTGCATACGTTTCTCGCCGACGTTTCGCTGCACGACGTCTGGGTTGTTGACCTACCTACGTACCGCCACGGCGTTACCCTTTCTGAATTTCTTTGCCGGGCGAGTCAGGGCGGAATCAACGGACTTCCGCGAGTGGCCCGCACGCTTATCCGTCTTCGGCT
>Ga0210392_10002018_pt1 | contig 10464 bp, 10 predicted proteins | sample IncBWC30OmetaG_FD_161057 | JGI IMG/M metagenome (GOLD analysis project Ga0210392, IMG submission 161057) | Forest soil microbial communities from Barre Woods Harvard Forest LTER site, Petersham, Massachusetts, United States - Inc-BW-C-30-O ...
TGATCGACTACCGGCTCCGTGGGCGAGCGCGCCGGAGGTGTGACGTCAGTCCGCGGGACACCGGAGACGGGCACTCCGAGCGAGGCGGGCGAACAGTGCGTCGTGTCGAAGTCGGTGGCCACCACGAGTGGATCTCGGCGTGGGCTCGGCGCAACGCGAAACGTGGCGCCGGAAGCGGTGAGCGACCCGAACAGCCGGGACAGCTGGATCTCGTCGACACCGAGCTCCCGGACGCTCTCCGCCAAGTCGTCCTTGACGGAGTCGAGCGCTGCGGCACGCGCAAACGTGCCATCGAACAAGGCCGGAGATTGCGCCGCTTCGATCAACCAACGATCCGCATTCGCAGGCAGCCGGCTCGCGCGCGCCGACACGTAGTCGGTGCTCCCGTTTGCAGCGAAGTAGGTCACCGCAAAGTCGCTCGGATCGGCCACCTCCTGACCTACCGGCTGCACCGCGTCGCCCGCCAAAGCGATCAGACTCAGCGGCACTGAAGCGAGCCCAGCGATATGGATCTTTGGCAACTCGCTCGCGTGCCCATGATCGAGCAAGCGCAGCGCGGAGCTATTTCCGCCGCGGGGCCCGACCTCGAACCAGGAGATCTGAAAGGGTGGCGTCGCGTCGACACTGAACGCGTCGAGCTCGCTCGCATCGACGCTGATGCCGGCGTTGGCCAAGCTGCGCTTCAACTCGAGCTCGGAGTCGACGCTGCTGGCTGGGTCGGCCGCAATCACATCGGGCTCCGGCAACCCACTATCTGCGGCTGGAAAGCTGGTCCGATTGGGACATGCGGCGAGCGGCCCTGGTGGCGGAGCCACGTGGACCCGGGTCGTGAAATCGAGCGCGCGTAGCCAGGCATCCGAGCTGGCTGTGGTTTCGACGCCCGCGGCGGTGCTGACCAAGGCCAACCGAGCGCGCCCGTTGGCGTGAACGCTGAGCCACAGCGATGAATCGTCAGCCATGACCTTGGCCAGCTCGACTTCACTGACGAGCTTCGGGTCGCTCGCCGCGATCAGAACGGCGCCCTCCGCCCGCGCGACGCTCGGCGCCAAAACACAGCAGCTCGCTAGAGCCAGACCAAACAGTGTGCGTTTCACGAAGGGGCACATAGCAACCGACATGCCGCAGCCGCGGAGCGGTATTCAGCGCAGATTTCCCGCTATCTTGGGGCACCGTGAACAGTGGTCCGGCACTGTATCAAAGCTGCGACAGTGCTCAGAGCAGCGCTGGCCCGACCTGCGCGGGCAGCGCTGCTTCGGCTTGCGCCAACGCCCAGCACACTGCCTCGGGCGGATCGCCGGCACGGAACGGACGCGGCAGAAAATCCGTGGACCCGAGCGCGACGCGCCAAGGCAGCGACGGCAGACATAGCTCGCGCAGACCGTGAATGAAGCGCAGCGTGCGCAGCGCGTCGAACCAGGTGTGCACGCGCCGCCGCAAGATTCGCCCAGGCGGCGCTTGAGTCGCCGCGCTGTCCAACGCAGAAAACAAGCTGAGCCTGTCGAGCACGCGACGAGCGGCGTCTGCGAGCTCGGGCACGCGCGCGTCGAGCGCGCGTTGCACTGCGCCGGGGTCAGCCGATGCCGCAAATTCGTCCAGGCCCGCGAGCACCGCCGCGAGCGCTCCGAAAGCCTGCGGCGAATACAGCAGGAACTCGCTACCTGCCGCGCTTTCTTGGGCGATCTCCTGCGTCCTTCGGCCCGTCCCGAAGGGCACTCGATCCGACGCGCGCGCTCGAATGCGCACGGGGCTGGCCGCAATGCGTCGCAGTGGGCCCACCTTGGCCAGCTTATCGAGCAAGTAGAAGTCCTCGCCGGCCGCGCGCTTCGGAAAACCGCGTACGCTCAAGTAGGCGCGCGCGTCGACGCACAGCGTGCTGCCGATGCTCTGATAGGCATAGCTGGACCGCGCCATGGCCAAACCAAGCACGTAGTAGCGCAGCGAGATCTCGTACAACACGGTCGCCTCGTCGATGCCCGCGTCTCCCCCTGCTTCGTGTTGAAAGGGCCACAGCCACGCGGCGCTGCGCTCGGTCTCGAGCGGCGTGTGGCCGAGCATCGCGAAGTAATCGCTCGGCAGCGTGACGTCCGCGTCACTCGACGCGATGCGTGAGCAGGCAATCTGGCCGCGTGCCCAGAGCGCCGCCGCGAAATCACCGCCTATTTTGCGCGCGGTGCCGACGCCCTCGCGTTCCGGGAGATACGCCCCAGGCTTAGCACGATCGAGCCACAGCACGTCGAAGCTCGTTGCGCGGCCGAGCACGCCTTCCGTGCTCACGCCGACTTCGGTCACCGATCGCTGATCGGGAAAGCGCGCCGCTAGCGCAGCCAGCAGCCGGCGATTGCTGGCGTGAGTCTCGGCGTCGGCGGACTCCGTCGCATTGACCACCAAAACCAAAAGCACGCGCCCGGGTGCTTGCTCGAGCGCAGGCAGGAAGCCGTCGAGCAACGAGGGCGCTTCGCCGCACACTGGCACGACCAAGCAGGCGGCATACGCCTCGGAAATACTCGCGACAAGCCGAGCTTCGGGCTCTGCGTAGCGCGCGAAGTACTGCGCTCCTTGCTCCGTGCTCGGCGACACGCGCCCTCAGTGCACGGCCGCGCGATGCGGGAGCTTCCGGACCAACTCGGCCTCGAAGTCGAGCAAGGCCGCCGCGCGATCGTCGACGAGCTGTTCGTCCGAGAAGCAGGCCCGCGCCAGACGAAAGAACAAGCCGTGGTGGCGAGCCTCGGCGCGCGCCAAATCCAAGTAAGCTTGGGCGAGCGGGGACTGACGCTGCTCTAGCGCCTCGGCGACCATGAACAGCCGCTCGCAGCCGCGCGCTTCGACGATGCCGGCCACGAGCAACTTGTCGAGCAGCATGCCCTCGCCGCCGTTGCGGACTCGAGAGCGAAGCGCGTTGACGTAAGGGTCCTTGTAGTCGTCGGCCAGGATCAAGCCGCGAGCGTGCACGATGCGATACATGATCTGAAAGTGCTCGAGCTCCTCGCGCGCGAACTCGATCAACGGCTCGATGATGGCGCTCTTGTCCGGATAGCGCACCACGAACGACATGCCGGTCGCCGCGGCTTTGCGCTCACACGCGGCGTGGTCGAGCAAGAACGCGTCGAAGTCGGCAAAAACCGTGTCTAGCCACTGGGGCGGGGTCGCAAAACGGAGATCCAGCATCGGCGCCCGTGGCTATTGCAGAGCCCCGCGAGTGCCGCAAACCAAAGGCGCGCTCCGCCCTGATTTTCGGCTAACATCGCGCGGAGGATGGCTGGCTATTCGGCAACGCCGCTGCCTCGGAAGCTCGGGCTCAAAGCAGGCGCTCGCCTCGGCCTGATGGGCGCTCCGAAGGGCTTCGCTCAAACTTTAGGGGCACTGCCACTCGGGGTCACAACGAGCGACGCCACGCGCGGCAGCTCCGAGTTGGATGTAATCGTTTGTTTCGCTTCGTCGCGGGCGGAGCTCGTCCGCATCCTCCCAAAAGCACATCAGCGGCTACATCCGAGCGGCGGCCTTTGGATCTGCTGGCCCAAAAAGGCGTCCGGTGTGGTGACGGACGTCACGGAAAACGACGTGCGAAGCCTGGGCTTGGCCGCGGGGCTCGTCGACAACAAGGTGTGCGCGGTTGACGAGACTTGGTCCGGGCTCAGACTAGTGGTCCGCATTGAGGATCGCCCAAAGGCCGGCAGCGCGGCTCGCACACCCGTGCCGAAAACTTCCAAGAGAACCGCAAAGCGGAGCGGATCGCCTGCCACCAAGATCTAAAATTCGCTCGCTTTATCGATTCTGCATATCAAACTGAGTCAAAGCGCAGAGGAAGCTCCATTTACAGACTGCTATGACCACCCGCATGTGCGCTTCACGTCTGATCGCACCGTCAATTTCTTTTTTGATCTTGATTGGTTGCGGTGCTGCGCGCACAGACAACGGCGCGCCGGCAGGCGGCGGCTCGGGCGGCAGTGCAGCGGGCAGCGACCTCGGGGTGCTCGCGGTGGAAGGCATTAGTACCTGGAAGGGCAATGCGACCGCGGCCTATTCGATCATTCACGACGACGTGTGCGACTACATCGACGACAGCTTGTTCGACGTTGCCGAGCCCGCGCTGACAGCACGTGGGTTGCGCGCCGGCTTCGGCGCCATCGTCGAGCGCTGTGCCGAACGCAACGTGTGGGACAAGCTCGAAGTCATGGTCGCGCACGGCCACGAGATCCTGTGTCACTCCTGGGACCACAAGGATTTCGTAGCCAACGATCCAACGACCAACGCGCCGCCCGATCTATCCCTCGAGATCGATCAGGCCACGATGGTGCTGGCAGAGAACCTGCCTGATCAGAAGCTGCAATACTTCATCTTCCCCTTCGACAGCTTCAGCCAGCCGATGATCGATCACCTGGGCACCGTCGGCTACCTGGGCGCGCGTGCCGGCATTAAGGGCGTCAACCCGCCGGATTTCCCAGATCCGCTGCGTGGCGATTTCGACGTCTACAACGACGAGAACTCCATCTACTACCCGCAGTTTTCCGACGTAAACAAAGCCTACGTGGACGACGCGATCGCCAAGGGCGGCTGGGCAATCCGTGAGCTGCACGGCATCCAAGACACGACTTGGGAGGACATCCCCACGGCCGACTACATGGCTCACCTCGACTACGTCAAAGGCAAGGTGGACAGCGGCGAGCTGTGGGTGGACACGCCCAGCACCGTCAGCCACTACCGCTTTGCGCGTCAGTACTGCGGCGTCCCCACCACGCTCGGCGCCACGCTGAGCTTCGCTGCGCCAAGCGCGCAGTGCACCGCCAACGCGACGCCGCTCAGCGTCATCGTCACCACCGCGGTGGACGCGCCAAACGTGACTGCGACGCAGGCCGGGAAATCGCTGACCAGCAAGCGCTTGGGCGCCAAGCGCTACCTCGTCGACATCGATCCGACGTTGGGCGACGTCGTGCTGCAAGGCGGCTGAGACCTCGCGCCGATAACGAGTTCGAGACTGCGCCGAAATGAGTTATCAAGGGCGTTGTCTTGTCAACGCCCTCATCGCCCGCCGCAAAGAGTCCACGCTTTCGCAAGCCGCCCGGCTGGTTGAAGGCGAGCTTGATCGCTCTGTTTGGCTTGAGCAGTTGGCCACTTCACGCCGCCATTTCAGCTGAATTTCCCTCAGAATGTGGCTCTTCGGCCGCGTTCGAAGGCGAGCTGCAGCGGCGTCTGGACAGCGGCGTCTCGCTCGACACGACGCATGTCACGCTGACGCCCGAAGCCCCTGGCTATCGCTTGGTCGTGGAAGTGGGCGATGAACGACGCGAGATCCACGACGAGAGCTGTCAGGAGCTGGTCCGCGCAGCCGTGGTGATCGCTCTGGCGCTGCTCGAGCCGAACCAGCGAGCTGCTGCCGCTCCGCCCGCTGCTGCCGCTCCGCCATCGGCGAGGCACCCCACAACGGCCAGCGCTTCGGGCTCGTCAGCGCGCGTCTCCCTCGGCGCAGGGCCAGGTTTGCACGTCGGAACGACACCGCAGCCGACGCTGCTGTTCGATCTCGACGCTCAGCTCGAGTGGCCGCAGGCTGGCCTGGCGCTCGGGCTCCGTTACCTGCTGCCCAGCTCCACCCGCGACCGAGCGAACCATGGCGTCCGAGTCGGTGGCGCAGGGGCCTATCTTGCAGGAACATTCGAGCCTTGGCAGCGGGTGCAGGGCCGCCTCGGTCTCGTCGCGTACCGGCTGACGGGTAGCGGTTTGGGCAGTGTGCAGGAAAGTCGGGATAGCGCCTGGACGATGGGGCCGATCCTGGGGGCCAGCGTCACGCCCTATGTCCGCCGCGCATTTTGGACCCGTATCGGCGCGGAAGGGCAAATGAACTGGCTACGCCCCAACTTTGAAATCCTCGATTACGGGCCGGTTTTCCGGGTGCCCCTGCTGAGTGCTTCAATTTTCGTACGGGCCGGGCTCATTTGGTAGACGGATTTTCCCGCTAGCCGGGATGAATAGTCATGACCGCTGAAGCCCTGGAACGCCGCGCCATGACGCGAGACGTACCGGCGGACGAGCGCGCGTCGACAGCAGTCGACCTGGCGGGCGTGTATGCGGCACATTTTCGCTATGTCTGGCGCTGTCTACGCAGTTTGGGAGTTCGGGATTCACAGCTCGAGGACGCACTTCAAGACGTCTTCATCGTGGTTCAGCGCCGGCTCTCGGAGTTCGACGGGCGCGCCCCGCTGCGGACCTGGCTGTATGCCATTGGCCTCCGGATCGCTCGCAAGTATCGCGACCGCGCACGGCGCGAGCCCGCGTCGCTGGAAGCCGCGCGCGAGCAAACGCCGGAGCTTCCCGCGCCGGAGGCGAGCAGCGACGCAGCGCTCGCCAGCGAGCGCCTGGCGCTAGCGCGGCGCGCACTCTCCTCGCTCGACGACGACAAGCGGGAGGTCTTCGTCCTGGCCCGCGTCGAACAGATGTCGGCGCCGGAAATCGCGAACGTCGTCGGTATTCCGCTCAACACCGTCTATTCGCGGCTGCGCGCGGCGCGGCTCGCCTTCGATGCCGAAGTGTCACGGCTTGAGGCCAGCACGAGGGATACGCCATGAGCTTGGACGACGACGAATCGATTTTCGAGTCCGCATTGCGCGCGGATTTGCCCAACGCCGAGCAGCAAGATCGCGTGCGAGCGCGGCTCGTGGCGGCAGGCGTAGCGGTCGGCTCGACGTTGGTCGCGTCGAGCGCAGCCGGCGCCGCTCAGACAACCTGGGGTGCGGCCCTCGTGGCCAAGGTCAGCGGGCTATCGTGGCCAATGACGCTCGGGCTAGCGGCGGTGGTCGCGACACCGCTGGTCGCTGCCCCACTGTGGCTCGCACCTACGGCGAGTCACCGGGCGGCTCACGCGCCGCTCCGCGCCCTACGCAAGGGCGAGCCTCAGCGGCTGAGCACAGCGCGTTCGCACGCCGCCACCAATCCGGCAGCGGCAGCAAAGGTGCTCGACACCGAAAGCCCGAGCGCGGCCCCCGACACTCCGCCACGCAACGCCGAGCGACCTGCAAGCGGCGCGGTCGCGCCTGCGGTTCGGGCGGAGGAGCCGAGCCCGGGAAGCTCCGAGCTGCCAGCGGTAGCGGCGTTCGACTCGCTGAGCGTGCCTGACGGCAACACCGAGCCGAATCGCCAGCGCGCTCCTAGCACGCTGGCCGCGGAGACGCGGCTGCTCGATCGGGCGTTCGCCGAGCTGGCTGCCGGTAATCGAACGGCCGCCGCCGCGCTGATCACAGAGCACCAACGGCGATTTCCAAATGGACTGCTGCGCGAGGAGCGCGAACGCGCGCGCGCCCGACTGAGCGACGGCACCAGGGGAGAATGAGGGAAGCAATGTCGACAACCAATTCATCGTCCAATCGCACGCGGCTACTGAATCTTGGGGCGTTCATCCCGATGCTGTTACTGGCGCCGCTGTCCATGGCAGAGAGCGGCTGTGGTTCCGCGATCGTCGGCGACGATTGTCCGCGGGGTACGGCGTGCGCGGGCGCGGCCAACGCCGGTAGTGGTGATGCCGGGGGCGCAGCCAACGCCGGTAACGGCGATGCGGGAGGCACACACGCGGGTAGTGCAAACGCGGGTGATGCGAACGCGGGTGATGCAAACGCGGGTACTGCCGGTGACGCGGATGCGGGCGCAGGCGGTGCAGCCACGGCGGGCGCTGGTGGCGCTGCTGCCGGAGCGGGCGGTGCGGCAGCCGGTGCCGGCGGTGGCGGAGCGTGCGCGGACGAAACAGTGGGGAGCGCCGGCGCACCAGGGGCAGGTGCGGTCACCACAGCGGTCGTGCTCGTGGACGACGTCGTCGTCAGCGGCAGCAATGCTCCGGCTTGGCACTTCGCGGACGCCGCCGCGATCGCCGACGGCTGGGTGAACAATATGCCCCCGGCCAACAAGTGGGCGCGCGTCCCCTACGCGGGCCCGGACGACCCTTTGGAACCGGCGTCCGACGATGTCAGCACCAACCCGGGCGCGCAGAGCTCGTTCTTGGCCTGCGACGGCTTTGCTGCAATCGGCAGCCAAAAGAACGTGATCCCGTTCACGGCAGCACACCAGTACTACACCGTGAGCGTGGTCTTCCCGCCCACGGACTACAGCGGCAAGCACGTCAGCGCCAAGGTGAAGCTGGTCTCGGGCAGCTCGTCCGTTGCTACTTGCCCGGTCCAAGCTGTGCTCGCCGGCATCGGGACCCTTGCCGCTGGCGGTACTTCCGTCGGCCTGGCCGTCGGCGTGTGGAAGGACGTCGCGCTCGACTTTCCAGCGACTGACTTCACGACGGTGACCGAGCTGCAGTTGACGATCACGACCTACGGCTGCTCGCCCTAGACCGTAGGGAGCCACCGTAACGCCAACGCCTGTGAAGCCGCGAGCGCAGGTGTCTCCGTGTTCGCGCAGGGCGCTTGCAAGTAGCGCGAAGTGTCGTGACGCCCGCTTATTCGCCCGCGAGATGAACGACCAAGCGCCGCGCATGCGCGATCGCGCGGTGTTCCCAGAGGTACAGCGCCTGCCAAGTGCCGAGCGCGAGCTTGCCGCCGGTGATCGGAATTGTCTCCGACGTCTTGGTCAGCGCGGAGCGCGCGTGGGCGGGCATGTCGTCCGGGCCTTCGTCGTCGTGCTCCCAGGGGCGAGACTCAGGGACTAGATCTGCCATGAAGCGCGTCAGGTCACGCAACACCGCGGGGTCGGCGTTCTCTTGGATGACGAGGCTGGCCGAGGTGTGTTGCACGAACACCGTGCATAGCCCCGTCGTCATCCGGCTGCGCCGAACGACAGCCGACACCTCCGCGGTTATATCCGACAAACCTGCCGCGCGCGTCCGAACCTCGAGGGTTTCCTGGTGCACTGCCACGGGCTCTGGTATGCGATCATTTCGCGTTTTACGCCAGATCCGATGAACGACGGTTGGCTAAAGAGCACAGACGACGCGCCCCCTCAGAGCGGGCGCTGGGACCGCGTGTCGATTCGCGCGGCGGAGCTGTTCCAGGCCAAGCCTTGGAGCCACAAGGTGTGGCTGGTCGCCCGGGGCCTGGTGACCCGAGACACGCTGCAGGCCGCCAGCGCCATGGCCTTCGACCTCTTCCTGGCAGCGATCCCGATGCTCGCGCTCGCGGGCTGGCTGTTCGCGCGCATGTCCCAAGGCAGCGACGCGGTGCTGACCAGCGCATCCTTGCTCGTCGATCTCACGCCGAGCGAGGTGCGCTCGGTGATCTGGAACCAGCTCGGTCAATTCTCGGTCACCGCGGTGGCCCCGTTTGCCCTGGTGGGCGCGCTCTGGCTTGCTTCCTCAGCCTTCAACACTCTAATGGCGGTGCTCGAAGTGACGGTCGGAGCAACGCGCCGTCCGTGGTGGCAAAGGCGGTTGATTGCGCTTTCGTGCGTCGTGATGAGCATCGTGCTGTTCATGGTCAGCGGAACGCTGGCCGTCAGTCTTGCGGGTGGACCGAGCGCCGTGCTCCGCTTCGTGGCGCAGGGGCAAAACCCATTCTTGGACCGAGCCAGCCACTTTCTGCTCTTGGCGCTAGTGCTGCTGATAGCGACCGGGCTATTGTCTGGTTTCTTTCGGATAGCGGTGATCAGAAAGGGCGTGCGGCGCCGCGTCTGGCCGGGAGCCGTGTTGACCATCGCAGCGTCCGGCAGCGCGGCGCTCGCGTTTGCCTACTACGCTCACCATCTGGCGCGTTTTGCGCTGTTCTACGGGACGCTGTCCGCCGTCGCAATCACGCTCGGTTGGCTCTGGATCATGTGTCTCACGCTGCTGCTGGGCGCGGAGCTGAACCTACAGCTGGAGGATCTGAGCGGTCAGGGGTCGGCGCCAACGCACACCCCCCAGCCTTCGGGCAAGTCGGCAGCCGACTGACACTTCCCGCCGTTGTCGCAGTTGGCGATGCCACTCGTCGGGCAGAGCTTCACGCACTGATTGTGCGCGGCAGCAGAGCAGACATGGTCCCAAGCGCACGGACAAGCCTCACCTGCTTTTCCTTTGCCGGGCACTGCGCACGTGGTTGTGCCGTCCTCGCGCACGACCAGACAAGCCGTGCCGGCCTTGCACGCGCACTGTGTGCCCGCCGTGCACGGATAGGGCGCGCCCAAGTCGCAGTTTTCGGCGGGCACACAGACCGGAATCATCAGCGGGCTTGCGGCAGCCGAGCTTACCGCGTTGGTCACGGCGTCCCGCAGCGGGCGCTCCGCGCAGTAGGTATCCGTCCCGCAAGCGTCCGCATCCTGGCAGCAATAGCGCTGGCACAGGCCGCTGTTCTGATCCCCCACGCAGCCGAACCCTGCTTGGCAATCGCTCGACGTGAGGCACGGCGCGTTGCTGCCGCCGGGCCCGACCACCGCGCATTGCGAGATCACCGCCTGCTGCGCGTCGGTCGACCGTTGCACTTGGCAGCCGAAGGTCGCCTTGGGTCCAGGTGTGGTGCCGGAAGCGCCCTGACTTGCTCCGCCGTCCCCGGCCAAGCTGGCGCTCACTCA
>Ga0210392_10002019_pt1 | contig 10462 bp, 5 predicted proteins | sample IncBWC30OmetaG_FD_161057 | JGI IMG/M metagenome (GOLD analysis project Ga0210392, IMG submission 161057) | Forest soil microbial communities from Barre Woods Harvard Forest LTER site, Petersham, Massachusetts, United States - Inc-BW-C-30-O ...
TTGCGGCGCTGAAGAAGTCCGAGATGCGCCTCGTGATCGGGCCATGGACCCACCACGGGAATACCGCGACCTACGCCGGCGATGTGGACTTTGGCGCAGACGCCGCGATCAAGGATTTCGACACGGGTTTTCATCTACGCTGGTTCGACTGCCATTTGAAAGGCATCCAGACGCCGAGTTCAACGCGGGCGCCGGTGCGCTATTTTCTGATGGGTACTGGAGACGGCCACAAAGACGCTGCGGGACGCCTCTATCACGGCGGCGAGTGGCGTGAATCGAAGGAATGGCCGCCCGCGGAGTCGCGCGCCGCGATTTTCTATCTGCACGCCGACGGATCGTTGAATGCGCGTGCGCCCACTTCACCAGAGCAAGCATCGACCACGTTTCAGTTCGATCCCGCGCATCCCGTGCCCACCATTGGCGGCGGAGTCTCGAGGCGCTTGAAAGACGGCGCCTACGACCAGCGCGAACGTCCCGATATGCCGGGATCCCGGCCTCCTTATCTGCCGCTGCGCGCGCGCAGCGACGTTGTGGTATTCGAGAGCGAAATACTACGGCAAGATGTGGTGTTGGCCGGCCCGGTGGAAGTCACGCTGTACGCATCGTCGACGGCGACCGATACGGACTTCACCGCCAAACTCATTGATGTGTATCCGCCGAGTGCCGACTTTCCGACTGGGTTTGATATGAATCTTACCGATGGCATCGTGCGCGCCAGCTATCGTGATCGCTCGCAGAAGCGCCGACTCCTGACACCCGGCAAAATCTACGGCATGCTCATCCGGCCGTTCGACACCGCCAACGTGGTCAAGAAGGGTCATCGTATCCGTCTGGACATTTCGAGCAGCAATTTCCCGCGATTCGATGTCAACCCGAACACCGGTGAACCGCTCGGCATGAATCGCCTCATGAAGACCGCGGAAAACACCGTCTATCACGATTCGGGCCATCCATCGGCCGTCAAACTCCATTTGATGCAAGCGACTCCTTGAGGTAGCCGAGCGTCATGCCTCCGACGTTTCCGCGGAAACGTCCTTGGCGCGCTTGGCGCGAGCCAAGCTCGAGAAAAGTCCAGATATCGCCATATCGTAATCCATGCGTTCTCCGGCCCAACGCGTTGCGGCAGTCCTCGAGTCGATGTAAACCCCTTGAGCCTCATGCACTTCTTGAAGCGCATTCCACTCGCAGCATTGCCTTCTTTCGCGATACGCCTCTTTGTAAGCGCGGCCGTCCTCGCTGAAGAATTGCCAACCGCCAGCCTCGCACGGCTTTATGACTATTTCTCCTTTGTGCACCAAGCGATGGTGCGCGCGGCAAAGGGTAATTAAATTGGACAGCTTCGTTTCACCGCCGTCGGCCCAGTGTTTGATATGGTGCGCGTCGACGTAGCGATGAAACGTGCAACCAGGGAACCGGCAACCCGTATCGCGCGCATTCAGCGCGCGGCGCAAAGCAGATGGAACGCTTCGGGTCTTGCGTCCGACGTCGAGCACTTCGCCGTTATCATTCTCAATGAGACGCACGAGGCCGGAGTCGCAGGTTATTTGGCGCGCCATATCCACTGTGATCGAAGGACCGTGTTCGATCTCGCAACGGCCATTGTCGTGATCCTTCAGAGTCGCCGCATCGACATGCACCACGACCTGATAGCGGTCAGCGGTGGTCTGGGCTGGGCCGTGCTGTAAAAAGGATTCAGCGATTAAAGCGAGCGCATCTGCGCGGCGCGCGCCGTAGGTCCGCAAAGCCACACTGGGTTCCTCGGGATCATCCCAATCAAAAGGATGCTTTTTCGGAGATATGGGTTCAGTTGCAGGTACGGCCTCCATGGCAGCTTCCAAGGCTTTCTCGAATAAGGCGCCTTTCAATGCGGGAATCCGACCTTGAACAATCAAGCTGCCATCCGAGTCGTACCAGTAACTCAGTTTGCATCGTTCTTCTTGGCGCGCTTCTCGTGCCAGTTCCTCCGTATGTTCGACTTGCCGGTAGTGCCGGACCAATCTTTCCACATGATGGGCTGTGCCATGCAAGGCAATCATGAGCAAACTATCCTCCGTGGTGTCGCAAGCGATACGCGTTAGTGCCCTGACCTTGGAATAGCTCAGTTCGCCTCGCGCCATGGACGCCGCGATCTTCGGCAATCCCTCCAGCGCATGCGCCACTCGAATTTTTTCTCGAGCGGCGCCCAGGTTGAGGCCGACCTTGAAGTTGAGCCAATGAGCGCAGGAGTGAAGCTTTCCATCGCACCAACCGTTACGGCGATCGAACTCCGCGATGAGGGTCAGCCATCGATAGTTCGCTGCGTTCAAGTGTCCGGCGAGTTCAGTGATTTGGTCTTCAATTTCATCGAGACGGAGCTGCTTTAGATCCGCTGGTTGCTTCTGGCTCATGGGACTCTCGACTACTGGCTATAAACACAGTATACAATCCAGCGCGCTGAAGCGCACGCAATCAGCGTCGGAGGTAGTGGTATTATTCCGTTAAAATACAGTAGCTTAGGAGGCGATACGGCTGCCTCGAAAAAGCCGGAATTGCCGCACACGACTGCCATAATTGGCGCCCACCCTACCCAAGAACGATCAAGAAACAAGGGAGAATTCATGGAAGATTCGGTACGTTCCTCGCCGGATAGGACGGCATTGCCGCTCATATTGCTCGCAGCGGTCATCCAAGGATGGGTCCTATATTGGCTTCACCATTCCATAAAATTCCATCATTGGCCTGCGACCGATCAGGCATGGCTGATCCCGCTGTATGCGCTGGCGCTATTCATTCCGGTGACGACGCAATTGTTGTCACGATATGCGCGGGCCGCGATCCTCTGGCGCTTCATGCTGGCGCTGGCCGCCGCTTACCTTTATTTCGGATGGCATTTCGGCGCGCATGTATCGGGCGGGTTGTCCCGCTACCTCGGGGATGCGGACTGGCCGCTGTCGCTCGCTTTATTGTTCGGTGTTTTATGGCTTCTGGTTCTTCCATTCGCACAGAGTCGATTGACGACGGGTCATTGGGCGAGCGACTACCGCGCGCTATTTACGCACGCCTGGCACAACAAACTCATGCTCGCCGAAGCGGCGCTCTTCACGGGATTATTTTGGCTGCTGCTGTTCTTGTGGCAGATGCTTTTTCATTTGCTGAAGATCGACTTTTTCCGCGAGCTGTTCGAAGAACCAATTTTCATCTATCCGGTAACCGCGCTGACATTCGGTTGCGCGATGCATTTGATTGGCTCCATCACGCAATTGACGTCCGTGATTCTCGAGCAACTGCTCAATGTGCTCAAGTGGCTGGCCACGATTGCGGCAGCCATTCTGACGCTCTTTACGGCAGCGCTCGTGCTGAACCTGCCGGGCTTGCTGTTCACAGGGCAGAAGGCGATCGATGCGACCTGGCTGTTATGGCTGGTGGCGGTGATGGTGCTGCTGTTGAATGCCGCCTATCGAGACGGGACGGTAGTTCAACCCTATCCGAAGTGGGTCGCGAGATGCTTGAGAGCCGCCGTACCGTTGATGGTGATCGTCGCATTGACGGCGCTGTATGCGCTCATCGTGCGCAGCCGCCACTACGGGCTCACCGTCGAGCGAGTGTGGGCGTTTGTGGTCGCGAGCGCCGCGTTGCTCTACTCGGTGGGATACTCAATTGCGGTATTTCGCAAGGGAGCATGGCTCGGCGCGATTGCGCGCGTGAACGTGATCGTCGCGCTCGCCCTGATCGTCATCATTTCGGCGGCGTTGACGCCGCTGCTGTCGCCGTATCGATTGGCCGCCAACAGCCAGTTTCAACTCGTACAAGAACGGGGGCTCAAGGCGATCGAGTCGCCGGACGTTTCGCGCATGCGCGTTCAGTCATTTGGGCAGAATTCGCCCTTGCGATACCTGCGTTTCGACGCGGGCAAATACGGGCGCGCGCGGCTCAAAGAATTGGCCGACTCGTATGCCGGCGCCGACGCCGATGCCATTCGCCAGGCCGCGACCGCGATGCTGGCGCAATCGAGCCGCTATGAATCCTTTGCGCGGGTCGACGTCCCGGATGTGCTCAAAAAGTTGCGTATTTACCCCGCGGGCCGCACCCTCGATCAGAGCTTGATCGATACACTCACGACGGACTTGAGCCAACCCGGCGGCGATCTGCGCCTCGGAAATTTTTCAATTGAAAGCACCGCCGGCATATTCATTGATCTGAACAATGACAAGCTCGATGAGTTCGTGTTTCTGACGAGCTACCGCGGGCGAGCGTATGAAAATCGGCTGGGAAAGTGGGTGTACGTCGGCAACGTGGGTACCGTGGACATTCCCGGTGCGGCGCGCGATCTGATCAATGACCTGGCGAAAGGGAGTGTGTCTGCGCGCCCCTCAAAATGGAGCGACTTGGTGATCGGCAGGCACACGTACCGGATTAACGCGCAGGACTAAAGCGGACCTACTTCGTCCCAGTCGTTTATGATACGAGGTCTTCCGTACGCTGTTTGCATGAGGTGTTCGTGATGCGAGTGTCGCTATTGCTTGCGTTGGTGAGTTTCGGCTTCGCGTGGACCGGGGTCTCGGCGCAATCGGCGCCGCCGGCCATCTTTACAGATCCACCCGTGGATTCGGCGCATCCGGCGGCCATGACGGTGCTGCACATTCCCAGTCATGGAGTGCTCATCAACGGACTGGTGTATTCGCCGCCCGGTGCCGGTCCGCATCCCACGCTCGTCATCTGCCACGGCTTGCCGGGGAATGAGAAAAACCTCGACTTGGCGCAGGCCGTGCGCCGCGCAGGTTGGAATGCGGTGACCTTCAACTACCGCGGCTCCTGGGGCAGCCCGGGGCCATTTCGATTTGCGCAGAATCTGGAGGATGCCGATGCGGTCTTGTCGTACCTGCGAAATCCGGCAAACGCCTTGAAGCTGGGTGTCGACCCGACGCGCATCGCCATCGCGGGCCACAGCATGGGCGGCTGGGTCGTCGCGCATACCGCAGCCCACGATCATGCGCTGATCGGCGCCATCCTCATCTCCATGGCGGACATGGGTTTGGTAGGCAAGAGGCCGCACGCACAGGCAGTGGCGCAGATGGCCGATGACATGGAAACACTCTCCGATGTCACCGCGGAAAGCATGGTCGCCGAGCTCACGGCGCATGAGAAGGAATTCGTGGTGGCTGGAACCGCGGAAGGATTGGCGCGCATTCCCGTACTGGCTCTGACGGCGAACGATCACTTGGCATCACAGACGGATGCCTTGGTCGCCGCGATCAAGGCCAAGGGCGGCACCAAGATCACGGCAATGCACGTGGACACCGACCACAGTTGGTCCGATCATCGTATTGCCCTCGAAAGCACGGTGATCACTTGGTTGACGGGATTGAATTGAGTTGGTCCGCTAAACAATACATCGCCTTCGAAGACGAACGCACGCGCCCGGTGCGCGATCTGCTCGCGGCATTACCGCCCATCGATGCGCGCTCGGTGATCGATCTTGGCTGCGGGCCCGGCAATTCGACGGAAGTCTTGGCCGCGCGCTATCCCGAAGCTCGGGTCGCGGGCATCGACAGCTCGCCGGACATGATTGCGGCGGCGCGGCGGCGGCTGCCGCAGGTCAACTTTGCCGTCGGCGACGTGCAGGACTGCAAGCTCGGCGGACCGTTCGATGTGATCTTGGCGAACGCCGTGCTGCAGTGGGTGCCGCATCATGAAATGCTGCTGCCGCAACTCATCTCGACACTCGCGCCTCACGGTGGGCTGGCGGTGCAGATGCCGGACAATCTCGATGGGCCCGCACATCGCCTAATGCGACAGATTGCCGCGGACGGTCCATGGGCGGCCAAGCTTGCCGGGGCCGCGGCCGCGCGCACGCCGCTTGCCGGCATCGATTGGTACCACGAATTGTTGCGGCCGCTTTGCGCGAAGCTGGATTTTTGGCGAACCACCTACTATCACCCGCTATCCGGAGGCGCATCGGCAATCGTGGAGTGGTTCAAGGGCAGCGGTCTGCGGCCGTTTATCGAACCTTTGAGCGATGCTGAGCGTGGCGCTTACCTCATGCGTTATACCGCCGCGGTCGCGGACGCCTATCCTTCCAACGCGGATGGCGGTGTTCTGTTGCCCTTCCCGCGAGTGTTCATGGTGGCGATTCGATAGCAGCGAGTGCAGCAGCCGCGACTCATGAGCATCCCGATGCAATTCATTGGTTCGGTCCCGGAAGAGCTGCGCGATTCCGTGGGGCGCTGGTGGGAACGCGCGAGCGCGCAAGATGGCTTTCTGACCGCCTATCTAGCGCTGGATGAGCCCCACCGCGCGCAGCTGCCGCGCGTGGTGGCGGCCAGTGAATTTGTGGCGTCCGCGCTGATCCAGGACCCGCAATCTCTGGAGTGGCTTTCTCAACACCAAGCGCGCACGTCGAAACTGACGAACGCTGGCTATGAACGCCAAGCGGCAACCGCGTCCACGGCGGAGCAGGCGCAATTCACGCTGCGTGAGTGGCGGCGACGCGCCATGTTGCGCATTGCATGGCGCGACATCGCAGGGGTAGCGCCCGTGATCGACACTTTGCAGAGCGTGTCCGACTTGGCCGACGCCACCATCCGCGCAGCCGCGTCGGCTGCGCAATTGCACTTCAATCCGATTTTTGGCCGGCCTCACAGTTCGAACGATTCATTGTCCCCGTTCATCATTTTAGGAATGGGGAAACTGGGCGGCCGCGAGCTCAACTTCTCGTCGGACATCGATCTGGTCTTTCTGTTTTCGGAGGCCGGCGAGACCAGCGGGCCGCGCATCGTCGACAATGAGGAATACTTCAATCGGCTTGGCCGCGAGGTCATTCGCCTGCTCGATGTGCGCAACGCCGACGGATTCGTGTTTCGCGTCGACATGCGTCTGCGGCCCTTCGGCGAGAGTGGGCCTTTGGTCGTCAGCCTGGCCTCTCTCGAGGACTATTTGCAGCAACACGGCCGCGACTGGGAGCGCTACGCATGGATCAAGGCGCGCGCCATTGTCGGCGCGGACGCCTATTCCGCCGCTTACGATGAGTTCGTACGCCCGTTTGTCTACCGTCGATATTTGGACTTTGGCGTGTTCGAATCCTTGCGCAGCATGAAGGCGCTCATCGTGCGCGAAGTGTCGCGCCGCGACCTCGAGCATGATCTGAAGCTCGGCAAAGGCGGTATTCGCGAGGTCGAGTTCATCGTGCAATCCATGCAGCTGGTGCGAGGGGGCAGCGACCGCCGCCTGCAAAATCCCGCTTTGCTCGACGTCCTGCCGCTGCTTGCCGGCTCGAAGCTGAGGTCGGCCGAAGACATCGCCGAACTGACCGCTGCGTACCTGGAGCTGCGCAAGGCGGAAAACGCGCTGCAGATGATGCGCGACGAGCAAACCCACGTCCTGCCGGAAGATCCGCTCGACCGCGCGCGGCTGGCCTTGAGCATGGGATTGAAAGATTGGCCCAGCACCGCGGCGCGCCTCGAGTCGACCCTCGACAAAGTGGCGGCGCAATTCGACGCCTTGTTGTTCGGCACACCGGACGCGCAGCGGCGCTACGACGACATCGGTGCCGCGTGGCTCGACTCGGACGATGCGAAAATCGAAGAGGAACTGGCCAATAGCGGCTTTCCGGGCGGCGAGATCGCGGCGGTCGCGGCCATTCTGGAAGCCTATCGTCATGCCGCGCCTTACCGCCGGCTCGATGAAGCGGGGCATCGGCGCCTGTATGTCATCCTTGCCCGCTTGTTGAAGTTGGCGGCGCAACTTGCGGCTCCGGCCATCGTCGTGCAACGCGTGCTTCGCGTGCTGGAGGCGATCGGCACGCGCGCATCGTACCTGGCGCTGCTCAAGGAACAGCCTTCGGCGCTGGATCGTCTGATCGACGTATGCTCAATCAGCGGTTTCTTGTCGCGGCAGATCGCCGATTTTCCATTGCTGCTCGATGAACTCATCGATGCCAAGGCGTTTGATGAACTGCCGTCCCGCCGGGGATTTACCTTGGAATTGGCGGCACGCACCGAGCGATTGTCGGCGAATGATCCGGAAAGGCAGGTCGAAGCGTTGCGGCAATTTCAAAAGGTGGCTGTCTTTGCCGTGGCGCTCGCCGACCTGACCGGCCGCCTGCCGTTGATGCGCGTCAGCGACCGGCTCACCGACATTGCGGAACTGATCATCCAATGTTGCATGGATCTCGCCTGGCAACAAATGACGCAGATGTACGGCACGCCGTATTGCGGCGAAGAGCCAACCAATTTGCGTCCGGTCGTGGTCGCGGTCGCAGGATACGGCAAGCTCGGCGGCCTGGAACTGGGCTACGCGTCGGATCTTGATCTGGTGTTCCTGCATGACTCAACCGGCGCTATTCAACTGACCGACGGCGAGCGTCCGCTGGATAACGGCATATTCTTTTTGCGCCTGGGGCAACGCATCGTTCATCTTCTCACCATGCATTCCGCCGCGGGCCGCCTGTACGAGGTTGATATGCGCCTGCGGCCGAACGGCAAGGGCGGCTTCCTCATGACCGGCATCGATGCCTTCGAACGCTATCAACAGACAGATGCATGGACCTGGGAGCACCAGGCGTTGCTGCGCGCCCGGGCCGTGGCGGGGAACGCAAAACTCTGCGACGCATTCGAGGCGGTGCGGCGCCGCACCTTGTCGGTGGCCGTGCGGCGCGACACCCTGCGGGCCGAAGTATCGGAGATGCGGCTTCGCATGCGCCGTGAGCTGTCGCGTTCAGGCGCGGGGCAATTTGACATCAAGCAGGATGCCGGCGGCATCGCGGACATCGAGTTTCTGGTTCAGTACTGGGTCCTGGCGGCGGCGCAGGCCCACCCGGAACTGCTGACCTACACCGACAATATCCGGCAGCTCGAAGGACTGGCGGCCGTCGGCGTGCTCGATGACGCAACGGCGGCATGGCTCAAAGAGGCCTACATCAGCTACCGCATGGTGCTGCATCACTTATCGCTCGAGGGCGATGGCGAGCGCATCGTTGCAGCAGCGCCGTACACGCCAACACGCGATCGGCTGCGCGAGATCTGGCGCGCGACCTTTGAATCCGCGACATGACCGGCCGCATGGCAGACGCGTTGCGCTCAAGGCCGCCGGCGAGCAAAATCGCGGGTCGCCGGACGCCGGCCAAATGAAGCCATCGAGAACCCAAGACCAATGCTGAGGGAATCCAATCCCTGTTCTGCGCCGCCGCCGGTGAATCCGCTGCTCGCGCCGTGGGTCGGACCTGCCGGCGGCCTGCCGCCCTTCGATAAGGTCCGTGTCGCGGACTTCAAACCCGCGCTCGAAGCGGCGATGGCCGAAAACTTGACCGAAATCGACAAAATCACCCGAAATTCCGCCGCGCCGACTTTCGACAACACCATCGCAGCGTTGGAGCGCAGCGGCCATACCTACAATCGGGTTAGCACGATCTACAGCGTCTGGTCCTCGACCATGAGCACGGATGACTTTCAGGCGGTGGAACGCGAAATGCAGCCGAAACTTGCCGCGTTCTCGGACAAGATCTACCAGAACGTGCCGCTGTTCGCGCGCATTGAAGCCGTCTACGGTTGCATGGCAAACCTGACGCCGATCCAGCAACGGCTGTGTTGGTTCTATTTTACGAACTTCGTGCGCGCCGGCGCCAAGCTCGATGGGCCCGCAAAGATGCGCGTGGCGCAGATCAACGAGCGGCTGGCTACGTTGTTCGCGAATTTCAGCCAGAATCTGTTGGCTGATGAAGCCGGCTATGCATTGTATTTGAAGAGCGAGCGGGATCTGGCGGGCTTGCCCGAGCCGCTGCGCGCGGCCGCGCGTTCCGCAGCGGTGGCTCGCGGCCACAGCACGGAATGGGCAATACTCAACACCCGCTCCTCAATGGACCCATTCTTGACTTACGCGGACCGGCGCGATTTGCGGGAAAAGGTTTGGCGCACCTACTACAGCCGCGGCGACAACGGCGATTCTCACGACAATAAGAAAATCATCAGCGAGATCTTAAGGCTGCGCGCGGAGCGCGCAACACTTTTGGGTTACCCCACGCATGCGCATTGGCGCGTGGCCGACAGCATGGCCAAGACGCCGGAAGCCGCCATGAATCTGATGATGCAGGTGTGGCCGGCGGCGGTGTCCCGCGAGCATGAGGAAGTGGCCGATATGCAGGCCATCGCCGACCGCGAGCATGCCGGCATCAAGATCGCCGGTTGGGACTACCGGTACTACGCCGAGAAGGCACGCAAGGCGAAATACGATCTCGACATGAACGAGGTCAAGCCCTACCTGCAGCTCGAGAAGCTGCGCGAGGGCATGTTCTGGGCGGCGGGACAGCTCTACGGATTCACTTTCACCCAGGTGTCCGGACTGCCGATCGCCAATCCCGACGTGCGTGTTTGGGAAGTGAAGAATGCCGCCGACGCCCACGTGGGATTCTGGTACTTCGATCCGTACGCACGCCCGGGCAAGAATTCCGGTGCATGGATGAGCGAGTATCGCGGCCAAGAAAACTTGGACA
>Ga0210392_10002020_pt1 | contig 10461 bp, 12 predicted proteins | sample IncBWC30OmetaG_FD_161057 | JGI IMG/M metagenome (GOLD analysis project Ga0210392, IMG submission 161057) | Forest soil microbial communities from Barre Woods Harvard Forest LTER site, Petersham, Massachusetts, United States - Inc-BW-C-30-O ...
AATTTGAAGTCGTCGGTGTTCTCGATAAACAGGGTGGTTTTGCCGAAGAGGGCGGCGCGGATAACGAAGTCATCATCCCCCTGCCCCAGTTCACGCGTTATATCTGGTCCAACCCGCCGTTCAGCATCCAGGTCAAGGTCTCCGCCCTTGCTGACCTGGAGGATGCCAAGGAGGAAGTACGTGCCGTCATGCGGCGGTTCCGGCATATCGAACCCGGTGCGCCGGACAATTTTTCCATCAACCAGCAGGACCAGATTCTCGAGATGTTTCACGCCGTGGCCGGCACCATCGCCGGCATCGGCCTCTTCATCACCGGCCTGTCGCTCTTTGTCGGTGGCATCGGCATCATGAACATCATGTTCGTTTCCGTGGCGGAACGCACCCGGGAGATCGGCGTGCGCAAAGCCATCGGCGCCAAGAACCGCACCATCCTGCTCCAGTTCATCATCGAGGCCGCCTGCATCTGCCTCATTGGCGGCATCATCGCCCTGCTCATCGCGTGGCCCGCCACGCTGCTGCTTCAAAAAATGATGCCCGCCACGCTGTCTTTGACCGTCGCCGGCATCGCCCTGCTCGTTTCCGCCATAACGGGGATACTCTCCGGCTTTTTCCCCGCCTGGCGCGCCGCGCGCATGAACACCGTGGATGCGTTGCGCAATGAGTAATAAAAATCACATCACGTTTGCCAGCGAACTGCACGAGAGCCTGCGCATGGCCCTCGGCGCCATCGCCGCCCACAAACTCCGCTCGGCCCTGACGCTGCTCGGCGTGCTCGTCGGCGTCTTCTCCATCATCGTGGTGATGACCGCCATGCGTGTCATGCAAGCGAACATCGAACGCCAGCTAAGTTCGCTGGGCAGCACCACCTTCATGATCCGCAAATGGCCGAACACCTATTTCACCGGCATTTCAGACACCGACTGGCAACGTTACGGACGGCGCAAAAACATAACCCTGGCCCAGGTCAGGCTCCTGCAGGACAAGATCACCCTGCCCGCCAGCATCGGCGCGGAAACCACTTTTTGGTCCGGCGAAATCAGCACCCGCTACAAGACCAGCGCCCCCACCGTGCGGCTTTACGGCGAAACTTCCGGCAGCTTTCCCGCTCACAACTGGAACATCGGCGAGGGCCGGGCATTGCTCGACTCCGATGTGGACAGCGCCCGCAGCGTCTGTGTGCTGGGCTACGGGCTCGCCACGAACATTTTCCCGAACAGCTCCCCCGTCGGCGAGGATTTAAAGATTGGCGGCATCCATTACAACGTCATCGGCGTGCTTGAACCCAAGGGCGGCGCGATGGGCGGCGATCAGGACAATTTCATCGTCCTGCCCGTCACCACCGGGTTGAACCGCTACGGCGGCTGGTGGTTTCGCAGCCTCAACCTGCTCGTCGCCGCGCCAGACCGGGAGAGCCTTCCGGCCTTGCAAGAAGAAGTCCGCGGCGCCTTGCGCGTCCTGCGCAAAGTGCCGCCCGGCAAGGATGACGACTTCGAGATCTCCTCCAACGATTCCCTGATTGAACAGTTCAAGAACTTTACCTTCAACGTCCGCATCGGTGTGGCCATCGTCAGCTCCATCGCCCTGCTCGCGGCCGGCATTGGCATCATGAACATCATGCTTGTCTCGGTCACGGAACGCACCCGGGAGATCGGCATCCGCCGCGCCATCGGCGCCAAGAAGCGCAACATCATGGTCCAATTCATCCTCGAAGCCATCGCCCTCTGCGAAGTCGGCGGTGCCATCGGCGTGGTGCTGGGCATCCTGGGTGGCAACATCCTCGCGCTGGTCATGAAACTGCCTCCGGTCATCCCCGTGGACTGGATCATCATCGGCCTCGCCATCTGCTCCTTCGTCGGCGTAGTCTTCGGCACCTACCCCGCCTGGAAAGCCGCGAACCTCGATCCCATCGAATCACTCCGTTACGAGTGATTCACAACACCCCCGGCGGACCTTTTTCTTCCTCTAAGCTCTTGTTGTAACGCCGCGTCGCCTCCGGGAGGTCGTGCCAGATCTTGATAGTGCAGATCAGACCTATCACCGCGAACGGAATCACAAACACCGGCCACCAATGCCAGTTGCGGGTTATTCCCAAAAAGGTGGCACTACTACCGGCAGTCTCACTTGGCACCAGATAACCAATGAAGAAGGATTGGATACCGCTGCCAATGTATGCAAAACCATTGATGATGCCCATGGAGGTGGCTGTTGCCTTGCGCCCGCCAAAATCCGTCGCCGCCGTGCCGGACATCAGCGACGTCACGCCGATCGACGCCATGACGATGAACACCGCGGACCATCCGACAATCAGCGGCTGCGTAAATAAAACGAGCGACATGGCTGTGGCCGTTATCAGCACAAATCCGCACAACATTGCCGTGGGCGGCCCGCGGCGCGATTGGAACATCCGGTCCGAGATCAGACCACCGGCAAACCCGCCGATGATTCCAAAGACACAGGTGAACCAGCCCCAATTGTGCGAGAGAAATTCCGCGCCCGGTTGCGCCATTTCTTTGGCAAACGGCTTGTACCAGCCCAGCATGGCATACCGGAAGACGCCGCCGGTCAGTTCTGCCGTGGCGATCAACAGCATGAGTTTATTCGTGAAGATCCGTTTGAGCAGGTCGGTTACGGAAATTTCGATGTGCATCTTTCCCGAAGATGCGTCACAGGTGTCGAGATGCGGAAAACCCGCCTCCTCCGGGGTGTCCTTAATGAACAAAAAATCCAGCACCACCCAGATGGCCAGAATGCAGGCGGGAATGTAAAAGACAGACCAAGTCGCATCCAGCGGATTCGTACGGGAGACAAAAAGGTCATGCAGAATGCCGCTTGAACTCGTCTTGGTCAGATTAACGATGGCGCTGCCCCAGTCGAAGGCGAAGTAGACTCCGATGGAAATGAGCGTGCCGAAGATCGCACCGAAGACGCCGCGTTCCCGGACATGAAACCAATACGCCTTCACCTTGATGATGGACATCGAGCCGAAGCTTTGGAAATACATGTTCATCGCATAGAGCAGCGAAAAACTCAGCACCAGGTTCACCTTCCAATGCTTGGCGATAATCAGCCATGTGAGAAGGCCCAGCGCAAGGTTGGAAAGCGCCACGCCGACCGTCGAAATCAACATGCCTCTCTTGCCGCCGAGTTTCTTGTCGATCAACGGTCCGTTGACCACAAAGCTCGCCGCATAAACGCAGGTGCCCACGCCAAAGATGACCCCCAGATCGGACTTGGACATCAGCTTGCCCAGCGCATCTTGAGCTACAAACAGGTTATAACGGCCCATGCACAGGAATGCGTACGTCAGGCCAAGGGGAAACCAGTTGATGAACCGGCGTGTCATGAACCAGCCGGTGTGCTTCAGCGGGTTATTGCAGAAATATATGATGATGACCGCCGCCAGACACAGCGCGACCGTGATTGGATAAAAATAGTCTGGAATCGTTCCCACGTCGCCGCGCAGCTAAGCAGAGCCACGCTCACCGGTCAAAGTTTTTCGTGTGACAAAAGCCTCAGCCGGGCAAGTTTGCCATCCGTTTTTGTTTCTTCATCACCATTACCATCGCGCAACCGCCGACGATCCCAAAGCCGGCCATCGTCGGGTACCACGTTCCCCAGCCGTAATGCTTGATCAGCCAGCCCGTGGCCGGCAGTGCGATGGCCGCGCCATAATATTGGAACGAATCGATCACCCCGGTCGCAAAACCCGCCATCTTGCGCCCCCCGATGTCCATCGGCGCCGCCGCGCCGACGATGGCATGCGTGGAATTCGCCGTGAGCGAGATTAAAATCAAAAACAGGCACCCCAGGAAAATGCCGCCCGGCGTCGGCCCAACCACGCCGGAATAGATGATGATTGCCGCGATCATGATCACCAGGCTTTCGAAGAAATAAAGCGTCATGGCCACCGGCGAACGGTGGCCCTTGAAAAACTTGTCCGACACCCATCCTGCCGTGAAAGAACCGATGACCGCCGCTAACGGCATCAAGTTGAATGTCCAGAAGACTGCCGCCGGTTTTTTAGCCATGTCGATGTGCAGTTGGTTCACAAAATATAGCACGGATAGCTGGTCCGAACTGTTGCGCACCGCGCCCGTGCAACCGTATGCCACCGCGTAAAACCATACCAGCGGATGACTGAAGATGGTCACGAAGGATTCCTTGATGGTCGCCCGCGTCCCGGCGTCCCCTTCCGTGGCCTCGTCATGGACCACGCCGGGATAGCCCGCCTCCTCCGGCGATTCCTTGGGGATGAATACCAGCAAGATGGCTATTGCCGCCGTAAACAACGGCGGAATGCGGAACAACCAATGCCAGTCATCCTTCGCCGCCGTCCAGATGAGGATGGTGAATCCGCCCAGCAACACCGGGGCAAGGTTGTTGATTGCAAATTGCCCCAGCTGGATCATGAAGCCGAAGATGCCCGCAAACGTCCCGCGCTCGGACCGGTTGAACCACGCGGCGTTGATCTTTACCATGCCCGGTGCGCCGAAAGATTGAAACCAGCCGTTCAACAGCCAGATGAGCGCAAAGGTTGAAAATGTCCCCGCAAAAGAGGCAAACCCGAAGATCAGGTTCATCGTCACCGCCCCCATGGCTCCGATGAACATGGCCGCCTTGCCGCCGATGCGGTCCGTGAGCAGGCCGTTCACCAGCTGCCCCGTGCCATAGGCGATGGACCATGCGCTCAGCATTCCCGTGATTTGCACCTCGTCGAAGCCGAAGTCCTTCACCATGCCGGGCGTGGCAAAACGAAAGTTGTAGCGACACATGTAATAGGACGCATACATCAATCCGAGAATGACCCAATTCAACCCGCGTCTGGCCCGGAAGCCGGATGGATATTTTACGGGTGTGCTCAAACTCATCTGCTGTTTTTCAAACCTTGTTTGATGAAATAAACAGGTATTCCCCGCCCGGTCAAAGCCTAAAACAAAAAAGCCACGGAATAAATTCCGTGGCTTTTGATGAAAACTGTTGCCGGATTATTCGGCCTTGGCCTTCTTTTCCGCCTTGGGCGCCTTCGCGGGTTTGGCTTCGGCAGCCGGAGCCGGGGCTTCCGTGCGACGGCCGCGCTTTTCCGTGTGCGGCTTTTCTTCCACGGTGGCGGCGGCCGGGGCGGCGATCGGCGTGATGCTCTCCACGCGCACTTTCAAGGTGCTCTTCACGTCGGCGTGCAGGTGCAGTTCGATCTCCTGTTCGCCCAGCGTCTTGAGCGGCGCTTCGAGGCGGATTTTCTTCTTGTCGAGGGCGATGTCGAACTGGTGCTTGAGCTCGTCGGCGATCATGCCGGCGGTCACCGCGCCGAACAGCTTGCCGTCCTCGCCGGTCTTGACCTTGATGACACAGATCAGCTTGGTGAAGCCCTTCGCGAGCTCCGTCATGGTGTTGAACTCATGCGCTTCGCGCTCGGCGCGCTTCTGCTTCAGCGATTCAAGCTGGCGCTTGTTCGCCGAGTTGACCGGCACCGCGAGGCGCTGGGGGAAAAGATAGTTGCGCGCGTAACCCGCGGCGACTTTGACCTGGTCGGATTCACCACCGAGGCCGACGATGTTGTGGGTAAGGATAACTTCAGTTTTTGCCATACAAAAAATAATTTAGAGAGCTGCGGTTGAAAAATCAGAACGGAACGTCGTCGCTTTCGGGCGGGCCGTCACCTTCGACGGGTTCGGCGGCCGGGGCATTGGCGGCGGCGGGACGCGCGGCACGCGGAGCGGCGGGAGCGCCGCCACCTTCACCGGCACCCGGGGCGCTGCCGAGAAATTGGACCGTTTCCGCGACCACGCCCAGCTTGCTGCGCTTGGCGCCGGTCTGCTTGTCATCCCATTGGTCCAGCTTGAGGCGGCCTTCCACCATGATCGGGCGGCCCTTGCGCATGTATTGACCGACGTTTTCAGCCGTGCGGCCGAAGACGTCCACGTCAACAAAAGTCACTTCTTCCTTCTTCTCGCCCGCCTCGTTCGTCCAGACGCGGTTCACCGCGAGGCCGATCTTGGCGATGGCCGTCCCCTTGGGCGTGTAGCGCAATTCCGGATCGCGCGTCAGGTTGCCCATCAGGATGACTTTGTTGAAGCTGGCCATGACGATAGATTACTTGGCGGCCTTCGGCTCCGGCGATTCCGTGAACAGCACGCGGAACACATCGGCGTTCAGCGCGAACTTGGTCTGCAGCTGCGCGACCACCGCCGGCGCGCCGGTGAAGATCACGTTCGCATAGAAGCCGGACGTGTGCTTCTTGTCCGCGATGCGCGAGAACGGCTTGCGGTCCATCTTCTGGACCGTCTCAACCTTGCCGCCCACGGCGACAATTTCGTTCGAGATTTTGTCGAGCGCTTCTTTGACGCCCTCTTCTTTGCCTGCTGTGTTCAGGATGAACAGACCTTCGTATCGTTTCATTATATTTTTCTGCCGTTAAATTTTACGTTTCAATCTTGCCGTTATACAGGCTCATCGCCTTCGGCAAACCTTCTGCCAACCAGCAATCCACCTGGCCGGCCGCCCGGCTCAAAACTTTTTCCAGCAACTCGCTCTCGGACGCCTCAAACTTCCCCAGCACGTGGTTCGTTATCTGCCGGACACTGTCCTTCCGGCCGATCCCGATCCGTAACCGGGCAAACTCACGCGAGCCCAAGTGCTGCTCGATGGACTCCAGTCCATGGTGACCGCCGCTGCTGCCGCTTGGCCGCAACCGGATCTCGCCGAACGGCAGATCCGCGTCGTCCACCGCCACCATCACCCGCCCCAATGGCAGCTGATAAAAATCCGCCAGCGCACCGACCGACTCACCGCTCAGATTCATGTACGTCTGCGGCTCGCACAGCAACACCCGCTTGCCGTTGTGCTCGGCCTTCGCCATCCGGGCCGCGAACTTCCGTTCGTTCGCCCAGTCCGCCTTCCACATCGCCGCCAGTTTCTCGACCAGCAAAAAACCGGCGTTGTGCCGCGTCTTGGCGTAATCCGCGCCCGGGTTCCCCAATCCCACGATGAGAAAAACATTTTCCATGCGCGGGCGAAGCGGCTTTCACCGCAAAAATTACTTCTTCTTCTCGGCCTTGGCGGCTTCCGCCGGCTTGGCTTCGGCCTTTTTGTCGCCGGCCTTCGCATCGCCCTTGGCGGCAGGAGCGGCGCCTTCGGTGCCGTCTTCCTTCTTTTCCTTCGTCATTTCCACATCGCCAGCCGCCGGAGCAGCGGCCGTTGCAGCCACTTCTTCTTCAGCGCGCGGTGCAGACACGGCGAGGACGGTGACGTGTTTGTCGCCGATGATCTCGACGCCTTCCGGCGCCTTGATGTCACCCAGATGAAAGGACTTGCCGATTTCGAGGCTCGAAACGTCCACGGTGATCTGGTCGGGCAAATCTTTGGGCAGGCAGCGCACTTTGAGCTTGTGCAAAATGTGTTCCAGCGTGCCGCCGCCGGTCTTCACGCCGGCCGCTTCGCCTGTCGTTTCGAGCGGGACATGGACCGTGACTTTTTCGTCCTCGGCGACTTCGTGGAAATCCACGTGCAGCACCTTGCCGTTCACCGGGTGATGCTGGATTTCCTGCACCAGCGCCAGGCGCTTCGGCTTCGCATCATTTTCCACCGCCAAATCCACCAGCAGGTTTTCCGAGGCGGAGTGGTTGATGAGGTCGCCGATCTCGCGGGCGTTCACCTCGAGGTTTTGCGGCTTGGTCTGGCGACCGTAAATGGTTGCAGGCACACGGCCGGCCACGCGAAGTTTCTTCACAACATTCTGGCGAACTTGCGACCGGGGATATGCTTTTAATGCTACTGATTTCATTTTTCTTAAAATTTTATTTTCTGCGGCCGCCTCAACTTGTGCGCCCGCCTTTAAATTCAAACAGCGAGTTCACCGACGAATTATTATGAATCCGCTTGATGGCTTCGCCCAAAAGCCCCGCTACCGACAATGTAGTTATCTTCACACCGTCAATCGCAGGGCGTTGGACTGTATCAGTTGTGATTAATTCGTCAATACTGGATTTACGCAATCTTTCGATGCCCGTGTCGTTCAACAGGGCATGGGAAACACAGGCCAACACCTGCTTTGCGCCCTTGGTCTTCAAGATCGCCGCCGCCGAGGTCAGGGTGCCCGCCGTTTCCGTCAGATCATCCACCAGCAGAACGTTTTTGCCCTCGATATCGCCGATGACCGCCATGCTTTCCACCTCCGTCGCGCTCTTGCGCCGCTTCGCCACGATGGCCAGTTCAGCCTCAAGCGTTTGCGAATACGCATGTGCCATTTTGATACCGCCCGCATCCGGGCTCACCACCACCAGGTCCTTCAGCTTTTTCTTCTTCAGATATTCATACATCACCGGCGCGGCATACAGATGGTCCACCGGGATGTCAAAAAAGCCCTGGATCTGCTGCGCATGCAGGTCCATCGCCAGAATCCGGTTCACGCCGGACGCCACCAACAGGTTGGCCACCAGCTTCGCCGTGATCGGCACGCGCGGCTGGTCTTTGCGGTCCTGGCGCGCATAACCGTAAAACGGCATCACCGCCGTGATGCGCATCGCGCTCGCGCGCCGCAACGCGTCGATGATGATGAACAGCTCCATCAGGTTGTGGTTCGTCGGCGGCGACGTCGGCTGGATGATGAAGATGTCCTCGCCGCGGACGTTTTCCTCGATCCGTACAAACGTCTCGCCGTCAGGAAACGGCGTGATCGTGATCTTGCCAAGTTCGGTGCCGATGGATTTGCAGATGGCGCGGGCCAAAGGCTCGTTCGCCGTGCCGGAAAATACTTTCACAGATAAAATGTTTTGTGGTTAAAAAAGAAAACCCGCCAACTGGCGGATGAAAACGTAACCAAAATTTAACAGCCGCCGACACCGGTGCAAGATGAAACTGAAAGAACACGCTGAACAATTTCCCCAACGCGATGCTCTTTCCCGCTCCGGATAAAAATTGTCACCTTGATCAACCTTGATTCGCTTTAATTTGGCCAAATTCTCATTCATCCGCACCCCACCCACCGCCGGCTTTGCGCACCGGCTGTCCGGAAGCCTGTGTCCCCGGGGTGGGGACGGCTCGTCCCCACAACCAGTCGGCGCATTCTCCGTCTCATTGTGTGCATCCTCATTTTCTAAATTTATTTCACCTTGATTAACCTTGATTGGCTCCAATTCAGCCTTATTTTCCCCCGCCCCTCTCCGTTCTTGAAACAGCCGGAACGCCGTGGCCAACGCCTCCTCCACCTCCGGCCATTGTCTCGCCGCCGCCAGCAGCGCCCGCACCGCCGGCAGTTCATTGAGCCAGGCCACGAGCCGCTTGCCCGGCTCGCCCGCGTCCAGTCGTTCGTTCACCTGCTCGCGGATTTCCCGCGGCAGCCGGCTGATTTTTCCAGTAGCCATGCCCCAACTCTCTCACAGGGGGTTGGACAAAGGCTGTCCAACCTAAAATATCTTCCAAACAATGGGCGGCTGCCAGTGCGGCTCGCACCTGTGTCGGGAGCAAGGGACCAGCCGCAGCGGATGATTTTGCCGGTGGCATTGGAAATACCGGGCCGTTTCGGCATGCGGATGCGCTGCGGCTGATCCCGCTCGGAGCGGGACACAGCCGCCGCCCATTGGGGTGCAACCCCGTTTCGCCAGCATCGAAACGGGCAGAAACATGCTCCATTATGACCGCCCACTGGCTGCATCGGGACGCAAGCGGGGGCGGTGTGATGCGCCCGGCTGCGGTTTGAGTTACACTCTTCAGGCTGAACGTTTTCTCGAATTCAGGGTCAAACGAATGACCAATAAAACCGGGTGGCCGTGCCCTATGACCAAACCTAAAATCATCGGACTCATTGCTGTGGTGGCCGCTGCGGTCACCGCCTTCTCCTGCTGGCAGACGGACCGGCGGGAAACTTGCCCTAAAATCAAAGTTGAAAACGATGGCGGCATCATCAACGGCATCAACCACCCGGCCGCCACCGCACTCGCTTATGACCCCTATTTTATCCACGTAAATGATACCCCGCATCTCCAGATTCTAGCTGCGAAGGTAACGGGTGGAGCAAAATGACAAGATTTATGGGTTTAGACACTGTTGAACTTATCATGGCAATCGAGGAAGAATTTAACCTTGAGATTCCTAACGAAACAGCGGCGAAACTGGTAATCCTGGGCGACATACATAATTACGTTGTTCAGGCTTTGAAACAACGGGGTGAGACGCCAGACGAAAAACTAATTTGGGAACGGTTGAAAAACATTGTCATCAAGCAACTAGGTGTGCGCCCCGATGAAGTCACCAAATCAGCCGATATCGTACGGGACCTGCGGGCAGACTAGCTCGACCAAATTCAACCCTTAAAATTCCATTTGACACTTTCCCACTTTAATATCAATCTATCCGCATCCGTTGATTTGACGGACTCATAAAGAGTGGTTGAGGGACTGGCCCGCTGACACCACGGCAACCGATTGGATTTAAGTTCCAGTGACAGGTGCCAATTCCAGCTCAAGC
>Ga0210392_10002022_pt1 | contig 10453 bp, 10 predicted proteins | sample IncBWC30OmetaG_FD_161057 | JGI IMG/M metagenome (GOLD analysis project Ga0210392, IMG submission 161057) | Forest soil microbial communities from Barre Woods Harvard Forest LTER site, Petersham, Massachusetts, United States - Inc-BW-C-30-O ...
TTCTCGGTCTTTCTTGGGTCGCCTCCAAGCTGCCCGCGTGCGCCAGTGCGTTCCGGCATCGGGCCGCTGAGTGCGTTTTTTCGGGCACGGGGGACTTAATCTTCCCCGCGAAATTCATCGACCGCGATGCCGTAGCGCTTCATCCAGCGGTGGATTTGCATGCGCGCTTTGCCGAGCTCGCGGCCTACCGCCGCGACGTTGCCCTGATGATTGACGAGTAGGGCACGCAGCTCGGCTTCGCTCGGCACGTACAGCGCAGAGGGTTCGGGGGCGCGCACCGGCGGCACCAGCGAATGGCCTTTGCCGTAGTCGGTCATGGCTTCGAGCACTGCTTCGGGCAGCACCTCGGGTCCAAGCACGGGGCCAGGGGAGAGCGCTACGCTGCGTTTGATGCAGCCTTCCAGCTCGCGCACGTTGTACGGAAAATCGTGCTGCAAGAGCCCGGTCATGTACGGGAACGACAGCACGTAGCTCGGGTACCCGGCACGCGCCAAGAAGCTGCGAGCCAGCACGTGGATGTCTTCCTTGCGCTCGTGCAAAGGGGGCAGAAACACCTCGTACTCGTTGAGGCGCGCGTACAGATCCTCGCGAAAACGTCCTTCGCGTTGCATACGGTCGAGGTCTCGATGCGTGGCGCACACGACACGCACGTCCACCTTCTCGGGAATGGTGGCGCCCAGCGGTAGCACTTCTCTGGCCTGCAAAACGCGCAACAACTTCGCCTGCGCGTCGAGCGGCAGATCGCCAATCTCGTCTAGAAACAGCGTGCCGCCGTCGGCCGCGCGGATTAGCCCGGGCTTGTCGCGGTCGGCGCCCGAGAACGCGCCGCGCTTGAAGCCGAACAGCTCGCTCTCCAGGAGCAAGGCTGGAATCGCTGCGCAATTGACGGCGCCGAAGCGCCCACTGCGCCCGCTCAGGCGGTGCAGCTCACTGGCCACGACCTCCTTGCCGGTGCCGCTGGCGCCGCGCAAAACGACGCTGAGCGGTGTCGGCGCGACGCGTTCCAGCTCGGCGACGATGCGATCCATCTGCAGGCCGCCCACCAGCAGGCTCGGTTGCGCTGCGCGTCTGCTCGAGCCGCGGCTCATCGAGCCGTCGAGCCGATAGCCGGCGTAGTGCTCGGCGTCGCGCTCGACGAACTTGAAGATCGCGTCGCCGATTCGTACTTCGTCGTACGGCTCGAGCGCGCTGCCCTGAACGCGCCGCCCGTTGACGATCACACCATTGCGGCTGCCCAGATCGCGTACGTGATACGCGCCGTTGGCCCAACCTATTTCGGCGTGCCGGCGGGAGACCGCGGGCACTTCCAGCTCGAGCTCGACCCCGGGCTCGCGCCCGATCACGATGCGTTCTTGCCGAAACGGAAAGGCGGCCGGTAGCTTCGCCCAAGACTCCGCGTACAGGAGCACCAAACCCGCGACGGGGCCTGTGCCGGGCCCACGCGCGGTGGTCCCGAACTCCTGCATCGCGCCGGTGGTGTAGTCGACCATCGAGCGGCTAGAATACCGCTCGGATCTGACGCGAGTCTACAAATGGCGCTTGGCGATTTCCGTCCAAGTACCGGACGGTTCGAGCGAGATGTAGCTCTTCCAGAAGGGCCGAGCTTTGCTGGTCTCACCGATCTGCTCGTAAGCCATCGCCAGATTGAAATAGGCGTCCGAAAATTTCGGGTCGGCCTCGATGGCGCCGTGAAAGAGCGGAACGCTGAGCTCGGGCTGGCCGCGCTCCAGCATGACGTAGCCCAGATTGTACTGAGCTTCGGGCTGGCGAACGTCGATCTCCAGCGCTTTCTTGTAGAGCAGCTCGGCGGCTTCGGCGTCGTGCCTTCGGAAGCGGATATTGCCGAGATTCGTGTAGGCAATGGCTAGCCACGGATCGAGCGTGATGGCCTCGCGGTACAGCACCTCGGCGTCGTCCATCGACAACGGGTCTTCGTCGAGCTGGCTCGCGCGCAAGTAAAGCTCGTATGCCGTGCGCGCGCGCTCGCGACCAGCGGACGGACGCAGCACGCGCACGACGTCGTCGCGCAGCGCCTTCACCTCGAAGTCGAGCACCATCTGGCCTGTCAACGGCTCGAACGCGCCGTCTGTGGTGTGCACCACCACGCGTTGCCCGTCGGAAACGATGCGCAGCTCTTGGAGCGGGCGGGTAACCTTCGGTAGCGAGCGCTTGAGCGCGCCGACGGCACGCGTCACGTCGCGCAGCCGCACGCGTTGCTCGAGCAACGACTGCGCGGTGCGGAGCGCGATCAGATCCGAAAACGAGTAAGCCCGACGCCCTCGACGACGCCCGGTTGGCGAGACCACACCCGCTCGATCGAACGTGCGCAAGCGAGCTTGCGAGATCCCGAGCAGGCGCGAGATTTCTCCGCTGGAGAATAAATCGGTGAGCGGCTCTCGTCCGGTGCCGGCTTCGGCCACAGGCGCGAGCGCGCCGTCGTCGCGCTTCTGCACACGACCGCCACCGGGCCCGAAGACCACGTGGATTATCTTTTCGTCGCGCTGTCTCTTGCGACCCATTCGCTGCTGGTTCCCGCCTGCTCGTAAAAGGACGACCCTCTAATTCTTCTGCGCGGCGCTTCGTGTCAAGTGCCAGACGGTGGATCGAGCGAGGCACGCGGAATGATGCTGCGTAGAGCGCTTGGCCCGCGGCCCTCATTCGTCATCGAAGCTCTCGTGAGGCACGTTGCGGACCGAAACGACATTGTCAAAATGCTCCTTGACGACCGCCGATGTCGGAGTTCCTGCTGACCCGCAAAGTGTTCAGTGTGCTCGCCGATTGGTTCGCGCGCGAGCTCACGACGCGCGCGACGGTCGCTTGGGGACGGCGCCGGCAACTTTGCGCGGTGCTCTTTGGGGACGTTCACTGTTCTTGAACACGCGCGCTTCGACGTCGACGTCCACGCGAATGCCTCGCGTGTCACGGCGTACGAACAGCTCCGCGCGGACGCGTCCGATCGGAGCACCGGAACGCACCTGCGCTTCGAGACACGCGATCCGGATCGCCCGCAGGCGAGCGTGGGGATCGCTCGCGATCAGTCGCGCGATGTCGGCGGCGCGGTCTTTGGGTACGGCACCGCCATGCGACACGAACGGCAAGAGCACGCTGGTCGACCCGTAGTAGGTCGCGCCGTCGGGCTCGCTGCGTGTTGCCCCTTCACTCATCACGTCGGCTGCCTCGAACAGCTCCCGCAGTCGATAGTCGGCCGACTGCCAGAGCTCGAGCGTGCGCCGAGCGCCGATCGTTAGAGCCCGCGCCTTGGCCGGGCCGGGACCGTTCAGCTTACGCGGCATACCGAACGCTCCGTGCTGCTGGTGCGCGAACCTCGACCGGCCCGCTAGACTGCAGGCAGCTCATGATGGCGCCGCATTGGCGCCGCCGAGGCTTCGGAAACTTCACGTCTAGGATCGTATGTCGCCTGCAGCGCCAAGACGAAGTTCGTCGCAGTTTTTGCGCGCGAAGGCCGAAAACGCGCTCGGCCAGAGCGAAGCCCCGGCGGATTCCGCCGGCCGCTTACTTGCCCGCAGTGCACGCAATCGGGGAAAATCTCGCAAAACACGGGCCTTTCCTCAGGAGTTTTCCAGATGAACCGCATTTCCCGAGAGACATACGCCGGTCAAGACCGCCGCCAGCATCGCATGTACGTGACGCGCAACACCGAATACCACTTCAGAGGTGAGACCTGCGTGGCCGTTCGAGATCGCAAGACCGGGCGCTTTTTGCAGTCTCACTTGGCGGTTCAGCGCACGCTGTCGGGCGGCGTGAAGTACCAGAAAAACGGCACCGCGATCCCATCGTGTGCGCCGCCGAGAGTCGGTGAAGCCCTGTACTTCGGCGCAGACGGGCGCGAGCTCGTGACGAGTCTTTGTTCGAGCATCGAGCGACCCGAACGGAAGCTCGTTGCAGCTTACCCGGCGGGCTGAAGCGCGCTCCGCGGAAGCCCAACATGTTCAACCACTTGGGCACTTTTCGAGGGATCTGCGCGTAAAACCCTGCACCCAAAGTCAGGGTTTCGCGCCCTTGTGCGAATCCTGATTCGCAGCGTCGTCGGCCGACACCCCAAAAATCCGCAATTTCTGTAGTTCGGCGAGTGTCAAAAGTTCGGCATCATTCTTGGATATGGGCGGCGTACGGTTCAACGGTCGAAGGGCAGAATTTCAAACCATGGCGCAATCGTCCCCCATCGCTTCTCCTAGCCCCAAAGCCGACCCGCGCGCGGTCGAAATCCTGGCTAAGAACATTTACCGAGAGTTTCGCGCCAGCGGGTTCTCGGAGCGCGACGTGCTGGCTCTCGCTGGCGAGCTTCTCTCGCTCGTCACGCGCGACGTGAAGAACGAGAAAACGCTCTAAAATCGCACGCTACTGTCTGACTCGGCTCGCACTGCGTTCGAACGCGGCTGCGGGCCGTTTGCGTTCTGAGCGGGCAATTCCGTGACCCGCGTTTTGCGGGGAGCTCCGGCGAACTTGGCGTGTTTCATGCCGTTCCGCGTGTTATCCTGCGGGTTCTCGTGCGTCCGCTCGGAGAGTTACGTTTCAAGTGATTGCACCGACATCGTCCGCAAAAGCCCCGATGTTTGCCATCATCGTCCACGAGAAGGGCGGAGCCGAGCGGCGTGAAGTGTTCGACACGGCTGAGCTGACCGTTGGGCGCGTGCAGGGCAACGAGCTGATGCTGCCCAAAGGCAACGTGTCCAAGCGCCACGCTCGCCTGCTGTATCGGGACGGTCGCTTCATCGTCACGGACCTGAACAGCACGAACGGTACCTACGTCAATCGCCGCAAGATCACCCAGGCGACGATCGTCCGTGAAGGGGATCGTATTTACATCGGGGACTTCGTACTGCGCATCGAGTCTGGCAGCGGCGCGCAACCGTCGCCCGAAGAGCGAACCGGCCTGTCCACGGCGGGGCAGTCTTCGCCCAGCGTTCCAGACGGTATCTCCAATGTCTCAGCCCGCCCGGAGCCTGCGTCGGACGACTTTACTCATGTGCCGGCACCGCAAAAAGCCACCGGCGCTAGCGGTTCCAGCCCAATCTCCTCCGACAATCCGGCGCGTCTGGCCGACATGCCGCTCGAGACGACAGGGACGCATAGCGTCTCGCGAACCACGGAGGACGAAGGTCCCGATCCGGCGCCGAGCTCGCTGCGCGAGGTGGTGCGCTCGCTAGTCGATCGCGTCGCGCTCGATTTGCGCGATGTCGATCTGCTCGCGCCAGTCCCGCCCTCGCTGGGCGAGCGCATCGACGGCCTGTTGCAGCACGCGTGGACGGAGCTCGGCGAGGGACACGACGCGGCCAGCAGCGTGGCCGCGGATCGCGCCATCGAGCTGGCTCGCTGTGAGCTGGTGGAGCATGGGCCGCTGACTGAATTGATCGCGGACCCGAGCGTGTCGGAGATAGGCGTTACACGCTTCGATCGCGTGGTCTCGGTGCGCAACGGTCGCAGCGTCAGCTTCGAACCGGGTTTCTCTTCGGATCGGTCCCTACGCTGGGCCGTCTCTCGCTTGTGCGCAGAGGCAAACGTGCCGGTGCTGCCGGACGAATCGGTGCTCGAACGCCGCATCATGCCTGGCGTCCGCCTGTCAGCGGTAGTTGGCTCGATCGCAGCGAGCGGCGCGTGCGTGGCGATTCGCAAGACACGGCGCATGTCCGTCACACTCGAGGAGCTGGTGCGTCGCGGGGCCATCTCTCGCGCCATGGCGACCTTTCTCCAACAGTGCGTGACCGCGCGAGTCAACCTGCTGATCGTCGGGCCGCGTGACGGCGGGGTCGAAGCACTCTTGGCGGCGCTCGCCCAGACTCCGGCAGACGGCCCGTGCGTATTCATCGGCGAGCGCGAGCCGGGCGGCCCCGACGCCAATTTCTTGGTCACTGGCTCGGACTCCGCGTCCACTGTGGGCGCGCTACAGGTCGCGGCTTCCTTGCCCGGGGCGCGGATCTTCGCAGAGCTGTTTACCGGCGAGCTGTGCGCGACCGTCGTCGAAGCCATCGCGGACGGCGCGGACGGCGTGATCGCCGCGCGCTACGCGCCGAGCCTACGGCGCGGTCTGTTGCGCTTGCCCGGAGTAGTCGCCGCCGAGCGTCCACAGATCCGCATCGAAGCAGCGCGCGAGTTGGTCGCCAACGCCTTCGAAATCATCGTCGAAGTGGCGCGGCTGCGAGACGACCGCCATCGCGTGCTCCGCATCGTCGAAGTGACAGGCTCCGCGGGCGACGAGATCCAGACCCAGGACGTATTCACGTTCGTCATGGACCGCACGGCCGCGGGCGGATCCATCGAAGGCACCTTCAACGCCAGCGGCGTCGTGCCGCACGTCGTCGAAGCGCTGCGCGGGCGCGGAAACACGGTCGAGAGCGCGATCTTTAGTAGGCCGCCTTCGAGACAATGAGCTTTGGCGCGCTTGTAGCACCGCGTGTCTGGTTGAGATTTTTTGCGTGTGAACGGCTGCAGTGCGTGGCGACGTTCGCTTTCGGTTGAAACAGCTGGCGGCCGGGTTCGCCGGGTCTTGTTAGGCTCAGCCTCATTCGATGATCGTGATCTGGTCATCCAAGACTTTTCGCTCGTTTTGGTTCCGGGCATTCGGCTGAGCTGTTTCGCGCGCGCTGGGGCGCGATGCGTGCGGCGCTTCGCGCGCACCGGGGGCATTCGGCTGCGCAGAGCGTCTTCGCGTGCCTCCCGCAGGGCCGTTTTCAAGTTCGCATTCGTACTTGAAATTCGATGATGAAAGGGCGGTCGGGGGAGAGTCGCTTCGACTTGGCTGCGCGTTTCGAGCTGGGACGCCGAAGGCTGGGACGGCGAGCGCCCGCCCGCGTGACCATCAAAAAAGAAAGCATCCTAGATTCGCCCCACGATGCACCATCGATCGACTCTTAGTCTCGGGCTTCTTCTTGCTTCGCCTTGGCGAGCTTGCGGCCCATCATGCGCTTCTTTAGGGCGCTCAGTTTGTCGATCATCAAGACGCCGTTGAGGTGATCGGTCTCGTGTTGAATGGCCACGGCGAGCAGGCCGTCGGCTTCGAGCTCGAAGGCCTTTCCCGAGCGATCCAACGCGCGCACTTTGACGTGCTCGGCACGCTTGATCTCCTCGGTGACGCCGGGGAAGGAGAGGCAGCCTTCTTCCCAGGTCTGCACGCCGTCCTTCTCGGTGATCTCGGGATTGATGAAGACCAAGAGCTGGCTCGGCTCGTCTTCGCTAGCGCAGTCCACGACGAAGATGCGCTGCGCGATGCCGAGCTGAGTCGCGGCGAGCCCGCAGCCGGGGGCGTCGTACATGGTCTCCGCCATGTCATCCACCAAGGCTTGAATTTCCGGGGTTACTTCTGCGACCGGCTTGGCAATCTCGCGCAGGCGAGCGTCGGGATATTCGAGGATCTCGCGGATCATGGCGCTTCAGGGAAGGTAACACCCGGGATCAGGCGTCGCAACCGGCCGGCCGCAGTTCTGCGCCGTTCAGGTGCCGGTGAGCGTTCGCCCGGTTTTTTTGGGGTAGGCGATCGGTCCCCAGACGTAGGCGTCGGTACCGCACAGCTCCCAGTGCGCAGGATCGATGCGCGGCGCGTCCGCCGGATTGTCGGGCCCAGCCCAGTCCACTGCGCCGGGACGCCCGCGCGGACCGAGCAAGAGCGGCGCCATGAACACATGCAATTGATCCGGTAAACGGTGCGCGAGCAAGCTGCCGGCCAGCTCCGAACCACCTTCCGCCATGACGCTCACGACCTCGCGAGCTGCGAGCTCTCGGAACATCACCACGGGGTCGCAGCGACCCTCCGCAGTGGCTGGAACTCGAATCACGCGCACGCCCAGTTGCGTCAGCGCGGCTTCTGCGGTGGTGGGTGCGGCCGCGGTCGTCACCACGCAAGTTGGGATTTCGTGGGCTGTCTGCACGACCTGGCTGGTCAGCGGCAGGCGCAGCTTGCTGTCGACGACTACCCGGATTGGGTTTCGCCCCGGCACGTCGCGCACGGTGAGCCGCGGGTTATCGGTGAGCACGGTGTTGATGCCGACCATCACCGCGTCGTGGTGAGCGCGTAGGTTTTGGACTTTGACGCGGGCCTCCGGGCAAGTGATCCACTTGGAGGCACCGGTGCGCGTCGCGATCCGACCGTCGAGCGAGATGGCAAGCTTGAGAGTGACGAAGCTCGTGTGCTCGGTGACGTACTTGGCCCAGGGCTGGATCAGGGCTTTGGCAGCGGCTTCTTGGACGCCGATGGTGACCTTGATACCAGCGGCTTGCAGGCGCTCGATGCCGCCGCCCTGAACTCGCGGATCCGGATCGCGGCAGCCGATGACGACGCGTGCCACGCCTGCGGCCAAGATTGCGTCCACGCACGGCGGAGTGCGCCCCGTGTGGTTGCAGGGCTCGAGCGTGACGTACAGTGTGCTGCCGTGCGCCGCTGCGCCGGCCTTCTTGAGCGCCGCAACCTCGGCGTGGTCGAGGCCAGCGGCTTCGTGAAACCCTTCGGCGATGACCGTGCCATCGGCGGTAGCAACCAGCGAGCCGACGTGAGGATTGGGGGTGGGATCCCCTCCGGCGCCGAGCGCGATGGCCCGCAGCATTAGCTCGCTATCGAGATCCTTCACGGCTTCACTCCGCATCCTTAGAGCGCACGAGCTTGCTCATCTCGACCATGAACTCGTCTATGTCGCGGAAAGACCGATACACGCTGGCAAACCGCACGTAGGCGACGTCGTCCAAAGTCTTTAGGCGTTCCATGACTCGCTCGCCGATCACGAGCGAGGGTACTTCCTTTTCGCCGCTCTCCGCGAGCTCTCGTTCCAGCGCCTCGGCGTGCTCTTCGAGCGTGTCCGCCGAAACGGGGCGCTTATTGCAGGCGATGCGCAGGCTGCGCAGCACCTTTTCGCGATCGAACGGTTCGCGCTCGCCGTCTTTCTTCACGACCGTCGGTAGCGTGTGCTCGACACGCTCGTAGGTAGTGAAGCGGCGCTTGCAAGCGTCGCACTCACGGCGCCTCCAGGTCACGGTGCCGCCGGCGGCCAGGCGTGAGTCCACCACGCGGCTATCCATTTCGCGACAATACGGGCACTGCATGAGAACGGTACTCGATGCGAGCCCGGCTGACCTGGTTAGCCCTCAAACGCCGAGAAAATCAGCGTCACGTTGGTGCCGCCAAAACCAAACGAGTTGGACATGGCGCGCTTGATACGGCGTTCGCGCGCCTTGTTGGGCACGAACTCCAGCGGCACTTCCAGGTCAGGGTCGTCCATGTTGATCGTCGGCGGGATCATCCCGGTCTCGATCGCTTTGAGGCAGACCGCTGCTTCTACGGCGCCAGCAGCGCCGAGTAGATGTCCCATCATCGACTTCGTGGAGCTCACCCACAGCTTCTTGTCGAGCGCGTGCGCGCCGAAGGTATTGGCGACGGCGCGGGCCTCTTCGACGTCGCCGATGGGCGTCGATGTGCCGTGTGCGTTCACGTATTCGATTTGCTCGGGGTTGAGCTTGGCGTCCTTGAGCGCGTTGCGCATGGCGCGAGCCGCGTGCGCGTGGTCGGGCGCGGGTTTGGTGATGTGATAGGCGTCGCTCGTTGCGCCGTAGCCCACGACTTCGGCCAAGATCTTGGCGCCGCGCTTTTTGGCGCGAGTCAGGGTTTCGAGCACCAGCGTGCCGCCGCCCTCACCGCACACGAAGCCGTCACGGCCCTTGTCCCAGGGGCGGCTCGCCGCTTCCGGATTGTCGTTGCGGCGGCTGAGCGCGAACATTGCGCTGAAGCCGGCGATGCCAATCGGAGTGATGGTCGATTCGGCGCCGCCCGCGATCATCACCTCGGCGTCACCGCGCTGCATCATGCGCAGTGCTTCACCGATGGCGTGCCCGCTGGACGAGCAAGCGCTGGTGTGCGCCAGGCTCGGCCCGCGAAACCCGAACGCGATCGACACCTGGCCAGCGGCCATATTGGCGATCAAAGACGGAATGAAATACGGGCTGACCTTACCGGGGCCCTTCTTGTCCAGCGTCAGCGTGCAGCGCTCGAGATTCTCCAGCCCACCGAGGCCGACGCCGATGAAAACGCCAGCGCGATCTCGCTCGTCTTCGGTCAGGTCCAGCTGCGCCTGCTCGAGCGCCATTTTCGTGGCGGCCATCGCGAACGTCGTGAAACGAGAGACCTCTTTGATCTTCTTTCGTTCCATGAATTCGGCAGCGTCGAAGTTCTTCACTTCGGCGGCGATGCGAGTGGCGTAGGCATCAGTGGCGTCGAAGAGCGTGATCGGGCCCACGCCGCTCTTGCCGCTGATCAACGACTGCCAAGATGGCTCGGTCCCGATGCCGTTTGGCGTGACGAGACCGATTCCTGTAACGACGACGCGCTCCATCTCTTCCTCAGAACACACTCATGTTTGGGGCCGGGGCCCCAAACTCGGAAGGTGGGGCCCGCTGAATTACGCCCTTGGTGATCCCCGGCGGGGGACACTTCAGCGGGCGCGGGGGAGAATCC
>Ga0210392_10002023_pt1 | contig 10452 bp, 8 predicted proteins | sample IncBWC30OmetaG_FD_161057 | JGI IMG/M metagenome (GOLD analysis project Ga0210392, IMG submission 161057) | Forest soil microbial communities from Barre Woods Harvard Forest LTER site, Petersham, Massachusetts, United States - Inc-BW-C-30-O ...
GAAGTAGCAGATGGGCAACAGTACCACCAGCAGCCAGAGCAGATGCAAACCATACTGCCCGCCCGCCTGCATATAAGTAGAGACAGCCCCAGCGTCGTTGTCCGCCTCCATGACGATCAGGCCAGGGCCGAAGACCATCAGGAAGGTGAGTACATGCTTCTGCCATGCGCTGCGGACCACAACGCCATCGGCCGCCTCCGTCGCTGCAACCTCGAGTTGGGGTTCTTCTACGCGCACAGGCGCACCCCCTCAGCTTCATCCTTTGACAAGGATGTTGTGGAAGCCGCTCCTGGAGCCTCGGCTTCCACCCATACGCATGCGAGTGGCGTCTTTGCATCGCCTGTAGATACCCAGGCACAGGTCATACGACCGGTCTTCCGGAACGTAAAAAGCTTGTTGTTCATCGTTCCTCCTTTTTGTGGTCCGGGCAGGCGCGACCATTCCAGCGCTTGGGCGCGGATCGGGGCGACGGCACGAATCATCGGTTAGGGAGGGGTGAGTCGGGGTGGGAGAACCACTGGCTCACGCGCTCATTTCACAGGTCGTATGCTGTGATGAGCGGTGAGGAGTCGTCTTAGCGGGGCTAGAGGCGGCTTCCGGAGCGTTCATCGCAGCACAGGAACGCTCTCCGTGTACTCGGAGGTTCTTGTGCGGAATCTATACTCATAAGTTGTTCGACTTCTCCTGCGATGCAAAATCCTCGTCTTTCATTTTGTATCATACCCCCCTAGGATATAGTCAAGGAAAACATGTCACACCTCGAAAAAGAAAAACAAAAGCTGGTCGCTCGCATTAAACGTATTCGCGGGCAGGTCGACTCCATCGAGCGCTCTCTCACCACAGCCGATGATTGCGCGGACGTTCTCATGCTTTTGGCGAACGTGCGCGGCGGCATAAACAGTCTCATGGCCGAAGTGCTCGAAGACCACATTCGTCTGCACCTCCTTTCCTCCGATAAGAGTTCCGCTCCGCCTAACGAGCTTGCCGAAGACCTGATCGATCTTGTTAGGGCGTACCTCAAGTAAGGGATCACACAGCTGTCAGATCCCTATTGTGTGCTGCGTCTTGAGATTTAGGGGATCTATCGAACCAATCGTAGAATGTGGGTAACAAAAATAACGTCAGCAAAGTTGAACTGATCAGTCCGCCGATCACGACTGTCGCTAAAGGCCGCTGGACCTCGGCTCCAGTTGAAGTGGAAATAGCCATGGGAACGAATCCGAGACTGGCGACAAGGGCTGTCATCAGTACCGGTCTCAAACGGCGGCCTGCTCCTTGCAGGACTGCATGGCGTAGCGATGCGCCCTCGTCTCTCAATTGGTTGATGGAACTGACGAGCACTACACCATTAAGTACTGCAACACCCAGCAGGGCGATGAAGCCTACCGAAGCAGAGAGATTCAGATTGAGGTGGAATATCCATAGAGCAACAATGCCGCCCACCAGTGCGAATGGCACATTGACCAGAATCAGCATGGCCTGCTTGATGGAATGGAATGTCATATAAAGCAGGCCGCATACGATTGCGAGCGCCAGCGGGACCACCAACAAGAGTCGCCGCGTTGCGCGCTGCTGGTTCTCAAATTGACCGCCATAAGTGATGGTGTAACCGGCAGGAAGCTTCACATTGTTATTCACCTTCTGCTGGACTTCCGCAACAAAACTGCCAAGGTCGCGGCCTCTCACATTCGACATGACGACAATGCGCCGCTGTCCCTGTTCGCGATTGATCTTCTCAGCTCCGCGCGTCACATCGACGTCCGCAACCTGACTCAGCGTCACCATCGCTCCGCCTGGAGCATGCAATGGGATCTCCCGCATCGATACAAAATCGGAGCGATACCGATCGGGCAGGCGCAGCGCTATGGTGTAACGGCGCTGGCCGTCGATCACCTGCGAGACCACCGCTCCCGAAGCGCCCGCCTCCACTGCCTGTTGCACATCGAGGACATTCAATCCATAGCGCGCCAGCGCGTCCCTGCGAATCTTCACAGTCAGCTCCGCAACGCCGGAGTTGATCTCCATCTGCGCGTCGGCAGCGCCGCGTACGGCATTTACCTGGCGGAGCACCTGTTGCGCGAGCGAGTCGAGCTGTTGGAAGTCGTCTCCGAATACCTTGACGGCCAGATCGGCTTTCACGCCGGAAACGGTCTCGTCGAGCCGCATGGCCATTGGCTGGGTAAAGTCGTAGCTAATGCCGGGAATCTGCGCGAGCGCTTTGTCCATGGCATCAATGAGTTCTTCTTTGGAGTGGAACCTTTTCCACTCGTGAGTTGGGGCGAGGGCAACATAGACATCGCCTTCGTTAATGCCCATGGCCTCGGTGGCAAAGTCGGGGCGGCCGATCTTGGTCGTAACATCCTCAATTTCTGGAAAGGCGCGGAGTGTCTTCTCGACCCGCTTCGAGATCTCTATGGAGTCAGTGAGCGAGACACCCGGGAGCTTGCGTGTCTCAACCAGGATGGAGCCTTCGTCGAGACGCGGCATGAACTCGGTGCCGATAAATGCCAGTGAAGCCAGCGAGGCGATCATGACGACGGCCATTGCGGCGATGATGACGATGCGGTGGCGAATCACCCAGGACAGGCCCGCGATATACCGGTGACTCAACCGCTCCATCCAGTGCTGGTTCGTCTCCTTTTTTTTCCGGCGAAGTCCCTTGCGAAATACGAAGGAGCTGAGCACGGGAATGACGGTGAGGGCCAGCAGCAAGGAGCCGAGCAGCGCCGTGCAGACCGTGATGGCCATGGGGCGGAACATACGCCCCTCCAGCCCCTCAAGAAAGAGGATAGGAAGATAGACGGCGATGATAATGCCGACGCCAAATGCCATTGGCCGAGCGACCTCCAGGCCCGCAGTGGCAATCGAAGTCATCGGAACTTCCTCTTCCCCATGTTCCTGCATTCGATGCACTGAGTTTTCGATCATCACGACAGCGCCATCGACGATCATGCCGAAATCGATAGCGCCCAGGCTCATCAGGTTAGCGCTGATGCCGAAGAATTTCATCCCCAGAAAGCTGAAGAGCAGAGAGAGTGGAATGATCGATGCCGTCACCAGTGCGGCCCGGAAGCTGCCGAGAAAGAGCAGCAATACCACGGTGACCAGGATGAAGCCTTCAAAAAGATTATGCTCAACCGTGTGAATGGTTCCATCAATGACAGTCGATTGATCGTAGAAGGGCTTGAGCGTGACGCCTGCCGGCAAATGGAGGCTGGCGATCTTTTGCTTCACCAGTTCGATGACATGTTTGCCGTTCTCGCCTTTCAACATGATGACCATGCCCGAGATGGCCTCGCCATTCCGTAGGACTGCGCCCTGGCGGGGCGCAGGTCCAATCGTCACTTGCGCGACATCATGCAGCATGACCGGCGTGCCCTGGTTGGCAAGCAGAACAATGTTGCCAATATCGCCGACGCTGGTGGTCCTGCCAAGGCCGCGCAAGGTGTACTGTTCATACGCGTGCTCGATGTATCCGCCACCGAAGTTGGCGTTGTTCTCGGCGACTCGCGTGGCCACGTCCCTGAGCGTGAGTCCATACTGTTGCAGAAGAGCCGGATCTACCTTGATCTGATATTGCTTTGTCTCGCCGCCCCAGGTATTTACATCACTGACACCGGGGATCGTTCGCAGCTGCGGCTTGATCTCCCACTCCTGCACATCCTTCAGTTCCATGGGCGAGAGTCCGCTTCCTGTAAGCGTGTATTGATAGAGTTCCCCAAAGGCCGTCGATGGCGGACTGAGGACCGGCTGTATCCCCGCGGGAAGCGAATTTGCCACTTGTTGCAGACGCTCGTTGACCAACTGGCGCGCGAAATAGGTAGGAACAGTGTCGTCGAAGACCACGGTCACCATCGATAGCCCCAGCTTGGAGAGGGAGCGCACCTCCTGTTGCTTCGGCATTCCCATCAACGTGCGCTCAACGGGATAGGTGACAAGCTGCTCGACTTCCGTGGGAGGCATCGACGGCGCTTCGGTCACGATGACGACCTGATTGTTGGTCAGGTCAGGGAAGGCATCGACAGGAATGGTGTAAACCACCCAGCAGCCTGCCGCAATCAGCACAAGAACGCCAAGCAGTACGGTCCAGCGATGTGCAAGCGAGAAAGTAAGAATTCTTGCGAACATGTCAGATCAGTCCCCCTGCATGGAAGCTTTGAGGAGTTGAGATTTCAGTAGAAAGCTGCCCTGGGTCACCACCTCTTCACCTGGGCGCACGCCATCAGCGAGGACGACTTTGCCATTCACGGAACTGCCAACCCGCACCGGGCGCGGCGTGAAGCGGTCGGCTGCCTGGCGAACAAAGACAACATCTTGGCCGTTCACCTGCTGCACGGCCTCTGGCGCAATCAGGATAAGCGGACGCGTTTCCCCGACAGCGATCTCTGCTGTTGCCAGCATCTCGGGGCGTAGAATTCCCCCGCTGTGTTCTATGTCGATACGAACCTGAAGACGGCGCGTTGTTGGGTCGAACTCCTGACCGAGATTGCTGATCCGTCCAGCGAATCGTTGCCCCGTGCCCCCTGGAGGCGTCACCCATGCGCTCTGGCCAACCTTCAACTGACTGAGTTGTTCTTGACCTACGGAGGCTAGCATCCACAAGTGCTTCGGGTCTCCGAGAACGAAGATGTCGGTGGCTGGCGCCACGGTCGTGCCGGGAGTCGCACTCTTCTGCAGAACGTATCCGCTCGCTGGTGCGACAATCGGGATCAGTTCCGCAGTTTCGTTATTTGCGTTTGCCGGCAGGTCGGCGGAGATGCCGAGGTTTTCCTCCAGATGTGTTTTGCTGCGGACGACATCGGTCTGGCCATTCTCAAGGGCTGTTTTTGCATTGACCAGTTCCTGCCGCGCCTGCTCTGTCTGTTCGACCGAAGCGGCGCGGAGAGCATAAAGACGCTGCATGCGGTCGAAGTTCACTTGCGCCAGAGACTCAGCGGACTGCAGGCGGCTTTTCTCGGCAACTGCCATCGCATATGCGGCCTGAGCTTCGTGTACGTCATGGCTGTGCATGCGCGCCAGCACTTCGCCCTTATGTACATAGTCTCCCAGGTTGGCGTAGACACGTTCGATGCGCCCAGTCGTGAGCACGCCAACATGCCAACTCTCATTGTCGGGTAACACAATCTTCCCCGGAAACTGAAGCAGGTCCGACTCTTGCTGGACAGCGAGCGTAGTGGTGGCGATAGCTCCCCGTTGTTCGGCGACGGGAAGCACTATGTCCGCTCCGTCGCTTGCGCTTTTTGACGCAGCAACCTGGCTTGCGGCGTTGGCGTGAGCATTGGGCTCACTTGCTGCCGCACTGTGGCGACCGCTCGCGAAGCCTGCGATCGCTGCAAGGACCGAAAGCATCAGCATCGCTATGACATACCATTTCCATTTCTGTTGTTCCGCTCGCATAGATTCTCGCCGTTGCAGTTCCAAATTAGTTTCCATATTCATGGCTCTAGTCCTTCTGCGTATTCCAGTGAAACAACGCTCTGGTGGTAATTGCCCAGCGCCTCTACCCATGCGCTCTGTGTGTCCACACGCAACTTCTCCGCATCCAGCAGCCGGAGCAGATCGGTGCCCCCTTCGCGATATGCCGCACGCGAGATATTTGCAATATCGACTGCCTGGTCGAGAAGAGGTCGATAACGATCCGTAACCTGACGCTTCCACATCTGATAGGACATGCGGGCCAACCTCAGATCGCTCGCACTCTGCTGTTGGACAGCCGCGAGTGTGGACCTGTTGGCTTCGACATCGAATCGCGCTGCGGCTACCGCTCCCTGGTTGCGGTCGAAGACGGGCAGGTTCATTTGAAAGCCGGCAATCATCGTATTCAAGCCAGCCGTGCGCTTGTATCCGAAGAGTGCATCGATATCGGGCCGCCCCTGAGCCTTTTGCGTCATAAAATTCGCTCGGGCGGTATCGATTGCCTGCTGAGCCAGCTTAACCTCGATACGCTCGTTCTGTGGACTGCCCGCGGATTCCGGATTCTTTGGCTCGTTGAGTGATTCAAAGGATTCGCTCAGGCGCCAGTTTTCCGCTGCGGCTAATCCCATCTCACGGGCAAGCTTCTGCTTGGCCTCGGCTTCTGCCAATCTGCTGGATTCAGTATTCGCTTCGGCGCGAGCCTCTTCCAGTCGCACGCGCAGAAGATCGGCTGCGGCAATCTTTCCCTCGTTGAAGCGCTTCTCGTTGTAGTCGAGAATCTCGCGATAGTACCCGACACTCTGCTCCGCCAGAAGTTGCAGATACTGAAGGCGCAGGGCATCCCAGTAAGTTTGAGCTACGCGAAGTTCGATTGACCTCTTCTGTTGCTCGAGTGTGAGTTGAGACCGGCTAACGGCGCTGTTGGCCGTGGCAATGCGCGCTCCCCGTCTTCCGGACACCTCAAGCACTTCGGTCGCGTAGGCGTACGTATCGACGTTCTGGGTGAAGTTCATGTCAGGACGCAGATTTTCCGACTGATAAAAAAGCCTGGGGTTGGGAATAAATCCCGCCTGGCGGCGCAGCTGGGCACTTGATGCCTCAACCTGCGCCGCCGCCTGCAGCTCCGCCCGCTTGCTCATGGCCGACCTAATCGCGTCGCTAAGAGAGAGGGCCTGCGCTGACGGATCCTCCGCGAAGCCGCAGGGCGAGAAGAGAACCAAAACGGCAATCACTACAGTCAGAGAAACCAGCGATCTGGATATTGTTTTCCTCATATTGCCTGACGTGGATAAGGCAACTGAAAGGCCAAACAAACCATGTACCAGGCTACTGAAATAACCGGTAATTACGATTCGACCGTTTCCAATGTGGACAAAAATTCAAACCCGCGTTCAAAGTTTTGAACAACGTGAAGTCTTGCTACAAGCCATATTTCGAGAGTTTATAGCTGAGATCGCTCTTGGAAAGACCAAGCCTGCGTGCGGCTTCCGTCTTCGATCCATTGGTCTTCGTCAGCGTCTGCTCAATGATCCTTCGCTCCCAGGACGCGAGCGTGCTGCGCAAGTGAAATTCTTCCGGCAGCGACGCTCCATTAAACACGGGAAGGCCGGATTCTGCGTTTGTCTCATCCTGTAGAACCTCCGGTAAATCAAACCAGAGTATCTCCGGGCCGCTCGTCAAAATGCAGGCCCGCTCCAGTAGGTTGCGGAGCTCTCGCACATTGCCAGGAAAGCTGTAGGACATGAGTTGCTGCAGTGCATCCGGATGAAGTGCACGCTTTGTTGTTTTTAGGTCGCTTGCTATCTGATGCAGCAGGAATTCCGCGATCTCAGGAATATCTGTGATCCTCTCGCGCAAAGGTGGAACCGCCACAGGCACAATGGCGAGCCGGTAGTAAAGGTCTTGCCGGAAGTTTCCTTCCTGCACTTCCTTCCTCAGATCGCGGTGCGTTGCCGCCAGCACGCGGACATCGACATCCCGCGCAGCCGTAGAGCCAACGCGGGTGATCTTTCCTTCCGCCAGAACGCGCAGGAGCTTGGCCTGGGCCGCGGCGGACATCTCTCCCGCCTCATCCAGGAAAAGCGTCCCCTGGTGTGCCGCTTCAAAGAGTCCATGACGTATCTTGTCGGCTCCGGTAAATGCGCCTCGCTCATGCCCAAAGAGTTCGCTCTCCAGCAGCGTCTCGGAAAAGGCGGCGCAGTTGACACTAATGAGCGGCTTGTTCGTTCGCGTACTATTTTTGTGGATCGCTCTTGCAACGAGTTCCTTGCCTGTGCCCGTTTCTCCGGTTATCAGCACCGTCGCTTCAGTAGGTCCCACCCGCGAGATGAACTGGCGCAACTTTGCGACAGGTACACTGCTCCCCCTGATCTCCGATTGCCCTTCAAGCCTGCCGACGGTATTGCGTAACAGATGGTTTTCGCGCTGCAATGAGGCCCACTCCGCCGCACGATGAACAACTGCCCGCAGGTTGTCGGAAGAAAAGGGCTTGGTCAGAAAGTCGAACGCGCCACTGCGCATCGCGTCGACCGCGAGTTCAACTGTGCCATAGGCAGTCAGCATGACCACCGCAGTTGATGGTTCCGATTGCTGAATTGCTTTGAACACTTCCGAACCTTCGCCATCAGGCAGTTTCTGGTCGAGCAGAACGACTTCGAAATCGTTGCCATTAACTGCCCGCAACCCTTCTTTGACAGTTGCGGCTTCCACTAGAACGTGTCCGTCCTGCCTGAGGTTTGCTGAAAGCACCTTGCGCATATTGGGTTCATCTTCAACAATGAGAACTCTAGCCATGCCGAGGCTCCGTATAGGGGCGCGATTGCACTATCACCTCGTTATTGATCGAAGGAAGACTAACCGTGAAGACGATGTGGTCGGGCTTGTTCTGCTCGAGATACAGTTCGCCATGGTGCCTGTCTACGATGCTTCTGGCGATTGCAAGACCGAGACCGGTTCCACCTTCTTTCGCGGTAAAGAATGGCTCAAAGATATGATCTGCGACGCGGCGTGGGATCGCAGGACCGGCATTTTCAATCCTGATCTGAAGAGCCTCTCTGGACTGCTTTACGACGGCAATCAGAATGCTCCCGCTTTGCGGCGATGCTTCAATGGCGTTGCGCATAAGGTTCAGAAGTACCTGCTGCAACTGGCCTTCATTGCCATAGACGCAACAGGTATCGCACATCTTGACTTCAATTTGTAGATCCTTCTGGAGGGCCTGCGGCTGAACAATGGAAACGATGTAGCCAACTAGCGCTGTTGCATCGAGTTGTTGAAAGGAGGCGTTTCCTGGCCGGGCGTACGAGAGAAAATCGGTAGTTAGTTTTTCCAGTCGCTTCGCTTCCATTCCAGCGATCCGCGACATCTCTTCCCGCTCCTTGGGGGAAAAAGATGCTGAGGCAGCGGTCTCAAGGGCGCTGGAGATGATGGCGACAGGATTTCTAATTTCATGAGCGACCGCGCTGGCAAGCCGTCCTATCGCTGCTAGTTTCTCTTCTTCAATAAGCTTGCCGCGCGTCGCTTCCAGATCATCGAGCTGCTGACGAAGCTGCTCTTCGCGATCACGCAGCATGTGTACCAGCAGCCATACCAGACAACCAACGACGAAGTACACGAGCACTAAAGTGCTCGCCTCGAGTATTTCGCCGCTTTGAAAGGGAGGGGTAAAGTGAGCTGCATATGCAACCCAGAAAAGCGAGACGGCAGATGCTGCCGCAGAAATGAGTAACGTTATCGCAAACGAGAAGTAGATTGCCGCCTCGAGGACCGGCAAAATTAACATCCCGAAGTAGTGCGTGTCCGGCTGGCGCGTCAACACGGCGAGTAGGAGCGCGAGTACCAGGGTCCAGGCAATTGACGAGACGGCAAACCGCTGACTGCTCGACTTGTCTTTCGTTACGATCTGTTCTGCGTAAAAGATCTCAATCAGGCGAAGACTGCTTGCAAACGCAACCAGAAGGAAGACGGAAAGAGGCGGCAGGGTCAGGAACGTTGTAAAAAGCATCTGCGCTGCGAAGAAGATCAGGAGGACGGCGAGGTAAACCGAGCCGATGATAGAGCGGTTAACAAACGTGCTGGCAAATGAAAAGCGGTGGGGCATTCAATCTGTTCTCTCTATAGGAACATCTGAATCGTACAGCATTTCGAGGGCCAGTCTTCTGCGTCAATATAAACCCATACTTCCGACTTCATTGGCAGTATCGATTTCGAAAAATCAAACTACAAGTACAAATCCTTGAACTGCTCAACGGTATGCGAGGTGGCTTACACCGTATCCTCAACAACTCTTGTCCCCTCAGGAATGGCCCTTAGCTTGCCATCGACCTTGCAGGAGTTAATCAATCGGCTATGAATAAGTATGTGATGGAATTTATCGGAACGTTTTTCCTGGTCCTCACCATCGGTATGTCGGTCATCGCTGGCGGCAGCGGCGTCATCCCACCGCTCGCGATCGGCTCGGTCCTGATGGTGATGATCTTTGCCGGAGGCCACATCTCCGGCGGCCATTACAACCCCGCCGTCACCCTGGGAGTCTGGATGCGCGGCCGCACCAAAACGAAAGATGTCGTCCCCTACATGATCTTCCAGACTGCCGGAGCGCTGATCGCAGCCACCGTGGTCAAATACCTGGATCCCACTGCTGTGGTCCGTCCGCACGTTCTAGCTGTCTTTCCTGCGCTGCTAGCCGAATTTCTCTTCACCTTCGCCCTGGTCTTCGTCGTCATCAACACGGCCACGGCCAAAGGCACGTCGGGAAACTCCTTCTATGGTCTTGCCATTGGTTTCACCGTTCTTGCAGGCGCCTTTGCCATGGGCAGCGTGACTATCGGCGCCTTCAACCCTGCCGTGGCCGTGGGCGTCTCCGTCATGGGAATGATTTCCTGGTCACAGCTCTGGGTATTCCTTGTCGGCAACTTCCTGGGCGGAGCGGCTGCTGCGCTTACCTTCAAATTCCTGTGTCCCAACGATCAGTAGCGTGCTTTTCCCGCGTCGGCAATCGGCTACAGCCTGCCGGCATTTCATCAATTCGTTCGTATA
>Ga0210392_10002026_pt1 | contig 10449 bp, 11 predicted proteins | sample IncBWC30OmetaG_FD_161057 | JGI IMG/M metagenome (GOLD analysis project Ga0210392, IMG submission 161057) | Forest soil microbial communities from Barre Woods Harvard Forest LTER site, Petersham, Massachusetts, United States - Inc-BW-C-30-O ...
TCGGAGCCCGCCGGATCCATCGCGAGACACTCCTTTCCGAGAGATCGAAACCCAGCTTGAGCAGTTCGCCGTGAATGCGCGGTGCTCCCCAGGTCGGATTCTCGGAAACCATACGGAAAATCAAGGCGCGAACCTCTTTCCAGTCTTTAGGCTGGGATGTGCTGGCCAACAAGGAGAGTGCATCAACGAGATCTGCGATTAACGTGCCACAAGTATGCTGGTTGATACGGACAGAATTCTCGGTATGCACAAGGACGCCTTTGCGACTAGCCGCGACCTAGTGACGAGCATGGGCGTATTATCGGGCGTTACTGAGTGTCATGACTGCTGTAGCAGGCGTTCCGCATACGCGGTTCAGTGTTAGACTCTTGCTAATTGAGGCAACGAAGCGATGCCAAACCAGGTCGGCACTAGCCAGGGGATTCGCTTTGCTACGTTTGAAGTTGACCTTCAGGCGCAAGAACTGCGCAAGGGAGGGCTGCGACTGAAGCTAAGCGGCCAGCCGTTCCAAGTGCTGGCGATCCTTCTGGAGCAACCGGGCGTGGTTGTCACTCGGGAGGAGCTGCAAAAACGGCTGTGGCCGGACACTTTCGTTGACGTAGACCACAACCTCAATACAGCGATTAACAAGATTCGCGAAATGCTGGGTGACTCGGCGGAGAACCCACGGTTTGTCGAAACGCTGCCGCGGCGGGGTTACCGCTTTATCGCGCCGGTAGAAGACAATCTGCACGCGCAACCTTCTGGGCCCTCAGGCGTCGGCACACAATTGCCACAGCGCACATGGACTTTGCGACTCGCCCTGTTTTTCGGGGCATGTGTGCTTCTCGCCGGAGCAGGCTTATTCCTCTACAGGCCGCAACATGCGCCTGCTTCCCCGGAGCGCACGCTAACGCGTGTCACCTTTGACGACGGCCTGCAGATTGGTGCCACGTGGTCTCCGGATGGCCGCTTCATCGCCTACACCTCCGACCGCGGGGGAAAATTTGACGTTTGGGTGCAGCAAGTAAGTGGTGGCGATCCTGTGCAGATCACCAGGGGGCCCGGTCCCAACTGGCAACCCGACTGGTCGCCGGATGGAAAGTTTATTGCGTATCGTTCCGAGGCGGGCGATGGCGGTTTGTTCGTCGTGCCTGCGCTAGGGGGTGAAGGACTGCAAAGGAGAGTTACCTCTTTTGGATATTATCCTCACTGGTCCCCGGAGGGCCAGCAGATACTGTTTCAAACTTCAACTCTGCGGAATACCGGTTGCAAGTTTTATTTGGTGGGACTTGAGGGGAATACGCCTCGCGAGGTCCTGGCAGAATTGACGACTCGAATGGTGACGAGATCCGCCGCGTGGCATCCCGACGGAAAGAGAGTCTCGGTCTGGGTGTTTCACGACATCGATTCACCTGTTCCCGACATTTGGACCGTCCCGGTGGGCGGGGGCGTCCCAGTCCGATCCGAGATCGATCCCGCGATATCGAAGAGAGCTGAATCTGTTGCAGGTGGAGGAAGGTCGCCATGGGGAGATTCGGATTTCAGGTTCTCCTGGGCACCCACCGGGAAGGCAATCTACTTCGAGCGCAGTTTTCGTGGCGCAAGGAATATCTGGAGGATGAATATCGATCCGCAAACATTGCGAGGCATTGGAATCGAGCGCCTGACGACCGGCCCAGGCCTTGATACAGAATTTTCTCTGTCCCCATCGGGAGAAAAGCTGGCGTTTACCGGTCAAACTCAACTGGTCAAGGCCTGGATGTTTCCTTTCGACGCCACGCATGGCCAGGTTACGGGACCGGGCGGAGCATTGACCTCGACCGGAAAAGAGGCTTGGGGAGCAAGCCTTTCGCGGGACGGCAAGAAATTCGTATTTTCCGGCAAACGGGCTGGTCGATGGGAGCTGTGGGAGAAATCGTTGGTGGACGGACGCGAGGCGCCGATATTCACGGACGATGCCTACTTTCGAGACGAAGGGCTGTGGTCTCCTGACGGCGCGAGGCTCGCCTATGAACGCTCAAAAACGGCAACCGGCGAGATTCAGGTGGCAATATGGTCGAGTGAGAGCCGTACAGAGGAGCCACTCACTGAATCTAGCAATCGCTACGACTACACGAACGATTGGTCACCGGATGGCGAATGGTTGTTGGTGTCGCGGGAGAACAAGGAGACCGGCAATCCCGAAATCTGGAAGATTCCCGTTGCCGGCATTCTCGCAAAAAGGGAGCCACAAAAGATCATTTCTGACCTAGGCTTCAATGTCTGGCAAGGTCGGTTTTCTCCCGATGGTCGCTGGATTGTATTTGAAGCTGTAAGAAACCAAGACACGAGGATTGAATCGACAATCTATGTCGTGGCAGTGGATGGAGGGCAGTGGGTTCGCATCACGGATGGCAAACATTGGGATGACAAGCCCCGGTGGTCTCCCGATGGCCGAGTGATTTATTTCCTCTCGGAACGTAGTGGCCTCTTCAATGTCTGGGGAGTTCATTTCGATCCAGGGAAAGGCAGTCCAGTAGGCGAGCCCGTCCCGGTAACCGCATTTGACAACCCCAACCTGATGGTTCCGAAATCCATAGAACAAGTTGGGCTTGCGCTCACGCAAGACCGGCTGGTGGTCACCGTCACGCAAGCCTCCGGCAGCATCTGGGTGCTGGAGAATGTGGATCGCTGAGGTCCATTCCGGCCAACTCTTGATTAACGCCGTTCGCGTCAATGTGAAGTACTACTTTACTTTTCCAATTTCTCGACAAATCAGAGTTAGCGGCCTATTGAATCACGCTTCACTGGAGAGGCTTGCCTACCCTGATTACTCCACGTTCATCACTGAGCGCGACATATCCGTTTTTGTCTTTCGCGTCTTCTACCAGAACAACGTAACCTAGGTCATCCGATTGCACAAGCAAGCGCAGATTCCACCCGGGCGGGATTTCTGGCGTGGAGCCGAAATGAACATTGGGGTCGTGTGAGTAAAAACTTGCGAACCACTCGTTAAATGTTTTCTGCTCGTGCGCCAGAAGAGTCTGCCATGATGCGAACGAACAGTACGTAGAACGCTCGACCACTTCGGCGGTGTTAATTGTCCTAACGAGGCCTGTCACTCGCCAAAACGCCGCGTCCTCTGAACGTCATCCCTGTAACATGTGACACAGCCTCTTCGTATGTTATTGATTCTAGATGTGTTCTTGTTTTTGGCGAGGGACACGCGGAGCTTCCGCCAAGCTGGAAGGCACAACCATTTGGCGAACCACGCCCCTACGCATTTCTCTCGGGTAAATGAACAAGTAGCCCCACGATTACGGCAGCGCCCACGCGAACATCACCCCACCGCTACCGGTCACCACATACTGTCGCCCGTCCAGTTCATAGGTAATCGGTGAAGTCTGCATTGGTGCGCCCGTTCCCGAATGCCATAAAGTTTTCCCGTCGCTCGTCTCGAGCGCCAGAATATTTCCGTGAGTGTCCCCAGTGAACGTCAATCCCGAGTCGGTTGTCAGAACGCCGGCGCCCGAGTACTCGCCCACTTCATGGGTCCAACGAAACTTGCCGGTCTGATAGTCAATCGCCTCAATCGCGCTTTTGCCCCAGATACCGTAATCAGCGCCTGCCCAGCCGTAGACTCCATCGGCCGGTTTCGCAAAATAAATGCTCCAGCTTTGTCGCGCATCCACAATAAACAAGCCGGTCTTTGGATCGAAGCTCGGTGAGCGGTAATTCGTCATTCCGCCTTCGTCTGGGGCAATCAATCGGCCATCCGGTTTTGGCTCCTTGTCGGGGTTCGGAATCGGCCGCCCTTGCTTATCGATTCCCAGCGTCCAATTCGTCGGCCCAAACGGAATGGTCAGCAGATTTTTTCCGTTGGTGCGGTCCAGAACGAAAAAGTAGCCATTTCGTGAACTCTGCATCAGCATTTTTTTCGGTTGCCCATTGAAGTCTCTGTCCACCAGTACGGGCGTCTCCACAGCGTCCCAGTCGTGCGTGTCATGCGGAGAAACGGAAAAACCCCAGACGAACTTGCCAGTATCCGGATTGAGCGCAACGATGCTGCACGTCCATTCGTTGTCTCCAGGCCGCGGACCACCGTTGAGGACCGGGGTGGGATTTCCCGTCCCCCAAAAGAGCAGGTTCAGTTCAGGGTCATATGTCCCGGTCATCCAGGTCATTCCTCCCGTCGTGCCGGCCGGAGTTCCGGTTGACGGGGTGCTGTTCCATTGCCACTGCACCTCGCCAGTTGCGGGGTCGAAGGAACGCAGATAGCCCGAAAGATTGTCTAAGTCACCGCCCACGCCAGCAATGACGTGGTTTCGAATTACCAGCGGGGCCATCGTGGACCAGTAGCCCTTGTCGACGTCAGCAATCACCTTGTCCCAACGCACCGTGCCATCTTTTGCATTTAACGAGACAAGGTGAGCATCCGGTGTCGTAAAGTACAGCCATTCCTTGTACATCGCCACACCGCGATGTCCGATGCGTTCACCTTTCTTCGACGGATAAGTGTAGTGCCAGATCTGATGGCCGGACCGCGCATCGACGGCCCAAATGTTGTCGGGAACGGTGAAATACAAAATGCCATCGACCATCAGCGGTGAAGATTTGATTTGCGCCGCCTGATTTGTCTGGAAGGCCCACGCCAGCGATAGATTTTTCACGTTCTCCGGCGTAATCTGCGTAAGCGGACTATGGCGTCTGCCCGAATAATCTCCGTGATAACCGGGCCAACTGTCGGCTGGCGGGTGCAGAAGCATCTGATCATCAACGCCCTGCGCAAGGATCGCCCCAGGCAATGCCATCAGGATTAATGTGTTCACCGCGAAAAGAAATGCAAATCTCATAGAGCGCATGTCGATTGATCTCATAAGTCAACGCAAAGTTTGCAGATACGCCATCAAATTGTGAATGTCGGCGTCCGTGTACTTCGGAAGCAGTTCCGCGTGGGCATCCACCGGCGCATCCACTTTGTATTGCACGTCACCAGTCTTCCAAGAGCGATACACTCCAGAAGGGTCCTGGAGTCCCACCGTAAACTCATCAAGATAAACTAACGTGCCGATAATGGTCTGGCCGGAAGCCAGTGTCACCGCGACGCTTGATTTCGCGTGCCTGGGATAAAGCATCTGCTCTTCAAGCTTCAGTCCCTCAAATCGCGACGCAATTTTAGAAAGGTCGCCGGTCGGTGAATGGCAGGACGAGCATCCCCCCGCACCGTAAAAGAACTGCCGACCCGCCTCGACGTTCCCTGTTTGCAGATCGGCGGCGTCCACGCCCTTGCGTCCGCCTTTTTTCGAAAGCGTATCGTTCCGTTGCGAGTGGATGAAAGCCACCAGGGCGGCGATCTGTTCATCCGAGTACTCAAACCGGGGCATCCCCTTCTCAATGCGTCCGTTGCGCAAAACGGGTCCGATCGCGTTTCCGCCCGAATCCTCGGCCACAAGTTTCGAACGCGTGAGATCCGGCCCGCTCTCTCCGCCCCCCGCATCGGTCCCGTGACAAAATGCACAGGCTTGCCGGAAGAGCAATCTTCCGGTAGCAACCGCCGCTGGTGAGAACGATTCGTTCTCAACTTTGCCGTTTTGTTTGGCCGCACTCGGAGCTTGCGGACTGCGGGTTGGCGTTGGTGCCACCGAGATGGCGAGGCTCATCGCCAATAAAGCCGTCCACAAGGCCCACCCAAGCAATATCGACCAAAGAGAATTCATTCTGTAAACGATTCCTCCAGGCTCATGGTCGAGGATGTGAAGCAGTGTTGCCTTCCGTCATGTCCAGCACCCACTTGATCGCCTCAAAATACATCTTGCGGATGTCCGGGTCGCTCCATGCCTCTTCCGTGTGGCCTAGCGTCGAGTAGAAAACGCGCCCTTTGCCGTACATTTTGTCCCACGCGACTGCGAAATCGTGATCCGCCCGGTGGATGCGCGGGTTGTCTTCATAATTGAGTTTGTTCGGGTCGAGACTCAGCAGGACGTTCACCTTGTCGCGCGACCACTCTTTCGGCTGATAGATCTCGTCATATTTTACGAACGCTTTAGGAAAGTGTCGAACCGCGGGAAAACTCGGGTCCTCATTAATAATCGGAGCGTTGAAGGTCATCCAGGGGTGCTGGTCAAACCATCCACCAATCATCTCACCGTATTCAGGCCACTTGTAATTCGTATCCAGGGCCGCATGCACGCCCACAAAACCCTTGCCGTCATCCTTGATGAACGAAAGAAAGTCAGTCTTCTGGCTGTCATCCAGGTCCAGTTCGCCCGTCGTGCTCATGAAGACCACGGCGTCGAAGTAGTCCAGGTTTTTCGCATTTCTTCCCAGGTCCTTCTTCGTGAGCAGTTCCGTATCTGTGCGCAGCGTCGTGTCCCACAAACCACTGTCGTGCCCCATGTTGAAGATCGCCGCCATCCCATCCGGGATCGAATCGTGCTCGAATCCTTTGGTTTGAGCGATCACCAGAATGTGCTTGAGGTGGACTTGCTTAACGTGAGGTGCCGGTATCGTCAGAGAATTTGCTGGCTGTGGTTCCTGCGCGGGTGCAAAACCTCCCGGGATCAGTGATGTCAGGCCGAGCAGGAAAACGTTCCGAATGTAACGCAAGTGGTCGCCTCCAAAGCCTTCGTTTCTTCGCAACGCATCACAAGAGACTTCTAACATACCGAAGATGCAATCTTCAATTTTGCTGAAGGGAACCTCTGCAACTCAAAGTAACACGAGACCGCTCCTGAGGCACTCGGAGCGGCCGACAAGGCTGCAAATCTAGAAAGGTGGAAGTCCTTTTTCTGTCAATTGCCTGTATTCGGACGGATAGCATATCCGGTGCGTGCGGAGGCAACGAAGCACGATAAGCCCGGATGTAAAAGCCTCGGCTGCCTTGCGGGAATATTCGCAGCGGTAGGAGCGACCTGGGAGGCGAGCAAAATCGGAGGCCTGAACATAAAGAAATGTCTGCAACCTCGAGAAATAGCCCGCGGAAAAATCGCGTTCGCGGATACCAACGGGAAGCCGACCTAAAGAGTGTCTTGGGAAGGCCGATGACATCGAGGAAGAAACAGGCAAGTGCACTCGGTGGGACCGTCGGGGTAGGGGACCAGGCATCCGGTGACAGATTTGCAGAGATAACGTCGGGATAATCCCGGTGGCAGCAGGGGCTGGTAGCAACCTGCGAAGACTCCACGAACGAGGCCAAAAGCCGAAGTCGAGGAGAGCCACACGGGATTGGCGCATGAGTCCGTAAGAGCGAAGACCGAGGAGTAATGTTCTCGGAAGAGGCGGCACACGTCTCTCTGATGGAGGTAACGCCAACATCAGGCACAGGGACTCTGGGCACTTGGTGGTTCCTACGACGGGCGCGGGCTCGGCTTGATAAAACCGAGCACACAAACCGCAGCCAGGGCCAGGGACGAAGCTATGAGCAAACCATTCGACGACGGGGCGTATGCGCACCAGCGCTTGAACCTCGGGACGAAGGGGAAGGCTCATGGACGAAATGCCAAGGCTTCAAACCGGACCTGTGAAATACGGTTGTCCGGCATTATAGGGGGGCCTCGGGAAACGCAGCCTTGGTGGAATTGTGAACCCGCCTCGCAAACCGAAAGGGCGAGGACGGTAACCCTTCACCTTCCAGCCCGGCGCGCCCGAGCTCTATCCCAACCCAGAGGAAACGGGGAGCAACAGATAGGCGGAACCTAAGGAGCATGGCGCTTGCCCTCGACCCAACCAGGTATTCGCGCTAACGCTATTGTGACCTGCCTCGGCCGGCGTTAGAGAAATAATTTTGGGCTTGACAGGCAATAGAGTACTGGCGTACTCTTAGGACATGCGATATTCGCTGGAACACAAAGCGCGGAACCGGGAGAAGATTCTTGCCATGGCTGCCCGCTCAATTCGGGAGCATGGCGGGGACACGAGTGGCATCGGAACAGTCATGAAGAAGGTGGGCCTGACAAAAGGGGGCTTCTACCGGCATTTTGCAAGCAAGGATGACCTTTTCGTTGAAGCGGTAGCGCGAGCGTTCGATGAGATGGGAACGGGCATGCTGGAGGCTGCAAAGTCCGCGCCCGAAGGCCAAGCTCTGCGGGCGATCATCGAACGGTATCTGAGCACAGGCCACGCGAATTCGCCAGGAATGGGTTGTGTGCTGGCCGCGCTCGGGCCAGAGCTCACACGAAAGCCGTTGTTCGTGCGGAAACGGATTGAGGCGGTGCGAGAAGCGTATCGTGAGCGGCTGTTGCCGTTTGTGCCCGGCCGGACGCGACAGGAAAAACTGACGAAGTTTCAATTATTGTTCCCTAGCATGGCTGGGGTGTTGACGAGTGTGCGAATGAATTTGTCGCCTGAAAAGCGCGAGGAGTTGTTGACGGAAGCGAGGAGCTTTTTCATAAAGCTCTTTGCTCAGACATAAATTTTTTTGCGCCCAAAGAGTACTGTCGTACTCTTTGGGCTGAATGGGCCAAATAGACAGACTGAATCGAAAGGATAAGGAGATGAAATTTATGATCCCGTTTCTTATGGCAGCAGTGCTTCCCGCGGCGGCACTAGCTCAATCACAAGCCGGGGCGCAATCACCGTCCGGGGCACAAACACAGCCCGCGGGCGGCTCAGGCGTGCCCAGCATCGCTATACCGAAAACCACCGAAGTCATCGTCATCGAGACTCCAAAGCAGGGCGTAACGCCCCAACAAGTCATGGCGGTTATACCGGAAGAGATTAAGGCGACGGTAAAGCTTTACCTCGACGGGAAAATCCGCCAGTGGTATTCGCGCGGCGATGGCAAAGGGGTTGTTTTCGTGGTCGACGCGAAAACCGAGGACGAGGCACGAGCGATTGTGGAAACGCTGCCGCTCGCGAAGGAACACTTGATCGATCATCAGTACGTTCCCGTTGGACCCCTGATGCCGCTGAGGGCACTGAACCCAGGAGCGCTGCAGTGAGTCGCGTCGCGATAGTGGTGCGGCACGAAGTGAGCGCTTAGAAGGAGATGATCATGATCAAGCCAAAGAATTATCGTGACCGGCGCGACCGGAAAAACCGGGAGCGTTGTCGTCAGCGAACTGCTGAAGGCGGGCGACCCTGTTCGCGCCCTCGTGCACCGAGAAGATGGCCGCAGCGCGCGACTGAAGGCGCAGGGGGTCAAACGATCAGTAAGGTCGTGCCAACCCCTGCATGGCTGTTCATGAAAGCCGCGCGGATGAGCGGCTACCCGATCGATGTGTTCAGTGGCATTCGCTACTACATCGAAGATCACAAGCGCGGCGCGTTCGAGGTCGGGGCGCCAACGACGGACGTCTTCGATATGACTGGCCGCCCCGCTGAAGACTTCGAGACGATCGCGCGTCGTTATGCGGCGCAGCCTCGCAACCAGCGGACCTTCGGCAATTGGCTTCGCGAGTTAGTGCAGTTCATGCTCGCCCCACTCGGGCCTGGGTTCGATCTGGACCGCTATGACCGCGAACTGCGGCGTCCGTTCCCGGCGGTGCCTCAGTTCGCGACCGACTCGAAGGTGTGGCGGCGCGAGCACGCCATCGCCGACAACTTTAGTCCCGCGGCTGTCGGCCACGGGAAGGCCCCTGTCGCCGCCACCAGCCGCGGTCAATCGCTGGAATTCTAAAAAGGAGACTTCATCATGCCACAACAAATGATCTGGTTTTTCGTGAGCATCGCATTCAGCTTCATCGCGTGGGGGATCGTTACCGCTCGATATATCTGGCCGGAACTCCGTCTCCGGTCACGGGTCGAAGCGTTGCGTCCCCTGCTCGTCCTGCACAGCTTCCGCTTCATCGGGTTGGCAGTGCTGGTTCCGGGCGTCGTGTCACCCGATCTGCGGCCTACTTTCGCGCATTTCGTGGCCTATGGGGACATCATTGCGGCGATACTTGCGTTGTTTTCGCTGCTATTACTGCCCAGCGCGGCCGGCGTTGCCGCCGCATGGATTTTCAACCTCTGGGGTACAGCCGAACTCCTAAACGTTTTCTACCAGGGCAATCAGTCCGGACTTTTGGCCGGGCAGTTGGGAGCCACATTCTTTCTTCCGACTCTGATCGTGCCGCTGCTCCTAATTACGCACGGACTCGGTTTCCGGATTCTTCTGCAACATCAGCCAGCACCCGCAATGCAAGAAAGCCGGCACCCGGCATAGTCGGCCAAACAGTGACGTCGCGTCTGCTAGGTACCCGAGCCCGACCCCCTGACAAGAAAGAAGGCGCGTTTCGGCGTTTATTTTCCGATCTAGGGGCCGGGCTTTTCGGTGAAGCCTCGACGACAGAGAGCGGAGGGACGGACCAATCGTGATACGGCGAAATAACGAAGCACAAACTGCTTCCGAAACGAATTCGACGAACGATGTTGGCCCGGCACCAGATCAGGCTGGTTATCAATTGGACTGCACGGAGGTGTGGGGCGGTAACAACGTCGCCGATAAGCTCGTGACACTGCCAGGCTTGGTGGGATTGATCCACTCAAAGCCCGTCGAACCCGCAACAA
>Ga0210392_10002028_pt1 | contig 10442 bp, 7 predicted proteins | sample IncBWC30OmetaG_FD_161057 | JGI IMG/M metagenome (GOLD analysis project Ga0210392, IMG submission 161057) | Forest soil microbial communities from Barre Woods Harvard Forest LTER site, Petersham, Massachusetts, United States - Inc-BW-C-30-O ...
TTCGTCGGCTCCAACGCGGCCTGGTGTCATCCCGTGCTGTTCCAGCGCATGCTGGCGAACCGGCAGAAGCGCGGCGCGCGCATGATCGTGATCGATCCACGTCGTACCGACACTGCGGACGACGCCGAGCTGTTCCTGGGATTGAAGCCGGGGACCGACGCCGCACTATTCTCCGGGCTCCTCGTGCATCTCGCCGACAACGGCGCACTCGATTCGGACTACATCGCGCAATACACCGCGGGCTTCGACGAGGCTCTGGCGCGGGCGCGGCAGATCGCCGGCAGCGTGGCGGCGACGGCGCTTGCGACCGGTCTCTCCGAAGCCGATGTCGCCACCTTCTTCCAGATGTTCCGCGAGACCGAGCGCGTCGTCACGCTCTATTCGCAGGGCGTGAACCAGTCGGCGCAGGGCACCGACAAGGTCAACGCCATTCTCAATTGCCATCTCGCCACGGGCCGCATCGGCAAGCCCGGTGCCTCGCCGTTCTCGCTCACCGGCCAGCCCAATGCCATGGGCGGCCGCGAGGTCGGCGGGCTTGCCAACCAGTTGGCCGCGCATATGGGCTTCACGCCGCCCGATATCGACCGTGTCCGCCGCTTCTGGAAGGCGCCGCGCATCGCCACCCATGAAGGGGTGAAGGCGGTGCAGATGTTCGAGGCAATCGCCCGCGGCGAGATCAAGGCGCTGTGGGTGATCGGCACCAATCCGGCGGTGTCGCTGCCGGATGCCGACGTCGTGCGCGAGGCCATGAAGAAGCTCGAGCTGTTCGTGGTCTCGGAAAACGTCCGCTCCAACGACACAGTCGAAGCCGGCCCGCACGTGCTGCTGCCGGCGCTGGCCTGGGGCGAGAAGTCAGGCACTGTCACCAATTCGGAGCGGCGCATTACCCGTCAGCGCTCCTTCCTGCCTGCACCGGGTGAAGCCCGGCCCGATTGGTGGATTTTGAGTGAGGTGGCAAAACGCCTCGGCTTCGGCGCCGCCTTCGATTACAAATCTGCCGCTGACGTGTTCCGCGAGCACGCAGCGCTGTCGGCCTTCGAAAACGACGGCAGCCGCGATTTCGATATCGGCGCGCTGACCTCGCTGTCGGACGACGCCTTCGACGCCATGGCGCCGGTGCAGTGGCCGCTCCGCGAAGGCGCCGAGCCGCAGGCGCGCTTCTTTGCCGGGGGAAATTTCTATTCCAACGATCGCAAGGCCCGGTTCGTCGCGCCCGAAATTCCGGCGCTGCGCAGCGAGACCAGCGCGGGCAGGCCGCTGCGGCTCAACACCGGCCGCATCCGCGACCAATGGCACACCATGACCCGCAGTGGCATGTCGCCGCGGCTGGGTGCGCATCTGCCCGAGCCCTTTGTCGAGATCCATCCCGACGACGCCAGCAAATACGGCGTGGTCGACGATAGCTTTGCGCGCGTCACCACCGATTATGGACAGTGCATTCTGAAGGTGGTCGTGAGCGCGCGGCAGCAGCGCGGCATGCTGTTCGCGCCGATCCATTGGAGCAACGCCAACGCCTCCAGCGCGCGTGTCGGCGCGCTTGTTGCGCCCTTCACCGATCCTTATTCCGGCCAGCCCGAGAGCAAGTCGACGCCGGCCTCGATCACGCCGTATGAATATGTATTCCGCGGCTTCGTGCTGTCGCGGAAAGAGCTCGCGCTGCCGCAAAGCCTGTGGTGGGCGAGGGCGGCGATCACGGGCGGCTACGCCTATCTCTTCGCCGACAACGCGGACCTGAAGCGTTGGTCCGATTGGCTGAGCGCGGGCTCCCCCGACGACTTCGCCGAATACCGGGACTTTGGCGGCGGCGTGTACCGCGCGGCGTCCTTTGCCGGCGACCGCATCGAGACCTGCCTGTTCGTGGGTCCCGCGCATGACGCCGGCGACTGGGACGTGGTGAAGAGCCTGTTTGCTGCCGGCAGCCTTAGCGACGACCAGCGCCGGATGCTGCTCTCGGGCCGCTCGACCGAGGGGATGGCGAGCACCGGCCCCGTGGTCTGCGCCTGCTTCGGCGTCGGCCGCGCCACCATCTGCGATGCGATCGCATCCGGCGCACGCAGCGCCGCCGAGATCGGCGCGAAACTCAAGGCCGGCACCAATTGCGGCTCCTGCATCCCCGAGCTGAAACGGCTGATCGCGCAGACCGAAGTGGCCGAGCCGCCAAAGCTGGCTGCCGCCAACTAGGCAGTGTGCTGCGATGCGGCGACCAGTTCATCGAGTTGGTCGAGGGTTACGCGCATTCCGTTCTCCATTCCGAAGGCGAGGGCGCCTTCCAACGCTTCCTTGCTTGGGAAAAGCTGGTGCAGGACGAGAAGAGTTCTGCCCTGGCTCTCCTCGAAGGTGGCCGTGACGATGGCCTCGCCCGCGTCGCGCATCCGCTCATAGAGTTGTGTGAGGACCAGCCGTGAGGGCGGTCTCACCTCCAGGTACCGTCCTGAAAACACCTCCGGCTTCCCTGGGTCGCGCCCGAACGCGTAGCGATAGGTTCCCCCCACGCGCAGGTCGGACTCACACTCGAAGAGCGTCACGCCGAAGGACTTGGGCGCCCACCATCGTTTCAGGAGCTCCGGCTTGGTCCATGCGTCAAAGACAACATGCGCTGGTCCATTGAACGTGCGCCTGACGACGAGCTCACGGTCGGCCGTCCGTTCCACAATCGTTTCGTTTTTCATGGCACTCTCACTTGTCCTTGCCTGCTGCATCCGATTTTTCTTTGCCCTTGAGCTCCTCGACGATCTCGTCCAGCTGCTCGAAACGCTCCTCCCAGATGTGCCGGTAACGATCGAGCCATTTATGAAGTTGCTTCAGGGGCCGTGCGCGTAGCCGGTAGAAGCGCTGCTGCGCGCGCGGCTCAATCTCAACCAGGCCCACATCCTTGAGCACCTTGAGGTGCTGTGACACTTGCGATTGCCTGAGCCCCAGCCGGCCGCGGATGTCGTTCACCGGCCGAGGCCCGGCACGAAGCAGTTCGACGATTCGAAGTCGATTGGGTTCGCCCAGCGCGGCAAGGGTCTCAGCGTTCATGATCGTATATCATCATACACGAATATTCGTGTCAACGAATATATACCGGGCGAGAATTCACACCCTGACGCGAGCTTGCCGCCGAAATCTTCGGCGCCTACACTCGCAGCAGCCAATTAACCAAGAAGACGGGTCCTCAATGCCGATTGAGCGCCGCGCGCACCTTCGTTTTCCACGCCGCCATTTCCTCAAAGGCATTGCCGCAACGGGCTTTGCGACAGGCTTGCCAGCATTGCAGGCGATCGCGCAGGACAAGAGCAGCCAGCCCGCGCTCGCTGAAACGCTGGCGGACTACGCTGCGCGCTTGAAATACGAGGATATCCCCGAAGACGTCGTGCGCCTCGCCAAGCGCACCATCCTCGACACGATCGGCTGCACCTTCGGCGGCTACGACGCCGGTCCGAGCAAGATCGCGATCAAGCTTGCCGGCGACGTCACGGCTAAGCAGCCAGCGACCGTCCTGATCAGCGGCACGCGGACGGCGCCTGATCTCGCCGTCTTCGCCAATGGCGTGATGATCCGCTACCTCGATTTCAACGACGCCTTTGTCAGCCTGACCCATGGCGCGGGGCATCCGAGCGACACCATCGCCGCGTTGCTGTCCTCGGCAGAGATCGCGGGGCGCAGCGGCTGCGACCTCATCACCGCGACCGTGCTTTCCTATGAGGTGTTCTGCAAGATCGCTGACGTCTTCGATTATCTCGGAGGCGGCATCGATCATTCCACCATCACCGGCATGGCAGCCGTCGTCGGGGCCGGCAAGCTGATGGGGCTATCGCAGGAGCAGATGGTGCAGGCGATCGGCATCACCGTCGGCGGCGATACTGCTACGCGGCAGGGCCGCTCGGATGCGCTGTCGAACTGGAAGGCATTCGCGGCGGCCGATGCCTGCCGCAAGGCAATCTTCTCCGTCGAGCTGGCGCGAGAAGGCATGACCGGTCCGAACAAGGTTTTCGAAGGCACTTATGGTTTCTTCAAGGTGATGGGCAAGAAGCCGGTCGAGCCGCCGCAGCTAAGCGAGCCCTTCGGCATCCGCCGCGCCTTCACTAAGCGCTTTCCGCTCGGCCAGTTCTCGCAGACGGTGGCGCAGGCCGCCGTCGAAGCGCGGCCGGCTTTCAAAAGCGCGGACGAGATCGCCGAGGTCAACATCCGCGTCTCGCATTCGGCGATCAAGATCATGGCCGACAGTCCCGAGAAGTGGAAACCGCAGACGCACGAGACCGCCGACCACAGCATTCCCTATGCGGCGGGCCTTGTGCTCATGTACGGCAACATCGCCGCCGAATATTATGAGGACCCGTATCTGCACGATGCGCGCCTGCTCGATCTCGTGAGCCGCATCAAGGTCACGCCGTCGGAGGAGGCTGACCGCGCCGAGAACGAGTTCAATCTCTGCGAGATGGAGGTCGTGCTGAAGTCAGGTTCGCGTAAGCTTGCCCGGGTCGAATATCACCGCGGCCATTTCAAGAATCCGATGACGGATACCGAGATGGAGGAGAAATTCCGCCTGATGGCGCAAAAACATCTCCCCGAGGGTCGCGTCGACAGTCTGCTCGGCCTGCTCTGGGGGATCGAGAACGAGCCCGATATGAGCAGGCTGATCAAGGCTACGCTGCCTTGAAGCGGGGACAGGTCGTGAGCAGCAGCAGGAACAGCGCCCGCCCGCTGTGATACCTCGCCGCCGCGCGCGATTTCTCGCGGCCGGCCATCACCACCTTGCCGTTGCGGTCGCGCACGGACCATTCCCATCGCATCCGCTTCTGCGCGATCGCGATCTCGAACAGGTTTCTGTCAAGTTGAGCCTGGATGGTCATCGATCCCCCGCCTGTTCGGCACCCACTAGCTGCCGCAGCACATAAAGGCATCCTCCAAATGGATGATGACGCACCTGCACGGCCCGGGCCGGTCCCGAGAGGGACGTAGCCGTGGCAGCAGGGCCACTTGGTGATGCGAACGCCGCAGGCGCGGCGCTCCATGGTTCGGCAGGCATCTTCAAGTCCCCCCAGCACTTCACCTTAATGAGTCTATCGTCCCGCCCAGTGGTTCGACGTGATCATCTTCACACTTCAGTTTTTTGAGCCTAAGAGGCAAAAAAAGGCCTCATCCGGCATCTACACGATGACGTGCAAAACCGGCACGCGTTCCGGTAGCGCGCGGCGGACCAGAACGCACGTGAGAGGGCCGCAAATCGCGGTCACGGGACGGCTGTCGATCCGACGAAATGCGCAGATTGAGAGGCGCGGCGGGCGTTCGACGCGGACTATCTTGTCCATTATGGTGCGCCCGCTTCAAACGACAGGTGAGAAAAACAACAAATGATGTACCTGGAGACGCCGCCGAAACTGATCGCGACCAAAATTTTTTCGGCGATGCCGGATGATTTCCGGCGCAAGGGGGTTACAACCGATTGGGCCGGCGCCAACCGGCCGGGAAATCCCACCGATTGCTTCATCGAAGGCCCGTCATTCGACGCCGCAGGCAATCTCTATGTTGTCGACATTCCCTTCGGCCGTATCTTCCGGATCGCGCCCGGCGGCAAATGGTCGCTCGTGGTCGAATATGACGGCTGGCCGAACGGGCTGAAGATCGGCGCCGACGGCCGCATCCTCGTCGCCGACTACAGGCACGGCATCATGGAACTCGATGCCGGCGCGGGGAAAATGCGCCCCATCCTGACCTCGCGCAATTCCGAGTCGTTCCGCGGCTGCAACGATCTGCATCTGGCGTCGAACGGCGACATCTATTTCACCGACCAGGGCCAGACCGGCCTGCATGATCCCTCGGGCCGCGTCTACCGGCTCACCAAGGGCGGTCGGCTCGATTGCCTGATCGATACCGGCATCAGCCCCAACGGCCTCGTGCTCGATCCCAAGGAAGCCGTGCTGTTCGTTGCCATGACGCGCGACAACGCGGTCTGGCGCCTGCCGTTCATGAAGGACGGCAGCGTCTCCAAGGTCGGTCGCTTCTGCTCGCTGTTCGGTCCGAGCGGACCCGACGGCATGACCATGGACAGTGCCGGGCGGCTGTTCGTCGCGCACGCTTCGCTCGGCCACGTCTTTGTGTTCGCGCCGAGCGGCGAATGCATCGCGCGGATCAAATCCTGCGCAGGCGCAAGCTGCACCAATGTCGCGATCGGTGGCGCCAACCGTGATCGCCTCTATATCACGGAGTCGACGAGCGGCAGCGTGCTGGTCGCCGACATCAGTGATCTGAAATAAGTACCGCGAAGGTCAGGCATGAAATCCAAAGTTTTCGGCAAGGGCGGCCCGCAGGTCTCCGTGATCGGGCAGGGCACCTGGTATCTCGATCGCGGCGATCGCAAGCGTGCGGTCGCGGCCTTGCGTCGCGGCATCGAGCTCGGCATGACCCATATCGACACCGCCGAGATGTATGGTGATGCGGAACTGGTCATTGCAGATGCGATCGCAAGCGCGCGCGACGAATTGTTTCTCGTCTCGAAAGTGCTGCCGAGCAATGCCTCGCGCCGCGGCACCATCACCGCCTGCGAACGTTCGCTGAAACGGCTGAAGACCGATCGGCTCGATTGTTATCTGCTGCATTGGCGTGGCTCCTATCCACTCTCCGAGACGGTCGCGGCTTTTGAAGACCTCAAGAGCGCGGGAAAAATCCGCTCCTGGGGCGTCAGCAATTTCGACACCGACGATCTCGGCGAGATTCTGGCAGTCTCCGGCGAAGGCAAGATCGCCTGCAACCAGGTGCTCTATCATTTGCAGGAGCGCGCGATCGAGCACGCGGTGATCCCGTGGTGCGCGAAACATGGCGTCGCCGTGGTGGCCTATTCGCCGTTCGGCCACAATGATTTTCCGCCGCCGGCAAGCCCGGGCGGCAAGCTGCTGCAGAAAATCGCCGACGCGCACAAGGCGACGCCGCGTCAGGTCGCGCTCGCGTTCCTCACCCGTGAAACACCGGTGTTCACGATTCCAAAAGCCGGCAGCGCCGAGCATGCTGCGGAAAATGCCGGCGCCGGAACGCTGCCGCTCAGCGACAGCGAAATCGCGGCGCTGGATGCGGCGTTTCCGCGCGGAGCAAAGCCGCGCGGCCTGCCGATGCTGTGAGCCGCATGATCCGGACCCGAAGGGCCGCGTCAGCGCAAAGTGGGCGCCGGTTTTCCCTGCGACGAACGCGTAGCGTTTGCGCGGAGATCATGCGCAAAACAAAGGGCTTACGCGCTACTTAACAAAATGTTTCAAATAACCACGCTTTCGCGCCCTCAGTGCATATCGGCATCCCGCTATCGGGTGTTGTGGCAGCGGCGCGTTTGGCCTTTTTTAGCGGCTCGCCCGATTCGAAAATTCCTGCCCGAGTTTTGCCGTGTCCGCGCCACCCGCCGCAGCCGCAAGGCTCGACAGTGCACCATTGCCGTTGCCTGAGAAGCAAGCCGCAGCCAAAAGGCCCGAAATCGCGCCTCTGCCGCCCTCCGAAGAGAAGCCGGCCGAGCGCCGCGCACCGGCGCGCGCCGATCACCCGTTCAAGGGCATCGCGCTGATCCTGCTGTCGACGATTTTCCTCGGCACGTCAGACGCGACCTCGAAATATCTCTCGGCGACGCTGCCCTCGGTCGAGATCGCCTGGATCCGCTTTCTGGTGTTCGCGATCATCATGGTGCCGGCGATGGTGCCGGGCACCGCGATCCATTCGCTGCGGACCACCAGCGTGCGGCTGCAGCTCCTGCGCGGCACGGCGCTGCTCGGCTCGTCGTTGTTCTTTATTACCGGCCTGCGCTATCTGCCGATTGCGGAAGCATCCGCCACCGGCTTCGTCTCGCCGCTGTTCGTCACCGCGTTGTCGATCATCTTCCTTGCCGAGAAGGTCGGCATGCGGCGCTGGATAGCGACCGCGACCGGCCTGTTCGGCGTGCTGATTATCCTGCGGCCGGGTACATCGGCATTTCATGTCGCCGCATTCCTGCCGATCGTCTCGGCGTTCTGCTGGGCGGTCACGCTGATCATGACGCGCATGATGAGCGGCAAGGAGCATTCCTCCACCATCATGACCTATTCGTCGATCGCGGGTGTCGCGATCATGTCGGTGCTGGCGCCGTTCGCCTGGGTCGCGCCGACCTGGCACGACATCATGTTTGGTATTCTGGTCGGCGTGGCCTCGACGGCGGGGCAGTGGATCGTGGTGCTCGCATTCCGTTACGCCGATGCGTCGGTGCTGGCGCCGTTCTCCTATACGCAGCTCCTCTGGGTCGGCATGCTCGGCTTCCTCGTCTTCGGCGAGGTGCCGGATGCCTGGACCATCGTAGGTGCCGGCTTCATCGTTGCCAGCGGTCTCTACACCGCGCATCGCGAGCGCGTGCGGCGCTCGCAGCTTCTCACCGTTGCGGCCGAGCCGTCGCCGAACGCTTAGGACGCGTGAGAGTTGCGTATCCCTTCCGCAACAGCTTCTGAAAATTTCTCTAAGTGATTGCTTGAGCATGACAATTTAGGTCGTGCTCGTGCCTCAGTTGAGGAGACTTTGTGGCGCCAATCTGCAAAAGTTCCTCCGCGGGAACGTTGCGCCGCCGAGATGCGCGACGACCGGATTCGGGGCTGGGCGTTGTCGATCAATTGGCCATCGCGGGAGCGGGGATGGAGCATCGCGCTTACAGCAAGCGCGCTGCTAGCTGCGGCTTTTTCGATAGCGCCGGATTCGGCGAGGGCTCAGAGTTTCACGTGGGGCGGCACCGGCAGTACGACCAGCACCTCGGCTTATGGTACGGCCACCAACTGGTCCAATCCGCCAACCGGCGCGCCGCCGGTTTTTTCAACTCAATCCGCCATCTTCGGCGCAACGGGGTCGGCGACTGTCACGATTGGCGCCGGTCCGATGCTGCCGGACTCGTGGACCTTCACCAGCAACGCGCAGTCCTACACCATCAGCGGCAACGAAGTTGACTTCGATGTGGCTGGAGCGACCGGCGGCCTGATCAACAACGCCAATGCCGGCCAGACGATTGCCATCTCGAGCAACATCAACGGATCCGTGCTCGGTGTTCAGGTCCAGCAACTCGGCAACAGCACCTTGGTGCTTTCCGGTGCCAACGGATACACTGGCGGCACGGTGATTTCGGCGGGCACCGTGCAGGTGACGAATGCGAACTCTGTCGGCACCGGAACGGTCACGCTCGACAACGGCGGCACGTTTCAGCTCCAATCGGGCACGGTGGGCTTCACCAACAATTTCGCCATCAATGCAGGTGGCGGCACCATCGATAATCATGGCGGTGTGCTGACGATCTCCGGCGTGATCTCCGACGGCACCGGGGCGGGCCTGCTGACCCTGATCGGCACCGCGGTCACCGAGTTGTCGGGCGTCAATACCTACACCGGCGGCACGCTGGTCAACGGCACGACGCTGGTCGTCAGCAACAACAGCTCTGTCGGCACCGGCGCGGTCACGCTCAGCAACAATGCGATCTTCCAGGCCGATGGTTTGAGCGACCTGACCTTTGCCAACAATTTCAAGCTGACCGGCTCGAACGTCATCGATGCGAACGGCACCACGCTGACCATTGCGGGCAATATCAGCGGGACGGGTTCCGTGGAATACGCCAACGGTGGCGGTCCCTCATTTCACGCCCCGGGAACGGTGGTGCTGCTCGGCGCCAGCAGCTACACCGGCGGCACGCTCATTTGTTCCTGCACCACGCTGCAACTGGGCGATGGGACGCACACCGCATCGATCGTTGGCGACATCACCAACGAAGGCAAGTTAGACATCGTCAATGCCAACACCTCGGCGATTACTTCAATCGACAATTTCGGCGGCACGACCACGTTTCGCAGCGGTACTTCTGCCGGCAACATCGCTATCACCAACGAGTTCCTAGGTGAGACCGACTTCAAGGGCAACTCCACGGCAGGCAATGCGACCATCATCAACGTCGGTGGTTTCTCCAGCGGCGTGACGACGTTCAGCAATTCCGCCTCGGCGGGAAATGCGAACATCACCAATCAGGACGGCTCCAGCACGGTTTTCCTCGGTAACAGCTCGGCCGGCAATGCCGTGATCACGAACCAGAGCGCGGGTCTCAGCGGCTTCCCCGGCACCCTGTTTGGTACGACCCATAATATTTCTCTTCCCGGACTTGGCTTCTTCGGCAACAGCACGGCCGGTAACGCGACGATCATCAACAATGGCAGCGACGGGGTCGTGGCCTTCGGTTTCCCTGCCAGCTATGTCGCCGGACATCACCTTGGCTTTTCCGCTGATACGGCGACGGCAGGCAATGCCAACATCGTCAACTCGAACGGCGGCAATCTGGAGTTCAACTCGTTTACGACAGCCGGAAACGCCACCATCACAACATTGGGCGGCAGCGGCGTCGCTTTCGGCGATAATTCCACCGGCGGTAACGCGCGCTTCATCACCGACGGTACCGGTTTCGTCGACTTCACCCAGACGATCGGCCCCAA
>Ga0210392_10002029_pt1 | contig 10441 bp, 6 predicted proteins | sample IncBWC30OmetaG_FD_161057 | JGI IMG/M metagenome (GOLD analysis project Ga0210392, IMG submission 161057) | Forest soil microbial communities from Barre Woods Harvard Forest LTER site, Petersham, Massachusetts, United States - Inc-BW-C-30-O ...
CGAAATAGCCGGATATAGGGGCCATTGGCCTCGGTCAGCACGCGCAGCTCGTCGTCTGCCGTCTTGATGTCGGGCGAAGCGGCGACCGAGATCCCGCCCATGAAATCCGACCAAGCGCGCACGTAGCGCTCGAAGTACAGATCGCGCAAGCGTGTTGCGCCGGAGGTACCCTCGTTGGCCTTCGCCAGATCCTGTCCCAGCACCCAAGGCTCGATGTTGAACTCGGCATCGGAAGAAGCCAGCGCCGCGCGCACTTTCTCCCAGCCTGCAGCGGTGTACAGCCCGCGAACCTCGACGTTGTCCCGAGCCGTGAAATATTGCGCAGAGGGTCCAAAGAAGATCTTTGCCGGGGTGATGGCTGGCACGTCTTTGGTTGTTTCGACCAGCCAACCAAAGCGGAGCTCGTCCAGCGGCTGCGCAGCCAAGCGACCCTGAGCTCGCGCAATCACGGTGGCGTCAGCTGGCCAGGCCCAAGAGGGATCGGCAGCCAACGCTTCGACGTAGCGGCGCGAATGCGCTTCGATCTTCTCCTGCGAGCTTTTGCCCTGACCGCCGGTCGCGCGCAGCCACGCCTGGCTGAGCTTGGGCACCGCCCAATCGACGCTCAGGTGCTCGGGGTGTGTGAGCATCAGATACAACTTGAGGTCGTCGTACGCGCTCTTGAAGTTTTCCGCGTCGACTCGCACCAAGTTGCCGATATCGCGCACATTCGCAGTCAAGTCGTCGCGGACGGGGCCGCTGACGATGGCGCGCAGCCGCTCGAGATAGATGCCCTGCGCAGCTTGTTTGAGCTCGGGAGCCGCACGCGGGCCCCAGAAGCCCGGGATACGCAGGTCCTTCTCCTCTGTCTCCAGCTCGGAGACCCGGCTCAGCAAGAGGTCGGCCGCGTCGGCCGTCGTGTTCGAGGACTTTTCGAAGCTCCGCGCTTTGTTGATGTCGTCCGCGGTGTCGGCGATCAGATCGCGATTGCGAGCGAAGCTGACCATCGCCGGCAGCACGGCGATCAGCGTGATCAGCAAAGCCGAGCCGCCCATCAAGATCTGTTGCGTGGTGCGGCGTCGCAAGCGACTCGTCGAGTGCATGCCCAAATGACGATCTGGGAAGATCACCTTTTCGAACAGCTCGGTGACGAAGTAACTGTGCACTTCGCGCGTGCGATTGGGCTGTGGCGCTGGCGTTGGGCGCAAGTCGAAGCCCTTGGACATGTTCGCGAGCACTCGATCCATCGACACGCCGGTCTGCGTGCCGCTCGAGAAGTAGAAGCCACGCAGAATCGGTGAATCCCGATACGGATCCACCTGGCATAGCTCGTCGATGAAACGGCTGACGGGTGCCCGCAGTTGCTCGAAAGCGATCGGAAACTGCAACACGCGGCTGCGCACGTCCTGGACGGTTTCGCGCGAAAGCCGCTCCAGCATCCGCGCATGAATGACCTCGCTGAGCAGGTCGAATTCGGCCTCGACGGCCCGTGCGGGCTCCGCCAGCCGGGGGTCTTCGAGACCGAATGTCGCGCCCCATGTTTGTGCGCGCTGGGCCTTGTTTAGGTCGCCCCAGAACTCGACGAACCCCGGGACGAGGTCTGCCTTGGTGAACATCACGTACACCGGCAGCACCATCTCCAGCCGCGTCATCACTTCGTCGAGCCGCGAGCGGATCTTCTTGGCTAGCTCGTCGAGCTCTCCGTCGCCGCCGGTCAGCAGACTCTCGACGCTCAGGCCGACGACGAGGCCGTCCAGTGGCCGCTCTGGTCGGCATTTCCGAACCGTGTCCAAGAAGACGAACCACTCTTCTTGGTCGTCCTCTGCGGTCGCGAAACGACCAGCGGTGTCGAGCAGGATGGCGTCGCGCGAGAACCACCAGTCGCAATTACGCGTGCCGGCGGTCCCGCGAATTTTCGGGCCCGAGCTCCCGGGCGGTGCCGTAAATGCTAGCCCTGATTTTTCGAGCGCGGTGGTTTTTCCCGCGGCTGGCGGCCCGACGATCGCGTACCAGGGTAGGGCGTACAGGGCTGCATTGCCGCCCTTGCCGCCCAGCTTGGTCCGCTTTAGCCCCGCGATCGCCGCCTTCATCTGTTCGCGCAGCGCGATGATCTCGGGGCGGCGATCGGGACGGACTTGCGAAGCTTGCGCCGCAGCCAACTGCAGCAGCTCGTGCTCCAGCCGAGCTGCTCGCAACGCAGCGCGCACTCGGCGAACGACGAACACCGTCGCGAACGCGATGATCGAAAGCACGGTGACGACCACCGCGATCCAAAGCGGAAACTTGAACAGCAGCGTCGCCGCCCAGGTCAGCGTGACCAGCAGAACCAATGCAATTGCCAACCACAACACGGAGCGATCCTCGTCCTAGGGCTTAGATTGTGGTGAAGATGCCGGCAGCGAACCGAGCGCTTGGCCTAGCTCGCTGCGAAGCTCGAAGTGCAACCCCACAAGCACGAGCAGCACCAGAAAAGCGCAGCCGGCGAGCACCGAAATCAGCAAAGCATTGCTCTTGCGATCCGCGCCCAAGAGGTCGCGCGCCAGCGCGTTTGGCCCGAATTTAGCCGTGGCGGGCAGCGTCTTGGCCAGCTTACGACGCGCGCTCTCGACGTAGCTGCCGATCGCCGACACTTCGCCGCTGACCCCGTAGGCGCCGCGAAACCCGAGCGCTAAACACAGGTAATAGGCCTCCAACGCGAACGGCCTGGAGCCGGTCGTAATCAGCGATCGCAACCGCACGAAGAAATTCTCGCCAGCCGTGTACTCGCGGTACAGAAGAAGCTGTAGAGGCTGACTCATCCATTCGGTGCGACCGACCCAACTGGACTTCAGAACTTGCTCATCGATAAACGCGACTAGGGCATAACGAGCTTCCGCAAGGTCCGCCTCGGGCAGGCCGGCGGCGCGCCCCTGCGAGACCATGCCGTCCAGCACACCCACCGCGCGCTGGCGAAGCTCCGGGGCCGCGGGCAGGTCGGTCGCGGTCGGCAGCCTCAGTGCAAACATCAGGCTGTCAGCGCAGACGCGGTAGATTTGCGCGTTCATCGTGCAAGGCCCACGGCATCCCCAGCTAGCGGAGCTGCGCCGGATTTACGGCGTAGAGAGACAAGGTGCTACCAGCCCAGTCGGCGTCGACAGGCAGATACAGGGCCAATGACGAAGTCTTGGAGATATCCTCCCAAAATGGGCCCTCGCGGCGGACTCGAAAGAAGCACTGGCCCGGACGCAACGGAAGAGCGCCGGAAGGGTTCCACTCGATCTCCAGACGCACGCCGTGGCGCGCTTGTTTGACGACTTCGTAGATCTGATTCCAGCTGGCCATTTTCAGCACGGCCGGCACGCGTTCGCGAACCAGGGCTTCGGACAGCTTGCTCTGCACCGCCAGAAAAAACTCGTACCCAAAAAGGCTCGGCTCTGAGACCTTGCCGATGAACATCCCGTCCTGGCGGTGCTCCAGCGGGATCTCGACGTACGCCTGCTCGATCCCTCCCGAGAGCAGAGAGAGCACACGAGCGAAGAGCTCCTCGAAAACTACACCGAGCTCGAGGTAGTTGAACTTCGGAAGACTCAGAGGGTCCGCGTCCGGAGCGAACGTGCACAGCTGACCAGCGAGCGCGGTGAGCGCTAGGTACACGTCTTCTGGATGGCGCCGCCCGCTCTCGAGCGCGTGACTGAGTGCCGGGATGGCGCCGTTCAGCGTATGCAGTAGCCAAAATTTACGCGCGTCCGAGGCGTGAAACTCTACGCTGCCCGCTTGCCGTTGGTTCCTATCCGCCGACAGCTGTCGTTGGCGCGCGGTGATTCCCGCCAGAAGGCGCTGCAAGCCGGTCGTCAGAAAAGCCGCCGCCGAAATGTGCAGAACCGGCGGGACGTAGTTGTCTCGAACGATGACCTGGCCGTTGGCTTGCCGCACCAGCTCGGCGATCCGAATCGTCGAGAACCCGTCTTGTAGCTCGGCGCCGAAGAAGAGGCGCAGGTTGGGACGCGCGAATTCGATCTCCTGCAGGGATCCCCCCGTGTTCACGTCGGCCACTTCGCGGGATTCGCGAACGAAGCGCCGCGCACCCATGTTCTTGGTCTTGCCCTCGAGCAGAGCTGAGGCGGACTCGTGCGCGAGCCCGATAAATACCTCCAGCTTTCGAGCCTCCGGCGTGAAGGCTGCTTCGAAGCTGCGCGGCGGCGGAGCTGGCTCACTGCTGCCTTCCCCCACGACGACGCTCGCGCCATCAGGCCAGATTGCCGACAACCGGCGGACCTTCAGCTGGCCGGAGCTGAGCGCTCGCTCGTCAATCTCCAGCCCGGTGATGCCCCAAGCATAGTGGGCGATCGCCTGGACGCGATCCGCCAGCAAGCCTTCGTGGTAGCGGTCTTGCTGTTGAAAATGGTGCTGGCTGAGCAGCAACCCTTCGGTCCAGATCGGCTTCGCTACCATGACGGCTCGGCGTTCGAGCTCCGTGAAAGGGCGCTCCTGTCAGACTTCTTCGACCACACGTGTGCCACTCTGGCCCGAACCCAGGCTACTAGTCCAGAGCGCCGATCGCGGGCTCAGTCCAATGACCAGCCGACTTGCGGCTGTCGCTCGGGAAGCGCGACTCCGCGATGATTCGAGCCAGGGGGCTCGGCGCCCCCTGTGCTTGTCCACCACGCGAGATCACGCTGGGGAGCGCGGTCAGATTTCCTTGTTCGCTGCGATGTCCCAACCCATCGGGATGGAAGCGTCCGCGCCGCCGCCGCCGCCGGCCGAGGCGCTCTTTTGCGGCGTGTACTCGAGCTTCACGCGCGCGAAATTGAGGGTCACGTTCTCGGTCAAGCGGTCTTCGCCGCCGCTGCCGCCGGTCGTTACGGCCGAGACGAGCACGTCTTCCATCGTGATCTTGAGGTATTCGAGGGGCTTGTCACCGCCGGCCTTGCGAACCACCAGCAGCGCGGTCTTGAGGTGCTTGCCGCTGCAGCAGCTCTTGATCAAAATCGGGCTGGAGCGGTCGACGTACTTCGTGATCGAGAGATCATTCACGTGAACTTTGCCGGCTCCGCCGCCAGAGCCGGAGTGTGCCGTGCCCGACTGCGTTAGTCCCCAACTCCAAGCCAGGACGTCGATCTCGTCCTTGTGCTTGTCGTCGACCGACTCCCCTTTGATATCGTCAATCTTGATGAACATGTCGACAGCCATCGAAGTTTCTCCTTGCCTGGTCGCTTACTGGTCCCCGTTGGGAACGCGCCGTGTTGAAAGGCGTTCCACTCCCAATCCCATTCGTTTTATGAGCGCTTTTCCGGTTTCGGGCAAGCGTCGTTTTGGACCCGAGCCGTTCGCGCGGCGGCCCTTCAGTTAGCCGGCGGATTGGCCGCGCCCAAGCCAGCGCCGAGCCGTTTCTGACAGGCCGCGTCCATCTCCGGAGTGAAGCGTTGCTTTCCCCAGTCGAACGTCGGGGGGACGCACTGATCCGAGGCGTCTTTACTGCTCAGCAGGTCCTTCATTGTGTCACGAGCTTGCCAAACCACGTCCTTGGGTACCTGTACGGCAATCGAGCCGCCGGGGATGAGCGGCACGACATCGCCTGAAAAATCGAGATTGAGCGCATGAAGCTGCGTGACGCTGGTCGCCGCCGCCCGCGCCACTAGCCCTAAGCGAGTGCCGCCAGGCACCTCCAAGTCCGCGGTCAACTGCGGCGCACGAATCTGGATCCCGGCGAACTTCAGACGCTGCAGGTTGGCGAGAATCAGGGCGATGGCTTCTACAGTGGGAGAGTAGTTGGCGGTCTCGTCCGGCAACAACCCAGCGTCGACCAGATCCCAAAAGCTCGCGTCGCCGCCCGCTCGTTCGACGCGCGCCAACACCCCGAACGGGCCCAGGTTGTAGCTCGCGAATACCAAATCCCAAGAGCCTAACTTTTGCCGGAGATCGGCCAGCATGCGGATGCCTGCCTCGGTCGATTTGAACGGGCTGTAGCGCTCGTCAATCGTGCCCTCGACGATGCGCAGGTGGTAGGCGCGCCCTGTTTCGGGCATGAACTGCCAGAGCCCGGCAGCGCCCACCGGCGACTTTGCACTGGGCTCGCAGCCGCTCTCCGTAAAGGCAAGCGCCATGAGATCTGCTGGCAAATCATAGCGAATCAGCGTCGACTGAATCAGGTCTCGGTACGCACCACAACGAAACAACATCGACTGAAACGTCTCTCGGCCGACTGGGTTTTCCGTGTAGAACTCGAACACGCGTAGCACTCGCGGGTCGTCTTCCACGGGGATACCAGGCATTTTCAGGCCCGCCATCCACTGCGAGCGCGTGGTCTCCGTGTCCGAGCCGCGGCGTCGCTTCACGATCGGCTGATTGTGGTCGCCAACCATCAAGTCGCGAATGTCCGACCAGGCTTTGCAAGTGGGGCTGGCGTCCTTGCATTTACCAGAGAGCGCTTTGGATGCCAGCGCGGCCTGATCATTGAGCAGGGAACGCAGCTCGGGGCTCTCTTTTCCGCCATGGCCGTGAACCTGCGCGAGCAACGCAGTAAAGCGTTCGTCGTCAGCCAGCAGGCGCTCGCGGGGCAGCTCCGCGCCGCCGTGCGCTGGTGTCCCGGCAGCGGAAGCCGAGGTCGCGGTGGCGGCGGTGAGATCCGGCGTGCTGCTCGACGAGCTGGCTTCGGCCGCCGCGCGCGCCGGGCGCCGTCCGAGCGTTAGAAAAGCAACCAGGCCAATGCTGAGCACGGCAGCGACACCGGCCAAGCCGACCCACAGCATGCCGCGGCCAGTGCTTGCTCCTGCGCGCCCGCGCAACGCCCTAGCGCGAGGTGTCAGCCGCGGCTGCATGGCGGCTCGCTCTCCCGACTGCGATGAAGCGCGCTCGGGACGCAGGCGTTGTTTGATCTCGTCCGAATGACGAGAGCCAGTTGCCTTGGCGGGCGCTTCGGTCGCCAAAGGCGGCAGGCCCGAAGCGTCAGGGGCCACGAAACGCGGCGGGCTGGAGGCCCGCGGGGGTTCGCTCGCGCGACCCGCTCCGCCGAGGCCGGGGAGCGGCAACAACGGGGACTTATCGGGGCCCGCCGGCCCGCGGTTAGCCGCAGGACCCGAACCGAAGGCGCGCAGCCCAAGCATGTTTTTTACGCCGAACTGCGGAGCGGGGGGTGCGCTTGGTGCAGGTGAAGGCTGCTGCGCCGGTTGCCGGGCTGCGTACGGTGCCGCGGGCGCCCTGGGCGGCATCTCGAGCGGCTCGGGTGGCTTAGGCAGCGCGACCAAGGAAGGCGCAACCGTCAGCGGCTGCGGAGGTTGCTGCTGCGCCTGTGCAGCCTTCAAGGCTGCAGCAACGTCAGCGTCCATCGGTCGCATGACGGTGATCAGCCGTGGCGGCTCGAGGCTGGCAGGACCGTGAGCCGGCGAAGCAAAGCTCGCTGGGCCGCTCAATTCCCGGGCCTCTTCGGCGGACAGAGTTTGCCGCGCTTGCGATACGAGCTCGGAAATGATGCTGAGTTGTCCGCGCAGGCTTGCGCTGTCTGCCCCCGCCGAAAGCAGCCGCGTGAATTCGGCCATGTGGTGGGCAAGACCGCCAAAGCCGACTGCGCTCGCTCGTCCCTGCAGCTCGGCGGCCCGCTGATTGAGCTGGGATAGCTGCGGCGGCCTCGGCGGGGTCGTCGCTCCGCTTAGGCTATTTTCCCAAGCCTCGACGTACGGCTTCATGTCCGCAAGCAGGCGCACCCGCTCCCGCGAATCGGGAGCGCGAAACCCTTCGAGATCCTGGCCCGATGCCACTTTAGCTGACTAGCACAAAGTCTCAGCGGATGAGTGTCGGGTGCGCGCCGATCGAGCTTCCGTGTTATGGTCCGCCGGCGCACTGGCCGGGTGGCCACTGCGCGGGCGTCGCCCGGGGTCTGTCATTGTTGGTGCTGAATGGCGTCGATCGATATTGAAAAGCTGCTTGAGCCTGTTTCCGACGAGGCGCCTTGTGGAGCGAACCTCGAGTACGACGCTGAGTTTTTGAGTTTGGAGCGGCTCGCGCTCGGCAAGCCCGAACAGCAAATGGGCGATTCCATTCGCGCTGCAGAACCGCCTGACTTCGATCTCGTCGCGAACCACGCCGCGGCCTTGCTATTGCGCAGCAAAGATTTGCGGGTTGCGGTGTTGTTGGCCCGCGCCCTCAGCCATTTGCAAGGCTATAGGGGCCTGAGCGACGGCACGCGGCTAGTCCATGGCTTGCTCGATCGCTACTTCCCGACCGTGTACCCGCAGCTGGACCCGGAAGAGGGCAACGACCCAACGATGCGTATCACCGCGGTCGCTGGGCTGTGCGCTGCTGATATTCTCAGCGCGCTGCGCATTCGCCCGTTGATCATCTCGCGCTCGTTCGGTCCGGTCAGCCTGAGGGATTTCGCGGTGGCCGCGGGCAACGCCGCTGCGACGCCCGACGCCCCGAAGCTCGACTTAGCGGGCGTCGAGGCCGCCTTTCAAGAGGTGGACGTAGTCGCGCTCGAGCTGGCTGCCAGCACGCTCAAGGCGATCACCGCGCATCTCGCCGGTATCGAAGCAGTCTTCGAGCGCGAGACCTCTGGGCAGGGCCCTGAGCTCGGGGCGCTCGTCGACCTCGCGCGGCAAGCTCAGCACGCCGTGGTGTCACGGCTCGAGCGCCGAATCGGCGCGCCGGAGCCCGGTGGCGACGCTGCGACGTCGCAACCAGGGGGAGCAGCCAAGCCCGGTGGGACGCCGATCGGCGAGATCCGGACGCGTGCCGACGTCATCCGCGCGCTCGACAAAATCTGCGAATACTACGCGGAGTTCGAGCCCTCGAGCCCGATCCCCTTGCTAATGGAGCGGGGGAAGCGGCTCGTCTCGAAGAATTTCCTGGAAATTATCCGGGATATGGCGCCCGATGGGGCGTCGCAAGTGGAGTCGATAGCAGGGAAAGTCGACGCATAGTCGGCTCGAGGATTAGGAGTCCTGTTTGTCATGAGCAGCCAAAAGTTCATCGCTCGAAACCGCGCGCCGCGGGTTCAAATCGAATACGACGTCGAGTTGTACGGTGCCGAGAAAAAGGTTCAATTGCCCTTCGTCATGGGCGTCGTTTCAGATCTTTCCGGTAACTCGGTCAAGCCATCGCCGCCGGTTGCGGATCGCAAGTTCTTGGAGATCTCGGTCGACAATTTCGACGACCGCCTGAAAGCGCTCGAGCCGCGCGTCACCCTACAAGTCAAAAACACGCTGACCGGCGAAGGCAACGTCAACGTGGACATCGCCTTCGACAGCATGGAGGATTTCTCGCCTGGCGCTATCGCTCAGAAGGTGCCCGCGTTGAACGCGCTGCTGCAAGCGCGCACACAGCTCGCCAACCTCATCACGTACATGGATGGCAAAACCGGCGCAGAAGAGCTGATCGCCAAGGTGTTGAAAAACCCGGCGTTGCTCCAAGCGCTCGCCGCTTCCCCCAAACCAGCGAGCGAATAGTCATGGCCGAAGCAACTGAAGCAACTGGCAAACAGGCCGAAGCGGGCACGGTCGACACCAACGAGTTCGCCGCTCTGCTCAAGAAAGAGTTCAAACCTCAGACCGACCGCGCGCGGGAGGAAGTCGAGACTGCCGTCTTGACACTCGCTCAGCAAGCGTTGGCCTCTACACCGATGGTCTCCGACGACGCCGTCGAATCCATTCGGGCCATCGTGGCCGAGCTCGATCGTAAACTGAGCGAGCAGATCAACGAGATCATCCATCACTCGGATTTCCAGAGCTTGGAAGGGGCGTGGCGCGGCCTGCATCATCTGGTGAACAACACCGAAACCGATCAGATGTTGAAGATCCGCTTCTTGAACATCTCCAAGAAAGATCTGCACAAGACCCTGAAACGCTTCAAAGGGGCGGCCTGGGATCAAAGCCCCATTTTCAAGAAGATGTACGAGGAAGAGTACGGACAGCTCGGCGGCGAGCCCTATGGCGCGCTGGTGGCTGACTACTACTTCGATCACAGCCCAACCGACGTAGAAGCCCTCGGTGAGCTCGCGAAAATCGGTGCCGCCTGCCATGCGCCGATCATCACTGGCACGGCGCCCTCGCTATTCCAGATGGAGTCTTGGCAGGAGCTGAGCAACCCGCGTGATCTCACCAAGATCTTTTCCACGCCGGAGTACGCGGCATGGCGCTCGCTCCGCGAATCGGAAGACTCGCGCTACATCGGCATGGCGTTGCCACGCTTCCTCGCCCGGCAGCCGTACGGCGCCAAGTCGAATCCAGTCGATCAGTTCGACTTCGAGGAGGACACCGGTGGCGCTGATGCCAGCAAATACACTTGGGCAAACGCGGCCTACGCGATGGCAGTGAACATCAACCGCTCCTTCAAGTTGTACGGTTGGTGCTCACGCATTCGCGGCCTCGAATCTGGCGGCGCGGTCGAAGGGTTGCCCACGCATTCCTTTCCGACCGACGACGGTGGCGTCGACATGACCTGCCCCACCGAGATCGGCATCAGCGACCGTCGCGAGGCTGAGCTGGCAAAG
>Ga0210392_10002030_pt1 | contig 10441 bp, 9 predicted proteins | sample IncBWC30OmetaG_FD_161057 | JGI IMG/M metagenome (GOLD analysis project Ga0210392, IMG submission 161057) | Forest soil microbial communities from Barre Woods Harvard Forest LTER site, Petersham, Massachusetts, United States - Inc-BW-C-30-O ...
ATGCGTGGTCATGGAGGAGCTGGTGCGACGGCTCAGCGACGGCAACAAACCGGTAACGCTATTCACTCTGGTTCCGCAGGCGGAAGCCGAGCGAGCTCCCGGCTTCTCACATGCGGAGGCGCTGAAGAAGGAGGGTTTTAGCGAGGGTACCGTCGGTGCAGTCCAAACCTTTTTCTTCCGCTCCGAAGACGGGCCGTGGACGGCGGAACGTCTGGCCGGCCTCGCGCCGGTCGATGTCGTTATCCACCTTTCGCACGAACTGGCGACGCGAAAGATCTATCCTTGCGTCGATGTACGCAGTTCGCGCTCGCGTCTCATCGAGACCGGGGCGATCGGCAAGCGGCACACGGCGATCGCGGCGCGATCGCGAGAGGCGCTCTCGTTGCTGTGGGGCGCGCGGCCCGCTGATCCGCGCATCCTCGAACGCGCTCGCAAGCTGGCCAATTACTTCGCGCAACCGTTCATCTGTGCTGAACCGTGGACCAAGCGCCCCGGTGCGCGGGTCAATCTTGTGGAAGCGCTGCGCACCTGTGGCGAAATTCTCGACGGGCAGCACGACGACCTGCCGGTCGCATCGTTCTATTTTGCCGGCGGCATCGCCGAGATCAGATCGAGATCGACCGGCCAAAAGCCGTAAGACCAAACGTACCCGTTAGTCGGAATCGGCGCTGATGCGTTGACCGCTTTATGCATCGAAACGGCCGACGTCCCACCCGCAGCAGACATCTGAGTAGCTATCGCCGCCCTCCGCCGAACGTCTGCATTCGGGTGACGGCGAGGTGTGGGCCAGAGCGACCGTCATGGGCGCAGACCGGCCGTACGGTCAGCCATAAGAGCGCCAAATCGACGGCGCTCCAATGAACCCCGGTCCAGACCTTCTCCGGCTTGCGCGACCTCAGACTGCGGCGCAGGCTGCTATCGTCAGAGTGTGGGACGCACCGATGTGCCGATCGTGTGACATAAGCCGTCGCAGGGTTCTATCGTTTGTCGCAATGGGCGCTGTCGCGGCCGGTTTGCTGGGTACGGGCGCGCCGCTCAGCCTCGCCGCCGACGCCACGACGATGACGGCCGATGAAGCGCTCGCGAAACTGAAGGCCGGCAATCAGAAATTTCTGACCGCGCCGGAGTTGTGTGCCGTGGATATGGCGAAGCAACGCGCCGATGTGGCAAATGGTCAGTCTCCCTGGGCAACGATCCTCACCTGCTCGGATAGCAGGGTTTCACCTGAGCTGATCTTCGGCGGCGTCGGGTTGGGCGAGCTGTTCGTCGTGCGAAATGCTGGCAATGTGGCCGACACGGCGGCTATGGGCACGATCGAATATGGTGCCGAGCACCTGGGATCGCCGCTGGTCGTCGTTCTCGGGCACCAGCGTTGCGGTGCGGTTGAGGCGGCCTGCGAGGTTGTCGCGAAGCGTACGAAACTGTCAGGCTTCATCGCGCCGATGGTCGACGCGATCGTGCCCGCGGCCAAGGCGGTGTACGGCAAGCCGGGCGATTTCGTTGACAACGCAGTGCGCGAAAATGCCAGGCTAGGCGCGCGGAAGATTTCGACGCGCAGCAAGATCGTCGAGCACCTTGAACATGAAGGCAAGGTGAAGGTCGTGTACGCGCGCTATGACCTTGATCAGGGTGTCGTCGCTTTTCTCTAGGGCGGCCTGGCGTGCAGTCCAATCGTCGCGACTCTGGCCTACAGCCTGCCACAATCGCCTCGTACGGCCACGGTCGGTGACGATTGCGGACGACTGGCGGATCGGCGTGGCCAGCTACGGCCTTGGGCAACTCGTCGGCACGCGGGTGGATGGTCAGGCCGTTCCGAAGTCACGCCAGCAGGTCATCGGCGTTGGTCCCTCTGCTGTGGTCTGATGGGCACGCACAGTCATCGCGAATGTCTATGAAGTTATCGAGGCGCCTAACCGGCCGCCGGGCACCAGCGCCGTGCTATGGTCACTCTATCCGTTTTGACTTTGAACCTGGTGACTTTAAATCTGGTTGACGCGGCGTATGGTTTGCAGGCCGAATGCAGCCTCGCCTGCTCCGGCTGCCTGCCTTCGCCAGCACCTTCATCTAATCGGCTGATTCCATCTGATCGGCGAATGCTCCAAGCTTTGCGTGCAACGAAGATCGGCATCGTGTTCGCCGCGTCCGACACCATGCGGATATCGGCGTAGCCGGCCTCCCTGAGCTGCGCAGTCATTTCCGCCCGGCGCTCCTCTCGATTCGGTTGGGCAGGCGCCGTTGCGGAGCGGCAGGGCACGGCGCGATGGGGTGAAGCACACTAACCCTAACACCGACCCCAATCGAGCCATGCCTCTATCACAGTCTCACGCGGCCGCTTTGCCAGCCGCGAGCGCCTTCACGTCGGCCGTGGTCAGCGGCTGGCCGCCGATCCCCCACTCGCCGCTGCGCACCTCCTGGATGGTTACCCAGGTGACGCCGCGCATCGCCTCGCCTTCGACCTCGACCATCGCGTCTGTGAGCTTCTTGATGATCTGACGCTTTTGCTCGGGGGTGAAGACCTCCTCAATCAGGTTCACTTGGATCAGCGGCATAATTCCCTCCTCTCTGGTTTGGACCGTGATCGTTGGATAGCGGCTGCACGTGGAGGTGAGCGTGGTAGAGATCGTGGAAGTGCGCGTGGAATTCGCCCGGCGGGAATATCCAACCAACGCCGTTCGTAGCGGCTATGAACCTGTCGACGGCTTCACCTGGAAGCGGGGTCAGCGCTATCGCACGCTCGTCTGTGATTTCCAGCGACGCCGAATTATCGATCTGCATGCGGACCGCCAAGCCGATGATGTGGCCGATGGCGGCTCGGGTCCGCTGGCATTGACCTTCGGGGACCAGCTTCGGGCGCGGCAGTCGGGAGCAGCCCAACGCACGGTTCTGGAAAATATTCCTTGACACTGCCAAGCCCCTATGTTCTTGTTTCGTTCGTGACCGCCCTGCCCGCCACCACCGTCCCACACAACCATCCCGGGCGCCTCCTCGGCCTCGTGCGCACACTCATCGATTACGGCAGGCAACTGGCCAGCACGCTGCAACAGCGCACCGCCGCCACCAACCTCACCGAATTCACCCGCAACTTCGGCACCATCGACATCGCGCAGATCCTGGCGTGCATCACCCGCGGCCTGCACCGCGCCGCCGCGCTCGAGGCCAGGCTGGTCGGCCGCCTCGCGCGCGTACCGGCCGCGCCGGTTGCCGTACGCGCGCCATCCCTTCACCAGCCGCGCGCTGCCCGGCCGACGGGGCGCAGCGCCGGCACGGCCGACCCGCGCATCGCCCGGCTGCCCACGCCCAGCGAGATCGCCGCCCAGGTTCGCCGCCGTCCGGTCGGCGCCGTTATCGCCGATATCTGCCGCGACCTCGGGATCGTGCCGGCTCATCCGCTGTGGCATGAGATCTCCATCGCCATCATCGCCAACAACGGCAGCCTTGCCGCACTGTTCGTGGACGCATGCGGGCGCATCGTGGCGGTGCCCGCCATCGTGCCTCCTCTGGCGTCGACACCATACCCGCCATCCGTGGCAGCGCGCGGCACCGGCCCACCCTGAACCGATGGTCCCGACCGGGTCATGCACGGGGCCGTTCCATGGCTGCCCCGCCGTCCCGATTCCGGCCGCCGTCGCGGCGGCACGACCCGCCCGCCCTTCCGCCAGCGTTACCTCGACGGGGAGAGAACCGGAGCCTCCCCGATGACGAGCGCCCGGACTAACCGGCCCGAGACCCCATGACCCGGGACGCGTTCCTGGCCTGGGTGGATCAGCGGCCTTCGGCGCGGTTTGAGCGGATCGATGGCAGGTGGTCGCGAATGCGCCCGCACGGGCCTCACACAACCGGTGCAAGCGCTCGGCGCACGATACCTTGCAGCGCACCCGGCAAAGCGGGGCTTGTACCACCGCTCGTTGATAGCGACTCATCGATCCCACTGTCATGGCCGGGCGTGGCCCGGCCGTCCACGTCTTCCTCGTCTGCGTCGGCCAAAACACGTGGGTGGCCGGGCCACGCCCGGCCATGACAGTGGGGGCAACGCATGGGTCATCATCAATGAGCTTTGGTATTACGTCCTGCGAGGCTTTGCTGGCGGCATGGTGCTGGTCGAGCTGCTGTCCCCGGCCAGCGGCACGCGGGTTCGTGCCAGGCTACGCGCCTATTTCAGGCTGCCGTCGGTGCAGCATTAGCTGATTGTCCGGCCCGGCGAGCAGCGCATCGTTCGCCACGCGCCCGTGCCGGACGAGATTGCCACACAGGTTTTCCCGTCCGGCGAAATCCGGCTCGATCCTCCCGGGATCAGGATGACCGTCGAGGAGTTCTACCTCGACCGAGCAGCCTTGACCGGCGCCACTCTCTCAGTCAGCGGCCATCGCCCGTTCCGCGCTGCCCGCCACCCGCGCCAGCATCGCCGCCGCATTGCGGTGCAGGATCTGCTCCCGCTCCGCCTCGCCGATCGCCGCATCCGCCAGCGCCTTCCGCGTCCAGTCCACGCCGAATGCACTGCCGTCGGTGCCGCACACGATCCGCTCAGCCCCGTACAAACTCACCGCCGCCTCGATCGCACGCGGGCCGAACGAGTTGCAGTCCACGTACACCTTCGCCTTGCGGAAGCGCGACGAGGGCAGTTCCTCGTCCGGCGTGTCGAGCAGGCTGCGGTGGTCCATGCGCTCGACCTCGTAGGGAATGTTGCCGCCCAGGTTGTGCACGACCAGCGTCACGTCCGGATACGGCGCCAGGAACTCGGTGAGGCACAGCGTCACCATCACCGACGACAGGCTCGCCTGCATATCCAGCGTGCCGTTGCGGCGGCGCGCGTTGTCGGTGTCGCCGCCGACCTTGGGGAAGGCGTCGCCCGGCCGCGGGCCGTGGTGGATCAGCAGCGTCGCGCGGTGCCGGTTGGCGACCTCGAGCAGCGGACGCACCGCTTCGGCGTCGGTGCGCGTCAGGAAGTAGTTGCCCGGCAGCTGCGCGCCGATCACGCCCGGCAGCGCCATCGCCCGATCGAGTTCTGCGGCGGCGGCCGCCATGTCGGTCAGCGGCAGCGCGGCAAACGCGGCGAAGCGGCCGGGATGCTCCTGGCAGATCGCCGAGAACCCGTCATTGACCCGCTGGCACAGCGGCAAGGACACATCCACCGGCTGGGATTCGATCCAGCAGAACGAACCGAGCAGCGACAGCACACTCGTCGCGACTCCCTGGCGGTCCATGCGGCCGAGATGGAAATCGACATCGTCGAATGCGCTGGCGACCGGCTCCTCGCCCATCCGCGACTTCAGCACCTCGGCGCCGTCGCCATTGCGCAGGATGCGCGGCTCCTTGCTGCGCGCACGCAGGGCGTCGGCGACCACGGCGGGCCTCCAATGGGCATGCATGTCGATCATGGCTGCGTCCTCCATTCGTTGGCCGGCAGCTTAACCCCATGGCGGCCGACCGCAACTGCGACCACCAGCGCGACGCACACGCCGACCCCGGTGGGACGGATGCCGGAGGTCAGCCGGCTCCCGGCTCGATCCGCCGGCCGACGATCACCACGGCTCCCGCATGTCCTCGGCATCAGTCGCCGGCAAGCGCCTCCAGGCTGCGCCCGCCGCTGTCGAGGAACGCCAACCGGCTGACGAGCAATGCCAACGCGAACAGCGGCACTGACAGGACGATGATCGAGGCGGTGAACCCGATCGCCGCCACGCCGACCGGGATGAGGAAGATGTTGATCGCGATCGCCAGCCGGCAGGCGGCGTTGCAAAAACCCTGCGATCGGCCGCGCAGCCGCGTGGGGAACAGCTCGCTCGACCACACCCAGGTGAGCACCGCCGGACCGAGCCAGCTGAAGAAGCTGAACGCGAAGAAGCCCAGGACCAGCAGCGGCGGGTGGTTCGGACCTGCGATCGCCATGAACAATGCTGCGCAGCCTTCAGGTATCGCGGCGACGTAAAGCAGACGCCTCCGGCCAATGCGGTCGATGAGCAGGAGCCCGACCAGCACGCCGATCAGGCTGGTGCACCAGACCAGAGAGCTGAACAGCAGTGTCGTCTCGTTGGACAGCGCCCCGACGGTGCGCAGGACAAACGGCGCGGCGATCGTCGAGAGCGGCCCGGAGATGCAGTTCAGGAAGAACACCAGCGCGACCAGCAGCACGCGCGCCCGGAAGGGAGGTCGGAACAATTCGCCATAGGAGCCGACACGCGTGCCAAGGCGGGACAGCGTCGTCGCATCCGCCTCGATGCCGAAACTGTGCAGCGCCTGACGAGCCGCCTCGGTGCGACCGTGCGACAGCAGCCACCGCGGCGATTCCGGCAGCGCCTGGCGCCCCAGCAAAACCAGGGCCGCCGGCACTGCCGCCAGACCGAACATCCAGCGCCATGCATCGGTACCGGCCCACGCCATGAGCGGCAACGCGATCAGGTTCGAGGTCATCGCGCCGAATATCCACATGATGTTCAGCAAGGAGCCGGCGATGATGCCACGCCGACGACGCGGTGCGATCTCGGCCAAATAGGCGGCGCTGGTCGGGATATCCATGCCGACGCCGACGCCGACGAGGAAGCGGGCGACGAACAGCTGCGGCACCGAATTGACGAACGCGGACAGGATCGAGAAGACGACGAAGAACAGCAGGTTGGCGACAAAGATGGCACGCCTGCCCCAGCGATCCGTCATGTCGCCGAACACCAGCAGCCCCACCATGGCGCCAAGGAAGGTCGAAGCGCCGAGGGCGCCGGTTTCGGCAGGCGACAGATTGAACTGCGGCCGCAGCAGGATCAGCGCAGCGCCCATGACGATCAGGTCGTAGCCGTCGATGAACTCGCCGAACGCCACCAGCACGGCGGCATAACGTTGGCGCTTCGACAGTGGGCGTTCGTCGAGGTCCGCCAGCGAGGCTGGCGTCGTGTCGGCCGTGTCCACAGCTGCGTTTCCCCCATGCCATCCCGGCTGGCTGCGAGTTTATGCCGCGTAGCGGGACGCCGTCACGACAGGGCCTGATAACGCATCGCGTGCCGTTCATCGGTCTGACGGAGCCGCTCCGCCGATTGGCACGAGCCGATGGTCAACGTGTTTGTGGGGCCCGCTTCTTCAGCTGGTCGACGCGCGAAAGGAACAGTCCGAGAATGGGCGAGGTGTTGGTCTTGCTGTAGCCGATGACGAGATCGATCGTCGGCGCCTCACCCTCGAGCGGACGACTGGTCACAGACCGCGGCAGGAAGTTCTTCGCATAAATGGGCAGGAGCGCCACGCCTCTGGTCGATGCGATCAGCGACACCGCCATCGCCAGATTATCGACCCGGTGCGCTGGCCGGAGATCCATCCCGGATCGCTTGAGGTAATCATCTATGACCACCTGAAGCGTGGGGGCGGTGTGCGACATGCCGATGAATATTTCGTCCGCGATGTCTTGCAGCGCGACGGCGTTCTTCGACACCAGCCGATGATCGCCTGGCATGACGACGACGAGCGCCTCCCTGGCGATGACGGAATAATCCAGATCCGACATTCCCGCTTCGGGACGCATGAAGGCCAGGTCCAGCTTCCCCCTCAGCAAAGCCTGCGCGAGATCGGGAGAATACTGGCTGGAGATCGAGACCTCGATATTCGGCAGCTCGTCTCGAAGGATGCGCATGACCTCCGGCAGCCAATCCATTTCCTGTCCGGTCAGGAAGCCGAGGGCAAAGGACGGCTTGGCGGGGTGAGCGACCCGCCGCGCCGCCTCGATCGCTGCCTCGACCTGCACCAGCGCCAATCGCGCATGATCGAGGAATGCCCGGCCGGAGTCAGTCAACTCGACGCCGCGCGCGCTGCGGACAAGCAGTGGCACGCCGACCTCGTATTCGAGATCGCGGATCTGGCGGCTCAATGAGGGCTGGGCCGTGTGCAACCGCTGCTCCGCCGCCACGGTGAGGCTGCCTTCCTCGGCGACTGCGACGAAATAGCGGAGATGGCGCAGCTCCACGCCCTGCCCCATGCCTGTGAGGTATGACGCCAAGCCTACAAAGTCTTTTTCCGCGGCACAACGAGCGACCACATCGGCGATGACGAGAGTGATGCGAAGCCTGCCCGGTGAGCCGGCGACATGCCGCCGGCACGCAGGCTTCTGCAACGCCAAACGCCGATTGATCGAGGAGTCCGTCATGAGTACGCCTGTCGTATTGATCACCGGAGGCCTGACCGGCATCGGGCGCGCCGCCGCCGTCGCCTTCGCCAAAAAGGGCGCGGCGGTCGTTGTCGCCGGCCGGCGTGACGAGGCCGGCAAGACGCTCGCCAAGGAACTGCGGTCGTTCGGTTCCGAAGCCGAGTTCATCAACGCTGACGTCCGCAACGAAGATGACGTCCGGGCCCTGGTCGACCAAACCGTCGCACGGTTCGGCCGTCTCGATGTCGCGGTGAACAACGCCGGCACGGAAGGCCAGGTTGGCCCGATCACGGACCAGACCGCGGAAACCTATGCCGCCACGTTCGACACCAATGTCCTCGGTGTGATCCTGAGCATGAAGCACGAAGCGCGCGTCATGCAACGACAGGGCAGCGGCAGCATCATCAACATCTCCTCGACCTACGGGCACGAGGGTGCGGCGGGCGCCTCTGTCTATGTCGGCAGCAAACACGCCGTCGAAGGCATCACCAAGTCGGTGGCGCTCGAGGTCGCCAAATCGGGAATCCGTGTGAACGCGGTGGCCCCCGGTCCCACGGACACTGGCATGTTGGACCGCTTTACCGGCACGTCGGAGATCAAGTCGGCCCTGGTGGCAGGTGTTCCGATGGGTCGCCTCGGTCTCACCGAGGAGCTTGCCAATGCGATCGTCTTTGTCGCTTCGGACGAAGCTTCTTTCATCACCGGCCATATCCTCAACGTCGACGGCGGCCACACCGCCAACTGATCCTTTCGGCACAACTGGATCATTCCGTGAAAGGACAACGACCATGGACACTCCTGTCGTCCTCATCACCGGCGCGCTGACCGGCATCGGTCGCGCGACGGCGCTTGCCTTTGCCAGGGAAGGCGCAACGGTCGTTGTCTCCGGCCGCCGCGAGGCCGAAGGCAAGGCACTCGAAAGCGAGCTTCACAGCCTCGGCGCTGAAGCCGCTTTCGTTCTGGCGGACGTGCGTCACGAAGACGACGTGCGCAGCCTGGTCGAACAGACTGCCGAGCGCTTCGGCCGACTGGATGTCGCGGTCAACAATGCCGGCACCGAAGGACAACCCGGCCCGCTGACCGAGCAGACGTCCGACAGCTATGCAGCGATGTTCGACACCAACGTGCTCGGCACATTTCTGAGCCTGAAGCACGAACTGCGCACCATGCAGCCTCAGGGCTCGGGCAGCATCATCAATGTTTCTTCGACCATGGGCGAGCGCGGTGCCGCGAATCTCGCGCTCTACGCCGCGAGCAAGCACGCGGTGGAAGGTCTGACGAAATCCGCCGCACTCGAAGCCGCCGCCTTCGGCGTCCGCGTCAACGCAGTCGCGCCTGGCCCGACCGAGACCGCCATGCTCGATCGCCTGACCGGGACGCCGGAGAGGAAAGCAGCTTTCTATGCCGCCGTACCGCTCAGGCGCGGTGCAAAGCCGGAAGAGATCGCCGACGCCATCGTGTTCCTTGCGTCAGGCAAGGCGTCCTTCATGACCGGCCAGATCGTCAGGATCAACGGCGGCAAGACCGCCACGTAAGATATCCGGAGGTCGATCATGGCCGCAGATACCCACCAAACTGCGCCCACCCACTATGTCCAAGCCAACGGCGCTCGCTTCGCCTATCGCCGCTTCGGCAAACAAGGCGATGTGCCACTCGTCTTCAACATGCATTTCATGGGCACGATGGACCATTGGGATCCGGCAGTGACCGATGGCCTCGCCAGGGAGCGCGACGTCATTCTGTTCGACAACGCCGGCATATCGGGCAGCTCAGGCAATGTTCCTGATTCTGTCGCGGAGATGGGGGCCAACGCGATCGCCTTCATCAATGCGCTCGGGCTCAGTCGGGTTGACCTGTTGGGCTTCTCGATCGGCGGCCTTGTCGCGCAGGAGATCACGCTGCAGGCGCCCGAACTCGTTCGCCGCCTGGTGCTCGTCGGCACCGGACCGCGAAGCGGCGAGAGCATGGATACCGGCACGCCGGAAGGCAGAGGGATCTTCGGGGCGAAGCATGAGCATCCGGATGACCTATGGCTTGGTGTCCACTTCACACCGTCCGAAGCGAGCCAGGCGGCGGGACGCAGATTCCTCAAGCGCATTCGTCTGCGCACCAAGGATCGCGACCCCGAAGTGACCGAGAAGGCAGCGCTGGCGCAGCGCACGGCAATTGCCAGATGGGGCGCCAAACGCGAACGCGCCTGGGACTATCTGCAAGCGATCAAGCAGCCGACGCTGGTTGTCAACGGCAGCAACGACGTCATTATCTACACGATCAATTCTTACATCCTGCAGCAGAATCTGCCGAATGCCCAACTGATCATAT
>Ga0210392_10002033_pt1 | contig 10436 bp, 3 predicted proteins | sample IncBWC30OmetaG_FD_161057 | JGI IMG/M metagenome (GOLD analysis project Ga0210392, IMG submission 161057) | Forest soil microbial communities from Barre Woods Harvard Forest LTER site, Petersham, Massachusetts, United States - Inc-BW-C-30-O ...
CACTCGTGGTAGGCGGTCGCGGTCCCGTCGGCGGGTGCCTTGCCGTCGAGCACGGCGGCAATGAGGTGCCCCGCGGTCATGCCCGACATGATCGCCTTGAGCACGCCGTGCGACGAGGTTGGATCCAGTGTGGTCGCGGCATCGCCCACCATGAGCCAGCCGGCGCCAGCCACCGATGTTGCCATGCGCCAAGTCACATCGGCGCCACGCGACCTGTCCAGTGGAGTCAGGTCGCGAAATTCATCCGGCATCCAACCGGCGGCTGGGCGACTGCCATAGGAGACGCGCGTCCATTGATAAACTCCGGGGCGCACCAGGGCAGTCCAGGTCCAACCGGAGGCATCGCCAACGAGGGAAGGGGCGGCATCACGCTCCGCACATGAACCTGCCGCGTAACCGTAACGTGCAAAAAGCCGAGGCGATCGCGTGGGACTGGTCACTCCCAGGGCGCGCCCGAGCCAACGCGCCATGCCGCTGGCATCGACCACCATCCGTGCGGCGATCGGCCCCGTCATCGTCGTGACACCGCGCGGGATTCCGTCCCGCGTGAGCAAGCCGGTCACGCCACATGGCTGCCGCAGCGCAACACCGGCCTCGCACGCACAGGATCGCAACAAGGCATCGAAATCCGCGCGCCGGACCTGGAACCCGCTCCACGGTCCGCTGGCGTCGCCGCCAAATGGTTCGAACCGGCGGGGTCTGCCCCACTCGATCCAGATGCCGGCGTGCCGTGCACCGACCACCATCGCCAGCCGGTCGGCGGCGCCAAGCTGCGCCAGCAACGGCTCAATTGCCGGATGCAACGTTTCGCCCGGCCGGTCTCGGCCTGGCCGTTCGCGCTCGCACAGCACGACACGCAGGCCTCGCCTGGCGCAGGCAATCGCGGTGGCGCTGCCCGCCGGCCCGCCGCCAACGACAACTACGTCGGCATCGAGCGATCTGTCGTCCATGAGCCATTATCGTGGCGCAGCAGCACCGTGTTTTCCGACGCGTAGGCGGAGACCTGCTCGAGCATCTCGACGAAGACGATACGCATGTCGCTCGGATCGGGAAGCTGTTTGCCCCAGCGATAGACATGGAAGAAGTAGCGCCGCGCACCGGCAAGGCGTGCACCCGCCGCCTGTTCGGCCGCGGCCAGGCCTGGGTCATTCTGCTGCACGCTCCGGAACGACAGCACCGCCCACGCAGCCTTCGCCTGCAGAACCTTGTACACCGCCTCCTTATCGCCGTACTTGCTTGCGAAGTCGGGGTCGTGGATGCCCAGCGCCCAGTAGATCGCCTCCATTGCCAGGATGCGTGCCTGATATTCCGCGGTATCGACACGCGAGGTCAGCGCCGCCGTCATCGTCCCCACCAGGTCGATATAGTCGGTGCGCGTCGCATCGGTGTACGCTGCCACCGGGCGGCCTTCGTACGTCGTTGCGCGCGGACCATGGACGCCGTCCCAGGGGAGGAATTGTCCACCTTCCACCGGCGCGCTGCCGATCTCTTCGTCGGTCAGCGGCACGATTGTCGGATACGGATAGGACTCACCGCCGATCTGTTTGTCCGGTTGAAAGGTGCGCGTTGCGTCGGGTGCCACGCCCGGCCAATAGCTGCCGAGTGCGGCGCAGAGTTTGGCATCCTCGATGAACGGCGACCCCAGGCCGTATCCAGCCAGGAATTTCTGCAACGGCCGATTGGGGTCCGTGTAGTAGATCCCCTGGCTGGTGTCCCATCCTGGATCGAACAGTCCAGGCGATCCGTCCGGCAGGCCGGTTTTCTCGACGGTCCATGGACCATTCGGCATTTGCACCGGTCCGGGCCCGTCTTCCGCCTGCGAAACGATGGCGGTGATCGTGGTATCGTCCAGGCTGAAGGCGACCGGCAGCGTGATGTTCGCGGCAATGCGCGTCTGTGACAGAGCGAGTGGCTGAATCGCCCACAGCGCGTCGCGCACCGGCTTGGGTACCTTGTCACGCCACCACAGCATCAGTTCTCGCTGTGTCACCTTCGGGAAGAAATCCGGCAGGGCGACCATGCAGTAGGCTGGCAAGCGTGCATCGACGGCGCTGGCCAATTGCGGACAGTGCGCTCCGATCCATCCGTCACCGACGCCATCGAAATAGTGCAGCGTCTGGTAGCCACCCTTTTGTATGATCTCGTCCATGTCAGCGCGCAGGTTCAGGTTTTCAATCTGACCATTCGACAGCAGGCGATGACGGATATTGACGTATTGCGGCCCAGGCCGCTGGGTCTGCTGTGACGCGTCCAGCATGTAACGTGGTTCGTGCGACGTAGAACTGGACGGCAGAACCTGCAGCGATGAGAGCTGAAGATTCGCCGGGTCGGAGGTATATCGTCCGTCCACCGGGAATGTCAGCAGGCGTCCTTTGTATTGTGCCGGCGTCACCAGTGGTGACGGCCGAGGTTCCAGCACCCCGTCGCCGAATTCCGCCCGGCGCGACAGCGAGCCGATCATGGCGTCCTTGATGACGAACGGAAACTGCTCCAGGTCGTCACCGGACCAATTGTTCTGCAAGCCATTGGCAGCGAGAAACCGATGGAACTGGGCAATCTCGTCGTTCCGCAGGCCGCGTCCCAGTGCGACCTGCAGGTCGAGCCCGGCTATGCACTCGGGGCCGCTGAACAGCTTGTGGGTCGGCACCCAGAACTGTTGATCCTTGTCGTCTGGCAGGGCGTCCTGTGGCCCGAAGCTATCCGACCCGCCGTGCATCTGCACCGCGAGATACGCCGCGAAGCGTTGCGGCACGACATGAAAGTCGAACGGCCGTGTCTCGTCCACGGCAGAGAAGCTGCGCCCCCGCGCGTCATACAGCGGTTCGAGGGTGCCGAGCCGGGCGATGCCGGAGCGCGCGAAGCACAGTTCGGCGTGGCGGCCGTGTACCGACATCGGTGCAGGGCGATAGTTCAGCGCGAACACCACCATGCCCAATGGCCGCCCACCGGCACGGCGTCGCAATTCGTTTAGAGTTGGCGGCACCACGCCATAGACGTAGTTTTCGACCGCCTCGATTTCGGCAAGCGTCGGGAAGGCGGCCAAGGCGGCTCCGCTTTTGTCGGCCACCACGGTGGGCGAGGCGAATGCGTGGTACAGCATGCTGCGGTCCGGCCGGCCGGGATCGATCGCGCGTGTCGCCGCTGCGTCGAAATCGCCGAAGCCGGGACAGGCCCGATCGATATGCGCAAGCTGCTTGCCGAGTTCGCGCCGAAGGTCTGCAGCGCCGATGTCGAGCTCGCCGCCGGTCGCGTCGAACAAGAGCTGGCGCCACCCGAGAGGTGCAAGACGTTGGCACGCAAGCGCAACGCCATCAATCAACGGTTGTGACCGGATTGCCAGAGCGCGCAGGTTCGGCCCGGCGGCTGCCGTGGCAGCGCCAAATGCCACGTAGGCGAGAAAGTCCCTGCGTGTTGTCACACGAGCTCCTCCTGGTGACCGGACAGACCGGAGCAGATCGAAGCAGCCTGGACTGCTTTAGACAACAATATTATTCCAGTTCCGTTGAATTATGCCCTTTCGCCAAACCGCTGTTACGCGCACGCAGTCATGGCGTTAAATTGGCGTATCAAGCCGACAGGGCGTCCGCCAAAATCATGTCCGCCGCCTTCTCCCCGATCATGATCGTTGGCGCATTGGTGTTGCCGGCGGGGACAGTCGGCATGATTGCCGCATCCACCACACGCAGCCGTCCGACGCCATGCACGCGCAGGCGCGAATCGACAACAGTGTCGCCTTCGGGTCCCATTCGGCAGGTGCCGACCGGATGCAGATTGGAGTTGGCGTTCATGCGGATATTGGCCTCGAATTCCGCATCGGTGTTCACCGACGGCCCTGGAATGAGTTCTTCCGCCACATAAGGCGCCAGTGCCGGCTGTTCGGTGAATTTGCGCGCCATGCGCATGCCGGCGGTGAGCGCCTGGAGGTCAGATGACGTTTCCAGGAAATTGAACCTGATTGCCGGCGGCACCAGTGGGTCCGGGCTCTTGATGGTAACAGTGCCGCGGCTATCCGGTCGCAGGTGCACGGCACTCAGGCTAAATCCGGGAAATGGATGTGCAACCGCGCCCCGAGCATCGCGTGAGGCGTAGCTGTACGGCGTGAAGTTGAATTGGAGGTCCGGGCGCTCCAGGCGTGGATCGCTGCGTGCGAAGGCGCCGGCGGTCACGCCGTTTGCTGCCAATGGTCCGACGCGAAACAGCGCGTACTGCGCCAGTGCCACGGCCTTGCGCGGCAGACTGTTGGCCATTTCGTTCATCGTGATCGATCTGGTGCAGCGAAACGCCAGGCGAACGAAGAAATGGTCCTGCAAATGCCTGCCCACAGCCGGCACTTCGTGCACCACCGGAATGCCCATCTCTTGCAACAGCGCGCCGGGCCCGATGCCGGACAATTGCAGCAGCTGCGGGGAATTGAATACCCCGCCGCATACGATCACCTCGCCGCGCGCGCGTGCAGTGTGCGCGACACCGTTGCTGATGAAGGTGACACCGGTGGCGCGGCCGTTCTCCATCAGGACGCGCGTTGCCTGCGCGTTCGGGCGCACGACGAGATTTGCGCGGTTGCGCGCCGGCCGCAGATAGGCGGTGGCCGTGCTCCAGCGGCGGCGTTTGCCGGTGGTGCTCTGGAAATAACCAGCGCCTTCCTGGCGGCCGTCGTTGAAGTCCTCTATGGCGGGCAGGCCGGCCTGGACTGCGGCTTCGACCAACCGATCCGCCAGCTCGAAGCGATATGGCTGGTCCGAGACATGGAGCGGGCCGCCGACGCCGTGGAATTTGCTCGCACCGCGTTCCTGGTGTTCGGCTTTCTTGAAGTACGGCAGCACACTGTCCCAGTCCCAGCCGGTGCAGCCCCGCTGGCGCCATTCGTCATAGTCGCCGGCGTTGCCGCGCATATACACCATGCCGTTGATGGAGCTTGTGCCGCCGAGTACCTTGCCGCGAGGCTGGTACAGCGCGCGTCCATTGAGCTGTGCTTCCGGCTCGCTCTCATACATCCAATTGACCCGGGGGTTGGCGTAGACACGCGAGAATCCCATGGGAACGTGGATCCAGGGATTGCGGTCCTTGCCGCCGGCTTCCAGCAGCAGCACCCGGTAGCGGCCGGACTCGGTGAGACGGGCAGCAACGACGCAGCCGGCCGAACCGGCGCCGGTCACAATATAATCGAAGCTGTCCGAATCCGCGATCATCGTTTCCCCCTGGCTCCTCTTGACCCCGTGATACGCTCGACGGGGACACCCGACCAGCCTACCTCGTGCCGGCCGTGAGCAAGCTGTGCTGGACATTCGGTGCGATGGGCAGGCTTATCACCGGCTTGGCCAACGCCTTCACCAGAGGCGTGCCCCGAAAGGGGTCATGCTTCCGGCAGAATGCTTCGAGCCCGACCGCTGCAAGTTCATCGAAGGCGACCAGGCACAGTGTGTGTGCGCTGGGAAATGATTTATGGCTGAAGCTGGCAAGGATGCGCTGGTAGTCCGCCGCACGCAGGTCGTATGCATTGGCGACGACAGCATCCATCGCCGCACGAAGGCGCCAGCGTTCCTGTCCGTTGGGGAGTACCGGCCAGGCGGCCGGCAACGGTGCATCGGCAAGCTGCTCGCGCCACAGCGGCCGAAACCCTCGATGATTGCAGCACAGGCGCAATGCGGCATGGGCGAGGAAGCAATCGGCAATTGGCGCAAGTCTTGGGCTCGGAAGGTCGGCAAGAATATACAGGCTGACATGGACGGCCGCCTTCTGCCTGAGCAGCCAATCGAACGCAAAGCTGTTCATCACCGCGACCAGGGTGAGGGCGGAAGCGTTCGGCCTGCTCGCCGGCTTGCGTTCCACGCTGATGGTATGCCCACAGATCACACCAGGCGGCAGGATCGCCGCGATCGAGGTGCGCTCATCGGTCGAGCGCGCTATCTCCCTGCATGCCGCGCGAAAGTAGCGGGTATTCTCGATTGAGTTTGGCTTGCCCGCCAAATCACGTAGACTGACCACATATCGCGGTGGCGTCTCCCATTTGTCACTGAATTGGTGAATCGTCTTGCCTTCATGCAGGATGCAGTAGCCTTGTCGGTGCAGATTGTTCGGAATGCCCTGGTTCGTTGGCGGGACGTTCCGGCGTACAAGGTCAGTAACTGCCGTAAACCTGCCGGCGTCGTCAGTCATGTGAATCTCGCGACTCAGAACCGTTCCACGGCCGTGTGTCCATCTGCCATAATTTTCGCGATTGAGGAACATCCGGCGCGCTATCGCGAGTTCAGTCTTGCCCCGCAGCTCCAGCAATGTCCCATAGCCACCGCCGGACACAGTGATAAATTGGCGGTCGTAGTCCATCAGCCTGTCGGGTTCTTCGACATCGGCGAAGTTCGTGAGGTAGAAACCGCACCGTATCCGATCGGTCGGTCCCGGGCGGCGCGCGACGATCAAGGCAAACTTGATGCGGCCGTGAACGTCGAACAGCTTTCGCCGGTTCTCGAACGACAGACACCATTCCAGCCTCATCTGCTGCAGATAGGCCTGTCGGATTCCAGTCGCACCCTCGTTGGCGTGAAACGCAGACGGCACTACCATGCCGATTGCACCGGCTTGTCCCGTCAATTGCAGCATCCGTTCGGCAAACACCCGATAACTGTCGAGCTTGCCACCCATGATGGCACCGCTTGCTCCTAATCTCTGATGCTGAAATAACCTGCCCAAGAGCCGGTGCTGACGCACAAACGCATCCTGATAATCACGCAACGCTCGTGCGGCCGAGCGGTCGATCAGCACCCGCTGCTGGATCGCGTGCACCTCCCGCTTGGTGTCTGCATTCAGGATTGTCAGGTCGAACCGGGCCAGGAACTCCGTGGTGTTGGGCTGAATGATATCCCATGGCGGATTGCCCAACACGGCATCGAAGCCGCCAGCGCCATCCATCACGAAGACTTCGGGGAATGCAAGATCCCATGGCAGGGCGCGGCGCCCAGTTTCGAGCATCGCCGCCTGGTGCGTCGTCAATGACGCTGGCCATAGCCCTGTCTCGGCCAGCGCCGATGCCAGCGCCAGCCACTCGTCGTCCGACTCACGCGATGCCAGCGCAACGGCCCCCGACCAGGCGCGAGCCAGCAGCCTCAGCGGTTCCAATGCGGCGTCCAACCGCCGCTTGGCAGCGGCCTTCAACAGCAGGTCGGCGGCATTGGCGCCAACCGTGGCCTGCAAGGCCCGAACCTCGCCGAGAGCCAGACGCAACGCATCGTCGAGCCGTTGGCCTACGTCCCGTGCCAACAAAGGATCCAACGCCTGGCCCCCAACCGGGAGCGTCGCGAGCGATGAAAAAAATGGACCCGCCAGCGAGTCGCCATGGATCAGTCGATGATCGAGAAACGTCAGCGGCAGACCTTCGGCATAGGATTCTAGCCAAAGCGACAATTTTGCCAATTCCACGGCCAGCATGTTGCTGTCCACGCCATAGAGACAGTGGATGGCGACCAACCTGCGGCAGATCGCCAAGGCACGGGATTGCGATACGCCGCTCCTGGCACCCTCTGTGGCGCGACTTGGAAGATAGGCGTGCAACAATCCATCCGGATCAGGCAGATCCGTCACTCGTCTGCGCAGGTTGTCTGCACGCGCCAGCAGTTCCGCACGATCTCTGTCGGATGCATTTGCTGCTGCATCTTCACTCTCCGCCGCGCGCTGATCACACAGGCGGCATGCGGCGTACAGTGCCTCCGCAAGATAGCGACAGGCCTCCACCAGGAAGTGCCCGCTCCCGGTAGCGGGATCCACGACCTTCAGGGCCAATATCGCGGCCGGGTTCGGGTCATTGTCCGGACTTCGCTTCGCGATCTGCGGCGCAAGAGTCTCACGCACCAGGAAGCGAACGAATGCGTGCGGCGTATAATAGGAGCCGCTAGCCTTGCGACCCAGGCCCGCACGCAGGAAGAAGCGATTCGACGGAATTTCCTCTACCCACGTCACATTGGTCCTGCCAGTCACGGGCCTCGGTACAGCTCGAATTTTCGCAGCCTGTCCGGTAGGCACGATGACCTCCAGCTTGGCCCTGCGGAGGCGCGACATCGGTTCCGTCGTAATCCCGGGCTCGAGTTCCAGGAGCGCCTCATAGATGCGGCCGAGATCCTCGACATCGAGCGAGCCGTAATGCACCCGTTCACGTGGTCGCTCCTTTGGCGTGGTCCAAAGCAGCCGATCGAGCAACAGCGCAGAGGCCCGCTCGCCCCAGCTAAGGGAATCCAGCAACGGTGTCGCCTGCGCGCCGAACAGGGCACCGCCAAGAGGAGCCACCGATAATTCGCTGCAAAACAATCCGTCGCGAAACACGCGGAACACGCTGCGCAAGCCGTCTTCCAGCATGCGTCCGGTCGCGTGGCCCAGATCCAGATGGCGCCGCACCAGGGGGCCGAGGGCCCGATTGGGTGACAAGGCGTTCCGCCACACCGGAGTGGACGCAAAGCTAAACGCTCGCGCCGGATCTGCCGCAGACTCCAGCTTCAAGATGAACAGCAGACGGTAGATCAGTACAAGACCTTCGTGCCACAGAGCAGCCGAACTGACAGGACGGTCGTGCACATGGGCATTGTCCGGGTGTTCCAGCACCGATTGCAGAAAGCTTTCGACTGCACTCCGTGCCTGCAAGCGGAGGTCCTTGGTCACGCGTGTCTGGCTGAGCCTCGCCGCTTCCAGTAACTCGGGCAACGCGGTGATGCCTATTGGCGCAGCGAGCGCCAGCAGAAAACGATAGGAATCCGGCGCCTTGTTCTGTGCGCGCCAGCCCGAGCCGCGATCGAGCGCGATCGATATATGGCTGTCCGCGCGAGCGGGATCGCACAGCAATATCCGCAATTCCTCCCCGTCCGAGATCAAGCCAAGACGTTCGCCGCCGGCCAACAATACCCGTTGCGCACTGCGTGTCGGACTGAAGCGATAGGCGCGGCCACTGCGATGCGGCGCATCGAGGCCGGTGTCATTGCCAAATGACCAGGCGCGCAACTGTCCGCCATTGGCTGCCTGCATCAGCCAGCCGCCGTCTTCTAAGCCTTCGCGTGTCGCAATTTCATTCTGGCGCACCGGCCGGTCGTAGCCGAGGCGCTGTGCCAGAGGCGCGATCACGTGGTTGCAGACGCTTTGGGGACCGACCATGGCGCCACTTGGCCGGAATTGGCGACGAAGCGATGCCCAATCCCTTTCGATGTCGCGGCTCTGCGCGGCGAGCAACAGTCCCAGTTTCGCCAGTTGCGCCGTCAGCTCAAAACGCACGAATGGCCCCGGCAATGCTGGGCCAAGGAATGTGCAATCCTGCAGGTCGAGGTTCACGAAGCGAGTGCCAACGGCGCCAACATGAGCATGCCGACCGGGCGTAGGATAAGTGGCGACACGATTGCTCGTGCTGCACGCTCCTGCCCGCGGCGTTGATATAGTTCAACGACGCTGTTCGCTTCTCGCCGCTTCCCTGGTGCGATGCCGCCGTCGGCGGCGAACGCAGCGAGGCGATCCAGCGGTGCAGCCAGAGTTTCCCAGTCCGGGGCATGTGCGGCGATGCCGAACAGGTCGCCGGTGGGTGGCACGTATGTGCCACAGATGTCCGTCGCACGGACCAGCAGCCAACGCTGCAGGTCAACGGCTTCGCGATCCTCACTGCGGTCGCTGTCCAATTCGACCCTGCTGGCCGCACGCTGTGTGGTCGCCAGCGCAATGCCCTCGGCTTCTGCTCGACGGTTCGGTACCCAATCCGAGAACAGCCGGAGCCACAGCCCCGATGACTGCACTGCCCGGTCCTGAAGGGCGAAGCGCAACCATTGCTCCGGTCTGGCCATCTCGACCGCTGCGCCGCCTTTGGGTACCAGCACCGCGATGATTTGCTGGAACTCGATACGTGTCGCGCTACGGAGCTCCGCGCTGAACGTGAGCAGCACAGCTGGGGGCAGGTTTTCTTCCTGGCATGCCGCGCTGACCCGCGTATCGCAGGCGATATCGTTGATCTGCTGCACGCGCGCAATGGCGCGGCGCACAAGGGGATGTGCCCGGCCGAGAAACGCCAGCGACCGGCCCTGCCTGTCTCGCAGCCGTGCGCGATTCCGCGTGAACCGCAACAGTCGTGCCTCTCCATCGAATCCCGGGAAATCATTGAGACCCACAAGCCAATCCGCTGGCAATTGCAGCGTCCTCGGAGCAGTGGCGACGCAACCGCCGGTTTCGGCCGCAATTGCCACAGCAACAAAATCCGGGAGATCGACATTATTGGGCATTGCACCGCTGTGCCGGACTGCGATATCCGCAGCCCCCGTCTGTGTCGCCTCCGCGCTGAGCCTGCCCATCCAGCCGTGCTGCACGGCTGTGCGATCAAAGCCATCGAACGCCCGGTCAATCTCATGCAGCAGGTCGCGATAGCTTGCGGCATTTTCCGCCTCGGCGACCTGGTCCAGCGTGCGTATTGCCGACGGTTCATC
>Ga0210392_10002034_pt1 | contig 10431 bp, 8 predicted proteins | sample IncBWC30OmetaG_FD_161057 | JGI IMG/M metagenome (GOLD analysis project Ga0210392, IMG submission 161057) | Forest soil microbial communities from Barre Woods Harvard Forest LTER site, Petersham, Massachusetts, United States - Inc-BW-C-30-O ...
AGGAACGCTCGTGGGGTCATTCTTGTGGGGGCACTAGTCTAGTGGGGGCGGTGCGAAATCGTAACTCCATAAGTTGCTGAGTCTATTAGGTAAATCGGCCCGAGATTGGGCTGGCGGAGGGAGTGGGATTCGAACCCACGGTACGCTTTCACGCACACACGCTTTCCAAGCGTGCGCCTTAAGCCGCTCGGCCATCCCTCCATTGGGCGCTCATTAGCAGCCGTCGCCCTCAGGCGTCCATCTTCAGGGCGGCCAGGAACGCCGACTGCGGAATCTCCACCTTGCCGAACTGGCGCATCCGCTTCTTGCCCTCTTTCTGCTTCTCCAGCAGCTTGCGCTTGCGCGTGATGTCGCCGCCGTAGCACTTCGCGGTCACATCCTTCGACAGCGCGCCGATCGTCTCGCGCGCGATCACCCGCCCGCCGATTGCCGCCTGCACCGCGATCTTGAACAACTGCCGCGGGATCAGGTCCTTCAGCTTGCCGCAGATCGCGCGGCCGCGCTGCTCCGCCACCGCGCGATGGGCTATGAACGACAGCGCATCGACCGGGTCACCGTTCACCAGGATGGAGATCCGCACCAGGTCGCCCTCGGCATAGTTGTCCATCTGGTAGTCGAAGCTGGCATAGCCGCGCGACACCGACTTCAGCCGGTCGTAGAAGTCGAACACCACCTCGTTCAGCGGCAGCCGATACACCGCCATGGCGCGGTTGCCGACATAGGTCAGGTCCGCCTGCTCGCCGCGCCGCTCGTTGCACAATTGCAGCACCGCGCCGAGGTAGTCGTCCGGCACCATGATCGTGGCGCGGATCCACGGCTCCTCGATGTGGTCGATCACGCTGCCGTCCGGCATGTCCACCGGATTGTGCAGTTCCATCACCTCGCCGTTGGTGCGATGCACGCGATACACCACCGATGGCGCCGTGGCGATCAGGTCCAGGTCGAACTCACGGGTCAGCCGCTCCTGGATGATCTCCAGGTGCAGCAGCCCCAGGAAGCCGCAGCGGAAGCCGAACCCCAGCGCGGCCGAGGTCTCCGGCTCGTAGTGGAAGCTGGCGTCGTTCAGCCGCAGCTTGCCCAGCGACTCGCGCAGCTTTTCGAAGTCGTCGGCATCCACCGGATACAGGCCGCACCACACTACCGGGATCGACGGCTTGAACCCGGGCAGCGGCTCCTTCGCCGGCGTGCGGTCGTCGGTGATCGTGTCGCCGACGTTGCAATCGGCCACCGTCTTGATCGCCGCGGTGATGAAACCGATTTCGCCGGGTCCCAGGTCGTCGGTCGGGATCATCTTCGGACTGAAGATACCCACCTGCTCGACCTGGTGAACCGCCCCGGTGGACATCATGCGTATGCGCTGGCCGCGCTTCAGCCGGCCGTCCTTGACGCGGACCAGGATCACCACGCCGAGATATTGGTCATACCAACTATCGACCAGTAGCGCCTTCAGCGGCGCGGCGCCGTCGCCCTTCGGCGCCGGCAGGCGATGCACCAGCGCCTCCAGCACGCCCTCGATGTTGAGGCCGGTCTTGGCGCTGATCTCCACCGCGTCGGAGGCGTCCAGGCCGATCACGTCCTCGATCTGCTGCTTCACCCGCTCGGGTTCGGCGGCCGGCAGGTCGATCTTGTTCAGTACCGGCACGATCTCGTGGTTGGCCTCGATCGCCTGGTAGACGTTGGCCAGCGTCTGCGCCTCGACCCCCTGGCTGGCGTCCACCACCAGCAGCGAACCCTCGCAGGCCGCCAGGCTGCGGCTGACCTCGTAGGCGAAATCGACATGCCCCGGCGTGTCCATCAGGTTCAATTCGTAGACTTGGCCGTTCTTCGCCCGGTAGCTCAGCCGGACGGTCTGCGCCTTGATGGTGATGCCGCGCTCACGCTCCAGGTCCATATTGTCGAGGACCTGATTCGTCATCTCGCGATCGGTCAGCGCACCGGTGGCCTGGATCAGCCGGTCGGCCAGGGTCGATTTCCCATGGTCGATATGCGCGATGATCGCGAAGTTGCGGATGTGGTCGGGCGGTGTGTCGGTCATTTTCGCTGGTCAGGGGCCAATTTCGGTGGTCAGCAGCGCGGCGGCGCCGGCCTTCAGCCGATCAGATAGAGACTCCGTGCTGCGGTGTCATCTCTCGGCCCAAGGAAAGCCTGGCCCGGGCCCTCTCGCCTTGGCGACGCCGACGCGGCACTCTCGCTGCGAAGCCGGAACCGGCAGGGGAGCCCCGCCATGCAAGCGATCCGCATCGACCGTGCCAAGCCGCTGTGCCAGGAGCCGAACTGCGGCCACAATCGCTACCACCCGGACATCGCCGCGGCTGCCGAAATCGGCGAAGGCGAGGAAATCGCCCTGGAGACCCGCGACGCGCTCGACGGCCAGATCACCCCGGCCACGACCGTGGCCGACATTGCGACGCTCAACGCCGGCGCGGTGCATCCACTGACCGGCCCGGTGTTCGTCAAAGGCGCACAACCGGGCGACATCCTGGAGATAGAGTTCACCGACATCATTCCGCAACCCACCGCATTCAGTGCGATCTTGCCGGGTCTCGGCTTCCTGCGCGACGTGATGACCGAGCCGTTCCTGGTGCACTGGCAGATCAAGGACAACTGGGCCACGTCGGCGCAGCTTCCCGGCGTGCGGATACCCGGCGCGCCATTCATGGGCGTCTCCGCCGTCGCGCCAGCAGCCGAACAGCTTGTCGCGTGGACCGCGCGCGAGCAGCGCGTGATCGACCGCGGCGGCATGGCGCTGCCGCCCGACCCTTCCGGGGCCGTACCAGCGGGCCGGTGCGGCCTGACCGGCCTGCGCACCCTGCCGCCGCGCGAGAACGGCGGCAATTTCGACGTGAAGCAGCTGACCAAAGGCGCGAAACTCTACCTTCCAGTGTTCAAGGAAGGCGCGCTGTTCTCCACTGGCGACGGCCATTTCGCGCAGGGCGATGGCGAGGTCTGCGTCACCGCCGTCGAAATGGGCGCCACCGCGGTAGTGCGCTTCAAGGTGCACAAGGGCCTCGCAACCCGAAGGAAATTCACCGCGCCGGTGTTCTCGCGGACGACCTATTTCACCGACCCGCGCTACGCTGCGCCGGAACGTTTCCTCGGCGTCATGGGCATGCCGATCAATGCGGCCGGCGAGATCGAGGCAGAGAACCTCACGCTCGCCTGCCGCAACGCGGTGCTCCACATGATGGAACTGCTGCAGGAACGCGGCTTCTCCCGCCAGCAGGCCTACGTGATCTGCAGCGTCGCGGTGGACCTGCGGATTTCGAACGTGGTGGACGTGCCGAACTACGTGGTATCCGCACTGCTGCCGGAAGCGATCTTCGACGCGTAGGGCGGAACGGCACAGCGCATTCCGCCGAACGTCACGACTACTTCATGCCGGTGATCGACGCCGACACCGCACGCGAATCACGCGCCGGCCACCGCCCTGCATCCACCTGCGCGACGAAGGCACCGACGATGCGATTGAATTCGTCCGGGTCCTCGATGTTGATCGCGTGGCCGCAGTTCGGCATGACCGACAGCGCCGCACTGGCTATCGTCTGCTTCATCAGCAGGCCGGGCTGCAGGCAAGGCCAGTCCTCGTCGCCGGACAGGACCAGGGTCGGCAGGGTTAGCGCCTTCATCTGATCGACCAGGTCGTAAAGCGACGGCCGCTCCCGCTGCACGCCAAGCTGCGTGTTGCGCGCACCCAAGGCGGAATGCTCCGCCAGCATGCGCTTGAATTCGTCGAAGCCGCGCGGGTCCTTGTTCTCGAACTGCACACGCGTCGGGCCGTAGGCATACTTTGCCGCGAACACCTCCATCCCCTGCTCGATGATGAATGCCGCGATGGTCTCCGCCTCGGCGCGGAACCGCTCAGTCTGGCCTTTCTCAGCGCCGTAGCCGCAGCCCGCGACGCACAGCGACAAGGCGCGGGCCGGATGACGGAAGCCGTAATGCAGCGTGGCGAAGCCACCCATCGACAAGCCGACCACGTGCGCCTTGTCGATCTTCAGGTGATCGAGCACGGACCTGATGTCGTCGGCCGCGCGGGCCTGCGAATACTTCGCCACGTCTTCCGGTACGTCCGATGGCGGGTAGCCGCGAGCATTGTAGGTGATGGCGCGATAGCGCTGGCCGAAATGCCGCATCTGCGGCTCCCAGCTCCGGTAGTCGCCGGCGTATTCATGCACGAAAATGACCGGTGTCCCGGAACCGGTCTCTTCGTAGTACAGACGCACCCCGTCATCGCTCATTGCATGCGGCATCGCTGTTCCCCTGAATTGCTGAATATGTCGTGGCCCGAGGCCCTACGCATATTCCGCCACCACTGCATTGGCCAGGCTGTTGTCCACCGCTACCGCGAACTCCGTCCCCGGCGACACGAAGCCGCCGGATACCAGGCTGGCACGCAGCCGTTCATATCCGGTGCGCGGCATTCGCGGATCGCGGCCCCAGATACCCAACGCCTGGTATCGCGCACAGGACGCGCCGAGTACCGCGCGCGGCACGTCGGCGAAGTAATGCGCGATCGCCTCGGCAATCGCTTCGCCCGACGCATCCGCCACCCATCGCTGCGTGCGGTAGATCGCACGGACCATGCGGCGCAATTCATCCCGTCGTGCAGCGAGCAGGCCGCGTCGCGAATAGAACGTCGTATAGGACGTCGGTCCGCGGCTTGCCTGCGCGTACCACACATGCCCCGCGCCATCCGCCAGCAAGGCCGATGCAAATGGCTCGAACACCTGCACCGCATCGACGTCGCCACGACGCAGCGCGGCGACATTCTCCGCCATCGTCCCATCCGCCACGCGCGTCAGACGTGACGGTGCGATCCCCGCGCGCCGCAGATCCTCCTGCAGGCACATCCACGGTGTCGGCACCTCGCTGACCGTCGCCACGCGCAGCCCGGGCAGATCGGTCAGCGCGAACCCGGGACGCGGCTCGCGGCCGACCAGCATGAAGGGATCGCGGGTGACCACTTCGGCGAAGCTGACCAGGTCGCAGCCAGGCATCTGCTGGTAGGTCTGCATTACCCGCATCGGGCCGCCCCAGCAGACATCCACCGCGCCGTCCATGACGTTGTTCGCCGCATCGCCGGGACGCGGCGAACTGACGAAGCGCACGTCGACCCCTTCGGTCGCATAGGCATCACGCGCCAGCGCCACATAGAACGGCGCGTAAAACAGGCCGCGCAACGATTCCTGGAGCGTAATCGCCATCGGCCGACCCCTTATTCGCGTTCGAACGCCGCATCGGGAATATCCACCGCCGCGGGGGATACGGAAAGGTCTGGCGGGATGACCAGCGGCGACAGCGCGGCGGGCGATGCGTACTCGGCAAGCTGCTGGGCCCGCATGCCGGCGGCGAAGTCGTGGCAGGCACGACTCCATAGCTCGCCGATGGCGAATTCCGGCCGATAGCTGCCGTCAGGCAGGTCGGTCACGATGGCGGTGGCGCCGGGCGCCACGAACACCGCGACTGCCGCCGCCCCCGACGCATCGCGCAATTTCACCACGGTGGGCTGGCCGCTGCGATTGGCAACCTCCAGGCGCGCGGCGCCGACGCCCCGGCGGGCCAGCACCTCGCCATTCTCCGGCGCGAGGCCGGCGTTATAGGCGCAATAGGCGCGATGCGCCGCGAGCCCATCGCCGGGCGTGAGCCGGCCGGCATCGACGAAGCCACTGCCGCCGTCGGCCAGGCGGATCTCCACCAGCCCATGCTGCTGAACCAGGCTGAGCGCCTGCACCGGGCTGAAGGCGACCAGCTGGCCAGCCGGCAGATAGACGTCGCGCATCGCATCACGCCGCCACAGCACCGTGGGGCCGCTCGACGGGATCACGTAATGCGTCGTCATGCCGGCAACCGGCGCACTGGCGGGCGGCGATGCCGGGATGGCCGGATCGGCGGGCGGCACCGAAGGCGCGAACGGCCGTGCCACCGGTGGCGGCGCTGGCGGCAACGGCCGGGTCAACTGCACCGCCGCCATCATCGCCGCAATGCAGAACACCCCGCCGAGACCGGCCCAGAGCGCGATCGGCAGATCGGAGAACCGCGGACCACGAACCACCGGTTCCGCCACGGCAGGGTCGGCCGCCGACGATGCCGCGGCGCCGGCGGCAGCACGGTCGTAGGCGGCGCGACGCCCGGCGTCGCTCAGCACATCATAGGACGCCTTCATGCGCATGAAGGCGTCGGTATTGCCGGTACCCGCAACGTCGGGATGCAGTTCCCGGGCCTTACGGCGGTACGCGGCCGCGATCGCTTCCTGCGATGCCGTCGGATCAACCTCGAGCCTTGCGTAATGGCCTGCCGGATCGTCGCTCATGTCCGACCGCATTATAGGCAGCCCTCGGCATTCGGTGATGGGGGGTCGCTGGCCAAAGGATTCTGTTGCGCTTTGCTTATAACGGCGCCTAAGACCGCCTGCTCCTGTTGCGCAACGAGCCGGGCGGAGTGCAGCAGGCCATGGTGTTGGTCAACCGGAGCAACTTCGATGCAAGCTGTGGTCCGCAACGCCTGGCGACGGTTCAACGAGCCCCTGGAAGGACTCACCTCCTGGATGTACCTCGACATCAAGGGCTTCGTGACGACGGGGATGGGCAATCTGATCGATCCGGTCCCGGCTGCACTGGCGCTGACCTGGCATGACGCCGATGGCATGCGGGCTTCGCCGGCGGAGGTCGAGGCCGAATGGACCAGCATCAAGACCAACGTGGCGCTGGCCCACGAGGGTGCGCAGGCCGCCCGTGCAGTCGCGACGCTGCATCTGGAGGATGCCGACATCGATGGCCTGATCCTGGCCAAACTGGACCGGGACGAGACCGTTCTGAAGGCGTTTGCCGGGTTTGCGCAATTTGACACCTGGCCGGCCGATGCGCAGCTCGGGCTGCTCTCCATGGGCTGGGCGCTGGGCCCAGGTTTTGGTCGGAAATTCCCGCACTTCGCCCAGGCCATTGCCGCGGGAGACTTCACGACCGCCGCCGGCGACTGCGCAATAAGCGCGGTGGGCAACCCCAGCGTGGTGCGGCGCAATGCCGCGAACCGCCAGGCGTTCCTGTTCGCCGCCAATGCGTCGGACCCGACAGTGCTGCGGAGCCGCGTTCCGCCGCTGTAACCGGTCGCGCCACGGCCGCATTGCTGGGACGCTGACTGCCAGCCTTGTGGCATACCCATCGCGCGGCTACTGAACCCTTATCGTTGCCGCGGGACAGGGAAACGTCGTGTCAGTCATATCGACGCCCAGCACCCTGTCGCACGCAGGGCGCTGGCTCGCGTTCTTCGTGTTGGCGGTCGGTGGCCTGTTGCCATCGGTCGATTTCTTCATCGTCAACGTCAGCCTGCCCTCCATCCACACCTCGATCGGCGCGAGCCCGGCCGAGGTGCAGTTGGTCGTGTCGGGCTACTCCGCCAGCTACGCGGTGTTCCTGATCACCGGCGGCCGCCTCGGCGACCTGTATGGCCGGCGGAGGCTGTTCATGATCGGCATGGTCGGCTTCCTCGCCACCAACACGCTGTGCGGACTTGCCATCACGCCGTTGCAACTGGTGATCGGCCGTATCCTGCAGGGCGTGGCGGCGGCGATGATGGCGCCGCAGGTGCTGGGCTCGGTGCGCGCGCTGTTCCCGACCGACGCAGAACTCGCCAAGGCGCTCAGTCTGTATGGCGTGATGATGGGCCTGGCCTCCTCGATCGGCCAGTTCGCCGGCGGCGCGCTGGTGGAGTGGAGCCCGTTCGATCTCGGCTGGCGAACGGTGTTCCTGTCGAAGCTGCCGATCGGCATCCCGGTGATGCTGGCCGCGTGGTTCCTGGTGCCGGAAACCAGCGCCAGCCGCCGCCAGCGGCTGGACATCGGCGGGGCGGCGCTGGTGTCGCTGGCGCTGGCCTGCCTGGTACTGCCGCTGTCCGAGGGCCGCCAGCAGGGCTGGCCAGCCTGGACCTTCGTGATGCTCGCCTCGGTGCCGGTGCTGGCCGCGGCGTTCCTGTGGTACGAGGCGCGGCTGACCGCGCACGGCGGCAGTCCGCTGCTGGACCTGGCACTGGCGGCGATCCCGAGCTTCCGGCGCGGCGTGCTGGTGGGGACGTTGTTCTTCTTCACCACCTCATTCTACGTGCTGTTCAGCATCTACGAGCAGGAGGGGTTCGGCACCGACCCGCTGCATACCGGGCTGGCGATCCTGCCCTACGGGATTGGCCTGTTCGTCGGGCCGCTGGTGACCGGGCCGCTGCCGGCGCGGTTCCGTCCCTGGTTGCTGACCATTGGCATGGCGATCCAGGTGACCGGCTATGGCGCGGTGGCGGCGGTGATCGTCGCCGGGTTCGACGGCTGGCCGGTGGTGCTGACCGTGCTGCTGGCCGGGTTCGGGCAGGGCATCGCCTATCCGCGGCTGTTCAACACGACCTTGGGCGATGTGGCGCCGCACCAGGCGGGGGTGGCCGCGGGAGTGCTGACTTCGGCGCTGCAGATCGGTGCGGCGATCAGCGTGGCGGCGATCGGCAGCCTGTTCTTCGGCGTGCTTGGGCACGGGTTCGGGCGGGATGCATATGCCCATGCGTTCGGGATCGGCCAGATGGCGACGACGGGGGCGCTGCTGGTGGCGCTGCTGCTTTCGGTGCCGCGGGGGAGGCTGGGGGCTGGGACGGTTCGACGCTGAGCAGCGGCGCGTACGAGGCGGAGTCGGACGCGTTGATTAAGGCGACGGCGGAGTGCTTCAAGCGCAGGCTTGGCGGTATAAACCCGAGTGTCTGCGGGAGAGGATAGCGCGCCGATAGGAGGGCACCGCGCCGCCAAGCGAAACGCTCTACGCCATGTTGCTCATAAGGCGATCAACATTCCATCGACCGCAACAACGCCGCGATCTCGATCGTCGCGAAATTTGAAAATGTATCGGAGACGGCATAAGGCAAAATAATCATGTCTTTGTGCCGCATCATGCCGCAGGTGTAGACGACATTGGGGACATAGCCCTCACGCTCTGATGGCGCCGGCCTGACCAGCGGTTCGCAGGATCGCGCGATGACTTTCGAAGGGTCCTTCTTGTCGAGCAGCACCGCGCCGATCGAATATCTGCGAATCGGACCGACGCCGTGGGTCAGCATCAACCAGCCTTCGTCAATCTCGATAGGCGAGCCACAGTTGCCGATTTGCACGAATTCCCACGGAAACCGCGGCTTCATGATCGGCACGCCGCCGTCCCAGACATACAGGTCGTCCGAATAGATGAGATGGAGATTTTCATTGTCCTGGCGGCCAATCATCGCGTACCTGCCGTCGAACTTCTTGGGAAACAACGCCATCCCCTTGTTCAGCGTGGCGGTTCCGCTCAATGGCGACATCCGGAAGCTAAGGAAGTCGACCGTCTCCAGCAGCTCAGACCTGATCGCGCCGCCGCTATAGGCGGTGTATGTCGCGTAGAAGGTCTTCGTGTCACCGTCGTCGAATTCAACGAAGCGGGCGTCCTCGATGCCGTTCGACTGGGCTGCGGTGATAGGAAAGATGACCCGCTCGCTGATGTCCTCATTCGTTTCGAAGACCAGATCCACGACATCCCCGTTCGGACCCGACGTCCGATTGTGCACCCTAGGAAGCGAAGCAAGACGCGCGGACGGATCGACGGTCACGTTGCCATCAGCCGCGATAAGCCCCGACCGGAATGCCAACGAGGAAATGTGCCCTTCGCCGACAGCGCGGAGACTCAGGATAAAGCGGCAACAGCCGTCGGGGACGCCGGCCTGGTCCGGATGAGCGACAATGCTCGGGTTGAACAACGCAGACGCTTCAAAAGAATATTCGTGAAGGAAATAGGCACCGACAAGTTGCCGCTGGAGCCTGGTGAATACCGTATGCGACGCCAGAGCGACCTCCATGTCATCGGCGCGCGCTTCAAATGTCGCCAACAGGTTGCGATGGCGCCCTTCGAAATTCTCGAGCACTTCGGCCAGCTGGCTGGCGGCAGTGTCCTGATCCAATCCGAGGACACGATCCACGATATGATTCGCACGGGTCTTGTCGAGCGGATTCAGGTCCCTTGGTTCGGTCGCCGGCCTGAACGGCCTTACAAGGACCCGTGCGGGGTCAGGCCGCAAATGGAGGGTCTGCCGGTTCAGAGATGACATTTGCGACACTGAGGCCTCGATTGGGTTGCGGAGCGAATTCTGGGGTACGCACGGCAAGGACGGGCGTGGCGGCCCGCTTTGGCAGATCAAGGTGCTGGTGCGCGAGATGCCTGATTTCAGCCAGGCTCAACAGATAGCACACGACGGATTCGCCACCCCGGTTTTCGTTGGCGCGATCGGGATGTAACCCATCGCGGCAACTGCCGGTTTCCACATCCACGAGAGGCTGGTCCAGGTCGTTATCTCCCAGGAACCAGCCGAACACGCGCATGATGTGCCCTTTCCACACGACACCGCCTTCCGCGCGCCACGCGGCGGCGCAAGCGGATATCG
>Ga0210392_10002035_pt1 | contig 10429 bp, 8 predicted proteins | sample IncBWC30OmetaG_FD_161057 | JGI IMG/M metagenome (GOLD analysis project Ga0210392, IMG submission 161057) | Forest soil microbial communities from Barre Woods Harvard Forest LTER site, Petersham, Massachusetts, United States - Inc-BW-C-30-O ...
GACCGTGGCAGGCAGGAAGGTGAGAAGCCAGACAAAGCGGGAAGTGCCATCGGGGAGTTGAGTTTGGGAGAAGAGTTCACCGTTGATGGTGGGATAGACGCGCGGAAGGGAAAGATGGGGAGCGCGCTGGGCGAGATGAGTAAGAGCGCGGCACTGCATGTCGACGAATGCGCGTTCGCGGGCGGGATGCATGATCTTCAGGACGAATTCGCGGGAATCCGAGGACACGAGGTGGAAGTTGTCGTCGTATTCACCGGGGAGGGGACGGGCGGAGGCGTCGGCGCCGTAGAGGGCAAGAGCCAGGCGCGTGGCTTCTAGCGCGGAGACTGGAGGAGCGACACGGGCTTCGGGCATGAGCATGGCGAAATTGTATCGAGGGAGTGGGTGAGGCGGCAAATGAGGCACAGGGGCGATGCGACTAGAACGGGAAAAACAGACCCTCTCGTGGCTCGGGATAACCAAATTTTGGCGCAACTGCATGAGAGTTGGGAGCCTCGAGGCGGTATTCAGTCAGCGAGTGATTCACCACAGACGACACGAGAAACCCACGCGCGGAGAAACGTAAGAGGAGCATTTGTGTTGGCGAAGCGCGTCAGAAGGCGCTCCCTACACAGGCAAGAGAGGAAAGTGATAGGATAAAATGGCACCAGCACAAATGGGAGGAATGCTAATTACACGGAGGGTTGCGATGAGAAACCGGACTATTCACGCACTAATGGCTGGGATGCTGTTACTGGTAGGGTGCGGCAAATCGGATACGAATTCCGCGCAAAACGCAACGGCGCCAGGGGCCGCGCCTTCGAACCAGACGGCGACGCCGCAACAATCAGTGGGGCAAACGCCGGTGACGACACCGGATGCTGCGCAAGAGCAGGCGCCAGCGCAGGCTCCAACGCCGGAGCAGGCTCAGGCCGCAAATCCGGCCAATGCGCCAGCGCCGCCGCCGGAACCGCCTGCGCCATTAGTGGTGCCGGCGGGAACAACGTTGCCGGTGATTCTGGCAACGTCCATCAGTTCGTACAAGAACAAGGCTGGGGAAGACTTTGAGGGCAACCTGGCGGCGCCGATCACGGTGAACGGAGAGGTGGCGGTGCCGAAGGGCGCCAAGGTGACCGGCACGATTGTGGATGCGAAGAAGCAGGGGAAATTCAAGGGAGAGGCGCTGCTGACGATTCGTCTGACGAGCCTCGACGTCCGCGGGAAAGACTATCTGATTTCGACACACACATGGAGCGATACAGAAAAGGGCAAGGGTAAGCGGACGGCCGTAGTGACCGGCGGCGGTGCGGGCGCGGGTGCATTGATCGGCGGGCTTGCCGGTGGTGGAAAAGGAGCGGGGATCGGGGCAGCGATAGGCGCAGTTGGGGGCCTGGCGGCTTCCGGTGGGACTGGCGGGCAGAATGTGAATCTGCCGGCAGAAACGAAAATCAACTTTAAGTTGGCGAAATCGTTGACCATCGAGCGGTAGGAAGGTTTATTAGGGGAATGAGGGCCTCTGTTCCCGATTGGGAGCCGAGGCCCCTTTTATTTTGGTGCGCGACACAATCGGCATTCGGTCAAAGAGTGATTCACCGCAGAGGACACAGAGAGCGCAGAGGAAACCAAGCGCGCAGAGAAGAGGGATCAGGCGTTCGATCGCAAGAACCCACCCCTTCGCAACGAGCGCGAAGGATGGGGCACGCTCGAGTTCATTAAGGGGTACGGTGCTAGAAGCTAAGCGGAAAGCGCACGCCTCGGAAGGCGGCCGCTACAAAGGCGTGAGAGCGGGCGGATGGGGGCGGGCGCGGAGGGAAAGGAGGGCCATGAGGAGGCTGGCGGTTAGGGGGAGGAGGAACGCAGCGCGGAGGGAATGCGACTGCGAGGCGGAGATGCCGACTAGCCAGGGAAGGACCGCTCCACCTAAGCCGCCAGCGCCGAAGAAAAGAGCGCCCAGCCAGGTGGAATCCTCGCGAAAGATTTGGGCCAGCCAAGTTACGAAAATCGGATATTGAGGAGCGCAGCCAAAGCCAGCGATGGCAGAACCGACGAAGAGTGTGGCGTGCACGGTAGATAACGCAACCAGAGAGGCGCCGGACGCAGCGAGCAAGAGTCCGGTGAGCGAGATTGCGAAAGTGGAAAGGCGCTTGAGCAGAATTGGCGCCATTCCGCGGCCGATGAGAAGGAAACCGTAGAAGACCGACGGAGCGACCGCAAGAGACGAGGTATTTCCGCCGGGTAAGCGCTTTTCCAAGGCGGCAACCCATCCGCCGATGCTCACTTCAGTGCCAACGTAGAGAAAGAAGAGCAGGAGAAGAGGGATGGCGGGCCGCTGTTGCAGATAAGTGAGCCAATCGGCAAGCGAACGTTTTGCGGAATTGGCGGTGGAGGGGCCGGAAGAAGGCTGGCGAAAATGCAGCACGCAAAGTGCGAAAGCGAGAACGGCGACACAAATTGCCAAGCCGCGTACACCGTAACGGGGAGCGAGAGCGGCGACCAGAAACGGGCAAGCAACGGCGCCAACGCCCCAGGAAAAGTTCAGCAAGTTAACAGCGGCGGCGACATTTTTTGAAGGCAGCTGCGTGCCACGCAAGTTGGTGGTGGGATTCGCGAGGCCATAACCGAATCCGTTGAGAGCGACGCAGGTTGCAGTGAGCGTCCAAGGGCTAATCCCAAGAAAGGCCATGCCGAGAGTCAGGAAGAGGAAGGCAAGACCGAGCACTTTAGAAAAGGAATAACGGCGAAGCATCCAACTGGTGGCGATCACGCCAAACATGCTGGTGAGATATTGCGAAGTGAAGAAGAAGCCGGCTTGGGCATCCGTCAGGGACCATTGCCGGGAAAAGATCGGGAGAGAGGGAGCAAGGATATTGGTGATGATGCCGATGAGGATGAAGCCCGCATGTAACAAAAACCATTCGAAGCGAGGATTGGAAGCAGAGGGGGACGATACGGTCGAATCCATTGAGAAGGGAGTGTGGCACAAGATGGATGGAGGGACAAGGCGGCGCGGGAGCGTTCCTGCTCAATCTGAATGCGTTGGCGCGGCTACGCAGGAAGGATTCATGGAAGTGTTTAGGTTGAGACAATTCGCCGCGCAAACTACGCGCTTCTCAGGATGACATATATGCCTGGCGGGCTGGTTCTGGTGTCACGGGGAGTGGTGCAGAACCTTAAGCCATACACGAATGCAACGCTGATGGAGCCGCAGGTAGTGGAGAAGACGAGCGCGGACGGAGTGGTGCAGCGAGACACGGTGACGACGCAGGTGATCGCGCAAGAACCGACGGCTTCCCAAGAAGCAATCAAAATGCCAGGGACAAATGGGGGAGGATTTTTCAATAGCGCCGCTTACGGCACGGCTAAAAGCCGTGCCCTCTCAAAAACAGACGTTCTCATAGGCTGAAGCCTGGGCTATCACACCAGGATGTTAGCGGGGGGAGCGAGCTGGAGTTTTGGCGGCGGGAGGCTTGGGGGGCTGGAAGCGGTAGCCGACCCAAGGTTCGGTGAGAATATATTTTGGTTGAGAAGGATCCTTCTCGATTTTTTTGCGCAGCTGATTGATGACCACGCGCAGGTTTTCGGTTTCCTCGCCATATTCGGGGCCCCAGACAGATTGCAGCAAGCGTCGGTGGGAGACCGGCTTACCTTGATTGGCAATCAGTTGCTTCAAGACTTCAAATTCCTTCGGGGCGAGGTGGACCGCTTCTCCGGCGACAGTGACGCGGCGCTGCTCGAAATCCACGGCAAAATCTTTGCATTGGAACGCCGGGGCAGCTTCTGCGGAGGCATGGCGACGAAGTGAGGCGCGAACGCGGGCGAGAAGCTCCTCAATGCTGAAGGGCTTGGTGACGTAGTCGTCGGCGCCAGCATCGAGGGCGACAACTTTGTCGCGCTCGGCACTGCGGACGGTCAGCATGATGATGGGAGCGTCGGTGGTGCGGCGAATCTCGCGGCAGGTTTCAATGCCACTGATGCCGGGAAGGTTGACGTCGAGGAGCACCAAGTCCGGTTTCTGCTTGCGAACGAGATCGAGGGCTTCTTCGCCGGTGGCCGCTTCGAGGATGACGTAGCCACGGAAAGAAAGAGTGGTACGAAGGGTGCGGCGAATCTGCGGTTCGTCGTCGACAACTAAAATATTGGCAGAGGTCATTGAGGCTCTCCGCGATTGATCACGGTAGGAAGTGTAAACGAAAAAACAGAGCCGTGGCCAAGCTGGCTGGTAACGCTGATGGTACCGCCATGCGCGGCGACGATCGCTTTGGCGATGGGGAGGCCCATGCCGGTACCGCGGACGAGGTAGCGCTGATCGCGGCCACGATAAAATTTGTCGAAGATGAGGCCTTGCTCAAAGGGATCGATGCCCGGCCCATGGTCTGCAACGCTGAAGCCGACAAAATCACCGAGATGTTCCGCGGAAATGGTGATGGGGCGATCCTTGGGAGAATAGATATGAGCATTGTCGATGAGCTGTACGAGAATATCGGGGGCTCGCTCGACATCGGCGCGTACGTGAGGAAGATTGGAGTCAACATTTAGGATGACTTGACGGTCGCCAAGGGCTTTTTTCTGGTGCTGCAGCGCGGCGTCAATCAGGGCCACCACGGGCACGGATTCGAAGTGCAACTCGAACTCGCCGGCCTCCAGCTTGGCCATGTCCGAGGCTTCCTGGACGAGGTGATTCAAGCGATCGCATTCTTCATTGATGATGGTAAGAAGCTCCCGCTGCTGCGACGTGTGTTTGGGCTGAGCAGCGAGGAGATCGGTGACGGAAGCCTTGATGGATGTAAGCGGAGTGCGGAAATCGTGGGCGATGGAATCGAGGAGCGCGGATTTGAGGCGCTCGCCTTGGCGTTCGGCTTCGGTTTCGCCCAGCTGTTCGACGGCGCGCGCGCGCTCCATGGCGATGGCAACGAGGGAGCTGATGGCCTCCATGGTCTGGCGGCTGAAGCGGGCGCCGGAAATCCCCAAGCTGCCGATGGGTTTCACACCGAGCCGCACCGGAACAAAGTGCAAGGCCTGTTGAGGTTCGGAAGTGAGTTCGTCGCGCAGGTAGGCGTTTTTCATGCGGCCTTCGTCGATCTGTGCTGCGCCATAGCCGGAACGATAGAATTTGTCTTTTTGCGGGACGAAGAGTTCGGCGGCGCCGGCTTCGAAACAATCCACGATGAAATTGGGGATGGCGTTCATCAGGCGGATGACGTTGCCTTCCCCAAGGAGCATTTGGCTGAAGGCATAAAGGCGCTCAACTTCACGGCGGCGGCTGTCGGAGACATTGGCTTCCTTGCGAATGCGCGCGGACAATTGGCTGCCGGTGATGGAAGTGGTGAGGAAAGCGCCGAGAGCGACCCAGTTTTGCGGATCGGAGACGGTGAAGGTGCCAATCGGAGGCAGGAAAAAGTAGTTGAACAAGAGCATGGCAGTGACCGACATGCAGACGGAGACGACCATGCCCCAGACCGCGGAAACTGCTAAGATCGCGAGAAGAAACGACAAGGCCGCGGTAGTCTGATTGACCTGAAGAACCCGGCTATAGGCGAACGTCAAGATTGCAAGTAAGAAGGCGGCGACGGCCAAACCAAATCCGCGCCCACCAAGAAAGCGGGCCATGGGCGTATTGTAACTCAGTCTGATTTGTAACCGGGGGGAAGAAAGACACTTGCCGAAGAAGCCAGAGGAATGGTTGGAGGTGGCGTCGCCCGCACCGAAACAACGGGGAGTGTTCAAACTATTCCTGGGTTACGCACCGGGAGTAGGAAAAACCTACAGCATGCTGAGTGAAGCGATTCGCCGGAGCAACCGCGGCGAAGATGTGGTGATCGGGATCATCGAGACGCACGGGCGCAAAGGGATTCAAGAGCTTGCCAGCCAACTGGAAGCGGTGCCGCGGAAAAAGATCGATTACAAAGGCACGCCGTTCGAAGAAATGGACGTCGACGCGATTCTGGAGCGCAAGCCGCAAGTGGTGCTGGTGGACGAACTGGCACACACCAACATACCGGGAAGCAAACACCGAAAGCGCTACGAGGACATCCAGGACCTGCTGGCGGCGAGGATCGACGTCATCACCACGCTGAATATCCAACACATTGAGAGTATCGCGCCGACGGTGCGCGCGATTACCGGCGTGACGGTGCGGGAGACGGTGCCGGACTGGGTGCCACTGTCGGCAACGGAAACGGTGATGGTGGACTTGACGCCGGAAGCGCTGGCGAACCGCATGAAGCGCGGAGATGTGTACAGCCAGGAGAAAGTGGAGCAGTCGCTAAAGAACTTTTTCCGGCGAGGGAACCTGATTGCGTTGCGCGAGTTGGCGTTGCGACAGGTGGCGGAGCAAGTGGACCGCAGCCTGGAATCGTACATGGACGCGAAGGAGATCCGGGAAAACTGGTGGGTACGAGAGCGCATCGCGGTGTGCATTTCGGGAAATTCCACGGGGCAGTACTTGATCGCAAGAGCGGCGCGAATGGCGCGCAGGATGGACGCGGAATTATATGTAATTCACGTAGAACGCGAATTGGCGCCAAGGGAAGAAAACCCCAAGGCGCTGGCAGCGAATCTGCGATTTGGAGAGACCCTGGGCGCGCGCGTGGAGAAACTGAAGGGGAATAGCATCGCGGATACAGTTGCGGATTTCGTGCGGTCGAAGCACATCACACAAGTGATCTTTGGGCGCGCGGCGGTACGGGACTGGCGGAAATATTTGTACTTGTCGGTAGCACATCGCTTTTTGCGGGCATCACCAGCGGTAGATGTGCACATCGTGACGCAGGAACCAGAAGACATATAGCGCTTGATCAAGAGGAGAGCGGCGAAATGTTCAGAGCAAATCGTACGGAGACCGTTTTCATGGTGGCGTTGGCGGTGATGCTAGCGGCGACGCTGACGATGGGCGCGCGGCAAGACAAACCAGCGGAACAGAGTTCGGCAGCGGCGGCAAGACCCGGAGCGGTGGAGATGGAGCGGCTGAAGTTTTACCTTGGAGAATGGGATTACACCGAAACGTATCCGAAGGGTGGCGAGAACACGGGCGTGTACACGAGCAAGCTGGGGCCGGGTGGAAATTCGTTGATCAATACGTTTCACTCGACGGGGCCGATGGGAGATTTCGAAGGGTTGTTGATGTTGACGTGGGATGCGAACGAAAAAGCTTACAAGGCCTACGCGTTCGGGAATGACTACCCTGGGGCGATTGTAGAAACGGGGCAGCTTGAGGGTGACGCGCTGGTGTACCGGTCGGAGTTGACGGCTGGGGGCACGAGCATGAAATTGCGCAATGTGACGCGAGTGACGGCGCCAGGACAATTGGTGAGCGAAGAATATGTTGCGAAGAAGGACGGACCGGAAACGTTGTTTGTGCGGGTGGATGCGAAGAAGAGCTAAGGACGGAGCGATTCACCACAGGGGACCCTGAGCACAGAGGAAGACGAGTGCGAAGAGGAGAAAAAAGCGACCACCTCCCACCTGCCGCGGGCAGGCGGCCGCTACAAAGGCAATCAAGAGCCGATGTAGAGCTGGAATGGGGCCCAGTAGAAAGGCTTCTTGAAGACGATTTCGGGATCCCGATTGTGGAGAAGGGCTAATTTGGCCGTGCGGAGAGCTGAGGCAGGATCCTTGCCCTTGCCCATTTCGGAATAAAAAATCTCCATGATTTGCGGGGCGGCAGAGTCGTTCACTTCCCAAAGAGCGCCGACCACGTTGTGCGCGCCGGCGCGAAGAAAAGCCCAGGAAAGGCCGATCAATCCTTCGCCGGAATAGGCGCGGCCGCCAGCGCCTTCACAAGCGGAAATGGTGACAAGGTCGGCAGAGAGAGGATGCTGAAGAATGTCGCGCGCGTAGAGCTTGTAGGAGTCGCCGGATTTGCTGAGGATGACAGCGGAATCGAGAGGGCGCGTGATGCTGGCGGTGCCATGAGTGACGAAGTGAAGATAGGCATAGCGCTCAGGATGGCTCGACAGAAAGGCTTCGGGTGTGGCTTGCTTCCCTTCCAGGACAGCGCGCTTGGCAGGGGGAAAAAAGCTTTCGACGCGGTGCATCTCTTCCGGAGCTTTCGGGAGTGCCGGGAAGGCCTCCACCGGCTCTGTGTTTCCGACCAGCAGAAGATTGTTTTCTTTGGAACGAGGGCGTGCCTCAGCAGAGGAAAGAAGAGTGAGGGAGCTTGCGCTGGACAGGGTTACGTCTTCAATCCAAAAGTGAGGAGATGGGCCGGGAACAACCAAGGTTTCGAAATTCAATGCGGAGAGGCTTGGATCCGAAAGTAGAATCAGGCGGCCGTCCTTCGGGAGAAGTTGCTGCGCCGGTTCGACAAGCATGGTGTAAAGCTGCCGGCCCTGCGCGCTGCCCGGCCCTTGAGGATCGCGGAGATCGTGGATGGTTTTGCTATAAGAAGCGGCGAGGGGCTCCAGATCCGAAGCCTTGGGAATTTCGAAACACTGAGCTTTGACGGGGGTGATGGCCCAAAGATAGGAATGATCCTGCCCCACCCAGTAAAAAAGAAGAGTAGCTTGCAGACGCTTGGCGAGCTGCTGGGGCTGCACTACGGGAATCGCTCTCGAAGATGATTTCTGGTCTAGGGATAAGCCTTCCAGCAACATGCGGGCGCGGCTGGTTTCGGCGACACGGAGTGCGTCGAGAGGGCGGTTGCGTCGGACGAGGAAATCGACGTAGTCATTGTAGAAATCGATTCCTCCGGACAGATAGCTGAGGCGCGAATCGTTGAGATCAATGGAGTCGCGGGCCGCGGTGATGGTTTCGATGGAGCGGCGAAACTCCTGCTCGGCCTGGTCGGGCTGGTTTTCGGCGTCGTATAATTCCGCGAGGCGGGCGTGGACTTCCCACTTCAGCGCGGTTTCGGCCGCGGGATCCTGGCTGATCTGGTGAAACAGTCTCTCAGCCTCGGCAAAATGTTTTCTGCCAGTTTCGATGCGGCCGGAGACCAGGGTGGATTCGCGAACGCCGAAATGGTCGAGACCTTGCTGTTCGAGTTGCACGGCCTCGTGATTGTATTTTTCGGCATCGTCAAGCTTGCCCGCACGCAGACTAAGTTCCGCGAGAGAGTTCAGACATTGGGTGATGGTTTCCGGATCATCGAGCTTCTTTGCACGGTCGAGCGTGCGTTTTGCCAGTTCCTCAGCCTCGGCATAACGGCGGAGGGCAAAATAAGAATTGGCGACTCCGGTATACCAGTAAGCGGAATAGCCGGTCAGTCCAGTTCGCTCGGAGGCCTCAGCTCCCTGTTTGAAAAACAGTAGCGCGTTCTGGTAGTCGCCGAGGGTAAAGTAGGCCCAGCCGAGGTTGCCAAGGATGGTGGCTTCGAGAGCACTCATCTTGAGAACGCGAGCCGAAGCGAGTGCTTTTTGGTTGCGGTCAACCGCTTCGTCGAGACGCTCCATTTTTGCAGAAACTCGGGCCAAGTCGGCTTGAGCGCTGGCCTCCAGTTCCAGCACTCCGTGCTCCCTGGCGAGCGCGACGGCACGATTGAGATTTTCTTCCGCAGCAGCGTATTGCTCCTGATCAACTTGAAGCTGGGCCCTGGCAATCAACACATCACAGAGATATGAAGAGTGGAGTGAGGCCGCGAGTTGTTCGGCTTCCACGAGCTTCTGTTCGGCCTGGTTGGTTTGCTGAAGATATCGATAGGAGCTGCCCTGGTAGAGTGTTCTGCGAATGGCGAGATCGGAGGATAAAAGAGAGTCGGGGGGATCATCCTTCAACAGTGCAAGAGCGTCCTTTGGCTGCGACTGGGAGAGAAGGATGCGGGCATGCAAAATGCGAAAGCGCCAATCCCATTCCGGGCTCACGCTGGCATATTTTTCAGAAGCGCGATTGGCATCGGCCAAGGCGACATTGAGATCGCCTTTTTTGATCTCGTCATCAATGCGATCGTAAACGGGCTGAGGATTGCGGCCATATTGACACCCACTCAGCAAGCTGCTGGATAGCAGAACCGCAAAACAAAGTGGATAGAAGAAATTGTCCCTTAACGGGTAGGAGGAGAGGGTTTGCCGTTCGTGCTGGCCACCGCCGCGGTTCCGCCTCCGCCATCGGGAGAGCCAAGATCGAAGCGCAGCATGGAGAGAGTCTTCATGCCCTCGAGGGAGAGCACCTCGGCGAAAGAAATCGTGCCCAAGTGCGGAATGTCGATGATGTGCCGCTTCTTGTCCGCGTCGGACAAGCCGGGGAAGTCCGTCTCGATTTTCTCCACCAGAGAGCAAAGTGCCATTCCGCCTTGGATATTCGCTATTCCGCCACTATTCTTCAGCGAAGGAATTTTGTTGGCCAGCTCTGCATGAGTTTTCGACTCAAGCAGAAAATCATGGCGCATGACAATATTGAAAGCAAAGCCGGCAATGCGCAAGTTTTCGAAGGTGCTGCCAAGGGCCAGGATGTGGCCTTCGGCTTCGTTGAGCTTATGTTCGGAAGTGAGGCGAGCGACGATACGATCGGCGGTGAT